>Ga0209573_1000186_pt1 | contig 155856 bp, 105 predicted proteins | sample TNRBio252014_DNA_FD_185870 | JGI IMG/M metagenome (GOLD analysis project Ga0209573, IMG submission 185870) | Wastewater treatment Type I Accumulibacter community from EBPR Bioreactor in Madison, WI, USA - TNR Reactor_6/25/2014_ DNA (SPAdes)... | ecosystem: Engineered > Bioreactor > EBPR >...
ACCTATTTGCCGGCTCGCACCAAGGGGCTCAGCACGGCGCCATATTCTATACCCTTTTTGCCTGCTGCAAACTCAACGGCGTAGATCCAACCCGCTGGCTAAAGGATGTGATGAATCGACTGCCTAATCATCCTGTCAATCGAATCGAAGAACTCCTGCCCCACCGCTGGAAAGCACACAGCCAAGACGCGCCGGACGATATGCAGGGGGTGTAGTTCACCGAATGCTTACAGAGCAATTCATTTTCCAGTTATGGGTTTCGGACCAGGGGGCGCAGCGGTATGGCCCGGCTCAGGCTTGCGCTAACACTTGAGTATAAACGCCATGCCGGGCCATAATAGCGGAGCACCCGGCGCCGCGCAGGATGCCCGCCGGAGGCAGATGATATGCGGCGGGGCCCAAAAAAATCGGATCAATAGCTCAGCTTGAGCCGGAGGAAAACCGCCTGTAGGGGACTGCCATAGCCGTCGTTGTTGGGGCGTTTTTCCATGACGATCTGGCCTACGGCGTCGAGGTTCCAGTTGTCGGCAATGGAGATGGAAAGGGTGGGGTTGGCGAAGACGGGATGTGTGGAGGCCGGGCTATAGATGAGTGCGAGCCCCGTGTTGAGCAGGGGCGTGAGGGGGTAGCCGGCCTGGATCAGCGCCGACCAGCGGTAGGGGTAGAGGTTGCGGGCGGAGAGCTGAAAGTTGAAGAGGTTGAGGATGCCGGCGGAGCTACTGCCATTGCTGTTGTAGAGCATGCCGCCGTTGAGGTAGAGGGAGTTGGAGAAAACGTAGTCGATGCCGAGGGTAGCCGAGAGGTTGTGGCGGGGGGTATTGTCGTTGGGGAGATGGTAGAAGTAGGTCCACTCGCCTTTGAAGCCGGCGTTGCCGAGATTGCCGGCCCAGCCGCCGCCCAGCACCCAGTCGCGGCGGGCGTAGCCCCCGATGAGCTGCCAGTCGTAGCCCTTGCGATTGAAGACCCAGCGGCCGGCGGCCGTGATGTTTTCGGGGTCGCGGGCGCCGCGCACGGCCAATTCCACGCTGCCGGCGAAGCCGGTGAAATACCGGACGCGGAGGGCGTCGCTGCCGGGGCGCTCTTCGTAGTCGAAGTCGGTGAAGGCAAAAGCATTAAAAATGTCGTTGGGGTTCCAGATGGAGCTGATGCCCCAGTTGACGCGCTGGCGGCCAAGCCGCACTTCCCAGCGCTGGTGGGTATACTCGGCGTAGGCGCGGTCGAGGACGCTGTGGCCCACCCAGCCCGACCGATCGAGCCATACGGCGGAGAGATCGAGCCAGTCGTTGGCGCCGCCGTCGATTTGGGCGGCGTAGCCGGGGTTGGCGCGCACTACGTCGCCAAAGAAGAGGCGGGTGCGCAGCCCGGCATGCAGGCGCCAGCGCGGGTGAGCCTCATAGCTGAGGTTGAGGCGGTGGTGGAAGAAGTTGTCCTGGAGGAAAGAAGCCTCCCCGATGCCGGGATTAAAAAACAGCAGCGCTTGCAGGTTTTTGATATAACCGCCGGCCTGGAAGCGAGGCGTGCGCTCGGGGGCTTGCGGGCTTTCTGCTACGGCGAGGCTATCGGGGGCATCCTGAGCCTGGAGGGTAAAAGCGGCAGCGGCAAGCAGCAGAACCGGCAGTAGCCGACGGAAGATGGGGAAGCGCATGTTTATCGTTTTTCGTCGCGGATGATACGGCCGTCGTCGAGGGTGACTACCCGTCGGGCGCGGTCGATGACCCGCTGGTCGTGGGTGCTGAAGATAAAGGTGACGCCTTCCTCCTGATTGAGGCGCACCATGATGTCGAGGAGGTTGGCGGCCGAAGCGGAATCGAGGTTAGCGGTGGGCTCGTCGGCCAGCACGAAAGCGGGTTTAGAGGCTAAGGCGCGGGCTACGGCTACGCGCTGTTGCTGGCCTCCCGACATTTCGGAGGGGCGCTTATTCATCTGCTCGGCTAAGCCCACGGCCTGGAGGAGCTCGCGGGTGCGGGCTTCGCGCTCGGCCCGGGCTTTGCCCTGCAACAGCATGACAAACTCGGTGTTTTCGCGGGCTGTGAGCACCGGAATGAGGTTGTAGGCCTGAAAGACGAAGCCGATGTGCTCGCGGCGAAAGTCGATGAGCTCATTGTCGGACAAGCCCGTGATGTCGTGCCCCCCTACCGATACCTTGCCGGAGGTGGCGCGGTCGAGGCCGCCGATGATGTTGAGCAGGGTGGTTTTGCCGGAGCCGGAGGGGCCTACAATGGCCGTAAACTCGCCGGCTTCAACGGCGAGGTCTACGGATTCGAGGGCTACCACGGGTATTTTATCCGGGTTGTATACTTTGCCTACGTTTTGTGCAATGATGACGGGTTGGCTCATATCGTTTGCTTGTATAAAGTGCTTGAATGATGTTAATGCCCGATGGCTTCCACGGGCCTTAGGCGGATGGCCTTCCAGGCCGGATATATGGCGCCTGCCAAGGCAGTGACCACTACTGCGGCGGCTAATTGCAGGTACATATCGGCGTTCAGGCTGGGGTATACCATCTGGCTGAGGCCAAACTGCTCCATGCTCTGAGAGAAAGACGAAAGGTCGATGCCGGTATGCTGTAGCCGCGTGACGGTGAGCCAACCCAGCAGCAGCCCGGGCAGGCTGCCGGCGCCCGACAGCAGCAGGGTTTCGAGTACGATCATGGCAAAGACGCGCCCTTTATTCATACCAATGGCCATGAGCATGCCCAGCTCGTGGTAGCGCTCCAGCACCGCCATGAGCATGGTATTGATGATGCCAAACAGCAGGGCCAGCATAATGATGACGATGAAGATGGTGGCCGAGGTTTGTATCTGCGATTCGTACAGGAGCACATCGGGGGAGAGTTCCCGATAGTTTTCCACTTTGGCGTCGGCCAGTTCCTGCTGCACCCGGCGCTGGGCGTCGGCTAAGGTTTCGGGGTCGCGGAGGTAAATGGCCATCTCATGGGCAGCGTCGGCGGGGCCAAACAACTCATTCAACTCGCGTCGGTCGACAAAAACAGTACCCTCGTCAAAGGGGCGGTTGCCGGTATTGAACAGGCCGCCCACCCGAAAGGCGCCGGCAGTGATGTTGCCGTGTACGTCCTGGAAGGTGAGTACGACCTTGCTGCGTATTTTGGCGCCCATCTTCTGCGCCAGTCGTTCGCCGATGAGTATCTGGCGGCGGTTGTCGTCGGAGAGGTAGGCCCCGGCTACGATCTTCTCATTGAGCCGGGTGACGGCTGCCTCGCCGGCCGGGTCGATGCCGCGAATTTGTATGCCCCGGGGCGACTTGCCCGTAGTGAGCATACCCGTGAGCAGGGTGCGGGCCGTAGTGTTTTGCACCTCCGGCAGTTTGCGTACTTCCTCCTGCAACTCAATGGGCACATCGAGGTAGTAGCGGGCTTCGGCGTCGGCCCCAAACTGCGGGTGGTGGGCCTGCAGGTGGCTGAGGCTGTTTTCGATGGCGCTGCTGACGTAGCTGCGCGCCATACCGAGGGAGAAGCTGATCATAAATGCCAGCGCCCAGATGCCGATGACAATGGCCGCCATGACCACTAAACTGCGGGTGCGGCTACGCCAGATGTTGCGCCAGGCTATGGTGATGAGCATGGTGGTATGCGTTTGCACTCAGGCGCGCATAGCCTGCACGGGTTCCATGCGGGCAAGGCGCCAAAGCGGGTAAATGGCCAATATGGTGGTGATGATAAGGATAACCAGCGCCTGTCCGATGAAGATGCCCGGCTCTACAACGGCGGGAAGCACGGGTTCCATACCGAATTTTTCGTAGGTCTTTACGGCCTCTTCTCCCATCACGCTTAGGTCTATGGGATTGAGGTGGAAGTAGTATACCAGCGGCAACCCCAGCACGATGCCGGCGCCTACGCCCAGCAGACCCATAAATACTACCTCCAGCCAGACCGTAAAGGCCAGCCGCAGCCGCTGCATGCCAATGCCGATGAGCACCCCAAACTCGCGCTCGCGCTCTTTGATCATCATGAGTATGGCGCCCAGAATGCCGAAGGTGATGATGATGTACAGCACCAGCATAACCAATTTGTTGCCTGCCGAATCGAGGGCCTTGGCCTCCACCAGTTCCGGAATCATCTGCTGCCAGTCCATCACCTCATACTGAGTCGTATCAAGGCCGCTGTTCAACGCCGCCACTACGCCAGGCGCAGTTTGCTTGTCGGGAATCTTGAGGGCAAGGGTCGTTACGACGCCCTCGGCGCCCAACCACTGCCGGGCTACAGGCAGGGTGAGGTATACCATGCGCTTGTTGAGATCGGGGGAGCCGAAGCGAAGCAGGCCGCCCACCGGGTACTTGCCGGCCGCATTGACACCCCGATAGCCCTGACTGAGCAATACAATGGTATCGCCTACGCCGATCTGGAGGCGGCTGGCTACGCCCTCGGCCACCAAAGCTTGCGGGCTGTCGGATTGCGCCCAATAGTTGCCCTTGGTGAGGTGGGTCTGTAGCCGGGTGAGGGCATTTTCAGCAGCGGGGTCGGCGCCCACCACCATAATGCCGGTAGTTTGCTGATCGTAGGCAGCGAGGGCAAAAGTTTCTACGCGAGGCACGGCATCCTGCACGCCCGGAGTTTGGCGCAAGCGCTGTACAAAAGCCTCATCGGCGGGCATAGCCAGGTCGAGGGAGGGCTCGTCCCAATAGCCTTTTTGGTGTACCTGGGCATAGCCGTAGTAGAAGTTGACGACGTTGTCGAGCATGTGATCCCAGGCGCCGCGTTGTATGGATTCCATGAACACCGAAAAAAACACGGCAAACATGACGGCCGCCGAGGTGATGAGCGTTCGTCGGCGGTTGCGCCAGATGTTGCGCCAGGCTAGCTTGATGAGCATAATCGTTGGGCTTGGCAAAGCAAAGGCCGCATTAGCGGACCCGCTTCATGTTTTGAACCGTAAAGAAGTCGTCGTTGTAGGTCTGGTCGAAGCGCAGGCTGATGTACTCCACGATGGTCTTATGGCCGGGTTCGTCGGCAGGGGTCACTTCCAATATGGAGGGCAACAACTGGCCGCCGAGGGTTTTTACGGCCTTGCCGCGCATGGTGTTCACTAAGTAGCCGTCTTCGTCGTAAAACTCCGTTTTGAGCTGCATCGACTCAGCCTTATCCACCCACATGATTACCTTTCCCCATACCACGGGTACGTTGGGTTTGGGGCGGAGCTCCACCTTCCAGCAACTGCGGCCGTCGATGTCTTCGGCGCCCAGCAGGCGGTGCTGGTAGTCGTCTACCACCGACGACTGCCGCACTAAGTCGTCGTTCGTAAAGTCGGAGCCCATCCAGCTTTGCAGCATCATACTCGGGGGCATCTTGATGGTGCGGTCAATGGAGGGCTGCCAGTTCCAGAGCTCTAAGCCCCGCTTCAGGAAGGCGGCGCCCTGGTCGCGGGCCGGGGCTGTGATGAGCACCAACGAGAGGTCGTCGCCCTTGGCCCAGCTCTTCATGCGCACTTCCCTCGACCAGGTGGGGCGCACAATGGTCATTTTCATTTCACTGTAGCTGGAGCGGCCCCGCATTTTGGCGTCGGCGCGCCGGATGATTTCCGTAGCGTTGGGGGCCGTCGACTGGGCGGCCAGCATACCTGCCAGCCCCAGCATCAGGCTCAAACCGATGATTATTCGCTTCATGTTTTTTTAGGTTACGGTTATATGGCAACAGTCGGGTAACTCACGTCGCACAGGCGTCAGGCATTGTATCGCTTTAGCAGGTATTCTACCATCGTTTGGATGGGGTAGGCCTCAGGCCTGTTCATATAGTGCATGAACATGCCGTCGAGGGTGGCCGAATAATAAAATACTTCAGCCAGCGTATCTTCCACCCCCAGCCGCTCAAAGAGCTGTTGTAATGCCTCGATCATACCTTGCTTGCGCTGCATGATCTCCATTTCTAACCCCTGCATAATATCAGGCTGAAAGGCCAAAGAGGCCATCAACTTCCAATGCCGGAGATTGTCTTTGACAACGCCAATGGATTTTTCGGTGATCAGGCGCATCTGCTGAGCAGGGGGTAAGTCCTGCTGCATGATCTCAAACCACCACAACTCACTTTCCACTATGGCACCCATAATGATGCCGTGCAGCAGGGCCTCTTTGCTCTCGTAGTAGTTGTACAACAGTCCCTTAGATACGCCGGCTGCCGCCGCAATCTGGCTTACGGTAGTATGGGCATAACCACGCGTGGCAAACAACTCTAATGCAGCCTCCTCTATGTTCTGGCGGCTGCGCTCGCGTATTTCGGCGTACTGTTGTTTTGTTTTTGGCGACATAATTTTATCAATGACCAAATGGTCGGTCAAAAATAAGGCCATTTTGTACGCTTGTCAAGAGGTAAGCTCAAATTAGTGGTTATTTTTTTTAGGGCCAGGGGGTAAAGTTATAGTTCTCCAACCCAGGATGAGTGAAAAATGGACGCCGCTATTTTTTCGGCTGGCCAGGCAAAAAACGCAGACATAGCCTGAGCTATGGCGAGGCTTTTTAACGCCGCCAGACGGAAAAAGGGCAAGTCGAGATTCACAAATCCTGGCTTGGGGAACTATATCTTCGCGCCTCCATACTCCTTGCGAGATATAGCGCCCCTGCTGCCAGGCCGCCGACGGCGGGGCTCCACAATAATTTGGCATTCCGCCCCGGAAAAACTACCTTTGCCGCTGAAATTAACACACTTGCTCGTGAGACCACTCGCCTGGGGGATTTCGGCTGTTTTTCACCCGCTGTTGGGGCCCACTTATATGCTGGCGCTGCTGCTGCTGATCAACCCCTACCTTTTTGGCGTGAACTCCATTCATGAGCCGGCGGGTTTGTATCTGTTGCTATTGGTGTTTCTGTACACCTTTTTTGTACCGGCGGCATCCATTCTGGTGATGTACTTCTTAGGCATGATCCAATCGCTGGGGATGCCCAGCCAGCAGGAGCGCATTGGCCCCTACCTTATTACAGGGGTTTTTTACACCTGGATATACTACAATTTCCTTAAGAACGGGCAGGCGCCCACGGCCTACACCAGTTTTATGCTGGGCACGGTAATAGCGCTGTTTCTGGCCTTTTTTGTGAACATCTTCTCTAAGGTGAGCGCTCATGCCGTAGGTATGGGCGGATTGGTAGGTATGGTGTTCATTAGTATGTTGTTTTTCAGTTACGGCACTTTTGTAGTCGAGCTGCCTGCCTTTGGGGTATGGCTACAGGTGAGCGTAAGCGCTTTATTGTTGCTTACAATACTGCTGGCGGGCTTAGTAGGCAGCAGTCGGCTGCTGCTGAACGCGCATGAACAAATGGACCTCTACGGGGGTTACGTCATTGGTTTTGTGGCTCAGGTAGTAGCGTTTCGATTTCTCTTTTAGAACCAAAATAAAACCAAAGGTATGTCTGCTTCCGTAACCATTGCCGGCGCCGGGTTAGTAGGTTCATTGCTGGCCCGATTGCTGGCCGGCCGCTCTTTAGACGTTACCGTTTACGAACGCCGCCCCGATCCGCGCTTGGCGGGCTTTGTGGGCGGGAGGTCGATCAATCTGGCGCTCAGCGACCGCGGCTGGCGGGCCCTGGAGTTGGCAGGCGTAGCCGATCAGGTGCGCGAACAGGCGCTGCCCATGCGCGGCCGGCTGATGCACAGCATAGCGGGCGAGCTTACCTTTCAACCCTATGGCGCCGAAGGGCAGGCCATCTACTCGGTATCGAGGGCAGGCCTCAACATAGCGCTCACCGAGGCTGCCGAAGCTGCGGGGGTGCGCTTTCACTTCGGGCAGCGGGTGCAGCAGGTTGATCTGGATCGCAGGCAGCTCTATCTACAGGATGCAGCCGACGGCCGGGAGTACAGCGTGGAGGCGCCCCTGTTGCTTTCTACCGATGGCGCCTATTCGGAGGTGCGCAACGCCATGATGCGCACTCCTCGCTTCAATTACAGACAAGACTACCTCGACTACGCCTATAAAGAGCTTCACATTCCGCCCGGCCCCGACGGCGAGCACCGCATGGCCAAAGACGTGCTGCACATCTGGCCGAGGGGCGTGTTTATGCTCATTGCCCTGCCCAATCCGGATGGCAGCTTTACGGCTACCTTGTTTTTGCCGTACGAGGGCGCCGAGAGCTTTGCCCGGCTGCATACCGACGCTGCTGTGGAGAACTTCTTTCAGCGCTTTTTTCCCGATACCCTGCCTTTACTGGGCGACCTCACGGGCGACTTCCGCCGCAATCCCGCCGGCCACCTCATGACGGTGCGTTGCTCGCCCTGGCATTATGCCGACAACACCCTGCTGCTGGGCGACGCGGCCCATGCCATTGTGCCTTTCTACGGCCAGGGGATGAATGCCGGCTTTGAAGATTGCACCCTGTTGAATACCATGTTGGATGAATTTGAAGGCGACTGGAACCGCGTGATACCCGCCTACAGCGCCCGGCGCGTAGCCGACGGGCAGGCCATCGCCGACCTGGCCCTGCGCAACTTCTTAGAAATGCGCGACTGGGTGGCCGATCCCCGCTTTCTATTGCGCAAAGAGATTGCCGCTGCCCTGCACGAGCGACACCCTGAGTTTGTGCCCCTGTACGGCATGGTCACGTTCAGCCATGCGCCTTATAGCCATGCGCTGGCTGAGGCCCATGCTCAGGATGCCCTCTTTGAAGACATCCTGAAAATAGAAGATATACAAACCAACTGGAAAGAAAACCCGCAGGTAGAGGCCATCTTCCGGGCCTGGCAGGCCAAGCGCAGCAGCTAAGCGCCTACACCTCGGTAGCCTCCCAGAAGCCGCCGCCGGCTTCTACGCCGGCTAATTTTTCCCAGGCTTCGGCAGCCAGCGACTGCGTGAGGGTGTCGATGAAATAGCTGCCCGCTGCCGGGTCGATTACCCGGTCGAAGCCGCTTTCCATCTGGAGGAGGTGCTGCACATTACGCGCTATGCGACGCACAAAGCCGTCGGCATTTTCCTTATGGGTGAAGTAGTTGGCCGGCAGCACATACAGCCGGCTGGCGCCGCCGATGACAGCCGACATGGCCTGGGCGGCAGCGCGGATCATATTGGCGTACTGGTCTTCAGTTTGCGACTCGTGCTCGAAGTGCGCCACCACCGGCGGCAGGGCGGCTTGGGGCAAGCCATAGGCGTCGAGAACATTGGCCCACAGCAGGCGCAGCGCCCGGATTTTGGCTATGTTGATGAAATACGCGTTGCCTATCGTGAGGGCAAATTGAAGGTGGGCGTTGGTTACAGCCGGCGCAATACCCCGCTTTTCCATCTGGTCTAAATATTCAATGGCTTTAGCCACGGTGAGCGCCAACTCCCGGCTGGTATTCTCCACGCCGGAGTCGAAAGTGCGGGCATTTACCTGCAATACCTTAAAGCGGGGTGTTTGCCGATGGGCAAAGCCGATGATGCGCGCAAGTGGGTCAAAGGGCGGCTCACTCCAGTCGAGCAGCGGGTCAAAATCAACAGAGCCCGCAATGTCGGCTAAGCGGTAGCCCTGCCGACGCACGTAGTAGATGAGGTCGCGGTACAATTCAGCGGGATCTTTTCCGGGGTGGTGGGGCGCAAAATTGGCCGTAATCATCTCCGGGCGAATGCCTGCTACCAGTACGGCCAACTCGGCAGCCGTAGGCTCGTGCCGCAACTGAAACAAAGGCGCATTGACGCCGCCATTGAGGGCCTCGTGCGCCTGGGCGTTGGCCTGCGCCATGTCGGTCACTTCAATGACTTCGCCGATCTCCCAACCATTATCCAACCGGCCGGCGGCCAACGGAGGAAGAGTGGGAATATCATCGGCGGTATAGAGCGGCGACAGTCGGATTTGTTCTTCGATCTGCCAGTCTAATTCTTCTAAAGGCTTGCCTTTCAAGTCTTTAGTAATTTGTTTTTGCCAGTCGGCTTTGGTAGTGGCCGGAAATTCGGCAAACAGATTACTGCGCATGACTATTGGTTTTCTTGACCAGCGGCTAAATTACTCAAATTCCTTCGGGCAAAATCGCTTTTACAGCAGATAATTACCCGCCTGGGATCAACTTTTTCAAAACCTATTCGTTACCTTTGCAGGCACTAATCTTGATTAGATTCAATCTAAATAAACGAAACTTGCCATGGGCAAACTGATTTACCTTGACAACAACGCAACCACCCCTACCGATCCGCGCGTCGTAGAGGCTATGTTGCCGTACTTTTACGAACATCCCGGCAATGCCGCCAGCCGCAACCACCCTTTCGGCTGGGTAGCAGAAGAAGCCGTTGACTACGCCCGCGAGCAAGTAGCCCAACTCATCGGCGTCGACGCCAAGGAAATCATCTTCACCAGCGGCGCCACCGAAGGCGACAACCTCGGCATCAAAGGCGTTTTTGAGATGTACAGCCGCAAAGGCAACCACATCATCACGGTAAAGACCGAGCACAAAGCCGTGCTCGATACCTGCCAGCACCTCGAAAAATTGGGGGCTGAAGTAACCTACCTTCGCGTCAATCGCGACGGCCTCATCGACCTTGAGGAGCTCGAAGCAGCCATCAAACCCACCACCATCCTGGTATCGGTGATGTGGGCCAACAATGAGACAGGCGTCATCCAACCCATGAAGGCCATCGGCGACATCTGCGCCCGCCACGGGGTGTTGTTTATGAGCGACGCTACGCAGGCCGTGGGCAAAATCCCTGTTCACCCCAAAGAAGTAGGCGTACACATCATGGCCTTCACCAGCCACAAAATGTATGGCCCCAAAGGAATAGGCGCCTTGTATGTGAGCCGCAAAAACCCCCGGGTGAAATTGACGGCCCAGATGGACGGCGGCGGCCACGAGCGCGGTATGCGCTCGGGCACCCTCAATGTGCCGGGCATCGTAGGCTTAGGTAAAGCCGCCGAGATCGCCCGCCTCGAAATGGCCCAGGATACAGAACGCCTCAGCCGCCTGCGCGATAAGTTAGAAGGCGCCCTCACCCAACTCGAAGAAACCTACATAAACGGCAACCGCGAGCACCGCATGCCCCACGTTACCAACATCTCTTTCAAGCACGTGGAAGGCGAAGGCCTCATGATGACCTTCAACCAAAACATTGCCGTGTCTTCGGGTTCGGCCTGTACCTCGGCTTCGCTGGAGCCCAGCTATGTGCTGGTAGCTTTAGGCTTAGGCGACGACCTCGCCCACTCTTCCATCCGCTTCAGCCTGGGGCGCTTCACTACCGAAGAAGACATCGACTACGCCATCGAGGCCGTATCGAAGGGGGTCAACCACATGCGCGACCTCAGCCCCATCTGGGAGATGTACAAAGAGGGCATCGACCTCAACTCCGTAGAGTGGCAGGAGCACTAATCCATTTTACCATCATCATTTAACAGATACTGTCATGGCTTATTCAGATAAACTGCTCGAACACTTCAAAAATCCGCGCAACGTGGGCACCCTCGACAAGTCGAAGAACTCCGTAGGCACGGGCTTGGTAGGCGCCCCCGAATGCGGCGACGTCATGCGTCTGCAAATTGAAGTAGACCCCGAAACGCAAACCATCGTCGACGCCAAGTTCAAAACTTTCGGTTGCGGTTCGGCCATCGCTTCGTCCAGCCTTGCTACCGAGTGGCTCAAAGGCAAGTCCATCAACGAAGCCCTCACCATCGACAACATGGACATCGTTGAAGAACTGGCCCTTCCGCCCGTTAAAATCCACTGCTCTGTACTGGCCGAAGACGCCATCCGCAGCGCCATAGCCGACTATCAGTCCAAAAATGGCCTCGAAGTAACGGCTAACGAAAAGGAAAAGGCGCACTAATGCCTTGCCCGCCGACCCCGTCATAAAAGCCAACGGGGTCGGCGGGCTTATCCCTCTTTTCGCCCCCAACAACATCAAAAAACAACAACCGCCATGCTATTCGTAGCCGACAGCGCCAAAGAAAGAATACGGGAAATCCGTCAAACCAATCAATTCGACGACGCTTATTTCGTTCGCGTATCCGTCACCAGTGGCGGCTGCTCGGGCCTCTCCTATCAAATGGACTTCGATAACGAAATCCGACCCAACGACCAGATATTCAACGACAACGACGAAACCGTCGTCTGCGACCTCAAAAGCTTTCTCTACCTCTGCAATACCACCCTCGAATTTTCCGGCGGCCTCGAAGGCAAGGGCTTCTACTTCAATAACCCCAACGCCACCCGTACCTGCGGCTGCGGCGAGAGCTTTGCCGTATAAAGGTAGTTATCTCTCCAAGCTGATTGGTAAGATTAAGGTTTTCAACCGGTTGTCCAAGAACTCAGCCTGGCTCGAATGGTAGTGAAATGACAAGGCGCTCTCTTCGTTTGCCCTGTTACCTGCCCCTCATGTAAAACACCAGCGTTCCTCCCTCCGCAATATCCGCATGGCGCAACCGATGACCCGTCAAGGGGCGCCCATTGAGCTCCACACGTTGCACATACACGTTGGTTTCGCTTTGGTTTTCGGCTCTGATCACGAGTTTACGGCCATTTTCCAGCATCAGCTCGGCGCTTTTTACCAGCGGGCTGCCCAAAGCATATTCATCCGAGCCAGGGCATACCGGATAAAAACCCAAGGCGCTGAACAGGTACCAGGCCGACATCTGACCCGCATCGTCGTTGCCGCACAGGCCGTCGCGCGCATTGGCATACATCGCCCGCAGAATCATACGCACCCGCTCCTGGGTTTTAGCCGGGGCATCCGCCCAGTTGTACAGGTAGGGGATATGGTGCCCTGGCTCGTTGCCATGCACATAATTGCCGATGATGCCATCGCGGGTGATGTCTTCATTCTTCTCGATGTAGCGGTCGGCAATCGGCATGGTGAAAAGCGAGTCGAGCTTAGCCACAAAGCGCCGCTTGCCCCCCATCAATTCAATCATTTCCGGTATGCGGTGCGGCACATAAAGGCCATAATTCCAGGCATTGCCCTCTATGAAGCCCTGGCCGTGGGTATCCATGGGGTCGAAGTCGGGGCGAAAGGCGCCATCTGCCAGCCGGGGCCGCATAAAGCCCGAAACGGGGTCGTACAACCGCCGGAAGCTGAGCGCCCGCTCATCGTAGGCCGCCGCCGTTGCCGCATCGCCGGCGCGCTCGGCCAGCCGGGCAATGCACCAGTCGTCGTAGGCGTATTCAAGGGTCTTCGACACCGAGTTCGGCGAGCGGTCTTCAGCCACATAGCCCAGCGACAAATAGGCGTCAATGCCGTCAAAATAAGGCACATTGGCCGTTTGCGTACAGGCTTTCAGGGCCGCCTGCACATCAAAACCGCCTACGCCTTTGGCCGCCGCATCGGCAATGACCGATACCGCATGGTAGCCGATCATACACCAGTTTTCGTTGGCGTAGTGGCTCCAGATGGGCAACATGCCGTGTACGCTCTGGGCCTGATGGGCCAGCATCGACCGCACCATGTGGCCATTCCGGGTGGGCTGCATCAGGTTAAACCACGGGTGCAACGCCCGATAGGTATCCCAAAGCGAAAAGATGGTATAATTCGTAAAGCCGTCTGAGGTATGCACGTTTTGGTCGAGGCCCCGATACTGCCCGTCCACATCTTCATACACAACGGGGCTCAGACAACTGTGGTAAAGGGCCGTATAAAACACTGCCTCATCGTCGGGGGTCAGGGTTTCTACCTGTATCCGCGACAACTCCTCGTTCCACTGCCGGCGCACCCGCTCTCGGGCCGCCTCAAAGTTCCAGTCGGGGGCCTCCTGCGCCAGGTTGCGCATCGCCCCGGCCGTGCTCACCGACGAAAGAGCGCACTGCACCCCTATGCTTTCACCCTCAGCCACATCAAAGTCGAAGTAAGCGCAAAGATTGCGCCCCGCCATCTCCGGAAAATTGCGATATTGATCAAATTTGCGGTAGAACCCCCGGTAAGGCGATGGCGCCGCATCGCGATAGCCATAATGCCGGAAAGGCCTGGAAAAGCGCATCACAAAGTACACCGTGCGGGTGCGCGCCCAACCCGTCGTCTGGCGGTAGCCCGTAATGGTAGAGTCGTTTTCGACCCGCAGGAAAGTCCATACGTTCTTGCCGTCGTAGTTGTAAATGTTGTGCGTGAGGTCCAGCACTATATGAGCCGTATCCGTGCTGCCAAAAGTATAGCGGTGGAAGCCCACCCGCTCAGAAGCCGTAAGCTCGGCCTCTACTTCGTACTTGTCGAGGCGCACCCTGTAGTAACCCGGCGCCGCCTGCTCGCTGTCCTTACTAAAGGTGCTGTAATAACCCGGCTTGCCCGTAGCGGGGTCGCCGGCGTCGAGCTGTAGCGGCCCCACCGTGGGCATCAACAGCAGGTCGCCGAGGTCAGAGTGGCCCGTGCCGCTAAAGTGGGTATGCGCAAAGCCAAAAATAGTCGTATCCTGATCCTGATAACCGGCGCAGTACTCATAAGTGCGGCGGTTATACTGCCCCCCGTCTAAGTAGCCCTGCTGCTGGGTCTCGGGGCTCAGTTGCACCATGCCAAAGGGCGCCGTAGCTCCGGGGTAAGTATGCCCCATACGCCGCGTGCCGATAAATACATTGACCTTATCCACCGGCAGCAGCCCCGGCTGAAAGGGAGTCGTCGTCTGGGCCTGAAGCCCGGCAGCGGCCGTAGCCAGCCACAGCAGCGCCGCCTGGCGCCTGATGTATACAAACATAGTGCTCAGTAATGGTAGGGGGGTAAATCTACCACAAACTCCCGCAGGCATCTACTTTTAGCGCCAAGATTTTTTTGGGGGCTGTCGCGCCGGCCCGGCGAGCATCGACCTTCGTTGGTCATATACTGCCGGCCCGGCGCGCCACCGCGTCGTCCGCTCTTATGGCCCCCCGTCCTTATTGGGCAGCTAACCCTATCTGCGGCGGGGGGCCATACCGCTTCCACCGCTGCCCCGGGCCCACTCCCGAATCAGCATTTTGCCGCTATCCGAGCCATTTGGCTTCTAAGGCGATGGGCACAGCGCTCAAAGCCTTCGATACGGGGCAACCCGCCTTGGCGGCCTGGGCCAGCTCCATAAACCCCGCTTCGTCTATGCCCGGCACTTTGCCTTCCAAGTGCAGCGTAATGCCCGTGATGCTGAATCCGCCTTCGCCAGGTTCCAGCACTACGGTGGCTTTTACCTCCAGCGCCTCGGGCGTAAAGCCGGCCTTCGAAAGGCCAAAGCTTAGGGCCATGGCATAACAGCCGGAGTGGGCCGCAGCAATGAGCTCCTCGGGGTTGGTGCCCAACATGCCGTCTTCGTTTTCAAAGCGGCTTTTGAAACTATAGGGCGTATTGTTGAAAAAATGATTGGAAGAGCTCAGCGATCCGCTGCCTTCCAGACCCGTGCCCCGCCAAACGGCGGTGACGCTCCTTTTTAGTGCCATACAATCAGAATTATAGTGATGAACATTACTTATTTCGGTTGCCCGTAATTTGCAGTTTGCCCGACCGCGCAGCAGGCGCAGCCCCCGGAAGACGCTATACCTTGAGTTGTTGCAGCAGCCATTTTTCGTTGACAACAAATTGATTAAAATCGTTCAGGATGGCCTGCTCCAGGTCTTTGAGGCTGCTTTGTACCGCCGCCGACAGCAGCCCCGCATCGGCGGTTGCTTTTACATCCTGGCGCAAGTGCAGCAGCAGTTGGTAGCAGAGGTTGATTTGACCGGCAATGATGAGGGCGTCGAGCATGCCTTCCTGCTCCTCCTGAGTGGAAAACCACAAGGCGGTGGGCATAGCAGCGGCGAGCTTGGCGGTGGCCATCATAGCGGCCGAGGGCTTGGGCATGGGCGGCAACTTGCCGGCTTCGGAGGCCGCAGCATTGGTCGCAAGGCTGTAAATATTGTTGCTCACCAGCCGGCCTTTCCAGTTATCGCTGTTGTAGAGGTAGCGGAACTGTAGCCGGCGAATGCGCGCCATAAAGGTATTCTGGAGGATGTCAGAGAGGGAAAACAGCCGCACCGATACCAGTTGCCACAGCACGGAGAGGGGCGTTTTGCGGATGACGCGCAGGTTGCGCATGAGCTGGGTGCGCTCGGCTCTGTTGTCTACCTCCTGCACCACGGCCTGAGAGAGCTTGCGCTCGCCAAACCCAATAATGGCAAAAAATGCCAGGCTCAGGAAGCCTGCAAGGGCGGAGAGTACCAGCAGTCCCGGCCGCGCACCCCAACTGAATACTACCCCAAGGCCGGCTAACACCAACAGCAGGGCCAGCAGTCGGCGCAGCCCGGTAAGGGTGAGCCACCCCAGAAGACCGCCCCCGGGCGGCTGCGGCAAATCAAGGGGGGCAGGCTCGCGCTCCGACACGTCGGAGACGATGAAAGTGCCTATGGGCGGGTGGCCGTCTTTGATGCGGCGTTTTTCGGCCAGCTCTACGCTTTCTATCCCCTGATTGTCGAGGATGCCGCCATCGAGCAGGGGAATGTTGGCGGGGTAGTCGGGCTGGCTTTGCCAGTATTGCATGAGCGCCGACTTGGGGCCGGCGGCGAAGTCTTTGGGGAACGCCAAGGGCTCGAAGCCGCCAGGGAAGCACGAAGAGGCTGCCATAACATCGCCGAGGCGGATCTCGGCGGCGGCGGCCCAGTCGACCGACACCTCGCCGTTGCCGAGCTTGCCGCCGTTCTGGAAGCGGAAGGGCAAGGTGTTGTACATGTCGGTGGCATTAAAGGCGAAGGTTTCGAGGTGGCCTAAGGGGCCGGCGAGCAGGGCCGCCAGCGTAGCGCCCTGGCAGTAGTCGCGCTGGTAGATTTCGGAGAAGGCGTTGATGAGGTTGTGGGTTTTGCCTTTGGCGCTCCACTCGTGGGGGTGATTGACGAGGTGCAGGGCTTCGGTAACTAAGGCGTCTTTCCGGAGCAGCGCATACAAGTGGCTGAAGCAAGCCTGAAAGCCTTGGCCCTCGGCTAATTTGAGCGCGTATTGCACCCCGGTGAAGGTGCCGCCGGAGATGGTGGAGATAATTTTGATGCGCTCCAACAAAGTTTCACCCTCGTGGTTAACTATGTGTAGATATGACAAAGCGCCCAGATGAAATGCTGCGGCGCGGTAGCCGCCCCCCGATAGGGAAATGGCCATGTTGGTAAACGGTGCTGAGGTATTCATATTATGGCGGTATTACAGTTATTGACGTATTATCGGAAGCTTACAGTTCACAGCACAATATAGGTTATTCGCTGCGCTAAATGTGAAATAAGCGTTAAATTGACACTAAGCGTGCAACTAAATCGGGGGAGTCGCCGTCTACTACATAACTATTGAGCGTTTTTTCATACTAGTCCGTTTTGTGGAAGTTGCCGCGCGTCACGCGGCAACTTTTTTTTTGCCCGCCGCCAAACGCTAAAAGCGCTAAAAAAAAGGATTGTTGAGCCGCTCGAACCCAATGCTGGTAGCCGGGCCGTGGCCGGGGTACACCCGGGTATTGTCGGGCAGGGTTATCAGCTCCGTTTGTATGGATTGGATGAGGGTATTGTGGTCGCCGCCGGGCAAATCGGTGCGGCCGATGCTGCCGTAGAAAAGCACGTCGCCGGCGATAACAAAATCATCTTCAGCGCAATAGAAGCAGAGGCTGCCAGGCGAGTGGCCGGGCGTAAAGCGCAGTTGCAGGCGGGTGTTGCCAAAGCGCACTTCCTCGCCCTCTTTGAGGTAGGGGCCTCGGGCGGGGGCGGGCTCGGCCGGCGGCAGGCCGTACATAAGGCACACCTGGGGCACGGCGTCGAGCACCGGCTGCTCAAGGGCGTGAAACTCCAACAGCAGGCCATAGGTATCGGCTACGTACCGATTGCCGAAGACATGATCGAGGTGGCAGTGGGTATTGATCAGGCGTACGGGCCGCAGCCCGCGCTCGCGAATGACGCGGCTCAACTCGGCTTTTTCATCCGCATCCGCGCAGCCGGGGTCGAAGATGACGCACTCGCCGGTATCGTCAAAAACGATGTAGGTATTCTCTTGAAAAGCATTAAACGTCAGGCGCACAACATCTGTCATGGTTTTTTCTTTTTATGATGGGGTCCGGGCTTGAAAACGAGCGCCCAATTTCGTACCTTGATGGGCAGCAGGCGCCAATGATAAAAAGCCCGTAGCCGATGGCGACAAAAATAGCCTTTTGCGAAACATCGGCAGGGGAGAAAACGTATCATTATATGCGTTTTTCCGGCAGGCGCCTCAGCCCGCCTTATAAATCGTTCAAAAACTGGGGTTATGGGTCATTTCCTACGATTGATGCTGATGTTGTTGCTGGCGCCGGCTTTGGCCTGGGGCCAAACGTCGCAAGTGGTATTTGGTAAAAACCGCGTGCAATACCACCGCGACTTCGACGACTGGATGCAGTACGAGAGCGACAACTTCATCACCTACTGGTACGGAGAGGGCCGCAACATCGGTCAGGCCGTCGTGCAGATGGCAGAACTTGACTTTCCCCACATCCAGCGCATCCTGGAGCACCGCATGAATGAGAAGGTGCAAATCATTGTCTACGTCGACATCACCGACTTCAAGCAGAGCAACCTCGGCAATGACGAGGTGTTTACGAGCACGGCCGGGCGCACCAAATTTGCCGGCAATAAGGTGTTCGTATACTTCAATGGCGACCACAACGACCTGCGCCGCCAAGTGCGCGAAGGTATAGCCGGCGTGTACCTCGAAGCCATGCTCTTTGGCTCCAACCTCCAGGAAATTGTACAAAATGCGGTACTGATGAACCTGCCGCCCTGGTTTACTCAGGGCCTCACGGCCTTTGTTGGCGAAGCCTGGAATTCCTCCCTCGATAACCGGTTGCGCCAAATGCTTACTGCCGGCGGCTATGCTACCTTCGACGCGCTGGCCAAAGACCACCCCGCGCTGGCCGGGCATGCCTTTTGGTATTTTATCCATGCCAACTACGGCGCTTCTACGGTATCCAACCTGCTCTACCTTACCCGCATCAACCGCAATGTTGATGAAGGCTTCCTCTATGTGCTGGGCAATACCTACCCCACCATAACCCAAAATTGGCTCAACTTCTTCCGCGAGCGCTACCGCCTCGACGGGCAGGGCCGCACCGACGACCCCGGTAAGGCCATCGCCATACGCAACAAAAAACATCTACCCCTCACCCAGCTCGTCATCAGCCCCAATGGCCGCCAATTGGCCTATGTGCTCAATGAAATTGGTCGGTATAAAGTATACCTCTACGACCTGGCCGAAAATAAGCGCACCCGCGTATTTCGTTACGGCTTTCGCAACAACCTGCAAAGCCCCGACTACAGCTACCCGCTGCTGGCCTGGAGCCCCAACAGCCAGGAATTAGCCATTGCCTACGAGCATCGCGACAAGGCCTTCCTGCTGCGCTACAACACCGATACCGATAAACGGCTGACGGAGCCCTTGTCTACCGAATTTCAGCGCGTCAACAGCCTTTGCTACGTCAACCCCTCCATTATGGCCATGTCGGCTACGGTGCGCGGGTTTTCGGATATCTTCCTCTACTTTCCCGCTACCCGGCAGTCGCAGCGCATCACCGCCGACTTTTGGGACGACCTCGGTCCCACGGCGGTGCAGTTGCGCGGCCGCTCGGGTTTGATCTTTGCCTCCAACCGCCCCGACAGCCTGCTGCTCGGCGCCCGGCTCGATACCCTGCTGCCCATCGCTACCTACGACCTGTTTTATTACAACCTCGAATCGAGAAGTACCGAGCTGGTTCGCCTAACCAATACCCCCCACGCCAATGAGCGTCAGCCCGCTGCCGTGGATACAACTTACTTTGCCTTCCTCACCGATGAGACGGGCATCTACAACCGCGCCTTAGGCCGCATCGAAGACTACATACACCACTACGAGCAACTGCTGACCCTCAAAGACGGGATGCAGATACGCCTGCCCGTAGACTCCACCCTCGATAAGCTCGACAGCACCCTCATTCAGCGGGTAGAACTCGTGCCCATCATCAAAGAGCGGGGCGCATACTCGGTGCGCACCGACTATGGCGCCAACATCCAACTCCAGAGTATAGCCCCCCGGGGCGCTAAGGCGGCTCAATTGGTAGAAGGCCCCAAAGGCGTCAATACCATTTACGTAAAAGCACTGGAACTCGACTCTGCCGCCATCGTTCAGCCGCGCCTTACCGTCTTTCAGGCCGAACGCTTACGCCAGGCCATTCCCTTGCCCGTTGGCGCTACGAACAGCCCTCAACCTGAGCCTGAACCTCAACCTGAACCTCAACCTCAGCCTCAACCTGAACCTCAACCTCAACCTGAACCTCAACCTGAACCCACCGACACCCTATCTCCCGTTGACATCTACAACTACTTTTTCCAGAGCCAGTTTGAAGACGAGCCCGCCGCCCGCCCAACACCCGCTGCGCCGCCCGCCAACGCCCCGGCGGTAGAAGCCGTAGTGACCACTCAGCCACTGCCTTCGGCCATCGGGGGTAGCGAGTCGGCCCGCTTCCGCAGCCTCACGCCCCCGATTTATCGCTTCCGGCCTGGCAACATCATCCCCTACCGGCCTGCCTTCCGCACCGACTTTGTCACCTTCAACATGGACAATAGTCCGCTCTTTGAAGGCTTTGACAGTTATGCCGCCAACCCCAACGGCTTCAACTTCCAGCCCTTGGGGCTGCTGCTAAAGGCCAATTTCAAAGACCTGCTCGAAGACTACGTCATCGAAGGCGGCATCCGCCTGCCCACCAGCTTCAACGGGGCCGAGTACTTCCTGACGATGCAAAACCGCAAGCGCCGCCTCGACAAGACCTTTGCCGTATACCGCCGCAACATGCGCTTTGCCGAAGAAGGCGTGGCCTTTGTGCCCTGGCGCCGCGACAACAATGTGGTGCTGGCCCAGGCCGGCGTCCGATACCCCCTCGACATCTTCCGCAGCCTGCGCGCTATGGCCACCGTCCGCCGCGACCGGGTACAGTATCTGGGCACCGACAACTTTGCCCTCACCCTGCCCGCCCAAACGGAGCAGCGCGCCGGCTTGCGCCTCGAATACGTATTCGATAATACCATCGACTTAGCCCTCAACTTGCGGCAGGGCTCCCGCTACAAGGTATTTATAGAGGGCTCCAGGAGCTTTGCCTTGGGCGACGGCAATGGCCTTGAGCTCGATCCCGGCTTTATGGGCGTCATAGCTGCTGATTTTCGCCACTACCAGCGCCTCGACAAGCGCAGCATCTTAGCGGTGCGCTTAGCGGGCGCTACCTCCTTTGGCGAGCAAAAGATTCTCTACTACTTAGGCGATACCGACAACAGCCTGCTGCCCAATTTTAATACCAGCATTCCCATCGGCAACGAAAACAACCGCCTCACCACGTTGGCTAATAACCTGCGCGGCTTTACGGCCAACGCCCGCAACGGCAATGCCTATGTGCTGCTCAATACGGAGCTGCGCGTGCCCGTATTTCGCTATTTTTCCGAGCGCATAAGGTCGCCCTTCCTGCGCAACTTTCAGATGGTGGGCTTCTTCGATGTGGGCACTGCCTGGTCGGGTCCCGACCCCTACAGCGACGAAAACCCCCTCAATACGGCCTTCTTCCCCGACCCCGCCCAGGCGCCCAATGCGCCCGTGCAGGTGCGGGTGGTATACTTCCGCAACCCCATTATTGCGGGCTATGGCGTGGGCGCCCGCGCCTTATTGTTTGGCTATCTGTTGCGGCTCGACTACGCCTGGGGCATCGAAACCAAAGCCATACTGCCGCCCCGCCTGCACCTGTCTTTGGGCGTAGACTTTTAAGGGGCGTGGAGGTAGAGCCGCTTTTTTCAGTTGTCATTCCCACCTGCAACCGGGCAGCTCTGCTGCCCGGCGCCGTGGATAGCGTGCTGGCCCAGCGCTGGCGTCACTGGGAGCTCATCATCGTCGACGACGGCTCCACCGACACTACCCCCGAGGTGGGCGCCGCCTACGCCGCCCGCGACGCCCGCATCCGCTACCTGCGCCAGCCCAATCGCCAGCTCAACGGCGCCCGCTTAGCCGGTATTGCGGTAGCCCGCGGCCAATGGCTCTGCTTCCTCGACGACGATGACGAGTGGCTGCCCGAGCATTTGGCCGCCTTAGCCGCCGCAGCAGCAACTGCATACGGCCCCGCCCTGCTGAAAACCCGCATGTGGATCCGCTACCCCGGGCAGCTACAGCCTGCCGCCGGCTACGACCCCGGGCTGCATCCCGCTGCGGCCATGTGGGCCAACCTGCCCAACTTGCTTTCCTTCGCTTTTCACCGCCGCATTTTTGACGAGATTACCTTCGATGAGCGCTTCCTCCTCTTCGACGACGGCCACTTTCTGCTGCGCGTTTTGCCCCGCTACCCCCTTGTGTACGTCGATGCCGACACGGTCGTCTATCGGGTGCATGAGGGCTCGCGCTCTTACCAGTACTGGCAGCCTTGCCGCCTCCAAAACCATTTAGCGGCCATCGACGACGCCTTCGGGCAGGCGGGACCCGAACTGCTACAGCATACGGGCACGGGCGCCCAACGCGCCCTCAAGGCCAAGGCCTGCTACCATTTTGCCCGAGCTGCCGCCCTCGGAGGCGCCCCGGGGCTGGGATGGCGCTACCTGCGGCAGGCCCTGGGCTATGGGTTTAGGCCCCGGGCCGCTGCGCAAACGGCGCTGGCGCTGCTGCGCCGTTGGTAGCTACAGCACCGAACGCTACATCCATGTGACCCGCAGCTGCCAACCTGCCTCATCTCTCAAGCACTTAGTCCGCTGCGTTGCGTCAAGACAACCGACAGTCAAAAAATTGACGCATACTTGTTGCGGGTAATGGAAGTATTGACGTATATTGGGGGTAATTTATGTTGTGTCAGTCAGATGATGTGCAACATGCTAAAAAACGAGGCAATTGAGAATTGATTATCAACATAACGAATCAAATAGCAGAGTTTATAAGGGCATTAGCCTTGATGAGCAGGAGTGTCGTGAACATTTGCAAGGATTGGTAAAAGACAATTTGCTTGACCGTGAAGACAGAGATGACACCCTTGAACGAATAAGGGCTTTAAGGGATGAAACAGGGTTTGATGTTAGTGATGGCCTTTTGGCAGACATTCAAACTTTAGAAAATGAATTTATAGAGGCTCAAAACTTCCGAGTTGGAGAGGCTTATGCCGAAGTGATATTAGAACAATCTTTTTCTTGCCGTTTCTATTGGAATGAATTGAGGGATACTCGTAATCCAAGAGGCTACAAAACAGGGGCAGATTTGGTAGGTTTTATTGAAGTGGAAGATCAAGTACTTTTTTTATTTGGTGAGGTGAAGACGTCATCTGAAACGGCAAACCGACCGCCACAAGTAATGACAGGTGCAGATGGAATTGAAAGCCAGTTGAGAGATTTATACAGCAATAGAGCAAAACGTCAAATTTTAATTTCTTATCTAAAGAATAAGATCTGTCTTTCCCCAGATAGGCCTGCATTTAAAGTAGATTTTGACTCAGGGCTTAGGTCATATTATTCCAATCCTGAAGGTTACCAGCTTATCGGTGTTCTTATTCGTGATGTTGAACCCGATGAAAGAGACTTATCTCTGAGTTATAGTAGGTTGAGAACACGTATATTGGAACCAATAGGGCTTAAATTATTGGCTCTATATCTCCCCATTCAACAGAAAGATTGGTTGAATATTATAAATGAGGTAACCAAATGAGCATACAAACTAAATATCAAATCTTAGAACAAGCATATCCTGATATGCTTGCAGGAATTGGCATGCTCATACAAAAGGGGAAATTATCTAAACGGTTTTCGAGTCTTCAACTCGAGAAAGATGAAGTCCAAGAACTCATCAAAGCCAAAGAATTATGCGAATTACGCATCATTGAACTTTGGGAACAACGAAATATTGAGCAGACATCAATCGAATTTAAAGCCTTGTGCTCTACCTATTTTGATATTGCCAGTCAGTTACCTGTAATTGTTAAAAGTGAGTATTTCGTATATGAGACTTTTAAGCTGATGGCATTCGGATATTTAGGAGAGCATTGGCATTTTGTAAAGCAATATCTAAAAGGGCTTGAAGAACAGATACGAAGCATTGGGCTTGTTGATAACTGGAACAATAGAATCTTGACTGTTTCTTTCAAGGCTATCGTGCAATTGGTGAAAAAAGAAAATTGGCGAGATGTCAGCGAGGCTGTAGGTCTTATTAATCAATTAAGAATCGAACAACAACAGTTTGAGACCAACTTTCTTAATCAAGTAAATGATGAAAGTCGCCCTTATGGAGCGGCTGAATTGGTTTCTTTGTATCATTTCGCCAAGAGTATCGATATTTTGGGACAATACTTATTGGAAGGCAGGCCTTTAGAATCGGAAGATCAGTTGAGGTATCATTTACAGATTTCAGGAGAGTATGCCCAAAAATCAGGCAATATAAGTTTGAGCTTGATGTATCAATTCTTTGAAGCATTTGCAGTGAAAATGGTCAGAAACACCATCTGGCACAACACAAGAGGAATCAACAATTGGGTTACACATTTCAACAGATATATTAGTCGTCAGGAAAAAGGACGGTTTGAGTTGCTTTACCCGCAAAAGGAATCAATTTTAGAAGGTCAGCTACTAAATCCTGCACATCGGGCAGTTGTTGTAAACCTACCGACTTCCAGCGGCAAAACACTCATTGCAGAGTATCGTATTTTGCAGGCCTTGAATCAATTCAGAAATCAGGGTGGTTGGGTTGCATATGTGGTTCCAACAAAGGCATTGGTTAACCAGATTTATAACCAACTCAAAAGAGATTTGAGCAATATTGAGTTAATTGTGGAAAAAGCAAGTGGAGCCATAGAGTTAGATGGATTTGAACAATACTTGATAGAAGAAAATGGTAATCAAACCACGTTTGATGTACTTGTAACCACCTATGAGAAAATGAACTTGCTTGTTCGTCAAGGCCTTGGCTCTACAGAACAAAGACCTTTGGTTTTAACGGTAGTGGACGAAGCACACAACATTGAAGAGAAGCAAAGAGGTTTAAACCTTGAGTTTCTTTTGTCAACAATAAAAAACGATTGTCAGGAAGCGAATTTCTTATTAATGACACCAGATATTTCCAATTCTGATGAAATCATTGATTGGCTGGCTCCAGACAGAGGGCAGGTTATCAATTTAGAATTGGATTGGTGGCAACCGAATGAGCGAGTTATTGGAGCAATTCAAATAGAGGGTCAAAAAAGAGAGTACGACTATGTGTTGAGAACATTGCATACAGATAAAGGAACGTACGAGGTTGGGGAAGCTATTCCATTGTTCCCAGGAATTACCGATGAACCAGCATCTCAGGCTAGAGCGTCAAAAGTAAAAATTGCAAAAACTGTTGGGGCTAATTGTTTAAATCCTGCATCACCAATCATTGTCTTGGCATCTGACCCGAATGAAACGTATAGCATTGCTGAAACGCTGTTTGAGAAATCGAATGATAATTTTGGCTATGATGACGATGTTGATTTATTAATCAAATTAGTTCAAAGTGAGCTGGGAAATGATTTTCCCTTAGCAAGATTTTTGAGCAAGCGGATTGCAGTTCATAGCTCTGCCCTTCCAGATGAAATTCGCTTTTTAGTTGAAGATTTGATGTCAAGCGAAAAATTACAGGCATTAGTAGCAACTACAACAATAGCCCAAGGAATTAATTTCCCTGTATCAGCTGTAATTATGGGTGCCTATAATTATCCTTATGTTGGACCAATGCCAGTTAGAGACTTCTGGAATTTAGCAGGAAGAGTTGGTCGTGCCGGGCAGGATAGTATGGGATGGGTTGGCGTTTGTGTAAGAAATGATAGTGATCTAGTGAATGTAACCCGCTATGTTAATTCGGTATCGGAAGATTTATTATCCCAATTGGTAAATATTATTGATACGGCTTTAGAAAGACCTGATGTTGATTTTGAAAGATGGCTTTATTTCGATGAAAGGTGGTCTTCATTGTTACAGTTTATTTCACATCTAAGAAAACAGACAGAAGCCCAAGACTTGTTTATTGCACAGCTTGAACAGAAACTTCAAGGAACTTTTGGTTATCGTCAGTTACCCCCCGAAAAGAAAGCATTTTTGAGAAATCAAATCAGAAGATATGCTGAAAGTATTTCTATAACAGATGCTGAAAGATCCGACAAAACAGGTTTCTCAACTGTTTCGGTTAATCAAATGATGTATAGGCTTAGAGGTGCAGGTCTTGTTAATAGCGACTGGAATAAAAATCAGTTATTTTCTGAGCAGAATCAAAGTATGCAAAAACTGATAGGAATAATGCTAAATACCTATGAAATAAGAAAATCAATAGAAATACTAGGTGATAGTGGAAGACCTTTAGATCAGTCAAGCATTGCTAGATTGATAATTGATTGGGTTAATGGGCAATCTGTTTCCCGAATAGCAGGACGGTTTTACCCCAATGAAGATTTGAATATTGCGATTCAGAAAACTACACAAGCTTTATATAAAGTAGTAGCTCAGTCCGCCACTTGGGGTTTAGCAGCTTTACAAAGTATGCCTACAAGCGGGGTTGATTGGGATAGTCTGTCCGAGATTGATAAAAAAAGAATGGCAAATCTTCCTGCCTACCTGCATTATGGTGTCAATACAGATGAAGGCGTGTTAATGCGAAAGAATAATATTCCAAGAAGTATTGCCAATCGTTTAGGCCAGTTATACGATGCAGCAGTAAATGGTGAAATTTTCTCTCAGCCAACCGATTCAGTTAATAATTGGCTTAGAAATCAGGAACGAGAAACTTGGGAAAGTGTTAGACCTGCTGGTTCAAGATTAAGTGGTGAGGAATACAAGAGGGTGTGGGAGAAGTTGAATGGGATAAATTAAAAGCACGATTGCAAAACATCACCTATACGCAATAAAAGAAAAAACAAAATATACTAATACCAAAATTCAATCCAATCCGTTTAATTTCATTGACCAAGCCCCAGATGATGCGGCAGGATTAATTGAGTTTTGGTATATGGCAAACAATGCCGTACCCGTTGGGGGTTCTTGTACGCGCCCAACCTGTGTGATACTTCTGTGATATGCGTTCCCTATGTTTGAGACCAAACCAAAGCATATCAGGATGATGCGAACATTATTGGGCCTTGGGCTGGCGCTGTTGTTGAGCGGCTGCATTGCCGACGACTTTGTGGCCGATTTTGTGGAGCCGGTGCTGCGTATTACGCGCTCGGCCGATAGCCTGGCCGTGGGCGATACCTTCGATTTTACCTACGAATACTTCAACGAGGTGGGGCAGCCGCAGGCGGTGGGGGCGCTCTGGACGAGTAGCAACCCGGCGGTAGTGGCCATTGACGCCGCCAGCGGAAGGGCCGAAGCCCTGGCCGCAGGCGAGGCGGAGCTCAGTGTGAGCTACGGCGGGCTGTCGGATGTAGCGCTCGTGACGGCGGGCGGCAGCACCGTGGAGAACAACGACGAGCGCAGCGGCATCATTCGCACCACCAGCTCATACCTGCTTCAGGGCAGCTTTGTGGTGAGGCCCAATGCGACGGGGGGAATTGTGGTTTCTATTGCCGACGATTACCGGGCGTCGACGGCGCTGCCGGGCTTGTATGTGTACCTGACGAACAACCCGGCAACCCGGGTCGGCGCCCTGGAAATAGGACGGGTGACGGTATTTTCGGGGGCGCATACCTACGAGATACCCAATGTGGGGCTCGATGACTACGCGTATTTGCTGTATTATTGCAAACCCTTCAATGTGAAGGTGGGCGACGGCAGCATTAACTAACCTCCTGATTTATAACGATATGAAAAAATTATACATGGCGTTGGCGCTCGCGGGCACCCTGGGTACGGCGCGGGCGGGCGGCCCCTGGCCCCAGTTGGCGGGCGGCGGCTACCTCAAGCTGGCCGAGTGGTGGACGGTGTTCGACCAACATTTTACCGATTCGGGATTGCTGGACCCCAACGTCACTACCGGGGTGTTCGTGAGTAGCTTGTATGGCGAGTATGGCTTCTCCGACCGGCTCACGGGGGTGGTTTATTTCCCGTTTTTTATCCGGAATTATACCAACAACCTGCGCTCGGCCACTACGGGCGCGTTGCTGACGCCGGGCGAGGCCCTGAATGCGCCGGGCGACATTGACCTGAGCGCCCGCTACACTTTTATGAAGCCTGGCGCCCGGCTACCGCTGGCGGCTACGCTTACGCTGGGGCTGCCCACAGGAAAGATCGGGGGCGGCAGCTTGGGCAACCTGCAAACCGGCGATGGAGAATTTAACCAGCAGTTGCAGATAGAGGCCGGGCAGGGGTATTCGCTGCTGAAGCAGTACCAGCTTTACTGGAGCGCTTGGGCAGGGGTGAACAACCGGACGCGGGGCTACTCTGATGAGTTTCGCTACCAATTGGAGGCGGGGCTGGGGCTGGCCCAAGGGCGGCTGTGGGTCATCAATCGATTGACGGCCATTCATTCGTTGAGGAACGGGCTGGCGCCGGCCGATGCCGCTGTCAGCGTGGGTATTTTTGCCAATAATACGGAATGGGTGAGCCATAGCTTAGAGGTGGCCTGGAAGTTCAGGCCCCAACTGGGCTTATCGGCGGGCTTTGCTACGGCTTTCAGCGGGGCCAATGTGGCGGCGGCGCCCTCGTTTACGGTGGGGGTTTTCTGGGACTGGGATTGAGGTCATGGGCGCGCGCGCCCGGCTCCTTGGCGCTATGCCCTGGCGAAGAGGGCGGCATTAACACATCGTCAATGCCATTGGTATTCACCGCTGGTTTGCCCGACCGCTGCGGCGAGGTACGCTTTCACACAATTGAGCAGGGCGCCCGCGCAAGCTGCCTGGAAGGGGGCTGAGGCACGAAGCCAGCCCCTTGGGGCCGACCGACAGGGAGCCTGGAAGGGAGCGACCCCGACCTAAGGAGGGGATGCGCCCAAAAAATAAAAAACCAGCATTTGAGTATGACTTTGGGTTTGAGCTGGCGCATGGTTGTCGTTTAGGCATTTACCCCGGGCGCTGCGACGCCCGGGGTAAATGGATTGTTTATCGTTCTCCAAGTTGAGATTTATAAATTTTGGCTTGGAGAAAACAAGGCCTAAAGCGGATAATGAAAGAGATACAGCCCCTTGCCTGCCGTGGGCTGGGCAAAGAGGTAAAACATCTTTTGTTCGCGGTTGAGGTAGATGCTGTCTGTGCCGGGCATGGTGTAGCCGTCGGGCAGCTTAACCATCCTAACGGCATAAGTATTGAGGTTTATCTCCATAAAAGAAGCCCGGTTGAGGCCGGGTATGGCCTCCTGCACCATAAAGATCAATCGATCGGGTGCAGCGTAGATCAGCTTGTTCTGGCCCTCGGCTGAAGCCTGGTCGAGGTTGAGGGGGATAAAAGCCCGTAGGTAGCCATTGGGCTCATACACCGACAGGGCATAACCCAAGGGCTGGTAGGTAGTGGTGCGCGTCTCGGGGCTGTATTTGCCTGCGGCTATCATGTGCAGCGCGGCTTCGCCCCCGTCGCTCATCGGGATGCGCTGAAGGGTGCGCATGCTGCTGGCGGATGCCGGTGGCGCGGGCTTGAGGGCAAGGGGCTCGCCCATAGAAGATGACCCGAAGTAGTCGGCAATTCTCACAATGCCCTCCGGCCCTACGACCATTATGCTTACGCCTTTTTGAGCGTTGGGTTGATCATAGAGATAAGTGAGCTCCATTTTGCCGTCGGGCAAGCGGCGCGACTGCACGATACGGCCTCCTTCCTGATTGAAAGCGTCGTCGTCCTGAGCAACCAGCTTGCCGGTTTTGATGTCTAAAATCAGGGCCCGCACCAGTTTGGGATTGACGTTGCTCATACCCTTGGCGCCTTCCCCCTGCATGATGTATACGATTTTGGTAATTTCCCGGACGTCGGGCGCCAGTTCGGGGCCATAAAGGGGGTAATAGCCGCTAATGCCCAAAGGCTCGGGGCTGACGTAGCGCTCGTTGGCCAGCAGTTGGCCCTCCTTGGTGAAGGTGAGGAATTTGAACTCGAAGTATTCGCTGTTTTCCTTGCTGCTGTCCTTGCGGTATTTGAGGGCGCCAAATACCGTGATGTTGCCCGAAACGGGGTCGCTGGCCACCGGCGCGCCGGCGCTGGCTTTAAAGCTCATGTTTTCGCTTTCAAAGGCGCCGGCCATCGACTCTTTTCCGTGGTTGACGGTATTCGTCCGATAAGGCGTAGCCAACAGGCCGGTTCGCTCCGATGCCGGCTTGAGGGTATGGGTTGTGGTTACAAAGCCCGACAAGCCGCCCGACAAGCCTACGGTGATGCTGCTTTTGTAGTACTCGGCAGCGTAAGTTCCTGTAAAGGGCCGGGGTTCATCGGGGTCGATGGCGCGCAGGAAGAGCGAGTCGGAAGGCCTCAGTCCGGCAATGGCTACCCTCAGGGTGTCGTAAGACATGACTTCCCCGGCATTGGCCAATGGTTTTTTGGCATGTGCCTGTGCTGAGGTCAGTGGGTCGGGCACAAAATTGACCCGGGTACTAGCGCCTTGTTCGGCCCACCAACGCAGCACATGGGTTGTCGTTGGCGCCTGGTCGGGGCCTAATATGGCCGCCCCCAGCGCCGATAGCGATACGGGGTCGGCGCCTCCGCTCATCAATGAACCGCGCACCTGCTGGATGCCGCCATTGGGGTGAGTAAAGCGGTAGAACAAGGCAAGGCCCTGAGGGCTGTTTTTGACCCCCAGCACATTCAGGCCGGCTATCCTGATGTCCCCACTTTCGTTAATGAGACGGGCGCCTTGAAGAACGATGCTTTGGGCGTTCAAAGAAGGTTGTGCAAAACCAATGAGGAGCGCACAAATAAACAAGTGTTTTAACATGGTGTATGATTTGAGATAGATTAAGCGCTGGTTTTGGGCTGGCCACAGGCAAACTGCGGCGGCCGGGATTACAACAAAGATAAGAAAAAGCGGGCTGTTTTTTGGTATTTTGCAGCGTCTTTTTGTTCTCTTTAGCGATAAAATTTATGAAGCCAATCAACGACAATTTCATCGTTCATGCCGCAGCTGCAGCCGCCGCCACGAGGGGCATGAGCGTAGCCTATAACCCTGGTTTTGTGATGATTGACAGCGGCCTCAACTGCGACACCTTCAACCTGATTATTCTCGGCGAGGAGGTTCAAAAGCAGGAAGCGGCACTGGTAGCGGCCATTGAAAACTACCGCCACAGGGGGCTGGCCTGGTGTTTGTGGGCCGGCGATGATTACCTCGATCCTGCCACGCGGGCGCTATTGGTCGGGCTGGGCTTGGAACCCCGCGACGCATCGCCGGCTATGACGCTCCAGCTAAACGGGTACTCCCCTCAGCACGACTCCCGCCACACACGGGTGGTGTTGGCCCAAACGCCGGATCAGGCAGCCCACTTTGCCGATGTGATCGCCCACAACTGGACGCCCCCCGACGCCGGAGTATATGCTTATTACGCACGGGCAGCCCAGGCTTACCTGTCTCAGGCTGATGTTTTCAGGCTGGCGCTGATCTATGAAGACGAGCTCCCGGTAGCTGCGCTGGAAATATGCGCTCCGCCCGGCGATGTAGCCGGCTTTTATGCCTTGGCTACCCGGGCCACTCATCAGCGGCGCGGTCTGGGGCGGGCGCTCACCACCTTTGCCCTCAATCAGCTCAAAGCCGAAGGCTACCGGCAGGTCGTACTCCAGGCATCGGAGGCAGGGCTGCCGCTATACCGGCAACTTGGCTTTGAGGAGGTGGGAGCCTATGAAGAGTGGGGAGAGATAAATAATGTCGCCGCCCTTCCGGGATAATGGCTAAACCCGATAATCCATGTCGCCAACACACGAATTAGCCCGCCTTATTGAAGTTGAAAGCCTGTGGGAAAAATCCCTGGACCTCCCCCGCAACACCTACCTGAAGGTAAGCGGCAGCATAGATCGCAACCTTTACTATGTAGAGGAGGGCAGCCTGCGCATGTTTGTCATCAGGGAGTTCGAGGAGCATACCATCCGCTTTGCCTATACCGGCAATTTTTTTGCGGCCCTCGACAGCTTCATCACCGGGCAGCCCTCCGATTTATACATTCAAACCATACGTCGTACCCAGTTGAAGGTATTATCCAGAAGCCGCTTTATGGAAGTAGTGCAGCAATCGCCGGAATACAGCGCTATCTGGACCCGCATTCTGGAGTTGGTTGTGGTTCAGCAATTGGAACGCGAACAAGACATCCTCACCACCTCCCCCGCCGAACGCTACGAGCGGGTGATGCAGCGCAGCCCACAGTTGTTCCAGGAGATTCCGCATAAATACATCGCCTCTTATCTGCGCATGACCCCCGAAACCCTGTCGCGCATTAAAAAGTCTTGATCAGGATCAAGAGCCGCTAAGCGCGGGCGCCCCAACTTTGCCGGTAAAAAGCAACCTATGCGTGCAGAGACATTAATTGCCGATCTGATCGATCGGACCCGAGCCAACATGAATCGCGCCGAGGCGCTTCGCCAACTGCCGCTGTCGGCACTCAACGCCCGTACAGCCCCCGAGCGCTGGAGCGCGCTGGAGTGTATTGAGCATCTCAATCGCTACGGGCGCTTCTACCTGCCGGAAATAGAACAGCGCATGAAGGCTTCGCGCCATCCGGCATCGCCGGATTTCCGATCGGGTTGGCTGGGCAACTACTTTGCCAAAGCGCTGGCGCCCAAGGAAAAACTCAATCACATGAAAACCTTTAGTACTATGGATCCCAAAGGCAGCGCCTTAGATGCCGGCGTGCTGGATGTGTTTTTACAGCAGCAGCAGCAAATGCTCCTACTGCTCGATAGGGCACGTCGTACAGATCTCAGTCGAGTGCGCACCGCTGTATCTTTTATGCCGCTGCTGCGACTACGGCTGGGCGATACGTTTCGGGTGGTCATATATCACAATGAGCGCCATTTGGGGCAGGCGGAGCGGGAAGCGGCCGGCCTGGCGCATGAGCGCTCCCTGGCTGGCAACGCTCAGTGAAAGGCAGCAATCGGGGCTGTGGGAAAAAATTTAGCGGGGCATTTTTTACTGACACAAGATTGTCAGTGAGGGTCTGCATCTTTGTAGCTTCACTTGTCAAAACAACATCGCCATGCACCGCAAAAACAGCACCGCATGAATCGCACCGATCGCCTCATGGGCATAGTGGCTCACTTGCAGGCTAAGCGCTATCAGACCATAGAGCAGTTGGCCGACCACTTTGGTCGAAGCGTTCGCACCATGTACCGCGATCTGCGCGCCATCCATGAAATTGGCGTACCTGTGGGCTTTGAAGCAGGCCGGGGCTACTACATCATGGACGGATATTTTTTGCCGCCCGTAACCCTCTCGACCGAAGAAGCCAACGCTTTGGCCTTCATAGAGCCGCTGGTGGTGCGCTTTGCCGATAAGTCGGTGCTAAAATACTATGGCCAGGCTTTAGCCAAAATAAAGCAGGTGCTGGGCAAACAACAACGCCGCACCCTCGAATATTTTCAGGATCAGGTGGCCCACTACATCCCCGATGCCTACGCCCACTTGCTGCCCTCTACCGACTACCTCGCCACCATTCAGCAGGCCATCATCGAAGGCCGCATCCTGCGCATTGGCTATACCAATCAGAAAGAAGAAACCAGTTTGCGCGAGGTAGAGCCCATCGGCCTCACCTTTTATTCCCTCAACTGGCACCTCATTGCATGGTGTCACCTGCGCGGAGAATACCGCGATTTCCGCACCAGCCGCATTACTTCCCTGCAAATCACGCTTGAGCCCTTCCGCATAAGCGGGCATATAACACTCAACGACTACCTGCGGGAAATGCGCAATTCGCAATAAATACAATAATCAACTCATCTCCCTGCAACTATTCCCCATTTCGTTTCGTCCTTCCCCATATATAGTTCTCCAAGTCAGGATGAGTGAAAAATGGACGCCGCTATTTTTTCGGCTGGCAAGGCAAAAAACGTAGACATAGCCTAAGCTATGGCGAGGCTTTTTAACGCCGACAGACGGAAAAAGAGCAAGTCAAGATTCACAAATCTTGGCTTGGAGAACTATACAAGCCGCCGCCGCCCTCATTCGCTGCCAAATATGGCCTTTTGGCAGCAAACTAAAGCGCGGCAGTTCTGTATGTACTAATTTTGGACAAGTTGTACGAAATCACCCGACTTTACTTTTATGAGAACATTGCTGCAACTGGCCTGCATAGGTCTGTACCTGTCGCTTTTTTGCGCCATTGAAGCTAACGCCCAGGCGCCCGCCATGGATCCGGCTAAAAAACAGCTTCGGGCCTTGCGCATTGAGCAGCCCATAGAGCTCGACGGGCTATTGGACGACCCCGCCTGGCAGCAAGCCGAAACCGGCCAGAATTTTATCCTCAACCAGCCCCGCCCTGGCGAAAAACCTACTCAGACTACCGAAGTGAAGGTGTTGTACGACGATTCCGGCATCTATATCGGCGCCACCCTTTACGATGCCCAGCCCGATAGCGTCATGCAAGAATTGTCGCAGCGCGATAATTTAGGCAACACCGATTGGTTTGGCGTATTCATCGACGCCTTCCGCGATGGCATCAATGGCTTTGGCTTTATCACTACGCCGGCAGAAGTACAGTTTGATGCCAAGTATTCCACCTTTGGGGAGGACGAAAACTGGGATGCTGTCTGGGAGAACAAAGCTCGTCGCACCCCTCAGGGCTGGTCGGTAGAGCTCAAAATTCCATACGCGGCTCTCCGCTTCCCCGATGCCGCACAACAGGTTTGGCACATCCACTTTGCCCGATTTGTAGCCCGCAACCAGGAAAAAAGCTTCTGGACGGAGCTCAACCCACAGATCAACGGCCTCTTCAATCAAAGCGGATACCTCACTGGCATCGAAAACATCAAACCGCCCCTGCGCATTCAGGCTACGCCCTATTTAGCCGTATATGGCCTGCATCACCACGATAGCAAAGCCAGCCCCGTCAACTCCGTAGGCCACAGCATCAATGGCGGCATGGACGTAAAAGTGGGCCTCAGCGATGCCTTCACCTTAGATATGACGCTGATACCCGACTTCGGAGAGGCTCAGTCCGACAATCAGGTGCTCAACCTCTCCCCTTTTGAAGTGCGCTTCGACGAAAACAGGGCCTTCTTCACCGAAGGCACCGAACTCTTCAACAAGGGCGGCCTCTTCTACTCGCGCCGCATCGGCGGGCAGCCGTTCTACGCCGGCGAGGTATCCGATCAGGTGGCCGAAGGCGAGACCCTCGTCAATATGCCACGCACGGCCCAGCTCTACAATGCCACCAAAATATCAGGCCGTACGCCCAAAGGCACCGGCCTCGGCTTCTTCAACGCCACCTCCGGCCGTAGCTACGCCACCATCAGCAACCCCGAGTCGGGCGATCGCCGCGTATTGGCCGACCCCTTCACCAACTACAATGTGCTGGTCGTAGACCAAAACCTGCCCAACAACTCCTACGCCACCTTCATCAATACCACCGTGCTGCGCGAAGGCGACGCCTACGACGCCAATGTAACCGGCGCCGATTTTAACCTCCGCAACAAAGACAACAGCTACGCCATTCAGGGCTTCACAGCCGTAAGCCAACAATACCACCCCGGCCAAACCGACCTGGGCCATACCGCCACCCTGGGCCTGCGCAAAACCAGCGGCAAACTCCAGGCAGGCCTCACCTATGCCGAAGAAAGCCATACTTATGACCCCAACGACCTGGGCTTTCTATACAACAACAACTCTCGCGTCCTCGACGGATTCCTCGAATACAATCGCTTCGAACCCTTTGGCGCCTTCAATTCCGGCGGCATAGGCCTCTACAGTCAGTACGCAAGAGTCTACTCGCCCAGCCGCTACGCCAACTGGGGCATCAACGTATGGGGCTGGTTGCAAACCAAAAAATTCTGGAATTTTAATGCCTGGACCTACATAGAACCCAGCGCCACTTACGATTATTTCGAGCCCCGCACGCCCGGCCGCTTCTGGCGCAACCCCGGCGGAGGCAACGTCGGCTTCTCCATCAATACCGACCGCCGCAAGCGCCTCCAATTGTCTGTCGAAACCAGCCACTATCGCGCCGCCGAACCCAATCGATACAACCTCTACGCCTGGCTCTCGCCCCGCCTGCGGGTCAGCGACCGCTTCAACATAAGCCTCACCCTTGAGCGCAACTTCGGGCGCAACAACACCGGCTTTGTAGCCAATGCCGAAACCCCCGTCGTCGATCCCAATACCGGCGAAACGACTCTGCGCAACGACATCATCCTCGGCCGCCGCAACCTCACCACCGTAGAGGCCGGCCTGCGCGCCAATTACACCTTCCACGCCAATATGATCCTCAGCCTGCGCTTGCGCCACTACTGGTCGAAGGTCGAATACCAGAACTTTTACCTCCTTCAGCAGGACGGTCGTCTCGGAGGCACTGCCTATGCCGACAACCACGATGGCGACTTCGATGCTTTCAACATCGACCTCATCTACCGCTGGCGATTTGCCCCCGGCAGCGACCTCATCATCGTCTGGAAAAACAGCATCCTCAGCTATACCGAACTCGTGAGCCCGTCATACGTCAAAAACTTTGACCGCCTGCTCCAAGAGCCTCAAGACAACAACCTCTCCGTAAAAGCCATCTACTTCCTCGACTATGCCAGCCTCGTGCGCAAACGATAACCCTTAATTAGTGTTTTCCATAAACGTATTTTTTGGGGCCACGCCCGCTCCGCCCATTAGTCCATTAGCCCGGAAGGTCATTGTGCATGGGCGGAGCGGGCGCCAGGCTATCCGCTCTTATGGCCTTCCTCCTAAGGTCGTCAGGCCATACCGCTACTATCCTTTGGCCGGGCCCCACGCGGGCTTCGCAAGGCCGTATCTCCGGCTTGGCATGCCTATATGACACTTAGCCCGGATGTATAGTTTTCCAAGCCAAGATTTGTGAATCCGGACTTGGAAAACTACAAGTTTATACCCAACACAAAGATAGTGCGGCAAATTTATTTTAAAACTTTTTTGTTTAAAAATTTGCAAAATAAAACAAAGATAGTACCTTAGCGTTCGCTATTGAATGCTACAGCCATGAGACCGAGTTTTAATCCAAACTTACCCGCCCGCTTCGACCAACGTTGGAACGAGCTCAAAACGCTGGCGCGCAGCCTTTGGGCCCGGCATTGGACCAAAGTCATCCTCCTGGGTTGCGTATACTGGATATTGCAAAATCGCGATATCACCATCAATCTCTCTTTTAACAGGCTGGAAGAAGCTGCGGCCACCCCAATGCCTGCCGCTACCCCCGAGGCCGCTTCGCGCCGGGCTATGAATGTATCCCTGCTCAATGGCGGTCGCCGCAGCCAGTCGAAACGCGCCGCAACAGCGCCCCCCCCGCCTGCGCCTCCTGCCCGGCCGGCCGCTACCGCGCCTGCCGCCCCGGTTGCAGAGGGCAGCAAACGCGAGCGCCAGTTGGCCTATGTGCGCCGATACGCCGCCTTAGCCAAGGCAGAGATGCACAAATACGGCATTCCGGCCAGCATCACGTTAGCGCAGGGCCTGCTCGAAAGCAATGTGGGCAGCAGCAAATTGGCCGTGGAAAACAACAACCACTTTGGCATCAAGTGTTTTTCGCGCACCTGCCGCAAAGGGCATTGTAGCAACTTCACCGACGACTCCCATAAAGACTTCTTTCGCATCTTCGGCAATGTCTCCGACAGCTACCGCTCGCACAGCCAACTGCTCAGGCAGCCGCGCTATCGGGCCCTCTTTAAACTCAAGCGCTCCGACTATCGGGGCTGGGCCAGAGGCCTCAAAAAAGCAGGCTATGCCACCGACGATCACTACGACGAAAAACTCATCAACCTCATCGAAGCCCTCAAGCTATTCGAGTACGATCGTTAGTTGGTTTTGCTGTTTGACGAGAGCCCGCCCCGCCACTTTGGCCCGGCGGGCTTTTTTCTTGTGCAATTCTCCCCAAAAAACGGCTACCTTTGCATAGCTTTATTTCATCAATGCATATTGTCATGCCAGATTTGTTTTCCATCAACCGCAACGCCCTCACCATGCGCCCCAAGCAGCCCATGGTCGATTGGCTCAATTCGCTCTATCCCGAGGACCCAATGACGCTGGAAACAGCCATTTCTCACGACGGCCTCGACATCATCCTCATTCCTGAGTTCGACAGCACGGAAGACGCGCTGGCCTGGCTGAAAGAAAATTTCGCAGACTTCTTCACCTTCGCCCTCGATGAGTGGTGCGAAGACGAGTCGCGCTGGCCCGCTCCCCTTACTTGGGAACTGTTCGAGCAATACATCGATTACAGCATCCAGAGCGTTGTAGTCGACTCAGTAGACGACGACGATTCCGACGACTCCTTCTTCTTCACCGACGACGATTTCGATGATTTCGATGACGATGATGACGAAGAGACGGAAGACGGAGATGCTGACGATGCCGCCGGCAAAAACTAAAATGCTTCTATGGTAGCCGCCGGCAGGGCCGGCGGCTGCTTCATCAGCCTCCTTATGCGCAGCTCCTGGCTTATCCTTATGTTTTGGGGCGCCCAGCTGCCCCTGCATGCCCAGCAGTACTGGCAAAACGGATCCTTCGAAGGCCAACCGCAAGACGCCACCATTCCCGTAGGTTGGCTGGCCTGCCAGCCGGGCACCACCCCCGATATTCTGCCCGGCTTTTGGGGCGTTTATCAAGACCCCTCCGAGGGCAATACCTATCTGGGGCTCATCACCCGCGAAGACGGCAGTTGGGAAAGCATTGGCCAACGCCTGTCGCAACCCGCAGTTACAGGCAAGTGTTACAGCTTTTCCATCGACCTGGCCCATGCCCGCACTTATTCGGGCTACAATCAGCCGATACGCCTCCGGGTTTGGGGCGGCGACGCCCGCTGTAGCCAACGCCAACTGCTATACGAATCGCCGGAAATCAACCACTCGGCCTGGCGCACTTATGCCGTGATCTTTACCGCCAAGCAGCCCATTGCCTATATCACACTGGAAGCTTACTCGCCCCGATCTATGCCCCGCCGGGGCAATCTCCTGCTCGACAACATGAGGCCCCTGCGCCCCTGCCCCCGCGCTTCGATTCTGGCGCCAACCCATTCCGCCGATGCCCGCAACCGAGGCTAACAGCCTGCCTGATGGCCCCGCCTGGCAGCGCGGCCTCAACTGGCGCTTGCGCGGTCAGTTGCTGCGCGACGACCGCCTCCTCAGCGCGGCCGAACTCGATGCGGCCTTGCCCGACCTGCGCACCCCACAGGCGCTGGGCCAATGGCTGCGCGGCTGCTCGGGCAGTTATGCTTTGCTATTTCGCCAAGACGGTTACCATTGGGCGGCTACCGATGTGGCTCGTTCCATCCCGTTGTTTTGGCGCGATACCCCCGATGGCGCGGCCTTTACCGGGCGTTTGTCGGTTGCGGATGCCGGCTTTGAGCCCCGTCAGCCCTGGTGGGATGGCCAATGGCTGGGCCGGGTGGAATACCTGCCCGGCGACCTCACCTTCGACCAGCGCTACCGGCAGTTGGGGCCGGGCCAGGTGGGCTGGCAGCCCGCCGGCGGTCCGCTGGAAGTGCATACCTACTTCGACTATGGCAGGCCCCCGGCCGATGCTGCTCCCCTCAGCGAAGCAGCATGGGCCGCCGAACTCAAAACCGTGCTGGAAGGCCTGACCCGCCGCCTCATCACCTCGGCGCAGGGCAGGCCATTAGTGGTACTGCTCAGCGGCGGCTACGATTCCAGGCTGCTGCTGGCCCTGTTGCGGCAGGCCGGGTATCCGGCCCTTTACGCCCTCACTTATGGGCGCCCCGGCGCCTACGAGCACCAGCGGGCGCAGGCCGTAGCCCGCGAGGCAGGCGTGCCCTGGGTTTTTGTACCTTATGGCCCGGAGGTCTTTCAATCTTTTTTTTCAGAAACCTGGCGCGCTTATGCCGACTATGCATCCAACCTGAGCGTATTGCCGCAGGATCAGGACTTTTTTGCACTGGCGCAGGCGCGCGCTCAAGGACTTATTCCGCCCGACTCCCTGCTATTGCCGGGCTATTGCGCCGACGTGCAGGCGGGCAGCTATCTGCCGGGGCGCTATTTTCAGTGGCCGGGCAGACTGCGGGGCGGAGCGCTGGCCCGCTACATAGCCTATCGCCTCAATCCGGGCTTTAGCAGCGCCGAACGGCGCGCTTTATGGCCTTACCTGCCGCAGAGCGCCTACCCCGACTCCGAAGCGCTCGCGGCTGATCTGGAGGCTTGGTTTATCCGCGAACGCATGGCCAAGTATATCGTCAACGGCGTGCGGGCCTATGAGTTTTGGGGGTATGGCTGGCGCTTGCCTTTCTGGGATCCCGCCTTTTTGGCTTTTTGGCAGCGCGTGCCCAACGCCCTGCGCCAGAACATGCAGTTTTACCGCCTTACGCTGGCGGAGAACTACTTTAAGCCGATGGGTATTCATTTCCCCGACGACCAAAAGCCGGCTGCGCCCGCCTGGCGGGCATGGGCTGCTGCGGCTGTGGGCACAACCCTCAAGCGGCAGCTGCCCCGGCGCAAATCCGCGCCCGACATCAATGGTTTTGATTGGCTTAATACCCAATTGCGGCACATGACAGGAGCATCGACCGGCACTATGAATGAAACCCTGGGCCGATGGCTGCATGCGCACTGGAAGAGTCGACTGTAAAACCTTGCCTTATGCCTTGGTAACGGAAAGGTCGGCCGATTGCTTGAAAACAAACTCGTCGAGAGCCTTGCGGCTGCGTGGCGTCAGCTCGCGGGTGCGGAAGGGTTCCTCCAACTGTTCGGGGGCGCCCGGATAGCCCAGCGCAATGAACACGACAGGCTCCACATCATCCTCAAGCTGGAATACCTCGCGGGTGAGGGCGGGGTCAAAGCCCCCCATCTGATGGCCCAATATGCCGTTGGCCGTAGCTTGCAGCATGAGGTTGGTATTGGCCGAGCCCGTATCGTAAAGGGCGTGGCGATTGGGCTTGCCGTTGGCGGTAAAATTTTTGCGCGCTAAGCTCAGAATCAGTACGGCAGCGTTTTGTGCCCAGGGTTTATTGCCAGGGAGCAGGCATGATGCAAACTGTGCAAAGGCCTCCTCATCGCGGTGGGCATAGCGGTATACCCAGGGCTGCTCGTTCATACTGCTGGCCGCCCAGGAGGCTGCCTCAAACAGCCCATGAAGTACTTCTTCTTCAATGGGACGCCCGGCAAAAGACCGCGCGCTCCAGCGATGGGTGATGAGCTCGTGCAGCGGATATTGCGTTTGTGGTATTTTCGGATTCATCGTTGTTGGTTTATTGCTGTTGGGGCGTTGCCTGTTCTGTAACGACAACGCTTCAACAACCCTACGAGAGCCAAACAGCAAAAAGGACGTCAGGGTTCAAAAAATCCATGTATTTACATTTATTTACCAATCTGGCTCTGGTTCGCAACCAATATCAGGCCGCTAATGGGCGCGGGGCGGCAGCTACGCGCCCATCCATGACGGCAAACCAAAGCGGCGGCGCCAGCGCCAGCACGATGGCTGCCGGATAACCCATGGGCAGTTGGGGACTGTCGTCGAAGTGGCGTAGCACCTGATATTTGCGGGTAGCTTTGTAGTGATGGTCGCTGTGGCGGGTGAGTTCGTAGAGGAAAATTCGCCCCAGTTCGTGGTCGCTGTTCCAGGAGTGGGCCGGCGACACGGGTTCGTAGCGGCCCGTGGGCAACTTTTGGCGCTGGAGGCCATAGTGTTCGATGTAATTGACGCTTTCAAGCAGCAGGAAGCCCACCGCAGCTATAGCCGCGGCAAAACCCAGCGCGGCAGGCCCCAACAGCCAGCCTATGAAGGCCAAATAGACCAATTGGATGAGCTGAAAGCGGAGCATCTGATTCTGCAAGGTCCACCGGGCTTCGCCCAAACGCTGAGCCTCAAGCCGCCAGGCATTGCGCCAGCCGCCGACGACCGAACGCAGCCAGAACGCATAGAGCGACTCGCCGAGGCGGGCAGAGGCGGGGTCTTCGGGCGTAGCTACGTGTTTGTGGTGGCCCCGGTTGTGTTCAATGAAAAAGTGCATGTAGAGCGCCGACAACAGCAGCGCCTGCGCCAGCCATTGCTCGCCCCTGCGCCTGCGATGCCCCAGCTCGTGGGCTACGTTGATGCCGATGGTACCCACCACTAAGCCTACATTGAAGGTCATGCCTATTAGCTCGCCGATGCTGAGAGATCGGTGTGTGATGGTATAAAAGAAGTAGGCGATGAGCCCCCACAGCAAGGGCGCATTGAGGTAAAGCAGCCAGTCGAAAAGCAGGCGGTTGCTGCGGCTTTCTTCCTCGGCGGGCTCGTGGTTGGTTATTGAGTAGGGCAGCGCCAGCTCCAGCAACGGGATCATGACGAAGCCCACGTAAATGCTGCCAGGCGACGCCCAGCCGCCGGCCCATACGCCCCAGTAGCCCGCCAGCGGCGCTAAGTAGGCAATGAGGTATTTGAAGTCCCTCCACATAAGAAATGCGTTTTGTCAGCCCCAAAATACGCCAACTTGTCGGAAAAAGCAACGTCATTTTTGCCTCATCTATGCCGCGCCCTCAGATGGCTGTCGTATTTTTGCGGCGCTTTGGGCAGGGCTGCGGCTTTGTTCATATTTTTGTACGGTGTTGGGTTTTTCCTGATGGCAGGTTTCTGCGGCGGGCAGCCCCACCACAAGTTATTTTCGTTTCATGAGCGATACGCAGTTTTACGAGTTAAAAGTGAAGGCCACCCGCCGCGAGACGGCCGACGCCCTCACGGTTGTTTTTGACGTGCCAGGGTCTCTTCGCGAGACCTTCCGATATGTACACGGGCAGTACCTCACCCTGAAGTTTCACATCAATGGCCAGGAATACCGCCGGGCCTACTCGATGTGCAGCAGCCCGTTGGAACCCGACCCCGCCGTGACGGTAAAGCGCGTGGAGGGCGGCCAGGTGTCGAACTTCATCAACGATTATGTAAAAGAAGGCTATCTGATAGAGGTGATGCCGCCTCAGGGCCGCTTCACGCTGCCGCTCAATGCCGAGCAGCGGCGGGATTATTACCTCTTCGGCGCGGGCTCGGGCATAACGCCCCTGATGAGCATACTTAAGACGGTACTTGAGGAAGAGCCGCAGAGCGCGGTATTCCTGCTGTACGGCAACCGCAACGAGGAGAGCATCATCTTCCGGGAAGAGCTGGACCAACTGATGCGCCGCTACGAAGACCAACTCATCGTACAGCACATCCTGAGTCAGCCCCGCCGCGAAAAAGCCAAGGGCGTAGCCGGCTGGTTTAGCAAAGGCGCCAGCAGTTGGGACGGCCAGGTAGGGCGCATTGACCGGAGTAGCGTGGCCCGCTTTATGGCCGCTAATCCGCCTCGCGCCAAGGAAGCCGTTTATTTTGTATGCGGCCCCGGCGCTATGATTGATACCGTAGAGTTGGCCCTGCAAGGGCATAGCGTATCTCCTAAGCAACTGCATACCGAGCGGTTCACCACAGCGCTGCCCGGCGATGCGCCCCGGCAGACAGGCGTACCCGGCGCTCAGGTGAAGGTGACGCTGCGTCGGCAGGATTACGCACTGGAACTGGCTGCGGGTAAAACCATACTTGACGGGCTGCTGGACCGCAAAATTGAGGCGCCTTATTCCTGTACTTCCGGCGCCTGCTCGACCTGCATGGCCAAGGTAAACAAGGGTACGGTAGCTATGGATGCCTGCTATGCCCTTGATGCCGACGAGGTGGCCCAAGGTTATATACTCACCTGTCAGGCGCATCCTACCAGCAGCGATGTGGAGATCACTTTTGACCTTTAGCAGGCGCCCGGGGAAGGGATAGAAGCGATATGGCCCGACCTGAGAAGGGCCATAATAGCGGATAGCCCGGCGCCCGCGCCGCCCGCTTAGCATTACGCTTCCGGGAAGTGACGGGTATGCGGGCGGCGCGGGCGGCCCCCAAAAAAAGGAACTCAAATGCCCTGGGAAAGTGTATTGCTATGGAATGGGGCCATACACACAAAACCTGCCCCTGCAAACTACTAAGTTAGGCGGCAATTGCTACCTTTGTCGCCGCAAAATGAATACTCATGGCCGCTACTGCCTTTGAACAAGTGAAGGAACTCATTGCCGAAATTGAAGCCGCTCAGCCGGGCTCATTGGACGAGCTGGAGCAGTTTCGCATCCGGTTTTTGGGTTCAAAGAATGTAATCAAGCCCTTGATGGGGGAAATTAAGACGGTACCCAACGATCTCAAGCGCGAGTACGGGCAACTCATCAATGAAGCGAAGGAAAAGGCCGAAGTCAAGCACCAGGCGCTGCGCGAGCAATTAGAAGCCGCCGCCGAGTCGGGGGCCGCCGATGAGCTGGACCTGACGGCGCCGGGCGAACCCATAGCGCTGGGCTCGCGCCACCCCATAGCCGCAACCATGAACCGCATTGTGCGCATCTTTGAGCGCATTGGCTTTGTGGTGGCCGAAGGCCCGGAGGTGGAAGACGACTGGCACAACTTTACGGCCCTGAATACGCCCGACGACCACCCCGCCCGCGACATGCAGGATACTTACTACCTGCAAAACAGCGCGACCATGCTGCTGCGCACCCACACCTCGTCGGTACAGGCGCGGGTGATGAAAAGCCAGCAGCCCCCGATACGCATCATAGCGCCGGGCCGGGTATACCGCAACGAGACCATCTCGGCCCGCTCGCATGCGCAGTTCCATCAGGTGGAGGGTTTGTACATAGACGAAGGCGTGTCGTTTGCGGATATGCAGCAGACGCTGTACTACTTTGCGCGGGAGATGTACGGCCCCAATACCAAAATACGGCTGCGGCCCTCGTTTTTCCCCTTCACGGAGCCCAGCGCGGAGATGGACGTAACCTGCTTCATCTGCGGCGGTAAAGGCTGCAACATCTGCAAGCATACGGGTTGGGTGGAGATATTGGGTTGCGGCATAGTGGACCCCAACGTATTGGAGCAATGCGGCATAGACAGCGAGCGCTATACGGGCTACGCCTTTGGCATGGGCATTGAGCGCCAGGCTATGATGCTGTACAACATTACCGACATACGGCTTATGTTTGAAAACGACGTGCGCTTCCTGCGCCAGTTCAAATCCATTATTTGATTATGCAGATCGGCATACCCGAAGGCACGCGCGACTTTGGCCCGGAGCAGGTGTACAAACGCAGTTACATCTTCGACGCGGCCCGCAGCGTGTTTGTAAAATACGGCTTCCAGCCTTTGGAGACGCCGGCGATGGAGCGCCTGAGCACCCTCACCGGCAAATATGGGGAGGAAGGCGACCGCCTGCTCTTTAAAATCCTCAACAACGGCGACTACCTGAGCAAGGCGCCGGCCGAGTTGCTGGAGCAGCGCAACTCGGGTAAGCTGACGGCCCACATCTCGGAGCGGGGGCTGCGCTACGACCTCACGGTGCCCTTTGCGCGCTTTGTGTCGATGCGCCATCATGAGCTGGCTTTTCCGTTTAAGCGCTATCAGATACAGCCGGTATGGCGAGCCGACCGGCCCCAGCGCGGGCGCTATCGGGAGTTTTATCAGTGCGATGTGGACGTGGTGGGCGCCGACTCGCTGGTGCACGAGGCTGAGCTGGCCCAGATTTACGATGAAGTGTTTGCGCAATTAGGGTTGGGCGTGGTTATCCGCATCAACAACCGCAAGGTGCTGGCGGGTATGGCCGAGGCAGCCGGCGTGGCCGATCAACTCACAACCATGACGGTGGCCATCGACAAATTGGATAAGATAGGCTTAGACGGGGTGCGCGAAGAATTGGCCAAGCGCGGCCTGGCGCCAGAGGCCATCGACCGCATTGCCGGGTTGCTGGGGATAACTACCCTCGAAGACCTGCGCGCAGCCATGACCGGAAGCGAGACGGGCCTCAAAGGGGTGGAAGAGTTGGCGACGGTGTTTGGCTACTTAGCCGACGTGCCCTTCACCAACCCTCTGCGCTTCGACATCACCTTAGCCAGGGGATTGGACTACTATACCGGCTGCATTTTTGAGGTAGCCGTAGATGCCGCCCGCCACCCCGGGGTGAAGATGGGCAGCATAGGCGGCGGCGGACGCTACGACAACCTCACGGGGGTGTTTGGGCGGCCCGGGCTGTCGGGGGTAGGCGTGTCGTTTGGGGCCGAGCGCATCTACGACCTGTTGGAGGAGCTGAATCTCTTTCCGGCGGAAAACTCAGCGGGCTTGCGCCTGTTGTTTTTAGCTTTTGACGAGGCGGCCTTTGGGCTGGCGCTAAAAGGAGTGCGCGCAGCGCGGGCCGCCGGCATCAATGCCGACTTGTATCCTGTGGCCGGCAAGCCCCAGAAGCTGATGAAATACGCCAACGCCCGCAAGGCGCCCTACGTGGCGCTGGTAGGCGAGGAGGAAGCCGCTACAGGGCTGCTGACACTGAAAAATATGACCACCGGCGAGCAGGAGCGGTTGGCGCTCCCCGATTTGGTGGCGCGTATGCAATAGCCATGACTACCTACATCGTACTCCTGCGGGGCGTAATGCCCACCGGTAAGAACCGGGTGCCGATGGCTCAGTTGCGCGAAGTGCTGAGCGAGGCCGGCTTTGCAGGGGTGCGCACCTGGATACAGAGCGGCAATGCCATATTGCGCACCGATATGGCGCCCAAGGCGCTGGAGACGCGGGTGAGCGAGCTCATCCGCACGCACATCGGCGCCGACCTGGCGGTGGCGGTGCGCACGGCTGCCGAGGTGCGGCAAATATTGGATGGAAACCCCTTTACGGCCGACGATGACGACCTGAGTCGGGTGTTTTTTGTGACCCTAATCGATGCGCCCTCTCCTGAAAAAACGGCCGCCCTGCTGGCGCAGGATTTCAGTTCCGAACGGTTGGTGATTACCCCCTATGCGGCTTATATGTATGTTCCCGACACCTACGGGCGGGGTAAGCTGAGCAATAACTTCTTAGAGAAAAAATTAGGCGTGGCCGCCACTACCCGCAATTTTAATACGCTGCGGAAGATGGTGGAGATGGCGGAAGAGGGGGAATAGCCCCTCCCCAAAATCCGGCACAGGGATGCTCCCACTTCGACGGACTGGCGCACACAGTTGGAGCAGTTCGTTTCATCTCTTTAGCAACTATTTGCTCTGGCGGAAATTTTTTTAAGCTCAAAATTTTGACCAATCAAAATAATGATTTAGATTTGCCTAAAAACAAGCCATGCCCGGTTTATCCTCCGCCGAAGAAAATTACCTCAAGGCCGTTTACAAAGTCAGCGAGCGACTTAGCGGCTCGGCCAATACCAATGCTTTAGCCGAAGAGCTGCAAACGACAGCGGCCTCCGTTACCGATATGCTGAAACGATTATCGGCCAAGGGGCTGCTGTTGTACGAGTCGAGGCGAGGATGCACCCTCTCGGCCGAAGGCCGCTTAGAAGCCATGCAGTTGGTGCGCAAACATCGGTTGTGGGAGACCTTTTTGGTAGACAAGCTTCAGTTCAGTTGGGACGAAGTACACGATATCGCCGAGCAGCTCGAACACATACAATCGGAAATGCTCGTCGACCGCCTCGACGCCTTTTTGGGGCGCCCGCGCTTTGACCCCCACGGCGACCCTATCCCCGACGCCCAGGGCCGCCTGGCCGAGCGCCGGCAACTGCCCTTAGCCCAGTTGCAACTGGCTCAAAAGGCCGTCATTGTAGGCGTCATCGATCATCAATCGTCCTTTTTACAATACCTCGACCGCACGGGGCTCACGCTGGGCGTACAGGTGGAGGTAGTCGAATGCTTCCAGTACGACCAATCCATGCGCCTGCGCCTGCCTGGCGGTCAGGAACTCATCGTATCGCATAAAGTCAGCCAGCAACTGCTGGTGGCCGGTTAATATAACCCTCGTCATCCCGAATGCTATGCACACATCCCGCTTATTTATGCTTTTGCTGCTGCTGAGCAGCTTTTCTGCCCAGGCCCAACTGGCAGGTCGTCGGCCTTTGGTAGTGGCCACAGCGTCTATTTTTGCCGATATGGCTGCCGTCATCAGCGGCGATCTGGTAGACGTTAAAATGGTGGTGCCGATTGGCGGCGACCCCCACATCTATGAACCCACCCCGGCCGATGTGCGTTTGGTGGCCCGCGCTGACCTCATTCTCAAAAATGGACTCACGTTTGAGGGCTGGCTCAACGAGCTCATTGCCAACTCCGGAGCCCGGGCTGAGGTGGTTACCATCACCGAAGGTATAGAACCCATCGGCAGCGATAAATACAAAAATGCCTACGACCCCCACGCCTGGATGAGCGCGCACAACGGGCGGCAGTACGCCCGCAACATCCGCGACGCCCTGGCGCGCCTTGACCCTGCCAATACCGATGTTTACGACTTCAACTACCGCCTCTACGACCAGCAATTGGCCGACCTCGACGCTTACATACAGCAACGCATCAGCAGTGTGCCCCAACAACAGCGGGTATTGGTAACCTCCCACGATGCTTTCCGCTACTACGGTCGCCGCTATGGGCTGCGCGTGGAAGCCGTGCTGGGCACCTCCACGGATGCCGAAGTGCAAACCGCCGACATCATGCGCCTCAACCGCGTACTGGCTGAAACACAGGCCCCCGCCGTATTTGTAGAAACTACTGTCAACCCCAAGCTGATCCGTCAGATCGCCGAAGACAATGGCGTTGCCATCGGCGGCAGCCTTTATGCCGATTCCATCGGCGACGCCCAAAGTCCGGCCCCTACCTATCTCGATATGCTGCGCCATAATACCGACGTCATCGCCGGAGCTTTATTGCGCAAGACGGCCGCGCTAAAGCAGGCCGCCCCGCCTGCCGACTCCGGCGCTCCCTGGCTTTTTGGTCTCATGGGGCTGCTCATGGTTGGCAGCTTTACCTTTATGATATACCGTTTAAACGTCAAAATATGAGCGCCATTTCCATTCAGGGGCTTTCCGTATCTTACGAGCGCAAGCGCGTTCTGAGCAACATTTTTTTGGAGGTGGAAGCCGGCCATCTTTATGGCGTCATCGGCCCCAACGGCGCGGGTAAGTCGACCCTCTTCAAGGCCATCCTGGGCCTCATCGACGTCACAGCGGGCTCCGTCCGGATCAATGAACGTCCCATCAGCGAGCAACGCCGCGAGGTCGTTTATCTGCCCCAAAAAAGCGATATCGACTGGTCATTTCCCGCCACCGTCTACGACGTAGCCCTCATGGGCCGCTATCCGCACAAACGCGTCTTCGAGCGTATGAATGCCAATGACCATGCCCGCGCTGAGGTCGCACTCGAAGAGCTCGGCATTGCTCATCTGCGCAACCGCCAGATTGGCGCCCTCTCCGGGGGGCAGCAGCAGCGCGTATTTTTAGCCCGCGCCCTTTGCCAGGAAGCCGAAATCTGGCTACTCGACGAGCCTTTTGTAGGCGTGGACATGACCACTGAGGAAAAGATCATTCAACTGCTTCAGTCGCTTGCCCGCCAGGGTAAAACGCTGCTGGTGGTACATCACGATCTCTCTACGGCGCCACATTACTTCGATCGCCACATCATGATCAATCAGCGGCTCATTGCCTTTGGCCCTACTGAAACTACCTTCACCGACGACAACATCCGCAAAACTTACGGGGGACAACTGCCCATACTGCATCAGACGGGGATGATTGAAGGGTAGGGCCCGCTGTTGGGGGCGATATAGAGATACAAGGCATATAGTTCTCCAAGCCAAGATTTGTGAATCTTGACTTGCTCTTTTTCCGGCTGGCGGCGTTAAAAAGCCTCGCCATAGCTCAGGCTATGTCTACGTTTTTTGCCTTGCCAGCCGAAAAAATAGCGGCGTCCATTTTTCACTCATCCTGACTTGGAGAACTATAAAAAGAATGCCATCCTGATTGCAGGATGCTTTAAGTTAGGCGCCGGTAGATCGGGCAAAAAAGGAAAAAGCATGGCATGAAAACATCCGGCCAAAATATCATTCCGGCGCTTAAACCCTTCGGTGGCTGATGTGTCAAAGGGGCAGTCAAAAAAACAGATATTCATGAATCGCTTCCTTACCTGTGTTTTGGTGGCCGCAGGCCTGACTTATTCGATTGGCGCAACGGCCCAAACGACCTATTACTTCCCTCCGCTAACGGGTAATGCCTGGGCAACCACCGATCCGGCAGCGCTGGGCTGGAATACCGCGCTCATTGATGAGTTATATGATTTTCTGGAAGAACGCGACAGTAAGGCCTTCATCGTGCTCAAAGACGGGCGCATTGTCATGGAGCGCTATTTTGGCTCCTTTACCCAGGACAGCGCCTGGTACTGGGCTTCGGCAGGCAAGTCGCTGACGTCATTCATGGTGGGTATGGCGCAGGAGCAGGGCTTCCTCAACATCAACACGCCTACCAGCACTTACTTAGGCGCGGGCTGGACGTCGGCTACGCCCGGGCAGGAAGCAGCCATTACGGTGCGCAACCAACTCACTATGACTTCGGGCCTTGACGATGGCGTGCCCAATAAAGACTGTACCGATCCTGCCTGCCTGCAATATTTAGCGGCGCCGGGCACGCGCTGGGCCTATCACAATGCGCCCTACACCCTCCTCGACGAGGTATTGGAAGCAGCCACCGGGCAGTCGCTCAATCCCTTTTTCAACAGCCAGATGCGCAACCGGACGGGTATGACGGGGCTGTGGGTGCAAATAGACTACAACAACGTCTTTGTGAGCAAGCCACGCACCATGGCCCGCTATGGCTCGCTCATCCTGAACCGGGGCGTATGGAATGGCGACACCCTGTTGCACGACCAGGCTTATTTTACAGCCATGACGACGCCTTCCCAAACCCTCAACCCGGCCTATGGCTATTTGTGGTGGCTGAACGGCCAGTCGAGCTTCCGGCTGCCGGGGGTGCAGCTCTCCATACCCGGCATGTTGATTCCCACGGCCCCGGCCGATATGTACTGTGCCTTAGGCAAAAACGACCAAAAGCTATACGTGGCGCCCAGTCAAAACCTGGTAGTCGTGCGCATGGGCAACCCTGCCGGCGACGACCTCTCATTGGTACCCATCACGTTCGACCGCGAGCTGTGGGAGCGACTGTCGGCCATCATGGCGGGCCCTACGGCTACCGACGCCCCTGCCGAGGCCGCCGCCGAGCTGAGGGTTTTCCCTTCCCCGGCCCGGCAGTTGCTCAATGTGCGCTATCAGGGAGGGGAGGAAGTGGCTTACCTGCAACTGTGGAATGGCCAGGGGAGTGTTGTAAAAACGCAGCCGATGGCGCCTGCTTTTTCCATTGAAGACCTGGCGCCGGGGGTATATTTCCTTACGGCGCATGCCGCCAATGGCCGCCAACTGGCCCGCCGCGCCTGGGTAAAGCATTGATTTTTGCCCTTGGCCGGGCCAGCGTTGATGCTCGTCAGTTCGTTGGTGATGGTAGCCATTTGATGACCCCGAAGAGCACGTCTGTTGATGCGCTTGCCCTGAGGCAGCGCAGTGTTCACCGCTGGCTTTGTATGGACCAGGGGGTGAAGCGGTATGCCGACCTCAAGGAGGCATGAGAGCGGAACACCCGGCGCCGCGCAGGGTGCTAAAAAAGTGAATGCTATGCGGCGGGGCCCCAAAAAAAATCGGCTATTAATCCTTAGCTTTAAGGCTTATTGGAAAACATAACGGGCTGCGGTATGCTTCAATCTACGTCAGTTGTCGTGTTTGTATTGGTTTCCGCCTTGCTCGTGGGGTTATTGGCCCGGGCTTACCACCGATGGCAGAACGAGCATGCCGGCATGGGAGGAGCCATCTCAAAACCTAAAACGACCTGGTTGTTTTTTGCGCTTTATCAGTATTTTATTCTTTCGCCGGCGGCCTGGCTATACCTGCCGCCGACCAATCGATTTCAGGGGGTATTGGCTCTTTTTGCCGGGCTCATGTACTTCCGGCTTGTAGCTCAGGGCGTGCTGATGTTTTGGGTAAAACAATGGACGCCGCCAATGGGCATCGCGCATAATCTGGCCGGCGGCCTGCTGGTGGGCGGCGCGTGGGTAGCGGCGGCGATGGCGCCCGGCGCGTGGAATACCTCAGAAATGGCGCTGGCGGCCTGGTTGGTTATGGTTGTGTTGATGCTGTGGGTGGACACGTATTATGCGGCTGTATTTTACCGGTTAGTGGGGCGGGGCAGTACCAAGGGCGAGGCTGCCATCTGGTACGCTTCGGCTGAGGACCCCCGATTTGTGCGCATCAATCGGGTGACGAGGGGCTTTAATGTTTTTTTTATGGTCTATTTTGCGGCGCTATGGGTTGCGTATGTTATAAAAGGCTAACTTGACTTCATTTTCAGGCCTGTCTATACCATTTGCCGGTTATGATTCATTTTCATCCCAAAACCTGGCAGGGCAGTTTTGCTCCGCCGCCCCTGTCTGATGTGCGCTGGCGCGCTTTTGGGCTGTTGTTTACCTACCTGCTGTTGGGCATGACGCTGCTGGGCTTCAGCAGGCGGCCGCTGCATGTGTTTGTGCTCATTGGGGCGGGCGCGCTGCTTGATTTGCTGCTGAATGGCTGGCTCAAGGGGCGGCGGGTGTTTCCGCTTTCGGCTATGATTTCGTGTTGCTCGCTGGCGATACTCCTCAACTGGTCTTACGGCATTTACAACCTGTTTTTGCCGGTGTTTGTGTGCGTGGCAGGCAAGTACGTCTTTACGCTCAACGGGCGGCATTTTTTTAATCCGTCGTTGTTTGCCATTTGTTTTTGCATACTGTTGGGCGGCGAGTACGTGACCCTTGCCCCCAGCTATCAGTGGTATGGCACGGCCGACAGCGCCTGGGTAATGGCTTACTTTGTGGCTACGGGCGCCCTGCTGATGTTTGTGTTTAAGATCAATCGGAACTGGCTGATTTTATCGTTCCTCGGCAGTTTTTTGGCGCTCACGGTTGTGCGCGCCTATGTGATGGAGCACATCATCCCCTGGGAGACGCTGTTTGTGGGTGCGGTGACTTCGCCGGCCTTTTACCTGTTTACCTTTTATATGATTACCGATCCGGCAACCAGCCCTAACGCCCGGGGGCAGCAGATAGGGGTGGGGATTGCCATTGCGTTGCTCGACTTTATTTTTCACCTCAAGTTTAGTCTGTATACCTTCTTTTTTGCCGGCCTCACGGTAGCGACGGCCCGCTATTTGTATTTTCTCGTTCAGCGCTGGCGCAAGGAAGGCGGCCTGGTGTTGCCGCGCTATGCCGAGCTGGCGCCGAGGTACGCTTTGCTGGGCGCGCTGGCCCTGCCCGTGGCGTGGGGCTTTCGCCTCAATACCGGGCCGGGGCAATTGTCGGGCGCCGATGCCTTTGCGCTGGAAGCCATACCGGCTGCTGCCAGCGGGCTGTATGGCCCCAAAGGGCAGGTGCTGGAGGCTGTAGACCCGCGCCTCGCCCATGTGGGCAAGTGGGTATTGTCGGTGGGCGACGCCGCCGCTGTAGCCGATGTAGACCTCGACGGGCTGCCCGACCTCTTCCTCACCCAGCCCCTGAAAGCCGCCGACTGGAGCGGCAAGCTCTTCCTCAATAAGGGCAATATGCGCTTTGAAAAATTGGCCATCCCCGACCTCGACCGGTATATAGGCCATCCGGAAAAGTATGGGGCGCCGGGGTTTGCGTTGTTTCTCGACTACGACAACGACGGCGATAAAGACCTGTTTGTGGGCTTTGGCTTCGGGCCGTCGCATCTGTTTGAAAACCGGCTCAGGCCCGAGGGTGCGACGGCTTTCCGGGAGGTGCGCGTGCCCTTTCTCGAAAATAACAACACCGTTTGTTTGGCGGCCAATGGCCTGGACTTCAACAACGACGGCCGGCTCGACCTCCTGCTCGCCAACACCCTGCACCAATATCTGCCCGACTACCCCGACACCCCCGAGCCACTCAATATTTTCAGGCTGCCCCAGCCCGAGTATTCCGGCGACAGGCGCATGTTTCACTTCATGCACGAAAGCTGGCATAATGCCAACAACGGCGGCCTCAACCATCTGCTGATCAACGCCGGCGATCAGGCTGTTTTTGAGGCGATGCCCGCCGCCCGGTCGGGGCTCTCGGAAACCCGCTGGAGCTTAGCCGTGGGCACTTTTGACATCAATAACGACGGCTTCACCGACATCTACATCGCCAACGACTTTGGCCACGACGACTGCTACCTCAACGAGGGCGGCAAGCGGTTCAGTCGGCAGCAGGGGCAGTTTTTCGGCGATCTGGGCTTAGATACCTACAAGGGCATGAACGCCTCCGTAGCCGACCTCGACGGCAATGGCAAAGAGGATGTGTACGTGAGCAATGTCCACCATGCCATGCAGGCCGAAGGCAGCCTGCTGTGGATGAATGAAACGCCCTCCGGCGCGGGGAAGGCCCGTCTTAAGGAGCAGGCTTATCGATACAACCTGCTCAACACCAATCGGTTTGGGTGGGGCGCCGCTACCGGCGACCTCAACCTCGACGGCTGGCAGGATGTGGTGCAGGCCAACGGCATGGTAGACGACAGTTGGGATAAAAAATACCCCGAAGCGGAGAATTACTGGTACTACCAGGCCCAGATTGCGCGCACCGGACCTGAAATCCACAGCTATGCCGACAAGTGGGCCGACATCAGGGGGTGCTACATCTACCCCAACGAGCTCGACCGCATATCGCTCAACCAAAAAGGAACAGGTTTTGTAGACGCCACCGAAGCGCTGGGCTTTTTGCACCGCGCCAATACCCGGGGTATAGCGCTGGCCGACTTCGACAACGACGGCGACCTCGACATCTTGGCTACCCACCAGTTTGGCGACCCCTTCCTCTACAAAAATCAATTGCCCGCCAAGAACTGGCTGGGGCTGAAAATAGAGGGCAATGGCCAAACCCTCAATGCCGACGCCGTAGGCGCCAAAGTATGGCTGCGCTACACCTTAGACGGCCGGCCGCGCGAGCAATACCGGGAAGTGCGCCTGGCCAACGGCTTTATGGCTATGGGCGACAACCGCCTGCTGTTTGGCTTTGAGTCTGGTAAGATTGAAAACATTAGCGTGACGGTAGCCTGGCGCGAGGGCGAGCAGCAGACCTTCCCGGCATTGGCCACCCGCCGCTATCATACCCTCGCCCAAAGCCGACTTTCTGAACGATAAAACAAGCGACAACTATGGCTGCCAACATGTATGAAACCTCCGGCAACTTGGTCAACCACTGGTATGCCGCCGGCCTGTCGGGGGATTTTAGCCCGCATAAGCCCGTGGCCCGAACCTTGTTTGAAAAGCCCTTAGTGCTGTGGCGCGGCAAGGATGGCGCCGTGACGGCCATACTCGACCGCTGCAACCATCGCAATGCTCCCCTTAGCCGCGGCAAGGTGATCAATCACTGCGTCGTATGCCCTTACCACGGCTGGGCCTACGACACACAGGGGCAGTGTGTAGACATTCCGTCGGAGGGGCCCCATGTAGAGCGCATACCCAACAAGCGGGTGGAGTCGTTCCCGGTAGTGGAAGCCGGCGGCTTAGTATGGGTATGGATGGGGCGCGACAAAACGCCCACCGCGCCCCCCTTCGATATGCCCCTGCTCAAGGAAAAAGGCTGGCGGAGCTATTATATGGTTACCCACTTCAACAACAACGTCACCGATCTGGTGGAAAACTTCATGGACGTGCCCCATACGGTGTTTGTGCATAAAGGATGGTTTCGCGACAAAAAGCAGATCCGGGTAGCCGCCCGCGTAGAACGAACGCCCGACAGCGTGCTCGTCACCTACGATCAGCCCAACGACTCCATCGGCTTCTCGGGCTGGTTGGTGAACCCCAAGCGGCTGCCCATGATGCATACCGACAACTTTTACATGCCCAACAACACCCGCGTCGACTACATCTTTGGTGCAGAAGAGCGCGGCTTCATCATTTGCAGCACCTGCACCCCCATCCGGCCCTACGAAACCTTAGTGTATACCCTCATCACCTACAAGTTTGGCTGGCTCACACCCTTGGCGCGGCTGGGGCTGGGCGCCTACACCCGCAAGGTCATCAATCAGGACGTTTGGATCATGGACATACAGGGCGAAAACCTGCGCAAGTTTGACGCCCCCGACTACAAGTCGACCCAGTGCGACTATATGCACCTCTACATCGAATCACTGCGCAACTGGGCGGAGGCCGGCGATGGTAGTCCGGCGCCCAAACCCATCGTCAAAGACATCGAATTCTGGATATAACCCCCACCGTATGAGTACCCAACTGCACCACCAACTCCGTCCCATTGGCGAGCTCGACGACGCCCTTCATCGGCGTATGTTTCAGCTCATGGCCGAAAACTACGATAAGGTGACGCCTGAATTGTTTCGGTATGACCTGATGAAAAAGCAATTGGCCAGCCTGTTTTTCGACGACGACAATCACCTTCAGGGGTTCACCACCTATGTCGTCAATCCCGGCGGCTCGGGCGGGCAAGACTACCACATCATCTTCTCCGGAGATACTATCATTGCGCCGGCCTACTGGGGCAGCCAGATCATGATGCAAAGCTGGTGCCACACCATAGGGCGCATCATTGCTGCCGATCAGGACAAAACCTGGTATTGGTACCTCATGTCGAAGGGGCACCGCACCTATATGTACCTGCCACTGTTCTTCACCCATTATCACCCGGCCTTGCACCCTTCGCCCCGGGAGGAGGCCCTCAGAGCAGTTGCCTCGGCCGTTTCCGCCTGTCTTTTCCCGCGCTACTGGCAGCCCGAGGAAGGCATTGTCCGGTTTGAGCAAAGCTTAGGCGAGCTCCAGCCCGAGCTCATCGAGGGCGCCTACCAGAAGCGCAACAAGCCCCATGTGGCCTTTTTTTTAGAAAAGAACCCCGGCTTTTACCGGGGCGAGGAGTTGGTGTGTATAGCGCCCCTGTACCCCGAAAACCTCAATCGCTCGGCCCGGCAGTGGGTAGAGCTGGGTATGGAGACTCCTTTGGACGCTCAATACATCGGCCTTGAAAGCCCGGCTGTTTAACCGGCTGTGGCTGTGGTCGGAGGCGGGCGCCTACCGCCGCTTCTGCGCCGGCCTGCGCCACTCGGCCCGGGAACAAGACCGGCTGCTGGCCGCCTGCTTAGCCCGCAACGCCGGCACGGCCTACGGCCGCCGCTACGGCTTCGGGCGCATGGAGGGCTATCGCGACTTTGCCGACGGTATGCCTGTCGTCGATCGGTTTGCCGACTTGCAGCCCTACATCGAGCGCATGGCGCAGGGCGAGGCCGATGTGCTCTTCAGGGGCAAAACCCTCTTTTTTGAAACCACCTCGGGCAGTACGGCCGGCCCCAAGTGGATTCCCTACAATGCCCGTCTCAAAGCCGAATTTCAAACCGCCGTCGGCGTCTGGATGAACGCCCTCTACCGCCGCTGCCCCCGGGCCTTTGTCGGGCCGTCGTACTGGTCGCTGTCGCCGGCCCTGAAAGCCCGCGAACAAACAGCGGCGGGTATCGCTGTGGGCATCGACTCCGATACCGACTACTTCAACCCCCTTACCGCCTATGTGCTGCGGCAGTTGTTTGCGCTGCCCCCGGGGCTGGGGCGCATCCGCGACGCCCATGCCTTTTACGTAGCCACCTGGCGGGCGCTGTTGGCGCGACCCGACCTCGCCTTTGTGTCGATCTGGAGCCCCAATTTTTTGCTGCGCCTCGACGCCTTCCTGCGCGCCCATGCCGATGAGGTACTCGACACGCCCCAACTTGGGCCGCGTCGTCGGGCGGAGCTCTCCGACCTCCTCCGCGCCGGCGCCAACTGGCGACAGCTCTTCCCGCGCTTAGCCCTGCTCAGTTGCTGGACCCAGGCCCAGGCCGCCATCTGGCTGCCCGAACTCCGGGCGATATTAGGCGATACGCCCATAGAAGGCAAGGGGCTGTTGGCTACCGAAGGCGTAACTACCCTGCCCTGGCGCGACGGCCGCCATGTGCTGGCCTATACGTCCCACTTTTACGAGTTCCGCGAGCCGGGTACGGGCAGCATATTCAGGGCCCACGACCTAACGCCCGGCCACGTCTACGAGCTGCTGCTCACCACCGGCGGAGGCCTGTACCGCTACGCCTGCGGCGATCAGTTGCGCTGCGACGACTACATCGGCGACACCCCCTGCCTGACCTTCATGGGCCGTGGCCCGGCCGTATCCGACCTCGTGGGCGAGAAGGTCAGTGAAGCCGCTGTCAACGACCTCTTCGCCCGCATCAAGGCCGAAACCCGGCTGGCCGCCCTCTACCTCTACCCCTGCCGCCTGCGCCGCCAGGCCGGCTACCGCCTGCTCGTCGAGGGCGCGCCGCCCGCCCAACTACCCCTGCTGGCCGGGGCCGTAGAGGCGGCCTTGCTGCGCAACCCCTACTACCGGCAGGCCGTCGACATAGGCCAATTGTTGCCATTGACAGCCGAGGCCCTGCCCGCCGGTTTTTCAGTCCGCATCTTTGAACACTACTGCCAAACGCAGCAGATCAGAGACGGCGACGCCAAGCTGCCGCTGCTGCTGCCCCCGGGTTTTCTTCATCCCTTGCTCGGATACTAATGGACGCCGCATCCCACATCCACATCCTGCCCTACCAGCCCCAATACGAGGCCGGCATACAAGCGCTTTGCCGCATCCCCGTATCCGGCAATATCGCCCTGGCCCTCGAACGGGAGCCCGACTACTACGCCGGCGCCCGGGTGCAGTGCCGGCAGCCCGAAGTATATGTCTGCCTGCGCCCATCCGACCAGCTCGTATGCGGCGTTTTTAACATCGGCTTCCGGCCGTTGTACTACCAGGGAAGCCCCCGGCCCGTGCGCTACCTCTGCGACCTGCGCATCCACCCCCAATACCAGGGCTCTGCGCTCCTCTTCCGCATGATCCGCTTTGTAGACAAGCTCAACTTGGCCCCCGACGATCTGCCCGCCCAAACGGTGGTCTTCTCCGACAACCGCCTCATGCTGGATATGATAGGCCGCCGCGCCCGCCAGGGCGCCGCAGGCAGGCTGCCCTACTACCACCCCGCCGGCGAGCTCGTCACCACCATGCTCACCTTAGCTGCCCGGCCGACAGCGCCCCCGCATATAAGCGTGCGCCCGGCCGCCGCCGCCGACATCCCCGCCATGCAAAGCTTCTGGGCCGCCGAAGCCGCCCGCATACCTTACTGCCCGCACTACAACTTCAATGAGCTGCACCTGCCCTACTACGCCGGTCTTCAGATAGAAAATTTTTATTTAGCCTTTAGCGGCGGCGACCTCCAGGGCATCTGCGGCATCTGGAATCAAAAAGACCTCAAACAAACCCGCATTGCCGGCTATTCGCCTCTCTTCCGCTGGCTGCGCCCCCTCTACAACGCCTACGCCGCCATCGCCGGCAAGCCCCTCCTGCCCGCCGTCGGCCGGTCTGTTTATTACTTCGCCCTCCACAGCCTGCTGGTGCGCGAGCGCAGCGCCCCCGTCTTCAGCGCCCTCCTCGCCCGCATCATCGCCGACGCCCGCAGTGCCCGCCCCGATTACCTCCTCTTCTCCCTCGATGCCCGAGACCCCCTCCTTGCCGCCATAGCCCCCCTCCGAAACCGCCGCCAGATCAAAGGCCGCTACTTCCTCGTCAACAACGGCGCTCCCCTGCCGCCCGATGCCCTCGGCCCGTGGTTCTACCTCGAAGCTGCCAGGATATAAGCGCTCTTTTTTTGGGGGGCGCCCCCGCGCGCAGATGCGTTGGCAGCGCCTGCGGGCGCTATGGGCAGCGCCAGGCGCGCGGGGTCAGGCTGTCCGCTCTTATGCCGCCCCATCGTCCCTGTTGGCCAAACACCTCTTGGGCAGGGCGGCATACCGCTACCATCCTTCGCCCGGGCGTGCGGCTGATCCTAAAGGTCTTTCCCCGGTGTAAAGGTTCTGGGCCTGTGCCGCTTCGGCCTTAACTACCTTAATTATCTTAATGGTAAAAAAAACAGATCAGCGTAGCTGATGCCCCAATCATCCTGTTATAGTTTTCAGGGCCAATGCGCCTGGAGTCGGGGCAGGGGGTGCAGCGGTATGCGTGAGGCACGAGCGCATAAGAGCGGAACACCCGGTGGCGCGCCGGCCGGGCATTCCGTTTTGCGGAGGCAGTATGCTTAGAGGCCGGCGCGACAGCCCCCCAAAAAGCCTACTGCTCCCCGTTGGAGAGGCTGTCTGCGGCGCTATCAGTTGTATCGAAGATGGGTTCATCGCAGTCGGTGGGCTTTACGTCGGTGAGGTAGAGGGTCACCGGCGTGCCGATGGGGGCCATAGCGCCGGGCTGGTAGGCCGGCGCCTGCTTGTAGACGTAGAGGTTATTGCGATTGGGGCCGTCGCCTTCGATGGCGCCGATGGTGAGGCGCAGGCCGCTGAGTAGGAAGCTGGCTTCTTCGTAGGTTTTGCAGATGAGGAAGGGGATTTCGACGGTGCCCGTATTGCGCACGGTGACTACAAAATCGAGCTGCTCGCCCTGGGGGATTTCCACGCCCCGTCGGAGGTCTTCGTCGGTTATCCTGCGGCTGCCATGGAAGAAGTATAAGATGGTATTTTCCTCTTGTTTGGGGTCGTAGACTTGTTCTTTGATGCTGAAGCGCAGTTTTTTGATCTTGAGCTGGCGGGTGTATTGCTCATAGTCGTAATTGCCCACCAGCGAGGGCAGGCGCACTTTCTTGCGGTTGACGGGCGAGACGGTGAGGTAGATGCTGCGTTTTTTCTTAACGCGGGCGCCGTAGGCGGGCGACTGTTGAAGTACGCGCAGGGGCTCTATGTCGGGGTTGTAGTCGGCCGAATCGACGACGATGCGGAAGCCGCGATCGTTGGCGGCGTCTATGGCCTGGCCGAGGGACATGCCCACGTAGTTGGCCACCTGGCGCGACTGCCCGTGCAAGGTGTAGAGATTGAGCAGCAGTTGGATGAGGAAGACCACGCCCACCACAAAAGCGGCCATGAGGGCGAGGTTGGAGAGGAAGTAGCGCGACATGAGAAACTCCAGTGCTTTTTGCCAGCGGGCGGGCGGGCGATAGCCGTCGCCGGAGGCCGGCATTACTATATTGGCGTTGGGTGTCGGGGTCGGTGTTGCGGGCGGAACGAGCGAAGTCGGAGCCGGTGCAGGTTCGGGCTCAGGTTCGGCGGTGATGATGGGGGTGGGCGCTACCGGCGGGGTGGCGGGCGCAACCTCGGCGGCCGGTTGTGCGGCTATGCGGCGGCGGCGTTCGCGTTCGAAGCCAAACTCCAGCAACTGATCGATGAACTCGTAGGGCTTATAGCCCGCTATGGCTGCCTGGTGGAAGATGGCTGTGGCGGGGGTCATACCCGGCAGGCTGTTGATTTCGATGACCTGAGTTTCGGCGCGGCCGTCGGGGAATACCCGCACAAAGGCGTCGATGCGGCAATAGCCCTGCACATCGAGGAGGCGGGCGGCCTTTTCGAGATCGCGTTTGACCTGGCTTACGACGTGTTCGTAGCTATACCCCTGATGGGCTAAGCGGGCGGGGGTGAGGTTTTGGCCTTCGCCGGCGAGGAATTTTTCTTCCAGCGACAGCACTTCGCCGCTGGCTAAGGCCTCGCTGGGCTCGAAGACCTCGTATCGGAGCCCGCCATCGGGCTGGTAGTGAGTGAGCATGCCCCCCGTGATTTCGAGGAAGCGGGGGGCGCCTTCGGCGGTGATGAGCTGCTCAAAGAGGATTTCCGTTTTGGTGGGAAACTCCTCTTTGGGTTTGAGCTTGAGTACGCGGCGGGCGGCGGCCTCGTCGTAGCCGGGGTCGGCGTAGAGGAGGTAAACGTAGGCTTCGAGCTGCTCGCGGTTGCGGATGACCTTTACGGCTGAGCTGCAACCGTCGTCGACGGGCTTGGCCACTAACGGATAGCTGAAGCACTCCTCGACCTGACTGAAGAAAGCCTGACGATTTTGTTGAAAATCCTGTACCGACAGCAATAGCTGGCCGGCCACGGGCAGCCCCGTGCGGCTGAGGCTCTGGAGGGTGCGAAATTTGTTGATGGTGATGCTCGACGAGCGCACGCCGGAGCCATTGTAGGGCAAGCCGAGGGCGTCGAGACGATTTTGGAGATCGCCATCTTCGCCGGGGCGACCATGCAGCGCAATGAAGACCCCGTCGCAGTACTGAGGCAGTTGGGCTACTTCTATGCGTAGGGGGTCGAAGACCACCTGAGCCGAAGCATACTTGCGGGTGATGGCGCTGCATTGCTCCTTGATGCGCTCTACGAGCGGGTGGCGGCTCCAGTGGGCTATCTTATCGCGGATGTCGTCGGCATTGTCTTTTAGCAGGAGGTTGACGGGCAACTGATAAAGATGGTAGTTGCCGGCCTGGCCCGCGAGGAAGAGGGGCACGGGCTCGTATTTATCGGAGCTCGACAGCTTTTCAAAGACGTTGCGGCCGCTCTCTACGGATATGTGCCGCTCGAAGGAATAGCCGCCCATTATGACGCCGATGCGGCGGCGGGCGGCGGCGGCGGCACGCAGATCGGCGATGCCGGCGTCGAGGCGCTCCAGCAGGTATTGCCAGTCGTTGCGCTGGGGCGACTCCGCCAACCGTTCCTGTAGGGATATGCGCAGCACATAGGTGAGAAACTGGCTGGGATTGAGGCCGATTTCGGCTGCCTGATGGAAAAAGAACGAACTGGGCAACATGCCCGAGGTCGTATTAGGATCGTTGAGGAATATCTGGCCCGATGGCTGGATGAAGCCGTCGATGCGGGCATACACCTGAAAGCCGAGGTCGGTGAAGAGGCGCTCGCACTCGCGCCGGATGGCTTCGATCTGCTGTGGAGGCAGGTCGATGGGCGTCACCTTGCGCGAAAGGCCGGGCAGATACTTGGAGCGGTAGTCGAAAACTTCGCTACCCTTGATGATTTCGGTGGGGGGCAGGGCGATGGCGCCGCCGTCTTCCGTGCGGATGACGATACAACTGAACTCCTTGCCAGAGATAAAAGCTTCGAGGATAACTTTCTCTTCGCTCTGGCCGGCCTCCAGCACAAATACCTGGCTGAGGTGTTCGGCATTGGCGGTGGCCTGATTCAGGTAGTCGAGCAGAGCCTCGGGATGGTAGAGAGTCTGGCGCTGGCTACCCAAGGCTACATCGAGAGGGAAGCCTAAGCCGTCGCGTATGTCGGCCAGCAGGCGTACATATTCCTGACGCTCGAAGGCGCTGCGGTCGCGCCACTCATCCATGGGGATGAGTTCGCGGAAGAAAGCGCGGTTGACGGCCCGCTCGAAGCCTTCGAGGCCCTCTTCCTGGCCCATGATGCTAACGCCTATGGAGGAGCCCTGGTTGGCGGGGCGGACGACTAACGGGAAGCCAATTTCGGCTACGGCCCTGGCGTAGGCAGCGTGTACGTCGCCCGCAGTCCAGGCGTGGCGGGTGAGCACCTGCACTTTGGGGCGGGCAAAGCCATACTCGCCCATGAGGTCTTTCTGCCAGGCTTTATCCATGCCAATCTGGCTGGCGCGCACGCCGCTGCCGGTGTAGGGGATGCCCAATTGGGCCAGCTCCTGCTGGAGTTGCCCGTCTTCGCCATATTCTCCGTGCAGGGCGAGGAAGGCTACGTCCATCAGGGCCGGTAGCTGTTCGGCCGGAATGCGGCGGCCCACCCGGTTGATGACGGCATCTTGCTCGGCTAAACTCAGCTTACCTAAACTTTCGAGGTATATCTGAAAACCATTGGGAGAAGAAGGCAGCGCCGCTACCGGCGGGTAAAAGTCGCGAATGCTGCCTTTGTATAGATACTGCCAGTCGAGGAGTATGAAATTTCGGAAACTATCGACAAAAATGGGCATCGGCTCGAACAAGGTCTTGTTCAAGTTGTCGTAAACCGTGCGGCCACCGGCAAAAGATATTTCGCGCTCCCGGGAAGGACCGCCGAAAAAAATACCTACTTTGATCTTCATAAGCCTCCAGTACTGTTGGGCATTCGTGCCAAAGGGCAAAGTTAGCCAAATCCCAACAACTGCCAAAACATCGTTGATACGGGCTGACAAAGCTTGTTTGACGCAAATTGTTTTATGTTTTAAGTGACTAAATATCAATAATTTACAGCCAAATCACATGCCCGCGTCAAAAAAAATGCAGCCTATTTATAAAAAAGTGCGCAAAAAATTTGCAGCACAGCAACAGAAAGTTTACATTTGTGAAGCGTTTCAACAAAAAGTTAATACCTTATAAAACAGCAGACCATGCAGAGTACGCAAGACCGGGAAGCTAAGCTCAAGGCGCTTCAAGCCACCGTCGACCGCATTGAAAAAACCTATGGCAAAGGCACCATTATGCGCTTAGGCGACGCCCGCGTGATGGATGTTGAGGCCATCCCCTCGGGCTCGCTGGGCCTCGATATTGCCTTGGGCATTGGCGGCTTTCCGCGCGGCCGGGTGATTGAGATTTACGGCCCCGAATCGTCGGGTAAAACCACGCTGGCCATCCACGGCATCGCCGAATGTCAAAAGCGGGGCGGCATTGCGGCCTTCATCGATGCAGAGCACGCCTTCGACCGGTTTTATGCCAAGTCGCTGGGTGTAGACACCGACAACCTCCTCATTTCCCAACCCGACAACGGCGAGCAGGCGCTCGAAATCACCGAGAATCTCATCCGGTCGGGCGCCATCGACATCATCGTCATCGACTCGGTGGCTGCTCTGGTGCCTCGCTCCGAAATTGAGGGCGAAATGGGCGACAGCAAGGTGGGTCTTCAGGCGCGCCTGATGTCGCAGGCCATGCGTAAGCTCACGGCTTCGATTGGCCGCACGGGCTGTTGCTGCATCTTCATCAACCAATTGCGCGAGAAGATTGGCGTCATGTTCGGCAATCCCGAAACCACCACTGGCGGTAATGCGCTCAAATTTTATGCTTCCATCCGCTTAGACATACGTCGCTCCGGCGCCGGTATCAAAGACAAGGACGGCAACATCATGGGCAACCACGTGAAGGTGAAAGTGGTGAAAAACAAACTGGCGCCTCCGTTCCGCATCGCCGAGTTCGACATCATGTTCGGAGAAGGCATCTCCAAGACGGGCGAAATTGTCGATCTGGGCGTCGACCACGATGTCATCCAGAAAAGTGGCGCCTGGTACAGCTACAACAGCGCTAAAATTGCCCAAGGCCGCGAGGCCGCCAAGCAGTTCCTGATGGATAATCCTGAGGTGGCCGAAGAAATGGAAATAAAAATCAAGGAGAAAATCCTCAGTGGGGCATCTGCGCCCAAGATGGGTACGCCCACTGCCGATGACGACGGCGATTTTGAAGGATAGGCCGACGCCCGCAGGCGATGCGCCGTAAACGTATACCGGCCCGGATGCTGCAAAGCGTCCGGGCCGGCGCATTTAGGTTGAGTTGCATTTGACCTCACTACCCCCCAAAGCCCTGCCGGTATTGCCGGCAGGGCTTTTCAGGGGCCTTCGGCTTGCCTATGGCCGTGCAGCCGGACGGTTTTTCACGTGCGCATCCAACCACTGATTCATTTCCCAGAGGGTGTGCAGCACCGACTCGCGGGCGCGGTAGCCGTGGCTCTCGTGGGGCAGCATCACTAAGCGGGCGGTGGCTCCATGCCCTTTGAGGGCGGCATAAAAGCGCTCGCTCTGGATGGGGAAGGTGCCCGAGTTGTTGTCGGCTTCGCCGTGGATGAGCAACAGGGGCTCTTTGATGCGGTCGGCATAGCTGAAGGGGGACATTTGGTTGTACACTTCCGGCGCCTCCCAATAGGTGCGCTCTTCGCTCTGGAAGCCGAAAGGCGTAAGCGTGCGGTTGTAGGCCCCGCTCCGGGCAATGCCGGCCGCAAACAGGTCGGTATGCGCCATCAGGTTGGCCGTCATAAAAGCGCCGTACGAGTGGCCGCCCACGCCTATGCGATGGCGGTCGGCGACGCCCATGCCCACTAAGTGGTTAATGGCCGATTCGGCGTTCATACGCAGTTGCTCTACAAAGGTCTCGTTGGGCTCGGCATCGCCTTCGCCCAGAATGGGCATGGCAAAATTGTCGAAAACGGCATAACCCTGGGTGACCCAATACAGCGGAGACCCCCAACTGAGGCGCGTAAACTCATAAGGCGAGTTGGCTACCTGCGAGGCTGCATCAGCCGATTTGAACTCGCGCGGATAGGCCCACATGAATACGGGCAGGGGGCCGTCTTTTTCGCGGTTGTAGCCTGCCGGAAGGTAGAGGGTACCTGTGAGTTCGATGCTGTCGGCGCGGCTATAGCGCACCATTTCCTTGCTTACGCCCTTAAGGCCGGGATAAGGGTGGGGGAAAGCCGTGACGGCTTTGAGCTCGCCGGTGCGCAGGTTGCGGCGATAGTAGTTGGGCGGCTCGTCCACCGATTCGCGCCGGGTGAGCACCCAACCCTTAGCCACGTCAATCCAGTCGATGGGCAGCTCGTAATAAGGCGCTTCCGAACGCCAAAGGCGGGTAGATTTTCCGGTGGCCAAGTCGTACTCATCGAGGAAGGGGCGGTTGCCCTCCGGCGATGCGCCTATACCGTCGAGATACCACTTGGCGCCGTCTGCGCTGGCCAGCAGCACTGCCCGGCCGTAGGCATTGGTATGGGTAGCAAACTGCCCGGGGTCGTTGTAGCGGTCTTCATACGAACGGTCGAAGAGCACTTTGGGTGCAGCGCCCGGCTGCACGGCATAGCGGCTGATGATTTCGCGGCGGTTGCTCCACCAGCGTTCGCCGATAAGCACCTCGCGGTTGCCGGCTGTCCAGTTGATGTCGCTGAAGCGCAACTTCAGCGAAGGCCCTTCTATGGGGCTGCCGGTAAAGGGCGCTGCCAGAAAGAAGAGCTTATCGCGGAATTCAGCTTCCCGGCGTGGGTCGCCTCCATCCTGGGCTTCTACCCAATACAAGTACTCGGGCACATCGGGCGCCCAGGCGAAGTAGCGCGGGCCGGTGGGCACGGCATCAAAACCTTTCGGTAAGTTTTCCGTTAGCGGCAGCTCGGCCACCGTCTTTACGAGCTTGCCGCTGCGGTCGAAAATATCGACGTTGCGCGGAAAGCGCGAATAAGGCACCAAATAGGAGAAGGGCCGCTTGAGGCGCTGCACCAGCAGGTAGCCATTGGCGGGCGAGGCCGACACCGAGCTTATGAGGCCGCGGATATTAAGCGACTGCTGCTTACCGGTTTTCAGGCTTACCGTTTTTAGTTCGGCCTGGCCATAGTAGTCAAAAAGAGCTTCATCATGCGGGTTGCGCAGCAGGTCCTGATAGGTGCGCACAGGCGCTGCCTGACCGCTGTTGCTTTGCACCACCGGGCCGGCAGGGGTTGCGGGCGCCGCAGGCGCTGTGCCGCCTAAGCGAGCGCGGTAAACAATAGTCTGGTTGTCGGGCAGCCACTCAAAGGCCGAGCCCGGCATGGTATTGTTCAGCACCTCCTCGGTGAGGCGGCGCGCCTGGCTGCGAGCTACATCCAGCACCCATAAAGATATACCTTGGTCGGTAGTATGGGTGAACGCCAACAGGCTGCCGTCCGGCGACCATCGGAAATAGTTGAGCCGCGGCCGATCGGGCAAGCCCTGTACGGGGGTAGCCGGGCCTTCTGCTTCGAGCATACGCACCGAGACTCCCTGTATGTAATCCTGGCGGCTGGGGCCAAAGTTACGCGGATTGATGCGCAGCCCCGCTAAGCGGAGTTCCTCCTGGGCTACCTCGTCGATGCCCGGATAGCTCGACCGCTCCAGCAACAACAGCCAGCGGTTGTCGGGGCTCAGCAATACGCCCGGCGTAGGCGGGGCGTCTATCAGATCAATAATAGCCTGTGGGGGCGTTTGATAGCCCACAGCATCCTGGGCAAAGGCTGCATGCACGCAGGCGGTTACCAGCATAAGCAGTGACAGTAATTGCTTCATAGCAAGTTTGGCATAAATGAAGTTAGGTAAACGTAGCGCCGCCCATTTTCTCTATAGGTCGGACATCATCAGCAGATCGAGATCCATTGACTTCATATCGAAACGACGACCCAGATAGTCGTTCGTCAGGCAGCCTTTATACGTGTAAATGCCATGCCGGAGCCCGCGGTGCTCCGACAGCAGGCGCTCAACGCCGCCTGTGTCGCCGGCTTGCAGCAGGATGGGCGTCAGGATGTTGCTAACGGCGATAGAGGCCGTGCGCGATACCCGCGAAGCCATGTTGGGCACGCAGTAGTGAATGACGCCATGCTTGATGAAGGTGGGCTTTTGCAGGTTGGTCACCTCCGAGGTGGCAAAACAGCCGCCCTGGTCGATGCTCACATCAATGATGACGGAGCCTGGCCTCATCTTAGCCACCATTTCTTCGCTCACCACCATAGGCGCGCGGCCGCTTTCGGAATGTATGGCGCCTATGGCTACCTCGGCCGTCACTAACTCGCGCTCTAAGTAGATGGGGTTGAGCGAACTCGTATACAATGGCCTACCTACCTGATTTTGCAGCCGCTTGAGCTTGTAAATGTTGTCGTCGAAGATACGCACCTCTGCGCCTAAGCCCAAGGCCGTACGGGTGGCATACTCGGCCACAATGCCGGCGCCCAGAATGACCACCTTGGCGCTGGGAACCCCTGAGATGGCCCCCAGCAGCACGCCTACGCCGCCGCCGGTATTCGACAGCAACTCGGCCGCCGTGAGCATAGCGTTGATACCCGCCATCTCGCTCATGATGCGCACCACAGGGAAAGTATCCGACTCGTCTTTGATGTATTCCATGGCCAGCGCAATGACGCGCTTCTGCCTCAGCTTAGCAATGTACTCGTGGGAAATGATGGGCAAGTGCAGGGGTGAAATGAGCACCTGATTGGGGCGCATCATATCGATCTCGGGCAACAGCGGCGGCGCCACTTTCAAAATTACCTCAGCCTTGTATACCTGCTCGGCGCTGTAAGCAATCTCAGCCCCTGCCTCTGAGTAGTCGTGATCGGTAAACTTGGACTGGTCGCCGGCGCCCGTTTCTACCACTACCCTATGGCCAAAACGCACCAGCGTAGCCACCGAAGTAGGCACCAAAGCCACTCTATTTTCCTGAAAACCAATCTCTTTAGGAATGCCAATATACATCTGATCCGCCCTTCTGGGCGTCAGCAGCATCTCGGTTTGCGTCTGGAGCGAACCCTCGGTAAATTCCTTGGGCACGGGTATTTTACGTTCCTTGTCACTCATAGAGCTACAAAAATAGCAATTTTCGACTACCGTCAGATAAAGGAACGATTTCTATTTTTACAGCCTCCGGGGGCAGCAGCGCGTCAATGACCTCCGGCCACTCCACAAAACAATAAACGCCGCTGAACAGATACTCTTCAATGCCCATGTCCAGGGCCTCGTCTATGTCTTTTAAACGGTATAGATCAAGGTGAAAAATGGGGCCATCCGCCCCTGCATATTCATTTACCAGCGCAAAGGTAGGACTGGTAACGGCCTCTTTTACGCCCAGCCGGCGGCAAAGCGCCTGAGTGAAGGTTGTCTTGCCGGCCCCTACCGGCCCGGTAAAAGCAAATACCCGGCGGGGCCCGGCCCAACTCAGCAGCTCTGCCGCCAGCCCGTCGAGCGCCGCCGGATCATGGGCAAGCCATTCCATTATTTAGGCTGCACCTCGGCCAGCGCTATGCGCTTCACCTCCTCGTAGTGGAAGCCCTCGTCGGTTTGGCCTTCATCCTGCCAACCCTTCATCACCAGTAGTTGATCACCGTCGATGATGGTGTAAAAATAGTCGCCGCCGCCGGCCCACCAGCCGCCGCAGGCCGAAACCGTCTGCGCCGGCATACCATATTGCTCGTAGCTCGCCGGCTCAATGCGCTGGCAGGTGGAGATGGTGTCCAATAGCGTCGCCTCATTGGCTATGCGCAGGAACACCTCGGCTTGGGGCGTCTCCGAGTCGGGGCCTTGTAGCTCGCGGCACTCCAGCGTTACCATAAATCCCTGCATGGGCTCCGGTTGGGCGGCTTCTTTATTTTCAGACTGGCCCGACTGCCGGCAGCTCGATAGCGCCAGCGCCGCCAGCATCAGCGCAGGTAAAATACGTAGCATCTGCATAAATTCCAGATAATTGTTGACGTAAAGCAATGCACGGCTCAGGCGCCGCAAAACAACCGCGCAAAGGTAATCATTTTGATCGTATGACTGATCGTATGACTGATCGTGCAGCAGATAGGGGCAACGCAAACACTGCCCCTATCCACTCTATTAGGCCCTACTTAAATTGCCGGGCAATAAACAGCACCGCTATGGCGCCCGCCGTAGCCGTCACCAACGAACCTACCAGCCCGCCGTTCGACGACAGTCCCAGCAGCCCAAACAGCCAACCGCCTACAATACCGCCCACAATACCCAGAATGATGTTGGTAATAGCCCCAAAGCCGCTACCTTTCATAATCTGGCCTGCCAGCCAACCGGCCGCAGCGCCCACCAGGATGAAATACAGGAATGACATAGTACGCTTGTTTTGGTTAAAAAATGGATGCGCCCCCTGGGCGACCTGTGCATTGTGACGGTAAATGTAAGCTAAAGTCTCCATTTTTTGAGCGCTTCGGGCCGGGAGCCAGTTGTCGTTGTGCAGGTTGGGTTAAACCTCGCGCCGGCCTGAACTAAAAAATGCCGGGCAACAAGCGCCAGGAACGCGCCACATAGGCCGCAAACTCAGGGTCGCTCCCGTACTTCTCCTTCCACTGGGCCTCCAGTATGGGTATGCCGCTGAACCGGATCAGAATAAAAGTTATCCATACTGCGCCGCCGGCGGCCAGCCATACGGGCATATAGCCCATAGCCGCTAAGCTGAGGCCCCACCAAAACAGCAGCTCGCCGGTATAATTAGGGTGGCGCACCCGCGCCCACAACCCCTGCTGCATAAATGCCCCGGGCTGCCTGCGCTTAAAATTAAACTTTTGCGCGTCGGCTATGGTCTCTATCAGCCAACCTGTAGCCGCAAGGGGTAGCCCCACATAAACCCACACAGGCGTTACCGCCGCCGCTTCGGCCAGCATAATGCCCACAAACGGGATGCTCAGGATGCCGCAGGTGAGCCCCTGCATGACCCAAAACCCCAAAAACCGCCAGGGATGCGCCCGGATGTCGTCGAAGCGGCGGTCGCGGCCCATCACATGGATGCGATAAAACAGATACCCGCCCAGCCGAACGGCCCAGACGAGCACAAAGGCCAGCGCTATGCCCCCCATTGCCGTAGGGCTACTCACCCCATAAGCCGCTCCGGCAATGATTGCAAAAGTACCCGCATAGCTGATGTCGGTCAGCTTGTCGGTTTGCCATACCCAGGCAAACAGGTACAAAAAGAGGTTAATGCCCAAAGCAAAACCCAGCAGCGACAGTATGGTGTAGATGGTCATACCCATGTAATGCCGCAGCGCGCTTTTTGTTTACCCTCCCGGCACAACGCCGGAATAGTATTGCTGAAATCAGATGGGTATAAAAATTGGGGCGTGCCCCCGGCCCCACATGTCGGCAGTATACCTGAGCTTCAGGTAGTACTTCCTTGAGCAGGGGCCGGGGTCGCGCTGTCCGCTATTATGGGGCCGCCGAGCATTTCACAACCCATGGCAGGGGCTTCAGGCGGCCCCATACCGCTGCCATCGCTCACGCGGGCGCCTTGCCTGTCTTATAGTTCTCCAAGCCAAGATTTATGAATCCTGACTTGCTCTTTTTCCGTCTGGCGGCGTTAAAAAGCCTCGCCATAGCTTAGGCTATGTCTGCGTTTTTTGCCTTGCCAGCCCAAAAAATAGCGGCGTCAATTTTTCACTCATCTTAACTTGGAGAACTTTAAAACCGATACCCCAAATAAGCCAGCCAACTGCGGTTATAATTAGCCGGAGCGCTTGACCCCGGCAAGCGAGTGACGTCGCTCACCCCCTGATATACATTAATACCCAGTATGGCCCTGCGCCAAAATATTTTTTCCACGCCCAATTTCAGGCCGGGTTGCCAGGCGGCCAACCAGTAAGGAGCAGGCTCATAGTTGTAGTTGTAGCCATACCCCCACGACTCATATCCCGTAACCTCCGACTTCCGGCGGGAAGCCCGCTCCTGCATAGCTCTCGGAAACCAGCCCAACTGAACGCCGCCCAGGAGCGCAATGCCGCCGCGCAGCTCGGTAGTAGCCGTCAGGTTGAGGCTAAGACCTTGCATGCGCATCACAGAGACCGTATCATATTGCAGCCAGCGCAGCCCGTCAAGATCGGTGCGTTGCTCGGTGGCTACGCTCAGGCCGGGGGTTTCGAGCTGCATAAACCAAAATTCGGGTTGTATCGACCAGCGCTGCGCTACCGGCAGCCGATAGGCTAAGCCGACGTTGAGGTAGGACGGCTTAGGCGTAAAGTTTTGGTAACGGCGGGGCGTTTTCTCCAGCGAAGAGCCTACATACAAGATCAGACCGCGAAGTTGGTAGTTCTGATGGCGGTTAGGCGGGGTAGGCGTTGCCGCCAACGGGGCGGCCGTAGCGGCCACAGCGCTCCTGGGCGGCAGCGGCGCAATGGCCCAAGCGATAGGCGCGGATGCGATGGGCTCCGCAGCGCTGCCTGAATGAGCAACCGGCAGCAGGGAGGTATTATCGCCGCCGGCGACCCCGGCAGGCAACTCCGCAGACGTGGTAGCGCCGGCCGCTTGAGTGCCGACAAGGGTAGATTGGGCGGGAGGAGTCAGGCCATCCGCGGCCCCTGACGGGTTGAGACGGTTGGCTTTTTGCCGGCGGGCATCGCCAGGGGCGGCGCTCAGGCCCTTTGATACCGACATACCGCCTGCCAGCGCAGCGCGCCGGGCAGCGGCGGCGGCCGCATGGGTATGGGCCTCAGGCCGGGTTGCCGCTGCGCCTGTTTCAGCCGTTGTTTCGGCTATTGGCGGCGGTTGTAGCTCCTGGTGAGCGTTTATGGTCGGGGCAGCGGCTTGAGGCGTTTCCGTCTGCTCTTTTTCTGACCATGCCCAGCGGCCGGTAGCAAGGGCGTAAAGAGCGCCGGCCCCCAACAACCCCGACAGCAGGTAAGCGGCTACGGTCATCCAGCCTACGCCCGTGATGGCGGCGGCGCCGGGGCCCGCAGCGGCTTCCACATCCGGATGGGCGCCGCCTGTAGCGGCTTCGGCGTCGAGCTTAGCCGTCATCTCAGCCCACATCATATCGGCATCGGGCGGCGGCAAACTTTCGGACTGACCCGCAATGAGTTTATCTATGGTGATTTTATTTTTCATAACACGATGGCAAGATTCAACAAAAGCGTTTTCATCTGCTGGCGGGCCTGGTTGAGCCTCCAGCGGGAGTTGTTGGGCGTGATCCCCAGTTGTTCGGCAATTTCGGCATGCGAGTATCCTTCAATGGCATACAGCAGCAGTACAATGCGGAAGGGCTCGGGCAGGCCTTGCAGGGCGCGCATGATGTCTTCCTCGGCAAATTGATCTTCAATGAGGGTCTCTGGCAGGCGTTTTTCCACCTCGGGGGTCATCTCCTCCGTGAAAACTTGGCGGTTGCGACTCCGAATGGCATCAATACCCGTGTGGATGAGGATGGTGCGCATCCAGCCGGATAAATTATCGCCCTGGAACTGCGGCAAAGCCCGGAAGATTTTGAGCATAGCCGTATTAAAAATATCCCGCGCGTCGGCCTCGTCGCGGGCGTAGCGCATCGCTATGGGCCAGAGGGCGGGCAGGCAGGCCCGATACATGGCTTCCATACTGGCCCGATGGCCCTCTATACAGCCTGCTATAACATCAGGATCGACAATGAATGGGGGCGGAGGTCTCATAGCGGGTATGGTTAGTCAATGATGGTGTTGCATTCAAAGTAGTCGAAGAGGTTATCCTGCGGGTTATTATTGGTGTAGGTGTAAGAGGTGAGCCGAATGCGCAAGGAGCGGGTTTCGCACTCACTTTGTAATGGCTCCGGAATGTTGAAGCCAAAAGCCGTAAAGAGGTTGGCTGGAGCCGGCGGTAGGTTTAAGGCCTCGGTTTGGATGTACCAGGTAGCCAGCTCCTCCCCGGGGCGCGTCAGGCTGCCATAGATGAGCGCACGCCCCAACGCATCGGGGGAGATGCTGAAGGCAGCCGCCCCAAAATCCGGAATGTTGCGGTGTTCAAGCACTTCCACTCCATTGGCTACATAGCCCAAGGTATAGGCCCCGTCGGTCTCGCGCTGCACAAACACCTGCCATTTGTGCTGTCGGGACGGCCCCGGGGTAATCCCGGCGGGAAAATCCCCCATCCAGTATTGATTACTTTCAGGAATGTAGCGCGTTTGGCCGAGATAAAGGGATATGCGCGTTCCCGGAGCCATGTCTATTTTTTCAAAACTCAGGGTATGGTTACTCAGAGGGGCGCTGAGGTTTTGCGCCAAGTACTTATTGTCGTTTTCTTGCTGATGCGCGGCAATAAAAGGCTGGCTGGCCTGGTACAGGTTCTGCGCGATGATGATACCGGGCCGGTCGTCGCTGGTGAAAGAGGCCTCAAGAGAAGCCGACGACGGGGCGCCGCTACAAGATCCCAGCCCTGTGGCCTTTTCCGGCCAATACAGAAAGTGAATGGGGCAAAACGAATTGTTATCGGGTATAAAACTAATTTCATCACGCTCGCAGGCCGAAGCAATGAGCACCATGAGTAGCAGTACGGTGAATGAGTATCGCATAAGCAACCTTGTTTACAGTTGTGAACGGCGCCGATTGGCCGGGCGTTAGAAAAAAAGTACAATATTTTTATGGCTTGTGCCGGCCGATTTTCTGCATCAGGCTTGTGCCGCGGATTGTGAACGACCGAAAGCGCAGCGTATCTTTCAGCCTCCCGGTCCGTTAAGATAGCATGAAACATCTTACAACGGCTATTGTGCTTAGCATGCTTATAACAGTCGCTCCCCGGCAGCTCATGAGTTGTATGTGTTTTCCCTTTGGGCTTGAATTGGCATACGCCCGATCAGAGGTTGTATTTATGGGCGTGCTGGTATCTGTGCAGGAAATAGAGATATTTATGCCCGACCGGTTTCCGGGTTTTGTCTCTGTATTCAATTTTGAAGTATTGGAAATAGGCAAGGGGATTTCTGAGCGGCAAACCTGGATAAGCGTACTCGATAACGCCCCCAATACTACCTGTGGCACGCTCTTCAGCGACATAACCCTGGAGGATACTGTATTGGTTTTTGCCCAACTTGAACGGCTGGGCGAGTCGATTTCGAGGTTTGTCACCAGCAACAGTTGTTTGACCTATTTGGTGGCCAATGACCTTGCCCGGCACGATAGCGCAGCTGTGGTGCGCGCTCTTCCCCTGAAGAAAATACCCCCTTCCTCGGGGTGGGGTCGCGAATATCGCCCCCTAAACCAGGCGGCTGCCCCGGTTGAAAACAATACTCATTGGCTTTGGTCTGGCTTGCTCATCAGCATTGTAGTCAACCTGTGGCTTGCCTGTATGGCTTGGTGGAAACAGTGTTAGCCAAGTGTTCACCCCTTTTCAGGAGGCGCGGGGTACGTATTTCTCGTATGCGAAGGTTGTTCGGACCAGGGGGCGCAGCGGTATGGCCGCGTGCGCAGCCGACCCAAAAGGAGGCTGTGCACGCGGCCATAATAGCGGAGCACCCGGCGCCGCCCGTGCCGATATAAAAAGTAGATGTTATGCGGCGGGGCCCAAAAAAACAAACCCGCTTACTTCAACGCCTCCTCTACCGCCACCAATACGGCTATGGCCTCCTGGTAGGTGGTTTCCATGACCTCGGGGCGGGCCTGGCCGCCAAACAGGGCGGCTTCGCAGGTTTGAAGGAGGGCTACGAAGCGCAGCACCAGCGGCTCGGGCACGCCCAGCGACTGTAGCTGGCGGCTCACGTTGGCCTTGCTCATTTCGCCCGGCGGGATGCCGAGTTTGTCGCCTACATAGCCCAGCAGCGCCCTCGACACTTCGTCGTAGAAGGCCCGGCTGTCGCCGGCTTGTTGGTGGGCGGCGGCGGCGCTGAGGCGGCTCAGGGCCTGTTGGCGGGCGCGCTGTTGCTTCAGCAGTTGGGGATCGATGTGGCCCTTTTGCGCCTGCCGGCGTTGGCGCCAGGCCAAGCCGCCAAGGCCCAGCAAGGGGGCGGCGAATAAGGCCCAAAACAAGGGCGTGCCCCAGAAAGGCCTACCTGGCTTGCCGAGGCGGGGCTGAGCGGGGGCGGGCAGGAATCCCTGGTTGGTATCGGCAGGGGCTACGGCTTCGGCTACAGCCTCGCCCTTAAGGCCTGGGCGCACTTGCAGCGCAGTGGGCGTAGCCTGCAAGGTGGCATAGTCGTTGGCGGCCACCGAGAAGTACGTGAAGGAGGGCCGCAGGGTGTAAGCGCCGGGGTAGCGGGGCGTGATGAGGTATTCGATCTCCTTCTCGCCCACTACGCGATCGGGCAGCTCCGTATATGCTTCGCGGAGCACCTTGGGCTCGTAGACCTCAAAAGAATCGCCGAGGCTGAGCGCCGGTGGCGCTATGCGCTTGAGGTCGCCCTCGCCGGTGATGACCAAGCGCAGACTCAGCGCATCGTCGGTGGTGAGGGTGGGCGGCTCGGCGGAGGCGCGCAGTTGGAAGTTGCCCACCGCCCCGGCGAAGGCCTGGGGGCGGGGTTCGGGCAGGGGGCGCACGTTCACGGCGAGGGTCTGGGTACTGGCGGGCACGCGGCGTACTTCGCGGCGCGAGAAGAAGCCGCCAAAGGCATCGTCGCCCACGGGCACGTTCATCTGCACGTTGAGGGGTTCTATGCGCAGCTCGCCCTGCCGCTGGGGGTAGAGGGCCACCCGCTTGAGGATGCGCGTAAAATAGGCGCGACCATTGATTACCTCGCGCACAAACTGGTCGTTGAAGGTGCGCACCTCGCTGGCGTAGAAGCCGTCGTAGTCCGACTCTGATATCAGGTTGAGGCTTTCCACCTCTTTGGCGGCATAGAGTTTGTAATCGAGCAGCAACTGTTGGCCGACATAGGCCGTAGTCGACGAAATTTCGGCTTTGATGAACACATCCTCGGCTTGGCTGCCGCCTGCCGGGCGGCCTTCCACTATCTCTACAACTAAAGGTTCGGTTTTGAGCTGGCGCCCGCCTACTTCTATGGAGGCCGACGGAATTACCAGCCGGCCTTTGCGCAGGGGCTGTAGGGTGAAGCCGTACGAGACGCTGCGCGATACCTTGCCATTGATGATGCTGGTTTGGGCCGCTGTGTTGGGCCCCGACAGCACCCGCACATCAGTGAAGCGGGGCGGGCGGAAGTTCGACCCATCGGCGTTTTCGAGGGTAAAGGTCACCTCAAAATAATCGTTGAGCAGCGCCTGGCGGGCGTTGCTGGAAGCGGTAAAGCGGGGCGTTTGCGCCAGCGCCCATAGCGGCAGCAGGGCCGCTATGAGCGCCGTCAACCCAAGTCGGCTTTTCATCAGATGCGGGTGGTTTTGCGTCGGGGCGGTTGAGCGGGCTGAGCGGGCTTGGCGGGCGGCAGGGCATCCTGGCGGGGCGCCCACTGCGGCCACGAGAAGCCCTCGAAGAAGTCGCGTCCAAAAAAATCGCGGCCAAACGGATCGCCCCCAAACGGATCGCGACCCGCGCCATTGGGCTGGGGCTGGGGCAGGCCGTCGGGGTTGGGCGCTACCTTTACGGCTAAGGGCGCTGTTTCGAGCACCTCCCCACCGTCTGCCTGCACGCTGGCGGGCTCCACGTAGTAGAGGCCCTCAGCCCGAGGCCTGAGGTAATATTGATAGCTCATCTTTTGGCTCACATGACCGTTGGTCATCTGGATACTGGTAGAAACATTGGGGCCAGAGATCACATCAAAGTCGCGAAATTCGGGGGCCTGAAAATCATTGGCTTGCCCATTCTCCAGCGTGAAGGTGGCCACGAAGTAGTGCCCTATGAGCACCGAGTCGGCGCTGAGGGATACCGTAAACCGGGCCTGCGCCCGGGCCGTAGGCGCGGCGCTCAGCAGGCAGGCTGCCGTCAGTACCGCAAGTTTGGATAGCCAGGTCATTGATTTCATCGTTTGGTTACCAGTTTTTGTCGGAGGCGCATCCGCCGCCTTGCGCTTTGCGCAGCTTGCGCATTGTTTTGCCCTCCTCGTCTTCTACGATCTTGAGCAGGCGCTCGGCCTCTTCCCGGGTCATTTCGCCGGGTTGGGGGCGTTGCTGCCCCTCTTCCTCGTTGGGGTTTTGGGGCTGCTGCTGCTGTTGTTGTTGGTCGTCGCCTTGCTGCGGCTGGTTTTGGGGTTGCTGTTGCTGTTGTTGTTCCTGTTGCTGTTGGTTTTGTTGCTGTTGATCCTGCTGGTTTTCAGGCTGTTGCTTGGGCGGTGGGGGCGGTATGAGTCGTTGCGCGAGGGCTAAGTTGTGCTTGGTCGACAGGTCCTGGGGTTGCAGTCGCAGGGCATTTTTGAAGGCCTCTGCGCTCTTTTCAAAATCTTCCTTCTTAAAGTAGGCATTACCGAGGTTGTGAAAAGCTTGAGCCCGCGCCTCGGGCGTAGGCGCCGTGCGGGCCGCTTCTTCATAAAGCCGTATGGCTTCGTCGTAATTCTCCTGCTGGTAGGCCGCATTGCCTAAGTTGTAAGCGCCTTGGGCGCTGTTGCGCTGCTCCAGGGCCTCGCGATAGCGTTGGGCCGCCTCGTCGTAGCGCTGCTGCTGATACGCTTTGTCGCCTGCCCGCAACTGCCTGTGGCCCGCTTGGGCCTGGGCCGCCGAAGCGCTCAGCAAGCTCATCAAAAGTACCCCCATCAACGGTTTTATATTCATCCGAACAAAGCTGTTTTTGTCTTTATTGTTTTTTTGGGGCTTGCCCCGCATAGCATCTGCCTCCGCTAAGCATCCTGCGCGGGGCCGCTACGCTGCGTACCCGTCTCTACGATCCGGGTAAACCTCGCTCATCGCTCGGCCAGCTCCTGCCGTCGCTGTCTGCCCTCCTACCGTCGGGCACTACTCCGCATCGCTAAGCCGGGCATACAGCGCTCCAAAGCAGCATGCAAATTTACAAACCCTCCCGCTCAATTTCCAAGATGGCGGCTACATGAGCTTCAGCAATTTTTTGACGCATGGCGGGGTTCATCAATTCTTTTACTTCCAGGCGGTTGTTGTAAAAGCCATTTTCAGTGAGTATAGAGGTCATGCTCGTTTTGCGAAGCACATAGAACTGGCTCTCCGGCCTCGACTTGAGGTGGCGGTTGGGCAACCCTGTTTTTTCGATAAGGTGCTTGTGGAAAATGGAAGCCATTTTCTGGCCGCGTTTGCTGCCGTGGAAGTACCAGGTTTCGATGCCCCGGATGTTGTCGGCACACCAGGCGTTGGAGTTGGCGGCGGGGGCCGCGTTGGAGTGTACCGATACAAAGAGCTTAGGCAGATCGGAGGCTTTGTTGTTGGCGCGGTCTACGCGACCCACCAGAAAATCGTCTATATCCACTTCGGGCACAACATTGTAGTATTGAACGCCCTCTGCCTCTAACCGCTTGATGATGCGGTTGACGATGTCGCGGTTGAACTCATACTCCAAAAACTGCACGTCTTTGCCGCCTTCCTGATAAACCGGGCTTCGCTTGCCGGGCGTTTTTTTGCCGTGCCCGTTGTCGAGGCACCACAGGTAGCGGCCGCGCTTGGCCGGCGCGGGCGCGGGTATGGGCGCGGGCGCAGGGGCCGGAGCGGGGGTAGGCGCAGGGGCCGGGGCCGGCGGCGGCGTGGGTGGAGGAGATGATACAGGCGGGGTTGAGGGCGGCGGCGCATCAAAGATGTCTTCGTCAAAATCATGGTCTGGTTCGCCGGGCACAATCACAACATGGTCCATTTCGTGGGCCACAATCACCACGGTATCCGGTCGTATTTCAGAACCGTCCTGGGCCAGGTCGGGTGTAATTGAGGGCAAGGGCTTAGGGGGCTGGGTGGGTTTGGGCGGCTGGGTATTGGCCGGCGGAGCAGGGGCGGGCTTAGGCGAAGAGGTTTTCTCACCATCCGAAGATCCGCCAAATAAGGAGCTGAACAAGCTCTTGATTGCGCCAAAGATTTTTCCGAGCATGACACGGGGTTTTGATTAAAGCTCAAATATAACGTTTTAGCCCGATTTTTCGTTTGTGCCCGACACTATGTTCTCGGAGCCGGGATTCATGAATCCCGGCCCGGAGAACGATAAGCTCACTTCTATATCCTGGTGTCTGCCCCTCTTAAAACCCGCTTCAAGAAACCAGATCGCCGTTTACCAAAAATAAGCTACCGTTCCATAATCATTGAATCGAAATGTACTGTTGTGCGTGTATTTTTGAAGCAGTTTTCTCATAGTATGTTTGTTGCTCCTACACCTGGGCTAATGGTCCAGGTGTAGGTTTTTTCTTTTTCAGCCCTGCTATTTAAAGGGGCATACCCGCAATCTCATTCATTCCAGCCACAAGCTCCCCCCTGCACGCCACTGCGTAAAACGCATGTCGTTAGCATTTTCACTATATTACCTTTGTGTCGTGTAGTTTTCTCATAGTATGTTACTTGCTCCTACATCTCATGAGCCTCCCCTGATGTAGGAGCTTTTTTTTATCTTTGCAAGGCGGAAAAAATCCTGGAAACTATGAGACGGTTACTACTGTGGCTGGCCTTGCTTTGTAGCGCCTCTGGCGCCCATGCTCAAATGTGGACCGGGCAGGACACGCTCTATGGCCCCGAGTGGATCCGGCATAATACAACTTACTGGCGCATACCTGTTGCCGACGACGGTTGGTACCGCATCGGCTTAGCCGACTTGGAAGCCTGGGGCTGGACTCCGGCCCAACAAATGCCTGGCGGCGCCTGGCGCTTATACCACAACGGTAGGGAAATACCCCTCTACCTCACCCGGGAAGACAATTGGAGCTCCGAGGACTACGCCGCCTTCTGGGGGCAGCGCAACCGGGGCGAGCTCGACGCCTACCTCTTCAAAACGCCAACGTCCCAACAACTCAATCCCGAGTATAGCCTCATCAACGATACTGCGGCCTACTACTTAGCCTGGATTATAGATGCCGCTACTCCGCCCCGTCGCTATGTGGCCCTGCCCAACGACCTCAGCAATCCTCCTCCGGCAACGCCCTACCTCTGGCGGGAGAGCTCGCTGGTATTTAGCGAACGCTATCTGAAAGAATACCTGCGCACCAGCGATCTTACCATTTATTTTTCTCAATATGGCATAGGAGAAGGTTATGGCACCCGGAATGTGGATCAAATGCTACAAGACGGGGCGGCGGCCCAATCGTTTGGGTTGCCGGTGAGCATGCCTTATGCAGCCGGCCCTGCTCCGCAGTTGACGGTGCGCTATGCCTGTGCAGCCGGGCCGCACCAACAGCAATTGCTGGCTGATGGCGAGCTGGTTTACGAGTCGGCTTTCAATGGCTGGAAGGTAGAGCAACCCACGATTCCCCTGCCGGCATCCATCAACTGGGCCGATGGTCTGATGGTAGAAAGCCGCGGCATTGCCGACTCCCGCGATGAAGCCAGCTTGGCCCTGGCTACGCTGCGCTACCCTGCCCTGCCCAATGCCCAAGGGCAAAGCGCCCTGCGCTTCAGCGCAGGCCCCACAGACGCCCCCGTACTACTGGAGATAACCAATTTCCCGGAATCGGCGGGACAGCCTGTACTGTACGACCTCGGCACAGGCCGCCGCATAGTGGCTGTGGGCGAAGGCGGGCTGGTGCGCGCACTGCTGCCGGCGGCTGCCGAAGCTGCCGAATGGCTGTTGGTGGGCGAGGATCAGGGCTGGCTGGCTGCGCCTGCGGCAACGGCCCGCACCCTGACGCCTTTGGCTGAATCGCCCGCCGACTTCCTTATCATCACGCACAGCCGGCTGCGGCAGGGGGCTACCGACTGGGTTAGCGCTTATGCCGACTATCGGCGCAGCCCTGCCGGCGGCGGCTATCGCGTAGCCGTAGTGGATATTGCCGATTTGTACGATCAGTTTGCTTATGGCGTAGAACGGCATCCCTTAGCCATTCGCAATTTTATTCACTGGTTGCGCGGGCAGCACAATGGAGCGCTGCGTTATGTATTCCTCATGGGCAAGGGCCGCGATTACAACCAAGTGCGCACCGCCGCCCAGGTGACGGCAGCCGAAGAAATCAGTTTTTTTCTCCCCTCCTTTGGCTTTCCGGCCAGCGACAACCTGCTGGCCGCCGGCAACCACTATGATGCGCCCAAGGTAGCGCTGGGGCGCCTGCCCGCCGTCGAGGCCGATGAAGTGCGTATCTATCTGGCCAAGGTACAGGCCCTCGAAAGCCAGTCGGCAGCCGAACAAACGGTAGCCGGCCGGGCCTGGATGAAAAACGTCATCCACTTAGGCGGAGGCGGAACTGCAGGCGAACGCCAATCGATACGCACCAATTTAGAACAGATGGCGGCTACCTTTGAGCAGTCGGCCTTTGGGGCGCGCACCTCCGGCTTTTATAAATCCAGCACAGACCCCATCCAAACCAGCCTCTCCGATCAGATATTCGGTCGCATCAATGAGGGGGTGTCGGTTATTACCTTTTTTGGCCACTCCAGCCCCGGCGTATTTGATTTTAACATAGACAACCCCGACAACTACGCCAATGCCGGCAAATACCCCCTTATGTTGTCTTTGGGTTGCTACTCAGGGGATATGTTTGTGAGCTTCCGCAGCATAGGCGAGCGCTTCATCTTTTTGCCAGATAAAGGGGCGGCAGCCTTCGGCGCCACCAAGGGATTCGGATACATCCACGCCCTTTACAATTTTGGACGCAACTTCTACCAGCAGATGGGGGGCGCCCAATACGGCCAGGGCATAGGCGACGGCCTAAAGGCTTCCTATGCTGATTTTGAAGGGTATGCCGATATGCCCCACCGCATTTTGCGGCAGCAGTTTGCCCTCAACGGCGACCCGGCGCTGAAGCTCAACCCCGCGCCGGGCGCCGACTACCTTATCGTTCCGGGCAGCGTGCGCTTTGCGCCCAGCGTGGTTAGTGTGCAAAGCGACAGCTTTGAAGTGTCATTCGACCTCATGAACCTCGGGCGGCATTTGTCGGACACCCTCTCGGTGCAAATTGACCAGCAACTTCCGGACGGGCAAATGGTCAGTTTGGGTAGTTGGCGGGGCGCTGCGCCGCCTTACGTCCAAACCATACGGCTACGCCTGCCCACCCGGGGGCGTGCCAGCGTAGGGCTCAATACTTTGTTTTTTGCCGTCGACCCTGCCGATGAGCGGGAGGAGCTGCCGGCTCCTGTTGCCGAGCTCAACAACGATTACACCCGCTCTGGCGGCCAGCGGGGGGCGCCGCTGTACGTTGTCGATAATGTAGCTTTGCCGGTATGGCCTACCCGGTATGCCTTGGTGGGCGAAGCGCCCATAACCCTCAAAGCCTCTACTGCCGACGCGCTGGCGCCGGTTCAAACATATTTGGTAGAAGTAGATACGGATCCTCGTTTTAGCCAACCCCTGGCCCGCACGGCCATCAGTCAGGGCGGCGGGGTAGTGAGCTGGACGCCACCCCTCAACTGGCTCGACAGCACCGTCTATTACTGGCGCATCAGCCCCGACAGCCTCCCCGGCAGCCCCGGCTATACCTGGGAAACCAGCTCCTTTACTTATGTAGCCGGCTCGCCGGCAGGTTGGAGCCAGGGACATTGGGGGCAGTGGAGGGAGAATGAGGTGGAGCAGTTATTTGTAGAAGAATCAGGAATAACATTCACAGCTCAACCCATTAATGTTAGGATTAGAAATAGCTTGTTTACCAATGCAGATATACCGGGATTGGTATATAACAGCGAAGGATTTGCCGGCTCTGTACGCCCGTGGGATTACCTTCCAGAAGGTATTGCCGTTGTTGTGTCAGAACCCAATACAGCAGCATTTTGGAGAAACCCCCCTGGCCCAAATACTTTCAATGCAGGAGACTATGGCGTTGCAACCGGGAATACCCGCGTCTTTGCTTTTCGGACAGCAACCCAAGCGCAACGAGCTAATTTGATGACCTTTCTGGAGGATATTATCCCTGATGATTATTATGTTTTTGTATTTACCATTTTGAAGACCTCATCTGCTAATTTATACACTGCCGATTGGACAAGTGACTCTGTTGCATTAGGCCGGAATTTATTTCAGTCTCTGGAAGAACAGGGAGCGCTCCGGATTAGAGAAATACAACCATTAGGCAATGTTCCTTATATACTTATGTACCAGAAGGGCCGCGGGGTACGGGACGAAGTGATCGGCACAAGTATCGATGATCAAATCAATGCAGAGGTTGATATCCCCAGGGTAAATACCTCAGGGTATATGTATTCACCCTTGATTGGCCCGGCTGTAGAGAACCAATGGGAAGCTTTTTATTATGCTGTAGGGCGGCAAGAGCTATCGGATAGCCTTGTCGTCACATTGTTTAGCGGTATCAATGCCGAAGAGCTGGATTCCACATTTGTTTTTAACCAGCCTGGTTACTATTCTCTAAGTGATATAATGCCTCTGGAACACCGCTACCTCAAGCTGAGATGGGCAGCAGAAGATGCTGTAAACAGAACTCCGGGAACTCCTACTCCGTGGCAGGTACTTTATAATGGATTACCTGATTTTGCTCTGGACGCCAATCGCTTTTTTTATTTTATATCAGATACTTTGCAGCAAGGGGAGTTATTGAAGTTGGGCATTGGCCTGACTAATATTGATAATAGCCTTGTAGAAGATAGTCTTTTGTTACAGTATACATGGCTCAGCAATGGAGAAGAATTACAAACTAAGGCTTTCCGGACGAGAGCAATTCCTGCAAATGATACCCTGCAATGGCAACTGGCATTGGACACCCGGTTTACTAACGGAAATCAACAACTAATTTTAGAGGTTAATCCAGGTCCGGAACAACCTGAGCGCTTTGTTTTTAACAATTCCATCAGCAAAGATTTTTATATTGCTAAGGACGAGAAAGCGCCATTATTAGATGTAACATTTGATGGGATTCGCTTATTTGATGGAGACTTGGTTTCAGCCAAGCCCATAATCACTATGCGATTAAAAGATGAAAATCCTTATTTATTGCCAGAAGACCCTTCAGCCTTTACTATTGTCCTTATTGACCCAGCGGGTATTTCCACAACAATAAGCCCGGATGACCCCCGGATTAGATTCATCCCGGCTTCTGCCCATGCGCTTAATCAGGCTGAGCTAACTTTTGAACCTACTCTCGACATTGATGGCGATTATGTGTTAGATGTAAATGCCCGGGATGTCAGTGGTAATAACGCTGGTCGCCTGCATTATCGCGTTACGTTTAGCGTAATAAACCAGTCCTTAATTTCTAATGTACTGCCATATCCCAATCCATTTGTCGATCGGGCATATTTTGTATATACTCTAACGGGAAGTGAACCTCCTACTCATTACAGGATAAAAATCATGACGACTAGCGGACGGAGCGTTCGGATACTAACCGAAAATGACTTAGGGGTATTAAAAGTTGGAACGCATCGAACTGAATTTGCCTGGGATGGGCGCGATGAATACGGAGATCAACTGGCAAATGGCGTTTATCTATATACCATAGAGGCGCAACGGGAGTCCGGCGAAAAATTGGGCCTGTATCAAACAGGAGCAGATAAATTTTTCAGCGAGGGATGGGGAAAAATAGTCATACTGCGCTGATGAAAAATACCATTCCATTTTTTCGCCCATTTACTTCTGGTCAGGAAGTTCCGCATCTACAAAAAGTAATCGAGCGGAGGGATTATGCAGGTGGAAGCAATGGCATATTTACAACGCATTGTGAACAAATATTAAGGAAAGAGTTAAATACGCCGGAGGTGCTACTTACTTCTTCCTGTACACATGCACTTGAAATTTGCTTTTTGCTCTGCGACCTCAAGCCGGGCGATGAAGTCATCATGCCATCTTTCACTTTTGTTTCGGCAGCCAATGCAGTAGTACTTAGAGGGGCAGTTCCTGTATTTGTGGATATCCGCCCTGGCGATATGAATATTGACGAAAGCCTTATAGAGCCCGCCATAACAGAGCGAACCAGGGCTATTTTAGTCATGCATTATGGTGGGGTAAGTTGTCAAATGCATACATTAGTAACTATAGCCAGGAAATATGGTTTATTCATAATAGAGGACGCAGCTCATGGTATTGGAGCACGTTGGCAGGGCATTTCTCTGGGACTAAAAGGAGATGTAGCAGCCATCAGTTTCCACGCTACAAAAAACATTCACTGTGGAGAAGGCGGCGCACTAATAGTAAATCGCCCTGAATGGATAGAGCGCGCTCGTCAAATACGGGATAAAGGAACAAACAGAACCCAGATGCTGTCGGGGACAGCTAGTTTTTATACTTGGATGACTATTGGCTCAAGTTACGTTTGTTCCGAACTAACTGCCGCTTTTTTAGCCGGTCAGTTACCTTTTTTAGAAGAAGTCACAAACCGGCATCGAGCGATCTGGGCGCGCTATCACTCAGCTTTACAAATCCTGGCAGAGAGAATAGACATTCCTCAGGTAGATGTTGATTCCGAGCATAATGGACATTTGTTCTTCATCAGGCTTAAAGAAACGGCCATTCAGAAAGTTTTAATTGACTACCTCAAGGCAGACGGGATTGATGCCAGGTTTCACTATGTACCTTTACACAGCTCCCCGGCGGGTAGGCAATATGGTCGATGGCACGGAGAAGACAAGTATACAACGACAGCGAGTGGCACTTTGCTTAGGCTTCCGCTCTATTATGCCCTGTCAGAAGCGCAACAAGAACAAGTTATTGATAGCCTGTATAACTTTTTCCAATTATGAAACTGAAAGGGAGCATTTTACTTGGCCTGACTTCCCCTTTCGGGCAGGCCTGGATGGAAGCGCTTGCGCAGATAGAGGGATTTTCCATAACCAAGCTGATTTTGCCCTCTAAAGGTTGCGTATGGAGGGCTCAAAAGAAAATGGCCCGGAATGCTTATCCTGTCATTTTCAAGCAAGTGGAAAGAACCTATGAACGTGCCTTGACCTGGCTAAAATCATTAAACTTAAAACCAGCATCTATTTATATCGTCGACGACATTAATACGCCGGAGCATTATGACCTATTTCATGACGAAGAACTTGTTTTGTGCGCGGCTTTCTCTCAATTATTTGATGCATCCCTGCTGAATAATATGCCTCGATGGACAGTAAACTTTCATCCATCCTACCTTCCTCGTTGCCGTGGAGCGCATCCTGTCTATTGGACTATTGCCAGCAGAGAACCCTATGGGGGGGTATCCAGTCACATCATCACGCCCGAATTAGATAAAGGGCCCATTATTGCGCGTGAGAAAATAGCATTTAGCCCCGACACAATTACCTACGCTGAGTTGTTTCAAGCTATTGTAAGGCGACTCCCCGCGTTGCTCGAACAAACTTTGGCTAAAATAGGTGAAGAAGATCAGATACTTGACCAATCCGCCAGTGGCTTAGTCGCAACCTATTTTACCCAGGATCTTCCAGCGCATCACAAAATAGATTGGAGTAGTCCATTTGGGACCATTTCTGCTCAAATTCGCGCTGGCAATGCACTTGCGTTTACCCGCGAAGGAATGCGTGTATTTTGGAGCCATCCAATCTTTTCTCCCTCACTTCCTTTCAAAGTAAAAAACGAGGCGCAATACTCCGCAGGAGTCGTCGGCCACGTTTGTGCAGATAAAGCATGGATCAAATTAACGGAAGGATACTTAGTCTCAAATTATAAAATGGCGCCAACATCCCTCCCCGCACGATTACTCAATAGGATAGGCTTGCTGGTTGGTTATAGCTTTTTTAAGCTTAAGACAGGGCAAAAACTACGATAAAATGGCCCCTGCTAATATTTTTTCATTAATCATATCCGGGCTGGCCTGGAGCGCGCGGGGGAGGGGGTTGCGGCTGATTATTGACGTAGTGGTCGGAGTAATGCTGATGAGAGTTGTATCGCCCAATTACTTTGGACTTATGGCCATGGTAGCTGTGATAGCCGGATTTTTTGATCTTATTAAGAGCCTTGGCACAGATTTGAGCTTCGTACAACAAAATAATACTCCTGAATATGAAAAGCAGAGCTTGTTTTGGTTTAATCTAATTTCAGGGATATTTTTCTGCATAACCTTGCTCTCATTGACCCGGCCAATACAATGGTTTTATGGCACGAATGAGTTGCTCCCCATTGTAGGCGCTTATGCCATAAATCTTGCACTCTCTTCGATAGCGATCATCCCTGTGGCATATTGGCTTAAGGAGTTCGCGCACAAAAAGCTTTTTTGGTTAGAGTGGGGGCCTGCATTAGCGGGTGGTTTGGCGGCTCTTTTATTGGCATATATGCACTGGTATCTTGAAGCGCTTTTGGTCAGAATGGTGCTCCCCTCTTTAATTATAACTTCTATTGCCCTCCTATCATACTGCCCTTCCTGGAGCGGCTTAAAATTTCAGACATTAAAGAACCACCTTAAGTTTGGGTGGCCGGCTACAATAGATTCGCTTGTCAATTTTTTTGTCCGTAATTTGGATGATTTACTAATCGGGCGAACATTGGGCAGCAATGCATTGGGTCAATACAACAGGGCTTATGGCGTTTTGCTTTTCCCTTTGAGAAATTTTTCATATGTTATCGCGAGAAGTTTACTGCCAGCCATGCGCCACTGGAGAGAAGACACGGGCGCTTTTTATGTCCTCTACTTAAAGCTGATCCGCCTAATTAGCGACTTACTCACTCCTTTACTTGTTGGCGCCTGGCTATTTGCTCCTTGCTTTGTAAGTATAATTTTAGGTCCAACCTGGGAAGATGTAATTCCTCTATTTCGAATTTTTACCCTGTTGGGAATATTTCAGTCTATTGGTACTTTAGAAGGGTTCATATTCCAAGGATTGAATGCAACCAGGCATCAACTGCAAATTGGCTTAATAACTAAACCCTTTCTACTGTTGGCTATCTTAGGAGGGGTTTATATCGGACAAAATACAAATAGTATCGCTTTGGCTTACGCGCTGGCTTCTATTGTAAGCGTACAGGTGGGGTTTTCCAGGATAGCTAAGCTATTAGGTGGACGACGAGCGGATCTTTTATTTGCGCTATTGCCGCCTATTTTATTGTCTATGGGTTTAAGCGGAGCTCTGCTTTTGATTTGGCAGGGAGGCCTACCCTATCCCACCGACGGCCTTACATTGGCCGTTTATTCAATGTCTTTCATAGCCGCTTACATCTTGCTGAAAAAAATACTTATGCCGGCCAGGTTTTATGAAGTACAAGGCGTACTCAATCAGGTGATTTTTAAAAATCAAGGCGGAGCGGCATGAAAATACTTCACCTCATAGAACGCTATCTTCCACCTTCACAGGTATGGTTGTACCATTTACTCGCACAACAGGAAGCGCACGAACATCATATTGCTACATTTGAATTACTGCCACACAATTTTTATCATCCAAAGTTTAATTATACCGTCAGCCGCCTTTCGGCTTACAGGCACTATATTCAAACCCTTAGACGAGACCGACCCTTAGACCGGTTTAAGCGGCTGGCACTTCTTCCTACTGAGTGGATAGTAGGGGATGAGACAGCACAGTGGGCCGCCTACATAGAAGAAAAAAACATACAATTAATTCATGCCCATTTCGCTAATATGGGGTGTCAATTTATGCTTCTAAAAAAAAATCTTAGTATCCCTTTTATTGTATCTTTCTATGGGCATGACTACAAACAATTGCCCATAGCGTTTCCGCACTATGCCAAATTATATCCAAGGCTGTTTCAGCAAGCAGATCACATTTTTTGTGAAGGTCCCTATGGTAAGTCTATATTGATTGAACAGGGATGTCCGGAAGAAAAAATCAAGATCGAACCCTTGAATATTGACTGGAAGAATATCCCATTTACTTTGCGGAAAAAGCCTGTCAATGATTTAAGGTTAGTTCAAGTGGCTGATTTTACTGAAAAAAAAGGACAATTACATACAGTTTATGCTTTTGCCAAGGCTTTGCCTTTCTGCCCTGGGTTATCTCTTACCTTGGTGGGGGCTGCCAGATCGGCAACTTACCACAATGAAGTAATAAGGGCCATCAATGATCTTGAATTGAGCAACAGGATAAATATCTTGCCTTTTGTGCCCTACAGCCAATTGTTTCAGTTCCTTCAGGAGTACGATGTATTTATCCATCCAAGTTGCCATGCTAAAAATGGCGATTGTGAAGGTGGAGCTCCTGTTATTTTACTCGACGCTCAGGCTGCGGGCATGCCTGTAATATCTACCCGACACTGTGACATACCCGCTGTTGTCTTGGAAAACCAAACGGCCCTGTTATCAGATGAGTCGGATATTGAAGGTATTTCAAAGGCTATATCAAGGCTATATACATGTACTGAAGAGGATTTTGCCCAAATGAGTACAATGGCCAGAAGATGGATTGAAAAACGCGCCTTGGAAGTCGGGATCAATTATTTGAAATACCTTTAATCCGGCGTATTTGCCCGGGGCAGCGGTGGAAGCGGTATGCCCGCCCTTTCAATAGCGTACTTAGCCAACAGGGATAGGCGGGCATAAGAGCGGACGACGCGGTGGCGGGCCGGGGGCAGTATGTTCCGAGGTATCTTGTATTTGCATCTCCCCCGGCCCGACAGCCCCCCAAAAATCTTATCTTAGCCCCATGAAAGAGCTAAACTTCCAAGACTTCCCCCTCCAAACTTTCGACAAATTGCGGTACAGCGATACCGACCGGCAGGGGCACGTAAACAATGCCGTGTTTTCGACCTTTCTGGAAACCGGGCGGGTGGAGTTTTTGTACGATTCAAAGGCCTTTGACCTCAGCGGGCAGTTCAGTTATGTCATTGCTTCCCTGCAATTGAATTTCAGGCGGGAGATCACCTGGCCGGGCCGGGTAGACATAGGCACGGGCCTGATGAAGGTCGGCAACAGCTCGGTGCGCATTTACCAGCGACTGTTTCAGAATGGACAGTGCGCAGCCGAGGCCGAAACGGTAATTGTGCAGGTAGAGAACGCCACCGGAAAAAGCGCGCCGCTGACGGAGGCCGCCCGGGCGGCTATGATGCAGTGGTTGTTGGATGGTTTTCCAAATCAGGATTTATGAATCTTGGCTTGGCGAACGATAAGCATTAAAGACGCGCCCCTCCGAGACGTTGCCGCAGCAATCCCGGAGGGGCGGTATATCATTAAAACAGGTTCAAATTCTGGCTCGGCAAGCGATGCCTAAGCCGCCTGTGTTTTCTCGCGGAAGCTAAACGCAAAGAGGGCCAGAATAACCGCGGCAATGCCTGCGGGAATCATCCAGATGTTCATCCAGTTGTGGCCGCCATCGGCAGTGGCGTAGGCGTCAACGATGTAGCCCGACACCAGCGAGCCCACAAACATACCGGCGCCGTAGGTGGCCAAGGTGATGAGGCCCTGAGCGGCGCTCTTGAAGCGCTCGCCGGCGCGGGCGTCGGTATATATCTGGCCGGTGACGAAGAAGAAGTCGTAGCAGATGCCGTGGAGTACAATGCCTAAGATGAGCATCCAATAGTTGCCGCCCGTATCGCCGAGGGCAAAGAGCACGTAGCGCAATATCCAGGCCGCCATACCCACCAGCAGCATCTTCTTGACGCCTAAGCGCACAAAGAAGAAAGGCATAAGCAGCATAAAGAGTACCTCCGACATCTGGCCCATGCTCATCTTGGCGGCAGCCTGCTCCATACCAATCTCATTGAGGAAAGGATTGGTGAAGTTGTAGTAGAACGACAGGGGCACGCAGATGAGCACCGAGGCAATGAAGAAGCTGAGGAAGGAGCGGTCTTTGAGCAGGCTGAGGGCGTCGAGGCCCAGCAGATCGCGGGCAGTCACAGGCTCATTCCGGGGTTTGAGCGGCGGCGTATGGGGCAGGAAGAAGCTGAAGACGCCCAACAGCAGCGAAGCGCCGGCGGCCATCTGGAAGGTGAGCTCCAACTGTCCGTTGCTCTCCCAGTTGAGGTAGCCTATGATGAGTCCGGCTACGATCCAGCCCACGGTGCCCAGCACCCGCACGCCTGAGAACTCCTTTTCGGGGTTTTGCATCTGCCGGAAGGAGATGGCATTAACTAAGGCTAAGGTGGGCATATACAGGATCATGTAGGGCAGCACATAGGCGTAAAAGCCCGAAAAGCCCGCAGCCTGCGAGGCCTGCCACAACAATACGGCCCCCACGAGGTGCAACACGCCCAGGATGCGCTGGGCCGGAAAAAAGCGGTCGGCGATGAGGCCAATGATGAAGGGCGCAATGATAGCGCCTACCGACTGGGTCTGGTAGGCTACGCCGGTTTCGACGCCCGAGGCGCTGAGTTCTTTGCCGAGGTAAGTGCCCATAGTGACGAACCAGGCGCCCCAGATGAAGAACTCCAGGAACATCATCACGGAGAGTTGTATGCGAGTAGAAATTCCCATATCAGTGGTTTGATTTTTTTAGTGAAGACAGGCGCAGCGGGCGGCCGTCGCCGCCCGCCCGCTGCGAATACGATCAGCGTTGTTTGATCTTGATGTTGCGGAACCAGACGGGGTCGCCGTGGTCTTGCAGCGCGATGCGGCCGCGGCGAGCCTGGCCAAAGCCTTTCATCTCGCGGAACTTGCTGCCCGCAATGAGTTGCTGCCACTCGGGGGTAAACAACTCAAACTGCACTACGCGGCGGCCGTTGAGCCAGTGCTCTGCTTTGCCCTGGCTGATGATGATGCGCACGCTGTTCCACTGGCCGGCGGGGCGCACGGTCTCGCGGTTGCAGGCGATCATGTCGTAGAGGTCGCCGGCGCGGTGCTTCTCGATGGTCGCATCCGGATGGCAGGTATTGTCGAGGATCTGCATTTCAGGGCCCGTTTGCCAGGGGTACTGGTAGTCTTTGCTTTCCACTACGTTGTACATGATGCCGCTGTTGCCGCAGGGCGCAATTTTCCACTCTAAGCGGAGCTCAAAGTTTTCGTACTCTTTGTCGCAGACGATATCGCCGCCGTCGGCGGCCTGCCAGTGGCCGTCGGCATGGCGCTGGGCGTCGAGGAAGAGGGCGCCGTCGGCTACCTTCCAACTGGCGCCTATACCCGACTTGCCGAAGTTATGCCAGCCGCGGGTAGTTTGGCCATCAAACAGCAGTTGCCAGCCGGCTTTGCGCTCGGCCTCCGAGAGGGTGTTGGGCGCCGCAGGGGCAGGAGCCGGGCGGCGGAAGCCGGGTTGCCCTTCTGGGATGCTGTTGAGGGTGTACCAGGCCTCGGTGGTCCATATCTCGCGGTCGTTGCGGCTCGTCCAGTCGTTGGGCAGGCGCAGGTATACCACGTGCTGAGGCTTGAGGCCTTCGAGCTCTATGAAGATGCGCTTGCGGTCTTCGGAGATGTTCACCGACTTGACGTTGAGGCGCTCCTGATCGAGCTTGGGGCCGCCGTATTCGTGGGTGGGTTTGTACCACCACTGCTGCACGGTATAGTCGGTGGGCAGGCTGCCCAGGCCGTCGGCTAAAGGCTCGGTGAGCTCGATCTCCATACCGTCCGACTTGGCGCGCACGGCCAGCATCTCGAAGGTGGTCTGCTCGTTGTATTGGAGGCGCTGAAGGCCATACCAAAGCTTGCCGGTATGCTGCCAGTTGCCCGTAGAGCCTATGCCGCCTACATACAGGGCGCCATCGGGGCCCCATACCAAGCGGTTGACGCCGGCTTCAAGGCCCTGCATAAAGCGGAACACGCAGCCCTGGTATTCGCCGGCTACTTTTTCTACAAATACCCGCTTGACGCCCCCGTGGGTAACCTCGCCGTGGATCATCTGGCCTTTATAGGGGCCTACGTTGAGCCAGCCGGGCGTGGAGGGCGAGTTGCCGATCTCGTCCTGAGGCAGCCATACGACGGGCTGCTTGACGGTCTGCGCGGCCACGCGCACCGAATCGACGGCCCTCGACCCAAAGAAGGCGCCTTTGGTGACGTGGAGTATCTTGCAGGAGGGCAGCCAGTCGCCCTGATTATCGGCTATGAATACCTCGCCGTCGGCGCCAATGCCCACGCCGTTGGGGGTGCGGAGGCCTTCGGCCACAAACTCCAGTTGGCCCGTTGCTTCGTGAATGCGCACGGCCTTGCCCCGATCGGGTATCTGGGGGTTGGCGCTGGCGCCGCCGGGCAGAATGGCGATGGCTAAGGCCGCATAGAAGTACGGCTTCTTATAAGCCAGCCCGAAGGCAAACTCATGGAAATTGGCCGACACCCGCCAGGCGTTGCTGTGGGTTTGATATTCGTCTATGACATCATCGCCATCGTGGTCGATGAGATGGGTGAGCTCCTGCTTCTGGAGCACGTATATCTCGCCATCGAGCACTTTCAGGCCGAGGGGCTCAGCTAAGCCCGAAGCTATTTTTTTGTAAGTCATTTTTGCCGGATCGCCCGTTTGCACGCCTTCCAGCACGTATACGGCGCCTTCCGCATCCCAGGTGCTGATCACGAGGCGGCCGTCGGGCAGGAAGTCCATACCGCCTACTTTGGGCGAGAAGCCGTCGGGGCGCGCCTGGCTCAGGTCAAAGCTCGGGTGCACGCCGGCTACAGGAGCGCCGTCGCCGGCAATGATCTTTCCGCCGCCCCAGGAGCCGGCCTTGGGCGACAGTTGCTGTTTGCTGCGGTGGTGCAGGGCCACCGTAGTGGGTATGGGCTCAAACATGTTGGTGTCAAACGACCGCCATTGCAGCGACACCGAGCGCCCTCCGGCGCCCTGAAAGAACGTAACGCGGAAGGGGTGGTAGCCTTCTTTGAGCACCACTTCGCCGTCCATGGGCGAGGCGCCATGCAGGCCGTCGTGATTGATCACCAACTGATCGTCGATGTAGAGCCGCGAGCCGTCGTCGCTGATGAGGCGGAAGGTGAAGTTGTTGGTCTTCGGAATGCGGAGGTAGCCCTCGGCTTCCAGCGCAAAGTTTTCGGCCAGGTCGCCAAAGTCTTCGCCTTCTATGTGCAGGGTGGGCACAATGCCCTCCGCCATAGCGGCTTTGCTAAAGTCGATCTCGTCCAACGAGCTGATGCCTGGTTTGATGTCCAGTACCTTCACCCGTACGCCGGGCAAAAAGTCCGACTCCTTAGCTTCGGCATCGCCGGGCAGGGCATCTTCTTCGCGCACGCTGCCGCTTGTTTCCACAGCGGCCATAGCGGCCTCCTGCTCGGCGTCAAACTCCATGATGTAGCTCACCATAGCCTTTATGTCGTGCTCGGGGGTATCGTGGTGCGGGGTCATGGCCGCTTCGCCCCATACGCCGCTGCCGCCATTTTTGACCTTGGCCACCAGCATGGCCACATTATCGGGGGTGTTCCGATAGAGGGTGGCAATATCCACATAAGAGGGGCCCACGGTGCGCACATAAGTATTGTGGCAGGTCTTGCAGTCGCTGCGTGCAATGAGGCGATAGCCCAGCGGCAACTCCTCTTCTGCTTCGCTGCCCACTACCTTATTTTTATTCTCCAGCAGGGGGCGCTTCACAAAGAAGGCCGCGAGGCGGGTAGTGCCTTGGTTGTTGAGGGTCAGTTCGCCCTCCACATCTACGGCTAAGATGTCGTCGAAGGGCACGTCCTCTACTTTCCCGGCCTTCCACTTGCCATCGGTTTTGATGCTGGTGGCAGAGGGTATGCTGCCAAAGTTGGTTTCAAACACCAGCTCGGCATCGGCCGGGGCGCCTTCCACCGTAAACACCCGCTCCAACCCTGTCTGCTCAAATTCGTTGGTCATGTACTCCGGGCGTTCGCTCACCTTCACCACCTGCCCGTCTTTGAGCCTGAGCTCGTAGTTGACCTCCACCTGCCCGTCGCGGAAGCGGTGCCCCCGGTACTGTATGGCGGGGCGCTCGGCCTTCCCGCCCCGCACCACCTTCCAGGGCTGCGCAAAACGGTTTTCCATCCAGGCGTTGCCTATGGAGCTGGGCTGAGGGCCATGCACCGTAGTATACACAGCGCCGTCAAAGTTTACGCCCCCTTTCCAGGCCTTGTAAAGCGCGCCGTTTTGGGCGCTGTAGGCCAGCCAAAGGTTATCGTGCAGCGCCACCGTAAGCATACGCGGCATAGAGTCGAGTACCGAGCGAAATACCCAGGGGGCATGAGGTCGCTCAGGCAGGCTGCCGGCCTGCTCCGTTCGGCTACAACCAAACAGCAGCGCTCCGGCTACCAAGACAAAAGGCAGAAGTCGTTGATTCCACATATTTTTTTGTATTTCCCTTGCAAAGCGCAGCAAAAAAACAAAAAAATGGGTCATGCGCCAAACTTATTTTTATGGAAGGTACAAAAACAGGGGCCCCGCCGCATGGCATTTACCGCCGCATGGCATCCTGCGCGGCGCCGGGTGTTCCGCTATTATGGCCGCGCTTACAGCCTCCCTTTTGGGGTCGGCTGTAAGCGCGGCCATACCGCTGCACCCCCTGGTCCGGACAAATTGAGCGCTGAGCCGTACGCGGAGGGCAATCCCTTCGGAGCTTCCCAAGAGGCTCTTGTGCGGGCTCGTTGCGGGCTGGCTGTCCGGCGTCATCGGACAGCCAACTGCGCTTCGATGAATTATTTCAGTTCGAGACTGTCGGCAGAGATTTTGGCGCTGCTATCCCAAAACGCCGAAACATTGACTATTTTCCATCCGTCCGGTTCTTTTTCCATAATCCGTATTTCATTGCTTACCCGATAGTACTTCTTTTCTGAATCAGCGTTGTATTGAACCCAGTTCAAATAGGCGGTCTTCTCGTTGAAGAACTTAACCAACGGCTTTTCTCTCTTGTAATCAGGGTGAATAATATTTTCGCCGTTTTTATAATACTTTTCAATCCACCCTTTACCCTGCGAATTGATTTCTTCCCAACCAATTGCGGCATCAGATGAGCCGTCGCTGTTGTTCCATGCCTGCATGGCATAGTTCTGATGGCTCCAGTTCTTTGCCCAACATTCATAATCTCCATCAAAAAAGCATTTTGTTTCATTGTCGATGACCCTCATAATGGCTTCAATTTCAGCCTGTTCATCAAAGGGCTCAGCTTTTTCGATAGCGGAATTGTCTTCCGAAGGCCGCGTACAGGAAAAAACAACGAATGCTCCTGCAATCAAAAAGTAAATTCTGTTTCTCATGGCTTATTTAGTTTTGAGTTTTTCGATCGCTTTGAGTACGGCTTCGCGCTGGCGGGCGGCGGTCATCCAGCGGGGGAGGCGGGCGCCGATGCTGCGCACGGCGTAGGGGTGGCCGTTGCGCTCGCGCAGGCGGGCCCCTATGTGTTGCGCCAGAAAGTTGAGGTGTTCGAGGTTGTAAGCCCAAAGGGTGTTGCCCTCAAATGAGGTCTGAAACCAAACGGGAAGGTGGAAGAACGGATCGACGGGGGCGCCAAAGATCATGATCTTACCGCGGCGCTGCTTTTTGTCCTGGCGGTGAGGAATGTCGCGCATCTGCTGGTTGTAGCCGCAGTGTATACAAACGACGCGCACCTCATCGGTGACGGCGCGCATGGCCTGGAAGTTGCCCGTTTTTACAAGGGCCTTGCCCGAACAGCGCGGGCATACCACCAGTATGTCTTTCACGAAGGCATAAAGTAAGGTCTGGTAAGCGCCTTTGTTGCGGTCTTCCATAATGGCGATTTCGGCTAAGCGGCGCAAGGGCCGCAAATGGAAACGAATTTACGGCGTCGGGTTGAAATTTTTGCATACAGGGGATACTTTGTGGGCAAGCGCATGTGCTGATTTTCGTCGCGGGTTCCGGGCAAATGCCGATATTTGCGCGGTATTGGGCAACATGCCGCCCGCCAGTAGCTGTTTCATTACTACAAAAACCATGCTCGACAAGATCAACCCAACCCGGACGCAAGCCTGGGGCCAACTGAAAACGCACTACGCCAATATGGCTGAGGTGCAAATGAAAGACCTGTTTGCCGCTGATGCCGACCGCTTCAATCGCTTTCACCTGTGGTTTGAGGATATGCTGCTCGACTACAGCAAGAACCGCATCACCGACGAGACACTGCGCCTATTGCTGGCGCTGGCTGAAGAATGCCGGTTGCCTCAGGCCATAGATGCGCTGTTTTCGGGCGCCCGCATCAACGCCACCGAAGACCGCGCCGTGCTGCATACGGCCCTGCGCAACCGGTCGAACCGCCCGATATACGTAGACGGGGTCGATGTAATGCCGGAAGTAAACGCGGTATTGGCCCAGATGAAAGCCTTCTGCGATCAGCTTCACAGCGGCGGCTGGCGCGGCTATACCGGCCGGCCCATCGCGCATATCGTCAATATTGGCATCGGGGGTTCCGACCTCGGGCCGGTGATGGTTACAGAAGCGCTACGCCCCTACTGGGTTCCGGGCGTAGAGGCGCACTTTGTGTCGAATGTAGACGGTACGCACTTAGCCGAAACCCTGAAGCGGGTGGATCCCGAGCGCACCCTTTTTATCATTGCTTCCAAGACCTTCACTACCCAGGAGACGATGGCCAACGCCCAGTCGGCCCGCGCTTGGTTTTTGGAACATGCCGCCGACGAGACCCACATCAGCAAGCACTTTGTAGCTGTATCTACCAACACGGCAGGCGTAAAGGCTTTTGGTATCGACCCCGCCAATATGTTTGCTTTCTGGGACTGGGTAGGCGGCCGCTATTCGCTCACGTCGGCCATAGGTCTGTCCATTGCCTGCACCATAGGCTTTGATCATTTTGAGGCCATGCTGGAAGGCTTTCACGCTATGGATGAGCACTTCCGCACTGCGCCCGCCGAGCGCAACGCGCCGGTATTGCTGGCCCTCGTGGGCTTGTGGTACAACAACTTCTTTGGGGCCGAAACCGAGGCCATACTGCCCTACGACCAATACCTGCATCGCTTTCCTGCTTATTTTCAGCAGGGCAATATGGAGAGCAATGGCAAGTGTGTCGACCGCAGCGGCGCGGCCGTAACCTACCAAACCGGCCCCATAGTGTGGGGCGAGCCCGGCACCAATGGCCAGCATGCTTTTTACCAGCTCATCCACCAGGGTACCAAGCTCATCCCCTGCGATTTTATCGCCTCGGCGCGCAGCCACAACCCCATAGGCGACCACCACACCTTGCTGTTGTCCAACTTCTTTGCCCAAACGGAAGCCCTGATGAAGGGTAAGTCGGAGGAAGAAGTGCGGGCCGAATTGGCCGCCAAGGGCATGGATGAGGCGGCCCTGGCTGAGCTGCTGCCTTTTAAGGTGTTTAGCGGCAATCGGCCCACCAACTCCATCTTGCTACGCCGGCTCACGCCCCGCAGCTTAGGCAGCCTCATTGCGCTGTACGAGCACAAAATTTTTGTACAGGGCGTCATCTGGAACATCTACAGTTTCGACCAGTGGGGCGTAGAGTTGGGCAAGCAATTGGCCAACGCCATCCTGCCCGAACTGCGCAACGACCAACCCATAACCAGCCACGACAGCTCTACCAATGCGCTCATCAATGCCTTCAAGCGGCTGCGCGCAGCGGAATGAGCCATTAATACCATATTATGAACTACCCCCACCGGGAGTCGGCGGCCTCGGCCTCGTTTGCTGTACTGAAGCGCGAGGCCGACGGCGCCACGCATACCGCCACCGACGCGCTGGCCGTAGAGGAGCCGCTGGAGATTAAATTAGCTCATGGGCCGGCGGGCCGGCGCAGCTATACCTCCGTATCGGTGACGATGCGCACCCCCGGCCACGACGCCGAGTTGGCGCTGGGCTTTCTCTTTACGGAGGGCGTCATCGGCGGCTACCGCGATGTGGCTTCGGTGCGTTTTGCCGGCGCCCCCGGCGGTGAAGAGAACGTATTGGTAGTGGAGCTGCACGCCGGCGTAGCCGTTGATGTAGCCCGGTTAGAGCGGCATTTTTATACGGCTTCCTCCTGCGGGGTTTGCGGCAAGGCATCGCTGGAGCAGGTGCGCCTCACGCCGGGCTATTACCCCCAGCCGGGCCTGCCCCGGTTAGCTGCTTCCGGCTTGCCGGCCTTGCCCGAGGCCCTGCTGGCGGGGCAGTCGGCCTTTGCCGCCACCGGCGGGCTTCATGCGGCGGGTCTGTTCGATGCCCGTGGCGAGCTGCTGCTGTTGCGCGAAGACGTAGGCCGGCACAATGCCCTCGACAAAGTGCTGGGCGCGGCCATGCGCAAAGGCTGGCTGCCCCTGCGCGAACACTTGGCATTGGTGAGCGGGCGGGCCAGTTTCGAGCTGGTACAAAAAGCCCTGATGGCGGGCTTGCCGGCCTTAGCTGCCGTGGGGGCCCCGTCGAGCTTAGCCGTCGAGCTGGCTGAAGCTTACAACCTGAGTTTGATCGGTTTTTTACGCCACGGCCGATTTAATGTGTACAGTGGCGCAGAACGCATTATTTTTGCATCCTAACTGAGGGCTATGGCAGAGCAAAAACCGACTTCCTCTTTCAACGACAACGAGCGCCGCATCGTGGCCGTCCTGAGCGGCGCCCAACCGCCCGCTACTTTTACCGGCCTCAGGCTGGCTGCGCGCACCGAAAAAGCAGCCGGTATGCCCGGCGTACTTACCGCCTTGCGGCATGCCAACCGCTATATGGGGCCGCGTCGGGCAGTGAAGACCATGTTTAAAATCAACCAGAAGGGCGGCTTTGATTGCCCGGGTTGCGCCTGGCCCGACCCCGACGACGACCGCTCGCGCTTGGGCGAGTATTGCGAAAATGGCATGAAAGCCATAGCGGAAGAGGCCCAGAAAAAGTCCATCGGGCGAGCGTTTTTTGCCGCCAATAGCGTGGCCGATATGCGGCAGTGGTCCGACTTCACCCTGGGCAAGCAAGGCCGCTTAGCCGAGCCCATGCTGTTGCGCGAGGGCGCCACCCACTACGAGCCCATCGGCTGGGAGGAAGCCTTTCAGCTCGTGGGCCGCGAGCTCAATGGTCTTGCCTCTCCAAATGAAGCCTTGTTTTACACTTCGGGCCGCACCAGCAACGAAGCGGCCTTTCTCTATCAGCTTTTTGTGCGGGAGTACGGCACCAACAACCTGCCCGACTGCTCGAATATGTGCCACGAGAGCAGCGGCGTAGGCCTTTCCGAGACCATCGGCATCGGCAAGGGGACGGTCAAGCTCGAAGACTTCTACGAAGCCGAGTTGGTGATCATCATGGGGCAAAACCCCGGCACCAACCACCCCCGCATGCTCACTGCCTTAGAGAAGTGCAAAGAAAATGGCGGCAAGATCATCTCCGTCAATCCGCTGCCCGAAGCCGGCCTCGCCCGCTTCGTCAACCCCCAGCGCTTAGGGAAGATGCTCGGCGGCGGCACGCAGTTGGCCGACCTGTTTCTGCCCGTGCGCATCAATGGCGATGTGGCCCTCCTCAAGGCCATCATTTCGCTGCTGTGGTATGAAGAGCGGCAGCGCCCCGGGCAGGTCTTCGACTGGGACTTCATCACCAACAAAACCTCGGGCTATGAAGCCTTCATCGAAGACGTCAAAAAATACGACTTCAACGAGCTCACCGAAGCCTGCGGCGTAAGCCGCGATCGCATTAAGCAGGCTGTGGAAATGATCCGCCGCTCCGGCAAGATCATCGTATGCTGGGCCATGGGCCTTACCCAACATGAAAACGGGGTGGAAAACGTCCGCGAAATCGTCAACCTGCTGCTGCTCAAGGGCGCCTTTGGTCGCCCCGGCGCCGGCGTATGCCCCGTGCGTGGCCATAGTAACGTGCAGGGCGACCGCACCATGGGCATCTGGGAAGCGCCCCGGCCGGAGTTCCTCGACAAGATACAGGAGGTGTTTGGCTTCAATCCGCCCCGCAGCCACGGCTACGCTACCGTCGACGCCATCCGGGCCATGCACGAGGGCAAGGCCAAGGTTTTCTTTGCTATGGGCGGCAACTTCCTGTCTGCCAGCCCCGATACGGAATACACTGCCGACGCCCTGCGCAAATGCCGCCTCACGGTACACGTATCCACCAAGCTCAACCGCAGCCACCTCATCCACGGGCGGCAGGCGCTGATTTTGCCCTGCTTAGGCCGTACCGACATCGACCAGCAGCGCTCGGGGCCTCAGTTTGTGTCTGTCGAAAACTCAATGGGCGTCGTACACAGCTCGCGGGGCGTACTCCAGCCTTCTTCGCCCCATCTGCTCAGCGAGCCGGCTATTGTAGCCCGCTTAGCGCAGGCTACCCTCGGCGCCCGCAGCCGTGTAGACTGGCAGGCTATGATGGACAATTACGACAACATCCGCGACGCCATCGCCCGCGTAGTACCCGGCTTTGAAGACTTTAACCGGCAGGTGCGCCGGCCGGCCGGTTTCTACCTGCCCAACGGCCCCCGCGAGGGCCAGTTTCCGATGCCCCAGGGTCGGGCCCGGTTTACCCTCAACGCTCCGCCCCGCTGGAATGTGCCAGCCGACCACTACGTGATGATGACCATTCGGAGCCACGACCAGTTTAATACCACCATCTACGGCCTCGACGACCGCTACCGCGGCATCTACCACGAGCGGCGGGTGGTGCTCATGAACCGAGAAGACATGCAGGCCGCCGGCCTGCGCGAGCAGCAGGCGGTGAATCTCGTGGGCGAGCATAACGGCGTCGTTCGCCGGGCTGAGCAGTTCCTGGTCATTCCTTACGATATTCCGCGGCAGTGCGTGGCCACTTACTTCCCGGAGGCCAATGTATTGGTGCCCATCGACAGCTATGCGCGGGGCAGCAAGACGCCGGTATCCAAGCGGGTGGTGATCCGGATTGAGGCCTGAGCGGCTAAAGCGCAATAATTCGGCCCTCGTATACGGCCGATAGCGGGCGCAGCGCCCCGTCTTCATACTCGCCAAAGAGCCAGATTGGCCGGCCGGCGCCCAGGGCGGCCAACTGCCAGCCTTTGGCCTCGTCGGCCGGCGCCAGGGGGAGGTAGCGCCCCTGCTCATCGACGGCCACAAACCGCCCGCTTTCGGCCTGCCAGACCACTACTACCGACTGCAACAGGGCCGGCAGTTGGGGCAGCCAGGGGTTGGCGGCCAGAGCCGTAGCATAGCCCGACAGCATGTCGTCGGCGCCGGAATAGCCCCCCAACTCTTCGTAGGCTCGGCTTGATGCCTGAAACTGTCGCAGCGCCGCCCGCAGCGGGTAGCTGCCCGGATAAAAGGAGAGCTCGCCTTGCAAAGCGCTGCCCGTGATCCAATGCTCTGCGAAGCCCTCATTGCCAAATGAATAATCGAGCAGCAGCGCCATGCAGCCGCTCTTTTCGCCCCGAAGCCATACCCGTCTATAGGTCAGGCGGTCTTCCTGCCCCGTCAGTTGGCCCATCACCAGCCAGTGATCGCGCAGGGGCGGCTGGGCTTGCAGCACCTCTTCTTTTTTCAGGTTGAAGCCTGCCAGTTGCAGCAGCTCATCGCGGCGAGGGGCATCCAACTCTTGGCGGCGGCGCCAGGCCCGCACAAACAGGTAGAGCGCGCCCAGTTCGGCCAGCAGCCGGTCGGGCCAGTCGGGCCGGGCGAAGTATTGTGGCAGGGCGCGTATGCGCCTCCCGATGCTGCCCAGCTTAAAATCGGTCATACGGGCCGCCACCTGCTGCCAGAAGGCCGGCGGCTGGGTTTCTAAGCCCGCCAGCCCCTGCCTTACGAGGTCGAGGAGCCATTTTTCCAGTTCCTCCACCCCTTCGTCCATCAGTTGCAGGCGCTTTTCGCGGCTGGCGTCGCTTACGGCGACCTCCCGCTTTGGCGCCCCGGCGGCCTCGGGTTTCAGCAGCGCCTCGGGGGGCGTCAGGCCCGTTTGCCAGCGGTCGTCGGCATTCATAAAGAGTAGCACCAACGCCAGCGCATGCTTGCAGGGGCGGCGGGGCGCCTTGCACGTACATCTGAAGGCGGCGGGCTGTAGCCGCACCGCCGGCAGGTAGCGCACATTGTCGCGGGTGACGTACTCACCCCACAGCCATTGTCCGTCGCCGGCCAGCAGCGCCCAGCCGCGGGCAAAAAACAGCCGCCGCGCTTCCTCTAAGGTGCGCACATCAGGGGCTAAGTTTAGCAACTGCTGGAAGTAATCGGCGGTATGGGTAGGAGTTGTGTGTGGCATGGTTATTTGATGGTTGACCTTAGCGTTGGCGATATGGGCGATGGTTGAGCGCTTCCATATCACCAATGCCATTTGTGTTTTGGAGGGCTGTAATTCACGCTAAAGATACGGCTTTTACGTTAAATCCCGAGTGCGTATAGCGGGGGGCGCACGGGAGGGCTATAGATGTTTTATGGAGTCGGACCAGGGGGTGAAGCGGTATGGCCACCTGCGCTGCGGCCCCCAAAGGACGCGGGGCAGGCGGCCATAATAGCGGAAGACGTTTACCCGGAAGAGCGCAGCGAAGACGCGGCGCCGCCGCGCAAGGCGATATGCGGAGGTAGGCGATATGCGGCGGGGCCCCAAAAAAACGGCCTCCCCCCCAGACCACGCATTGGCCCAAGCCCTTGCGCACATAAGCGTATAGCCGACATTTTGGGGGTTATATCGGGTACTCTTGTTACTTTTGTTGGGCTGTCCTCATTACCATTTGTAACTTGCCTTGAGCCTGCCGGCCCTCCCTCCCCCTGATGTGCCAAATGAAGGACTTTATTTTTTCATCACTGATACACGTACGCATCGTTTATGCAAAGAACGCTACTACTACTCATGTTTGGTTTGGGCTTTCAGTTGTTGTGGGGGCAAGCCCCGCTGGTGGAAGCCGAAGAAATGGCCTTCCCTGCCACAGCAGTGCTGAGCGAAAATTTTCGGGAATACCGGGTACTGCGCTTAGATGCCGCCGCGCTGCACGCGGCTGTAGAGGCCCAGGGGGCGACGCAGGCGCAGCTACGGCTAAAGCTGGGGGCCGACAAAGCTCGGCTGTTGCTACTGGAAAAGCAAGACCTGCTGGCCCCCGGTTACCAGCGGCGGGCAGCTACCGAGCGGGGCATTCAGACCCTGCCCGCACGCGAGCCGGGCGCCTACAGGGGCAGATTGGCGGGCCCGGAAGGGCGCAAACTGAGTCTGATGATTGAGCCCGACTTTGTTTTTGGCCTCTGGACGGAGGGGGCGGAGGTGTGGTTTATTGAGCCGCTCTATCGGCTTGAGCCCTCGGCCGGCAAAGACCTCTACTTAGTGTACAAAGAGCGCGATATGATCGGGCGGAGCGATTTTTGCGGGCTGGCCCTCACCCACCGCAAGGCCGAAGAACTGGCCGCCAAGCCTATGGGCCCCGAAAAGGTGGGCAACTGCCTCATAGCGGAGGTGGCGTTGGCTGCCGACAACTCGATGCGCGTGGCTTTTGGCAGCGTAGCGGGGGCGGAAAGCTTTATGTTTGGGGTGCTCAACAATGTGCAAACCAACTACGATAACGAATTTGCCGACGAGATACAGTTGCAGGTAGTGGCTACCTTTGTGAGCACCTGCTCTGGCTGCGACCCCTGGACCGGCTCGACCAACTCGGGCGCCCTGCTCGACGACTTTGCCGGATGGGGCAATGGCGGCGGCTTTGGCACTAATGAGTTTGATGTGGCTTCGCTATGGACCAACCGCGATTTTGCCGGCTCCGTTATTGGTCTGGCGTGGCTGGGCGGTACCTGCACTCCGGAGCGCTACAACGTGCTGCAAAACTTTAGCTCTAATGCGGCCTTCCTGCGGGTGCTGCAAGCCCACGAGTTTGGGCACAACTTTGGAGCTACCCACGATGCCGAGGGCTCTAATACCATCATGGCTCCTTCGGTGAACTCGGCTACGGCCTGGTCTACCAATTCTCGCAACGAGATCAACGCCTTCATAGCGGCCAATGACGAGCCTGTGGGCTGTTTGGCTTATTGCGCGCCGCCGGCGCCGCCGATGGCCGACATTGTGACGCCCATTCTGGAGGTATGCCCGGGCAGTTATGTCCCCTTCTTCGACAATTCTACGGGCAACCCCGTGCTTTGGAGCTGGAGCTTCCCCGGCGGAGATCCGGCCTCCTCCACCGAGCAGCATCCGGTGGTGTTTTATGCCAGCCCCGGCGTGTACTCGGCTACTTTAGTGGTGCAGAATGCCGCCGGCACAGACGCGACTACCCTAAATACGGACATTGTGGTGGGCGATGCCGGCCGCAAATACCTGATGTACGAAAATTTTGAAGAAACGACTACCTGGACGATCAGCAACCCCGACAACGGCATTGGCTGGACCTTCACCGGTACCGATGGCAACAACGGCAACCGGGCTATGTACGTCAATAACTTCGATTATAACGGCGGCAACGGGCAGGTAGACGCCCTCGTTAGTCCGGTGCTCAACTTCACCGCTGAGCAGGACCTGCTGCTGGAATTAGAATATGCCTACCGCCGCTACAATGCCTCGCTCAGCGACCGGCTGCTGGTGAAGCTGTCGACCAATGGCGGCGCCACTTATCCCATCACCCTGTTCAGCGGGCAGGAGAACGGCTCGGGCAACTTCGCTACCGGCTCCGACCTGCAAACGGCGTTCTTTCCTTCGCAGCCGGGCGACTGGTGTTTTCAGGGGCCTGCCTGCATCGCTCTCGACCTGTCGAACTATGCGGGTTTCCCGAATGTGCGCATCCGCATCGAGAATGTGAGCGGGTTTGGCAACAATATGTTTGTGGATAACATTCGCCTGAGCTCGGCCTGCCAGCCGTTGCTGCCACCTGAGCCGGCTTTTATTGCCAATAACACCAGCGGCTGCGCGCCGCTGACGGTAACGTTCTCCGACCAGTCGTTGGGCGCCAACTCGGTGGAATGGTACTTCCCCGGCGGCAACCCCGATTTTTCTACCAGCAGCAATCCTACGGTGACTTACAGCACGCCCGGCGTGTACGACGTGACCTTAGTGGCCATCAACGATGCCGGCTCGGTATCGCTCAATGAGACGGCTTATATCACGGTGGGCGGGCCGCCTACGCCGGCATTTACTTATACCCACACGGGGCTGGCTTACAACTTCAACAACCAAACCCCCAATGCGGTGGTTTTCCAGTGGAATTTCGGCGACGGCGGGCAAAGCTCCCTCTCCGACCCTGCCCACACTTACGGACAGTCGGGAACTTACGTGGTACGCCTCACCGCCAGCAACGAATGCGGCAATGCCTCTACCCAGCAAACCATTACGGCTTCTTCGGGGCTTGAGGCGTCCTTTACGGCATCGCCCCTGAGCGGCTGCCCCGGCCAGCAGGTGCAATATACCGACGCTTCTATGGGCAACCCCACTAATTGGAGTTGGTTGTTCCCCGGCGGCAGCCCGGCTGCATCCTCTCAGCAAAACCCGTTGGTGACCTACCCGCAACCCGGCCTGTACAGCGCCACCTTAGTAGTGACCAACGGGTCCGTCACCGATACGTTTACGCGCATGCAGTACGTTGCGATAGCCGATACGGTGGTAGCCGCCTTTGGCGTTTCGCTGCCCCTTGATAGCACCCGCGCCGTGTTTACCAATACCACTACCGGAGGAGCTACCTTCTACCACTGGACTTTCGGCGATGGCGACACCTCGGTGGTAGCCAACCCCATACATGAGTACGCGATGGCGGGCACGTATACCGTCACGCTCATTGCCGGCAACGCCTGCTTCAGCGACACCATCAGCCAGACCATCAGCGTCATCCTGACGCCTGTGGCCGGGATAATTGCGGATACGCTCTCGGGTTGCGCGCCGCTGACGGTAACCTACGCTGCTATACCCCAGGGGCCGGGCTATACCTATCGGTGGACCTTCCCTGGCGGGCAGCCCGATACCAGCGCGCTGGCCAACCCTACGGTAGCTTACAGCCTGCCGGGCCATTACGGGGCTACGCTTATGGTGACGAATGCCGCAGGCAGCGATACGCTTACCATCGACTCTATTGTGGCGGTCTCAGGCCCCCCCGAGGCCGGCTTTGTCCTCGACTACAGTCCGGGCAGCCTGACAGCCTCCTTCGCCAGCGCTTCGACGGGCGCCGACAGCCTGAGCTGGTTCTTTGGCGACGGGGCCGGCGCTTCCGGCGACAGCCTTATGCACACCTATGCGCAAGCGGGCACGTATACCGTCACGCTTATTGCCGTCAATGCCTGCGGAGCGGATACCGCCACTCAGTTGCTGACCATATTGCTGCCGCCGGCAGCGGCCATCGGCAGCGATGTGAGCTCGGGTTGCGCGCCGCTCACCGTCCATTATACCGCCGCGCCTCAGGGCGAGGGCCTGAGCTACGCCTGGAGCTTCCCCGGCGGGCAGCCGGCTTCGGCTACCGAAGCTAACCCCTCGGTGACCTACAGCCAACCGGGGCAGTATACGGCTACCCTCATTGCGACCAATGCCGCCGGTAGCGATACCGCTACGGCCGGCGTATCGGTACTGGGCGCCCCCGAGGCCGGGTTTGTCCTCGATTACAGTCCGGGCAGCCTGACAGCCTCCTTCGCCGGCGCTTCGACGGGCGCCGACAGCCTGAGCTGGTTCTTTGGCGACGGGGCCGGCGCTTCCGGCGACAGCCTTATGCACACCTATGCGCAAGCGGGCACGTATACCGTCACGCTTATTGCCGTCAATGCCTGCGGAGCGGATACCGCCACTCAGTTGCTGACCATATTGCTGCCGCCGGCAGCGGCCATCGGCAGCGATGTGAGCTCGGGTTGCGCGCCGCTCACCGTCCATTATACCGCCGCGCCTCAGGGCGAGGGCCTGAGCTACGCCTGGAGCTTCCCCGGCGGGCAGCCGGCTTCGGCCACCGAAGCTAACCCCTCGGTGACCTATAGCCAACCGGGGCAGTATACGGCTACCCTCATTGCGACCAATGCCGCCGGTAGCGATACCGCTGCGGTAAGCGTATCGGTGCAGGGCCTGCCCTCTGCCGACTTCACGGTGGCCATGACGCCCGGCAGCGGCTTTACTACCTTTGCCAATGCTTCTACGGGAGCTACCAGCCTGAGCTGGACTTTTGGCGACGGGGCCGGTTCTGCGGAAGATAGCCCCACCCATACTTATGGCGCCGATGGCGCCTATACCGTCACCCTCATTGCCGCCAACGCCTGCGGGGCCGATACGGCTACTCAGGTGCTGACCATACTGCTGCCGCCTGTGGCCGCATTCGGTATGGACCCGGCCTCCGGTTGTGCTCCTTTGGTGGTAAGCTATACCGCTACCACTCAGGGCGAGGGCCTGAGCTACGCCTGGACCTTCCCCGGCGGGCAGCCGGCTTCATCGGCAGAGGCGAACCCCGTGGTGACTTACCACCAGCCGGGTCAGTATGGATTAACGCTGATCGTAAGCAATGCCGTTGGAGCCGATACCTTGACTATGCCAGGCGCCATAACGGCGCTGGGGCCGCCCGCGGCTGTGTTTAGCCATACCACCAATGGTTCCACGGCCCAGTTTGCCAATACCTCTTCGGGGGCGCAGGTTTACTTCTGGGATTTTGGCGACGGCCAGAATAGCGGGGAGGCAGAGCCCAGCCATACCTTCCCCGGCGTGGGCGACTATGTGGTGACGCTCATTGCCGCCAACGACTGTGGCAGCGATACCACCACCACTACTGTGAGCATCAATGGCAATGCGCCCGTAGTAGCCTTCACGGCTGCCAACAATCAGGGCTGCGCGCCCCTGACGGTGCAGTTCAGCAACCAATCGGTGGGCGCCGCTACTTTTTCCTGGAGTTTCCCGGGCGGCGAGCCGGCGAGCTCCACTGAGGAAAACCCTACGGTAGTGTACAACACCCCTGGCACATACGACGTCATCCTTACGGCGGGTAATGCCTTTGGCAACAGCGCCCTCAACAAGGTGGGCCTGGTAGTGGTAGCGGCCGGCCCTACGGCTGGTTTTACGGCAGCGGTTGATGTAGCTACGGCGTCCTTCGCCAATACCAGCGCCAATGCCAACGCCTACAGTTGGAGCTTCGGCGACGGCGACGGCAGCACCGAGGCGTCGCCCACCCACACTTATGCCGCGGGCGGCAGCTATGAGGTAGTGCTCATTGCTACCAATACCTGCGGCAGCGACACCCTTGTGCAGCAGGTAGTCATTGCGGGGCAGGCGCCTGTGGCCAATTTCAGCGCTTCTACAACCCAGGGTTGCGCGCCGCTCACTGTCCAGTTTACCGACCTCTCTGCGGGGGCGCCTACGGGCTGGCAGTGGTCGTTTCCGGGTGGCGAGCCGGCTGCTTCTACCGAACAGAACCCCACGGTCGTCTACAACAGCCCGGGCTCTTTTGCGCCTCCCGTGTTGGTGGCTGCCAACGCCTTTGGCAGCAGCGAAGCTACCGGCGCTGCCATTACCGCAGATGCGCCGCCTACGGGCATAACGGCTGATGTTGAGGCCGTTAATCCCGATCAGTGGGACAACCTTGAATTCACCCTTACTGCTCAGGTGACGGGCAACGCCGCTTTCGTAAATTGGCTTATTGCCGGGGTGGATACCCTGATTGGCAACCCGGTTACGTTTGCCTTCCCCGGCGAGGGCAATTTTGAGATCACCGTTATTGCGGGCAACAGTTGTGGTGAAATCAGTACTACAATTGAACATGGCATCCTCTTTCCGGCCGCGCATGAGCCGGCTTGGGCCAAAGCGATTCAAGTGTTTCCGAACCCCGGCTACGGCCACTTTGTGCTGAGTGCTCAAGGCTGGGAAGGGGGCGGAGCGCTGCCGATAGCCGTATACGATCTGCTGGGCCGGCGCATACAGTCGGCCAGCCTGCCCGTAGCGCCAGGCCAGTGGCAGCATGGCATTGACCTCACGGCGCTGCCGTCGGGGGTATACCTGCTGCGTATAGAGTGGAAGGGCCAGCCTTGGGCCATACGCCTGCTCAAGTTGTAGCCGCCGCTCAGGCACAACCCGCAAAAGCCGCGCCGGATGATTTTCCGGTGCGGCTTTTTTGTAAGCGGTTATCCGGGGTTTATGGGCCCCCACGCCCGGATAAAGCCCGCCTGGCAGACTGGCTGAAAGTGAGGATAAACGCAAATCAACTTTAAAGTGTTCTTTGATTGAGCATCTGTGGATGGATGCCTATCGCTTTACGCCAAAACTTGGTCTCATCATGCACAACGATTTCCTCGGCAGCGCCATCAAGCAGTTTGAGTACTACAAACTATTGGGCGAAAAAACCATGGCGCAGCTTTCAGACGAGCAGTTGTTCTGGCAATACAACGCCGAAAGCAATAGCATTGCCACCATTGTAAAGCACTTATGGGGCAATATGCTGTCGCGCTGGACCGACTTCCTCACAACCGATGGCGAAAAGGAATGGCGCGAGCGGGATGCAGAGTTTGAAAACGATCCGCTCACGCGGCAGGCGCTGCTGGAAAAGTGGGAAGCGGGCTGGCAATGCCTCTTCGATGCCTTGGCGCCCCTGACTACCGAAGACTTGGATAAGGTAGTTTATATCCGCAATCAGGGGCATACAGTGACAGAGGCCATCAGCCGGCAATTGGCGCACTACCCCTATCACGTAGGGCAAATGGTGTTTATTGGCAAAATGCTAAAAGACGAGGCCTGGACCTCTCTATCCATACCGCGCGGCAACTCCCAGGCCTACAATGCCGACAAGTTTGCTCAGGAGCGCAAAATCGGGCATTTTACCGATGAATACCTGAAGGACAAGCCGCAGTAGCGGGCAGATCGGTAAAATGCTATGACCTAACGCGGCCTTCGACGCGTTGCTTGAGCGCCCGGTTGAGGGCCTCAAAGCCCGGGCGGGTGTCCTGCTCCAACATGCGGTTGAAGAGGCCAACCAACAGGCCATTAAAGCGCTCGCTGTGAATGAAGGTTGTGGAGCCGTTGCCGTTGTCGAGGAGCTGAAACCGGTGCTCGCCATCGAACAGGCCGGGGATGAATAAATTTCCCAACCACTTAAACTCGCGGGGGGCATCAAAAACCAGCACCTTAGGCGTAAAGGTCATGCCGGGCAGCAATACCTTGATGCGGCTGCCTACGGCTACGTCGCCGGTAAGCGATTTTACGAAGGGGTTCCACTGGGGGTAGGCCTCAAAATCGGTGAGTACGGCCCAGACCTGGGCGGGCGTTGCTTCAATGACAATTTCGGTTACAATTTCTTTTTTCATCGCATGGTCAATTTTGTTGAGACAAAGTTGCGGGCGATGCGTGTGGGGCCTCTTGATAAAAATCAAGAAATGGGGGACAGGCGCGTAAAAATTATCCTTTGAGCACCTTTCGGCGTATGCGGCTAAAGGTTTCGGGGGTCATGCCCAGCATAGAGGCGATGTGCTGTAGGGGAGCTACGTTGAGCAATTCGCCCTGTTGTTCGACAAACAGGCGATAGCGCCCTTCGGCGTCGAGGGAGAGAAACTGGAAGACGCGCTCTTCGAGAAAGGTGAAGCACTTGGCAATAAATAGCTTTTCGAGCTCGTGCCAGCGGGGCGCCAATCGGCCGATGCGCTCGTAGTTTTCCCGATCAATGGTATACAGGCGCAGGTCGGTGAGGGCTTCGATTTGCCAGCGGGAAGGCGCCTGAAACATGAGCCCGGCCAGATCGGTGATAAAATACCCTTTGCCGCCAATCCACTGGGTTATTTCCCGGCCATCGCGATGGGCGTAGGTGCGCACCCACCCTTCGCTGATGAAGCTGAGCTTGTTGCAGTAGGCCCCTTCAGCCAGGTATATGGCGCCGCGCGGGAGTTGCTCTTCGCGAAACAGGGCAGCTATTTGGGCTAATTCGGCGGGGCTGATGCCAAAATAGACCTTGATGTATTGTTCCAGCTCGGTCATGGCGGCGCGGCGCGGTTATCGGCTTACGCCCATTTCGATGGCGGGAAGTTCCGGGATCAGCTCGGCGATGCGCGATGCGGGCTCCGGCGTATGTGCGCGTATGGCGTCGTAGGCGGCCGCCTGCATGCGCTCCCGAATATCGAGCCGCTGGAGGCGGTTGTTGTTCATGCTGGGGTAAGTGCGGTTCGAGAGGAAGACAAAAACCAACTCCTGCTCGGGGTCGGCCCATACGCAGGTGCCCGTGAAGCCCGTATGGCCGAAGGCCTGGTCGCCAGTTTCGCGGGCCACATTGAGGGCGTAGGCCGTATTGAGCTGCTTCATATCGAAGCCCAGCCCCCGGCGGGTTTCGCCGGCATAGCGCCGGGTAAATTCGCGCACAGTGGCGGGGTCCAGGTACTGGCGGTCGCCATAGCTTCCCCGCTGAAGCAGCATTTGCGCAAGTACCGCCAGATCGTGGGCTGTGCCAAACAAGCCCGCATGGCCGCTGACGCCGCCCAGCATAGCGGCGCCCATATCGTGCACATGCCCTTGTATGCGTTGCTGCCGCCAGTATTGGTCTTCCTCGGTAGGCGGGATGCGCTCGGCCGGGAAACGCTCCAGGGGGCGATAGCCCATCTGATGAAGCCCCAGAGGCGCATAAAAGTGCCGATGGGCATAGGCGTCGATGGGCTCGCCGCTCACGCGTTCCACTAGGCGGGCCAACAGGTAAAAACCCAGATCGCTGTATCGGTAGCTGGTAGATCCGCGCAGCGGAGAGTCGTAGAGCTGCTGCCATAGGCTATCTACCCTGTCTTCACGCAGGTAGAGGTTGTCGGCTACGGGCACCGAAAAAGGGCCGTGGACAAAGCGACTGTAGTACTCATCCCGGGGTTTTGCGGAGGTCTCGCGCTGGTCGAGGGTTGCCTGATAGAAGGGTATCCAGGGGTGTAGCCCCGCCCGGTGGGCCAGCACATCCCTAATGAGCAGTGCGGCTTTGTTGGTACCCGCCAGTTCGGGCAGATACTCCCCCAAGGGGCGGTCGAGGTCGATGAGGCCTTCATCTTTGAGCCTCATGACGGCTAAGGTAGTGGCGGCCACCTTGGTGATGGAGGCCAGGTCGTAAATGTCGTTGGTTTGTACCGGGCGTTCCTGGGCGTAGGTGTGGTACCCATAAGCCTTTTCAAAAACAACCTGCCCCTGGCGGGCTACCAATACCACGCAGCCCGGCGTAGCGCCCGACGCTATGGCCTCTTTGGCTATGGTGTCAATCCGGGCGCCTAAGGCGTTGCCATCCATGCCTACGCGCTCGGGCACGGTATAGCCCATGCGGAAGTTGCGGCGGGTGGTTTGGCCGGCATTAAAACGGCTGGTGGGCGAGGCCGTCACCGGCAGCTTACCGCTTACGCCAATGGCGCCAAACAAGGCCTGGGCGGCTACATCCTGGGTGATGGGGTCTTCGTCATAGGCTTCCAAAACCCAGTCAACGGCATCAAAATAGCGCAGGCTGTAGGGGCTGCCAAATACCGTTAGCACCACCCGGTGTTTGCGGCGAAGTTGTTCAATGAGGTTGCGGGCCGACTGGCTTACGCCAAAGTGCTCGTTGCTTTTGCTGTTCATGCCATGAAGACTCACAATGACCACGTCTTTGCCGGCTAAGCTGCGCATCAGTTGCTCCTGATCGGCCTCGCTGGGGTTGCTGCCCGTTCGGAAGAGGCTCACCTGGGCGTAGTCGGCGAGGCGCTGGTGGAATTTGGGCTGGCTGCCGGCGCCGATGGCCAATGCTGCCATGCGCTGGTTGTCGACCTCTGCGAAGGGCAGCAGGCCGTCGCGGTTGCGCACCAGCGTCATCGACGCTTCGGTGAGGCGATGCTTGAGGGCTATGGCCTCCGGGCTGTTGAGGTCGGCCGACAGACCTTCCTCCCTGATGGGCTTAAAGCGATGTACATTGAGGCGGTACTTGGCGCGCAGCACCCGCTTCACCCTGCGGTCGAGGTCGGCTTGGTTGAGGCGGCCATCGGCTAAGTAGGCGGCAATTTCGCGACGCGCAGCAGCTACGTCTTTGGGCAATACCAAGATGTCGTTACCTGCCAGCAAGGCTTCGGCTTCTACCTGGCCGGGATTAAAAAATTTGGTCACGCCCTGCATATCAAGGGCGTCGGTAAATGCCAGCCCGTGAAAATTGAGCTCGCCCCGCAGCAGTTGTGTGGCCGTAGCCGCCGACAGCGTCGTTGGCCGATTCGGGCGGCTCTCCAAAGCGGGCACTTCCAAGTGCGCTACCATGAAGCTGCCAATGCCATACTGGGCTAAGGCGCGAAAGGGATAGAGCTCGATGCTGTCGAGCCGTCGCCGGTCGTGGGTGATGACGGGCAGATCGAGGTGGGAGTCCACATCGGTATCGCCATGCCCCGGAAAGTGCTTTGCACAGGCTAAGATGCCGTTGTCCTGCATACCTTTGGCATACATGTAGCTCTTGGCCGTAACGTTGTAGCGGTCTTCGCCAAAAGAGCGGTTGCCAATGACCGGGTTGGCGGGATTATTGTTGACATCCACCACGGGGGCAAAGTTGACGTGGATGCCTAAGCGGCGCAGTTGGCGGGCTACCTCTCTGCCCATGTCGTAGAGCAGCCTGTTTTGTTGGATGGCGCCCAGCATCAATTGGCGTGGATAGCTGATGGTAGTTTCTTTCATGCGCATGCCCAAGCCCCATTCGCCGTCGATGGCAATCATAAGGGGTACCTTGCTCATAGCCTGATAGCGGTTGGTGAGCCGGGCTTGCTCGGCAGGCGTGCCCTGGAAGAAGCAAAGCCCGCCCACGTATTGCTCCCGGATGAGGCGCTCTACGGCGGCTACATGGTCGGGGCCTAAGTTGGAGTGGGCGCGCAGCATAAACAACTGCCCGAGGCGTTGTTCGGGCGTGAGGGCATTGAAGACCGAGTCGACCCAGGCGGCTTCGGCGGCATTCGTAACGTCGAGATTGGCCTGATAGGGCGTCTGGGCGGCCATCGTTTGCCAGGTCAGCAGGGCAATCAGCAGGGCGGCTCCAAGCCGGAAATGCGCCATATTTTTGCTATTTGGTCGTAAAAAATTACTTATTTTAACGCTTCTGCTGGCGTTTCGTTTCAATCTGGGGGTCCAGCTCCTTAGCTTTGGCCAGGTGGCGCTGGCCTTCCTCTGCCTGCCCGGTAATCATGTAGGCCGTGCCGAGGTCAAACCAGGCAAAAGCATTGTTGGGTTCCAATTTCAGGGCATCGGAGAAGTATTCTATGGCCTTGTCGTGGCGCCCGCCCACCCCGTTGGCTACGCCCAGCAGGCGCAGGGTTTCGTAGTCGTTGGGGTTTTGGCGGTAGGCTTCCTCCAAATAAGTCAGCGAACGCGCCAAATCGCCCTTCTGCTCGCCGTAGTAGCGGCCCGCATCGCGGTAAGTGAGGGCCATATTTACATCGGCCTGCTCGTAGGCAGGGTCAAGGGCCAGCGCGGCCTTATAAGTAGCTATGGCCTGATCGTACTCTTGCGCATAGTTGTAGCAGTTGCCCAAGATCAGGTAAGCATTCAGGTAAGTGGGGTGTATGCGGATGGCCTCTTTGGCATGGCCGATGGCTTCCAGCAGCGGCTGGCGGTTGGCATCGCGGTCGGGCAGTTTCAGCCAGTAGTTGCTGAGCTCGCCGGCGGCGGCATTGCGCAGTTTGGCGCTGTTGGGCGAGGCGGCTACATCGGTGGTAAACAAGGTGTAGTTGTCTTTCCAAACCGGGTTGCGGTCTACGGTGATGCCGCCATACAACAGCGCTACGGCCGCCGTAGCGCCCAACAGGGCGCCGGGGCGCGCTAATTGCTTCTTATCTCTAAAAAAGAAATGCGCCAGCAAACCCGCAAAAGCCAGCCCATAGGCCACCGAAGGCATAAACAGGAAGCGCTCCGACATATTGGTGCCAATGGGGAATACCAGATTGGACACTATGGAAAGCGTAGCTAAGAAGAACCAAATCACAAACGCCGGCCACTGCCGCCGCCACAAAGCCCACAGCCCATAGCCGATAAGCGCCAGGTAAACGAGCAGGCTGAGCGCCGCTTGCCAGTCGGTCCAACGCATAATGGACACCTGCTTCGGGTAGTAGTCGTGGGTGAGGGGGTAAGGCGCCACCAGCAATTGCAGGTACTTGCCCAAGGTGTAAGTTATGGTAGCCAGCCGCTCGCCGGTACTAAAATCAACCCAACGACCGGCCTGGTACTTCAAAAAGGGGTTGTTCATCAGCTCGCGGCTCTCGGGGCCAAAATCCCAGCCAATAACCGCCCCCCGAATAAGCAGAAACACTACGGCAGCCCCCAGCAGCGGCAGCGTATAAACTATAGCCTGCCGCACGCCGGCTCGCGCAAAGAGCCATAGCGCCAGCGGCGCCACCGCTAAGAAAGTGATGGCATTTTCCTTAGACAAAAGCCCCAGCAAAAAAGCCGCAAAAGCCCCGGCCAGCAGCGCCGGCTGCCGCCCTACATAAGCGCGCAACACCAAGGCCAGCGCGCCCATGCTGCCCAGCAGACTCAATATCTCGTCGCGGCCTTTAATGTTGGCCACCGCCTCGGTATGCAGCGGGTGCACGGCAAAAATGAGGGCTGCGCCCAGCGCCCAATAGTGGGCCTTGGCCGAGCTGGGCCGCAAAGCGCCTTCGCCGGCCCCAAAGAGCAGTAAAAATACATAGTAGCACATCGCTACCGTAAGGGCATACCACAGCACATTGGCCACGTGCATGGCGCCGGGGCTGTTGCCAAAAATCTGATACTCCAGCGCAAACAGCGCCAGCGATAACGGGCGGTATCTGCCGCCGCTCACCAACCGGTCTTTGCCTTCCACCTTGAAGTAGCCAAAGAAGGTATCTTTCCCAAAGATACCCGGCCACCCCTTCACGCCCTGCTGCGTAAACATGTTTTCGGTAATCACAATGGAGTCGTCAAGGGCATAGCCATGCCGGAAAGTATTGGCATACAGCACAATCGATACCGCTATTAGCAGCGCCGTAGCCCAGCGGGGCTGGAGCCATACGGGGAGCGCAGATTTTTTGGGCGCCGGCGCCGGCGCAGCAGCAGTTGTTTTTTTGGGAGTGGCCATAAGATTCGGATAACTCGGGCGGCTAAGATAGTAATTGCTGGGAAAATAGCGCTTTTCTTATCCGATGGGGGCTATAAAAAACTCAGCAGCGCCGCAGCTACCTGGCTCTCCTGCTGCTGGGCTTCCTGAGCGCTCATAAAGCCTAAGTTGAGGTGCTTTTGGGCCAGACTCAATTTGCCGCTCAGCACCACCAATTGCTGAAAAAGATCGGGGTCGACGGTAGTCTTTAGCAGTTCCCGCAAGGCCTTGTCGGTTTTGCCGGCCTGTAGCAGTTCGGCTATGGCGGCATGGCCCTCCTGCGCACGGGCAGGCGCGGGTTGCCGCTTGGCGTTGCGCCCTTGCAGCAGGGTCTCCACATGCTGCACCATCTGCCCCACTTGCTTACTCAGCCGGGTCATCACTATGCCTACCTCCCCCATCTCTATGGCCAATTTACGGGCGCTGTCGGCCATTTTTTTCAGAGCCTTGGTATCAAAGTCAATGCCGTCGGTAGCGCCCTGAAGCAACTGCGCCATCGCATGGCCTATCGTAAACACCACTTCCGACAACAGATGGGTAGCTTTGGCCAACCTCAGGTTGGTTTGCGTCACCTCGCCCAGATCGGCGCATTTCGCCAACTTGTCTATGGCCCCGGCAGCATGTTGGGCCGCTTCGTTATCGGCATACCCAAAGTAGCCAAAATCAAGGGTATTGAGGCTGCTCATCTGCACCATGTAGCCCGTATAGGCGGCATAGTAGTCGGCCAGCCCCATATACAACCAATACTCCGCCGAGTCGGGCGCGCAATGCTCCTGAGCCACCTTGCGCGAGGCATTTACAGCTTTTTCTATGTCTATCTGGGCCCGGTCAATGTCTAATGCCATCAACTCCTGTATACCGGCCACAAAGTAACCTTCGGCCTCCAACGCATCCACCAAAGGCTCATAATTGCGGCCATAATTGGTCACAAGGCCAAACTGCTCCCGCGCAGCCTTGATGTTGTCGAGCCCAGCCTGATAATTAGAAGTGCGGATGTGTACCACCGCCTGGTAATACAAACCAAAAGCCTTAGCCAAAGCCGCAAAACCCTCCAATTCCAGCGCCTCAAAACCCTGAGTCGCCAATTGCATATACTGCAGGGCGCCCGCAAAGTCGGCCTTCTCATGCACCAGCGCCTGACCCTGAAACAGGTTCCAGAAGCAGCCCATCAACTGCCCCAACTGTTGCACATGCGCATCGTCGGGCTTATCGGCAGGGGCCAGCCGGGCATACGCGCCCTCCAGCAGCGGTATGGCCTCCGCCGCCTCCATCCCGTAAAGCGCCTCCACAAAAGCATCCACATTGGCATAGCCCTCCATAGGGCCCGAAAGCAAGGTGTTATTCATGGCTGAAAGTTCTGATTTTCAGGGCAAGATACAGAAAATATTGGGATGGTGATTTTTAGGGGGGCTGTCGTGGCGGGCCATAGGCATCTGCCTTTCATAGGCATTCACACAGGCCCGCCACGCCACCGGGTCGTCCGCTCTTATGGGCGCGCCCTTTGGGGGGCGCGCCCATACCGCTTCCACCCCTGCCCCATACCGCCGCCACCACCACCACGTCCTCGCTGTGCTCGGCCGGGTAAACGTCCTCATTGCATTCGGCCGGGTGAAAATCTTCGCTGCGCTCATCCGGGTAAACTTCCACTCCTGCCCTGGAGATGCAGCCAGTCTCAGACCACCCTGACTTAGAGAACTACAACCCATAAGCCACCAATTCATAGTTAGCATTTCGGCCTTTTTCATTGGTTTGTTGTAAGATGCCTTTTTCTACCAAGTCTTTTATATCGCGCAAAGCGGTATCGTTAGATGTTTTAGTCATTTTAGCCCATTTAGAGGTTTGTAATTTGCCTTCAAATCCGTCAAATAGCCTATTGAGTACTAAGCGTTGGCGCTCATTGATGGGGGTATGCTCGTGTCGTTTCCAAAATTCAGCTTTGTATAATATATTTTTTGTGGCGCCCTCGGTCGCAAGCATGGCATTTTTAAGGCAATGTAAAAACCAATCGATCCATTCGGTAATGTCGCCTGAACTATATTGTACTTTTTGCAATATTTCGTAATACCGGTTGCGTTCCGCTAATATTTGGCTCGACATGCTATAAAAACGTTCCCCACTGCCTTCGGCACGGGCAAGCAACATATCTGTTATCGCTCGCCCAATTCTGCCGTTTCCGTCATCAAAAGGGTGAATGATGATAAACCAAAAGTGTGCTATAGCTGCTTTTAAAACAGGATCAAGGGAATTGTCGTTATTGAACCAATCCAAAAACTTGTCCATTTCTTCTTTTACCCATTCTGGTTTTACGGCTTCATAATGCACTTTTTCTTTACCCATCGCACCTGAAACTACCTGCATGGCGCCTGTACGGTAACCCCCTACTTCTATTTTGTAAGGGCCGCTATACCCTATCGGGAATAGCGCTGCGTGCCATCCAAACAATCGTTTTTCGGTTAATGGCAAAGCGTAGCGCTGGGTGGCATCAAGCGTCATTTCTACCACTCCTTCTACATAGCGGTTGCTGGGCGTAAGCCCTGCGGTGTTGATGCCCAAACGCAGGGCAATGGACGAGCGCACCTGGTCGTAATTGAGTGATTCGCCTTCTATTTCGGATGATTTTACTACGTCTAAGGTTAAGGCGGTAAGCGTTGCCTCTTCCTTGGCCAAAACCCCCAAACTGTTCATTTGTCCTATTATTTTACCTTGCATCAACCTTACCTCGCCAAATATGGCGTTAATAACTCTGTCTTGCCACGAAAAATGGGGCCAGTTGGGATACTCGTAAATGTATTTTGCCATGCCCGAAGCCTTTTGCAACAAAGATATGCTTTTTTCGCCGCAAAATTGCGGCGATTGTGCGTTTTTTTTCGCCGCAGGGGGGGTGGCAGTAATGGCGCTTTCCATGCAAATTGGTGGTACACTTTTCGTGATTAGTGACAGACGGACCAATATTGAATACGTTGGTTAAGCTTCTCCATTCGGTTGCGGCTTTCGGGGAGTGTGCACCGCCGTTTAAGAGGCATTTTTGTACATCCGTTGTTATCGCCTATCATTTTGTCCATTTTCAGCAACGAGATTTTCAGCCAACATCTTTGCTTGCAAAATAACCGTATCAACCGCTTTTTCCTGTAAATCGGGCGGATAGCCGTGTAACCTTAAAATCCTTCTGATATTCCGTCTTAAAGCAGATTGTACGCTTTCTTTAATAGTCCAATCTATGGTCGTGCTATTGCGGACTGTCTTTAAAAGTTCCTGTGCGATGTGTCTGAGCATTTCGTCACCCAAAACGGCTACGGCACTGTTGTTTACTTCCAATGCGGTGTAAAAGGCATATTCTCTGTAATCCAATCCCAATTTGTCGCCACGTTTGTCAGCTTCTTTCATCTGCTCGGCAAATGGAATAAGCACTTTTTCCAAAAACTCTACCGTGTCAATCATTCCGTTATGGTAGCGTTTGATGGCATCTTCCAACATTTCGGAAAACTTCTTACTCTCCACTAAGTTGATTTTTATCCGCTTCTTGATTTCGTCTTTGAGTAGTTTTTTCAGCAACTCAACGGCTAAATTCTTTTGTGGCAAGTCTTTTAATTCTTGCAAGAATCGTTCGTCAAGGATTTCAATGTTGGGTTTCTTAAGTCCTGCTGCATCGAATATGTCAATCACATTATCGGCTGTAATGGCTTCTGAAATGATTTGCTTGATGGCGGTTTCCATTTCTTCGTCCGTTTTTCCGCCTTCGTTTCGGTCAGATATTTTTACCAACCTTGATTTGATGGCTTGAAACAATGCAACATCGTCCCGAATTGCCATTGCTCGCTCGTGGGGAACGGAAATCGCAAATGCTTTCAATAAATTTTTGGTGTTCTCCATAAAACTCTGCTCTCCGTTTTCCTGACTGAAAATATAATCTACGATAACGGGAATGAATTTCAGTTTATCCTCAGGTGTAAGCGTAAAGAACTTACGCCAATCAAAATGCCTTAACTGGTAGTCTATTGCTTCGTGCAGTTCCAACATTTTAGCAACTGCCAATTCCTGGTCAAGGGTGGGTTTGCCTTCGCCACCGCTTGCAGTGTAGTCGGCTAAGGCGGTTTTCAGTTCCTGTGCAATACCCAAATAATCTACCACTAAACCGCCTTCTTTGCCTTCGGTAAATACTCGATTTACCCGTGCTATGGCTTGCATCAGGTTGTGCCCGCGCATTGGCTTGTCCACATACAGCGTATGCAAACAAGGTGCATCAAAACCTGTTAGCCACATATCCCGAACAATGACCAATTTCAACGGGTCGTTCGGATTTTTCAGGCGGTCGCCAATGGCTTTTCTTCTGGGTTTGTTGCGAATGTGGGCTTGCATATTCAGGGCATCACTGCTGCTGCCTGTCATTATCACTTTTATTGTGCCTTTGTCGTCATCGTCTGAATGCCACAACGGACGGATTTTGATAATGGCTTCATAGAGTTCCACACAAATCCTGCGACTCATACACACGATCATTGCTTTGCCGTCCAATACGGCATTGCGTTGTTCGAAGTGATACACCAAATCTTCGGCAATTTTCTGCAATCGGTTAGGGTTGCCCACAATGGCTTCCAAGCGTGTCCATTTTGCCCGAATTTGTTGGCGGTTGCTCAGTTCTTCGCCTTCGGTGAGTTCTTCAAACTGCTTGTCAAGGCTTACTTTTTCGTCTTCGTTAAAATGGACTTTTGCCAAACGGCTTTCATAAAAAATCGGAACGGTGGCTTTGTCGTTTACGGCTTGCTGTATGTCGTAAATGTCCACATAGTTACCGAAAACAGCCTGGGTGTTTTTATCGCCGCTTTCAATGGGGGTGCCTGTGAAACCTATAAAGGTGGCATTAGGCAAGGCATCACGCAAATGTTTGGCAAAACCATCAATAAAATCGTATTGGCTTCTGTGGGCTTCATCGGCTATAACGACAATATTTTTCCGTTCGCTTAGTGCCTGTATGTCAGCACCGATAAATTCTACACTTGGTTCGTTTACTACACTTTCATTGTCGGGCTGCACTATCTCGGTGGGCATTGGCATAAACTTCTGAATGGTGGTAAACACAATGCCACCTGATGCCACTTTGAGCAATTGGCGTAATTCCCTGCGACTTTCTGCTTTTTGAGGCTCTTGCCTTAAAAGTTGTTGACAATTGGTAAAGGTTTCGTACAGTTGCTCATCTAAATCATTTCTGTCGGTCAGGATGACCAAAGTAGGGTTTTCCATTCGCGGCTCAATGATGAGCTTGCCCGAAAAGAAAACCATACTCAAACTTTTGCCGCTTCCCTGTGTGTGCCAAATGACCCCGCCACGCCTGTCGCCATGACGCCCGCTGGCGGTTACAGTGCTTTCTACGGCTTTGTTTACGGCATAATACTGATGATAGGCCGCTACTTTTTTGAGTGTTTTGCTGTCGCTTTTCTCGAATACGATAAACTGGCGGACTAAATCCAATAGCGTTTTTTTGTTCAACATGCCGTGAAACATCACTTCCATTTGGGGTTGCAAATGGTCGGCTGTGGTTTGTCCGTCTTTGGTTTTCCAGGTCATAAACCTGCCGTAATCGCTGGTAATGGCGCCGCAACGGGCATCCCAACCATCGCTGATGATGAGCAAACTATTGTAAGTGAACAGCGAAGGAATGGCCTGCTTGTAGGTTTGCAGTTGGTTGAATGCCGATTTCAGGCTGGCGTTTTCGTCCACTGCATTTTTGAGCTCTATCACCACCAAAGGTAAGCCGTTTACAAACAGGATAATATCGGGGCGTTTGTTTTGATTGCCTTCAATTACCGTAAACTGGTTAACGGCTAAAAACTCGTTGTTCTCAGGATTTTCAAAATCAACGATATAAATTTTCTCGCCACGAATGCCGCTTTCGGTTCGCACTTCCACATCCACGGCATCGGTCAGGTAGCGGTGAAAGTTTTCATTGTTGATTAAAGCATTGGGACTTTCGGTACGCAATACTTTTTTAAGGGCATCTTCTTTGGCATCTTGCGAAATATTGGGATTGAGTTTGTCAATGGCATCACGCAGACGAGTAACCAACACCACTTCGTTGTATTGCCTTTCAGGGTGCTCGCCATCAGGAGACATGACGGTTCCCAACTGATAGGTATAGCCCAAACCTTGCAGGTAGCTGAGGGCTATTTGTTCTATTTCGTTTTCGGTGATGCTGTTTCTCATTTTTCTCTCATTCACTTAATAGTTACATAAAACATCGTTGAATGTCAGCCATTTGCAAGTCAACAAGGGCTTTCAGTCACATAACCATCACATAAGGTTTAAAACCAGAAAGGAACATACTTAGCATACTTTCTTGATTTACTCTCTGTGTCATAATCCTTTATCAGTCCTGCTTTAATGGTGTCGGATATAATTCTTGAAGCCATTGAGTAGTTTTGCTCTTCAATCCCAAAACGCTCTCGCAAGCTTTGGTTGGTCATGTATTCACCTGAAACATACCTCAGACAAGCGTGCAGATAGCATGCCCGTACTTTATCCTGCTTGTCCATCTGGCGAAGTGTTTTATGGGCATAAAGAATGATGCGGGTATAATTATCGCCTACAATAATTTCTGGTGCAGGAAGCTGATGGTATTCGCACTCAAAAACAACTTTATCTATGCCACTTCCTCTTTCCTCACAAATATTGAGCCGCCTCATGAAACGCGCCAAAATTTCGTTACGACTCTCGGGGTTGTGATCAACAAACCGCAAGGGGTCTATTAATGGTTTGCCGGGGTTGGTGATTTCTATACGATTACTAAAGACCTCAACCATAGGAGAACTTCCCTTGATGGAAAAATCCTGATGTATCAGAGCGTTGGCGACTAATTCGCGAATGGCAAGCAGCGGATAAAGTGAAACTCGTTTGCGTAGCGCCTTATCTATTACCTCGTTGGAGGGAAGCTGTTCATCAAGATACTTAATCAAGCCCTCGAAGCCCACTGCATACCCTTTTCCGCCGGTTTGTTCTTTGATGGTGTAAATCCGGTTGGTCCCCTTATAAAAAATTACTCGTAAGGCTTTGCGGGAAATGGGATCAAACTGATTCAAGTCTTTTGCAAACAGAATAGCTCCAAGGTTTTTGATCTGATATGCTTTGGGAGCCTGGATAATGACCTTTTCCTGCAATAGGCGCTCTATGATACCCTTTCTGTTGTCGGGCAATGGCAACTTAAGTAGTTCAAAAAAAGCCGGATAATCAATCAATTGCAGAATATCTTCTTCGGATGCATTGTCTTGAGCAATGCCGTTTTCAAAGACTGGAGTATTTTCAATGCGCCAAATCTCTCTTTCCCTTTCGGGGTGGTCATCCAACCGTTTTTTATAACTTCCCACCCGAATATAGTACTCGCCTCTGAAACTTACCGGGCTATTGCGAGTAGCCTGTATTTTAAAAACGGCAAAATGCAATCTGTTGAAATCGAGCTCATAGATATTGACATCTATCCTTGGGTTAAGCTGCGTCACCAACCAATTCTCCAATTCCTGATTGCCTTTCTTTTCTGACAAAGGACGAAATGTTGTCCCTACCAATTGGTGCGTAGCATCCTCAACGCCATACACCAAATAGGCAAAATCTTTTTTATGGTAGCAGGCGCTATTGCTCAGCGCAGAAATGTATTCGCCGATTTCTTGCGGATTGGCATTGTTTACCTTAAACTCTACCCATTCACTCTCTTTGGGCAGGGCGGCAAGGTCTTTGATCAATATTTCAAGTTCTTGTGCATTCATACGCTTACTTCTATTTGCCCGCTCATTAACTTGGGGAGGAGGGTGTCACGGAGTTGGGTTAAGGATTTAATCTGCCGACTGTTTTCATCAAGCTTTGAATAAAAATTTGAAACAATATTTTCAAATTCTTCCAACAATCCATTTTCGGGGACGACAATATCAATTTTGTTAAGCACTTCAGTAGTTAAACTTGGTACGGCAGAACCAACATTCATTGAAGCCAAATTCAATGATTTTAATAAATAGAAAAGATACTTTCGTATCCTGTCTTCATTGATAATTGTGTAGAACATTGTATCAACAGACCAAAAAGGCTCTGTCACATAGAAAAGGTTGCTTAATGTTCCCTTACGTGGGATTAAAATGGATTCATTTTCACATAATGCTCTTTCAGCATACCTCATTATTCCACCTGAGCCGTATACTGGTATTACACCATCTTCTAAATGTTTGTGGTCTTTACCATACTTAACAGTACAGATATTTGCTAATTTTTCAACTCTCCACCCCTTCGGTAACCCATCCTCCAATTCACCATCAAAGCCGGGGAAGTTGAAATGGACAAACCACTCTTTGAAAATGGCTTGTGCCATCGCTTCCAAAGTTTGGTTCATTTGCAGGTTGAGTTCTATTTTGTCGTCAAGGGAAGTAAGGATTTGGGCTATTTGGCGTTGGGTAGGGAGGTCGGGTAAGCTGATTTCAACCTTATTTAAAACTTCTGTTGTCAAACTTGGAACAGCCGAACCTACATTCATTGAAGCTAAATTCATAGATTTCAATAAATAGTACAAATATTTTCCGTGTACACCATTTTTGATTTTGGTGTAAAACATTGTATCAACAGACCAAAACGGCTTATCAAGATAAAAAAGATTGCTTAAAGTGCCTTTTCGTGGAATCAGTATGCTTTCCTTGTCATACAAATAGATTTCCGCATATCGCATAATACCACCTGAACCATAAACAGGAATATCACCATCCACCAAATGCTTATGGTCTTTGCCGTATTTTATTTCGACAACATCACTTAATTTATATTTTTTCAATTCGCTCATATTAATTCAATGTCGTAGGTGGTTTGAATAATTTCCTTACTTTCTTCATCTGCAAGTTCGGTTTTTGCAATCATCATCTGTTGTTTTTTCTCACCTGCTTCGGTGTAGTGAACAATAATTTGAGAATGAATGATGATGTATTCATCTTCTTCATCACTTGGCGGCATACGATCAACCAACTTGCAGGGATTTTCAATTACAAAATTTTCAATCTTGAAGTTTGAGCCGTTTATGGCTATTTCAGTTTTTACTTTCAGTTGGTCAGACAGATAATCTCTGAAATATTCTTTGTAAGCAAAATCGTGAATAGCTCGTTCTTCAATGTAGTTGCCGTAGTCTCTCTTTATTTCGGCAACGGCATTGTTTTCATCAGATGTGATTGTGATGTGCCTATTCCATTTGGCTTTAAACTCAGGCTGGCAATTTGTATAATCAGTATCTTTTGTAATGAATATAACTTTATGAAACTCAACAACGCCATCAAAGTGCATAAGACTTTCCCAAACAATATTATCTTTAAAGCCCGCATCTTTGTACTTTCCTGAATGGGCAAAGGGTTTTTTCTTGCTTTCATCTTTCATTACTCTTCCCATCATACTTCGCAAAACCGTGTTGGCAATTTCTTCTTTAATTTCCAACAGTTTTACTTGTTTAGTGGCAAGGAACTCATGAGCTTTGTTTTCCACATAGGAAGCACAGTCGAATTCCTCTTCGGGCAAAGTAATTTCAGGAATATGAGGAAGCCCTGAAAGTCGTTTAGCCAATTTTTGGAATTCAGCGATGTCGTTTTTGTATTGACGGTGCTTTTGGTCTTTTAGTTCTTCAATAGCCCATGCGGGTATAGCCATGTGAATATCATCCGTCAGATTTTTCTCAATTAAAAACTCTTCAATCACTTGAAAGGGTTTACCAAAGGCAAAGAAACTATAGGCCACTTCACCTGCCTCTATGCTGCGCAGGGAATTTGTGTCAAATACAATCAGTGTTTTCAATCTTTGGCTCATAATACTTTAATTACATTCAGAATTGTGCCGTTCAAATGATCAAAATCGCCGTCAGAAGTTACCAAAGGAATATCCAAGACGAGAGCGGTTGCGGCAATCCACAAATCGTTTTTATGCATGGTTTTGTGTGTGCCCGGCATCAGACTGCCATTATTATCTGTTGCTTTTTGCTTGGAATATGCATCAATCCGTGAGTAGGCATCTAACAAATCCTGGTCGGAATGGGCAATGTCTATAAATGTTACCCCTTCTATAAATGAATTTAAGGCATTCTTTCTTTTGTCGGTCCACGTTTGAAATACTTTCATCGCTTCCAACTCGCCTGCTGTGATCACAGACAAAACAAAGGCAGGCGCATCGCTGAAATTCCGAATGGCTTCCTTTGAGCGTTCGCTATAATCGTTATTCCTGAGAATATGCAATACAATGCAGGTGTCTAAAACAATGTAATCCATACTACTTCACCGCTTTAAGCATTTCTTCAAATTCATCATCGCTTATATCAGACAACAGGCCTGAAATGCTTTTTAGGGAATCCAAAGAATTGGGGCCTTTCCCTTGCTTTGCTTGAAACAACACCTGCTGTTTGGCGGTCATGGCATTTGGCTTTTTGGAAAAATAGCGGTCTCTTGCCCCCGGTTCTTTAAACTCTTGTATTTCCACAAAACTCAATTGACCGTTTGGCTTGTAATGGGCCATTCCTGAAATGGTCACTTCCTTGCCCATAAAACTGACAATGTTTTCAATGATGGTCTTATCGTTAGCAAACACATTCACAAAACCTTGTTCTGTCTGTAAACCAAGTTTTCCTTTGGAAACCTTCATTTCATCCAATTGACCGTTTACCGTTACCTTTTTAGGCTCAGGAATGCTGTCTTCCAATTGGCCAATTCTTTGAAAATCATCTTTTGTCAAGCGAATTTCTGCAATCGTCCCCCGATTAGCCATATAGAAAATTTCATTATCGCTAATGAAGTTTTTCTTGAAGCTCATTAATGATTTCAATAGTGGTTTGTCTAAGTCTGCATCTTCGCTTTCATCATGCAGGGCTGTTTGAAAAGAGTGTATTACCAACGCCATTGGGGTTAATTGCAAGACTTCTTCTCGTGGTTTAAATATATCCATTTGAACCCCTTTGATGGTTTCCGAAAAGTGTGTGCAGTCAATGGTCAGAGAAGTGCCGTCTTGCCCGCTTCCCGAAATACTCTGCAATCGCATTGCCAAAGCTCTTTTCAAAGTCTTATCAGGGTTTATGTCGCTAAATCCACGCAACCTGAACATCAATGCTTTGGTCGCTATGTCTTTGGTAGATTTGGTCAACAGGTTTAATCGGTCAAACTCCAATAACCCGTTGTCTTCATCTTCGCCTACTACTTTAATATCGTAATTCATTGTGTTATTTCGATTTAAAGGGTGAAACCAATTTTTGCCAAATTCATTTTTATCACTTCATCCAATTCATTGGCTTTCTGCATTTGTTCTGAAAGCGTAGAAGTAAGCATTTGCATTTTTTCATCAAACGCCTGTCCGTCTTCTTCCACCTCCTTAAAGTCAATGTAACGCCCCGGGGTCAGGATATAATTATTTTTGCGAATGTCCTGAATGTTGGCAGACTTGCAAAAGCCTGCTATGTCGTTGTATTCGGCAAATTGCGCTTTGCTACGCCACTTGTGGTAAATGTCGGCAATGTTGGCAATGTCGTTGTCGGTTAGTTCACGTTGTTTTCGGCTGATCATGGTACCCAATTCCCGCGCATCAATAAAAAGCACTTCGTTAGTGCGGTTTCGGAATTTGGTGGTTTCGGTTTTATTGCGTGCCAAAAACCATAAACAAGCGGGAATTTGCGTATTGTAAAACAACTGCGAAGGAAGAGAAACCATACAGTCCACCAAGTCGGCTTCTATCATGGCTTTTCTGATTTCGCCTTCGGTGGCTATTTCAGAACTCATACTGCCGTTTGCCAAAACAATTCCTGCCGTTCCATAAGGGGCAAGTTTGCTCACAAAGTGTTGCAGCCAAGCGTAGTTGGCATTTCCTGTTGGCGGTATACCGTATTTCCATTTGTAGGTTTCGGCTTTGTTGATGTTGTAATCGCTCACATTGAAAGGCGGATTGGCAATGACATAATCCACTCTCAATTCGGGGAATTTGTCGTTCATCAAGGTATCGCCTAATTCAATCTTGGCATCAATCCCACGGATAGCCAAATTCATCTTTGCCAACTTGTAGGTAGTCGGGTTGCTTTCCTGTCCGTAAATGGAAATCTTGCCATTGCGGTGTTCGTGCAGTTCGATGAATTTTTCACTTTGCACAAACATGCCGCCACTGCCGCAGCAGCCGTCATATACTCGTTTTTCAGGTTCAGGGGCGAGCATATCCACCAGGATTTTTACAATGCTTTGTGGTGTGTAGAACTGTCCGCCTTTTTTGCCTTCAGCGTCTGCAAACTGACCCAAGAAATATTCAAACACAAAGCCCAAAACGTCTTTGCCTTTTCCGTTTCCGCCCTTACTTAGAGTGATAGAACCAATAAGGTCAATAAGTTCTCCAAGTCTTTGTTTGTCAAGCGCCGGGCGGGCATAATCTTTGGGCAAAACACCTTTCAGGGAGGCATTATCTTTTTCGATGGCATCCATTGCATCGTCAATATCTTTGCCAATAGTAGGCAGCTTTGCCCTTCCCTGCAACCATTTCCAGCGGGCGGAGGGCGGCACATAAAATACACGCTCGGCGGTGTATTCATCTTTGTCTTCCGGGTCGGCCCCGGTTTCGTATTTAGTTGCTTCTAACTGTTTGTAAAGTTCATCAAAAGCATCTGAGATATATTTCAGGAATATCAGACCTAATACTACATGCTTATACTCCGCAGCGTCCATGTTATTGCGGAGTTTATCAGCGGCTTGCCAGAGGGTTTTTTCTAGTTCTAAATTGTCGGTCATTCATTTAGTATTTATTGTTGGTGCCAATACACCCGGCATGAGTTGTATTGACGCAATGCCGACCATACAAAACCCCAATGGCGTGCTTTATTTAGTCGTCGTTGCGTCAATATCCGCTATGGACATCCATTCCTCCGCGTCTCCCGGCGCGCTTCTGCCCGGTTGGCTGTCAACCACCATAAAACTTCCTGCTTCGATTTTTTACAAGAGGCCGTACTGGGTTGTACTGTGCAAAGCTAACGAAAGTTTAAAATAGAATCAATGGGTTGGTAAAAAATCCACATGCAGAGGCTGTCAAAAGGGCGCTGCACACGATCAGACCCGACTCGGGTAATGTGCGTGTATTAGACTTGTTCTGCGGGGATCATGAAACGGCTACAAGCGGCAAATTGGGTACTGCGCTTCATTAGCGTTGGTGATAAGGGACGCTCAATCGGCTACGATTTGCTAATTTCATCTCGTTATTGGTGTTGAAGTTACTCGGTTTCGGGATGGCGATTGGGGCGCTACAGGCGCAGCGATGGAGTCATATCCGGACAAGGGGGTGAAGCGGTATAGCAGGCAGGCGCGCCGGCCCTTAAAGGCCGGTGCGCCTGCCTGCTATAATAGCGGAACACCCGGCGCCGCGCAAGCTGCTCTTGCAGGCAAATGCTACGCGGCGTGGCCCCAAAAAAAATGCGATCCGGCGCTACTCCAGCAATAAGCTCATCCCCTTGGGGTACCGCACTTTGTAGCGGAAGCCGATTTCGCGTTTTTCGCCCATGCCCATAGCCAGTTCCCAGCGGAGTTTGCCGGTGGCGGCGTCTACCGTTGCGCCTTTGGCCTGCTCGAGGGTTACTTCTATGTCTTCGGTGGCAGATACGGGTATTTGGTCTTCTACGATGAGGGGCACGGTATTGCGGCGGTTTTTGGCCACGGTTATTGTCCAGCCGGCCAATTGTTCGGTTTTATTGCCCAAAAACCGGCGGCTGCGGTAGTCTTCCTCGCGCTTGCGCTCGATGATGAGGCCTTCGTCGCGGCCTAAACTAAACACTAAGGTGTCGCTGGCGGTGGCTACCGACAGTTGGGAGTTGCCCACATAAGCGCCATCGAAGAACAGGTTGACGGGGCCGGGCAGGAAGCTGTACTTCTGCCAGTCGGTTATGCGGGCGGTGAGGTACACATGGCAGTCGTACTTGGGCGCGGCGTAGTACTGGTAGTCGGTGGGCAGCTCATAGTCGTCTACGAGCACGCGGTAGGGCTGGCCGTCGGCGGCTATGTCTTGCGGGAGGCGCACGCTAAATTCCGTATTGGTGAGATTTACGGCCACATCGGCGCCCGCGAAGGCGGCCCCGGCGGCTTCCTCACGGCTGACAACTACATTCGAGGATTGCATGATTTCTGCATCATCGAGCGAATAGCTGCGCGCCTGCAAGGCCATGGGCTGATTGGGATTGAGCCGCCAGGTGCGAACGACGGGCGCATTCTGTTGCTGTCGCGGATTGCCGGTGGAGAGGGTCAGGGCTACGTTTTTCCAGTCCTCTCCCGTGCTTTGGGATACCAGCGCGCCATAAGTGACGTTCACGGGGCGGGTGAGGTCGCTCACGCGCAGGTCGTAGGTGGCGTTCCAGGAGGCGCCATTGACGAGGTACATGAGCTGAAACTCGGCATTTACGGCCTTTTCAGCCTGGTACTGCACCACTACTTCGGCTACGCTACGCTGCCCGGTTTGGCGCAACTGATTGAGCTGCTGGTCTAATTTTTGAAGGCGGGCCTGATCGTCGCGCATGCCGGCGGCTAAGTCTAAGCGGCTCATGCGAATCTCCTGCAGGCGGGTGCGGGCGTAGTTGGCCATCTGCTGCAGGGCGGCTACGTCTACGCCCGATTGGCTGCCGCCTATGGCCCGATTGGCCAAGATGAGCTTTTCCTCTTCTTCCAGCACGTCCATCCTCACTTTTACCTTGGCTAAATCGTCGGCTAAGGTTTCGCGCTCTTTACTGAGGCGCACAAATTCGGCCGACTCGGTAGCGGCCGCCAGGAAGTTGTTGCGGGGGGTGACGGTGAGGATCGTAAACTCGCCGGTAGCGCCTAAGCGCACGCTGCTATGATCCATTTGGGCGCTCAGGCCCGACAAGACCACCGACCCTCGCCCGGCGGGCAGGGCGGCGCGGCCAGTGCGGGTGATCTGGGCTGTTTGGAGGTAAACGGTTACTTCTTTGATTTCAGTAGGCACCTGGGGTTGAGCCGATAGCAGCAGGCCCATCAGCAGGGCGGCGCATACGGCAGGAAAGGTCTTATTCATGTTGATTGGCGGTTTTGTATTAATATCTTATTTCACTGACGTTGTGCGGGTTGGTTTTATTTTGACGGGGCGCGCCAATCTTTGCGCAACCTGGTTTTTAGGGCTCTTTCCGCATAAGGGCGTGGGGGGGGCTTGAAGCCGTGCGGCATATATATTGGGGTGAAGAGCCATATATATGGGCATTTGTCGGCAATGCGCTGTTTTGCAGCACATCGACCTTTGTAGCGGTTTTAACTTTGTTCTGCTTTGTATGGCTACAGTTCTTCGGGCTAAGCGCGTGTTCGGAACTATGCGTATTCAGTTATCACTAAGTTTGCACTGATCATGAAAAGAAAGCTACCTTTTGTATACACCCTGTTCTGGACTTTACTGGGCGGGTTGTTGTTCCTGTCCAATAACAATAACCCGCCTAATGGCTTCACGGGGGCGCCCCCATCGGGGCAAACCTGCGCCTCCTGCCACTCGGGCGGCGGCGCATCGGGCGATATAACCATCAGCGGCCTGCCCGCCGCCATCAATCCGGGGCAGCAATACCCGTTGGTGATAACCGTAACGCGCACCAATGCCACACCTCAGAAAGCAGGCTTTCAGATGACGGCGCTGGGTAGCGGCAATGCTTTTGCGGGGGCCTTTTCAGGGGCCGGCGGGGGCGCCGTCATACAAACAACCGGGGGCATTGGATATGTAGAGCACAGCCCCGGACAGAACTTTGGCGGCAATAATACCGTGACTTTTACCGTCAACTGGACGGCTCCGGCTTCGGGTTCCGGCAACATCACTTTTTATGCAGCTGCCAACTTAGCCAACGGCAATGGCTCTACCTCCGGCGACTACATCGCCGCCACTACGGTCAGCGGCGTCCTCGGTAGTGGCGGCACTACCCTCAATGTGGCGGTGGCCGGCGTTAACGCCAGTTGCTTCGGCGCCAACGACGGTCAGGCTACGGCCAATGTTGAAGGGGGTGGAGGGCCCTATTTATACAGTTGGTCTACAGGCCAAACCACGCCAACCATCGCCAATCTGGCGCCTGGTTCTTACAGCGTTACTGCAACCGACGGCAATGGCGGTATGGGCACAGGCAGCGTCGTCATCACCCAGCCTTCCGACATCAGCGTTAGCATCAGCAACGTCACGCAGATCAACTGCAACAACCCGATAGCGACAGCTGCGGCCCAGGCTTCCGGGGGTACGCCGGGTTATACCTACAACTGGTCGAATGGCGATACAGGCCCCCAAGGTTCATTTGATGCGCCCGGCATTTACGCGCTTATCGTTACCGATGCACAAGGGTGCGAGAAAACGGCTTCGGTCAACATTATCGGGAACACCAACCCGCCGGCGGCCAATGCCGGCCCCAATCGCGAACTCACCTGCGCCGCAGCTACCATCACCCTCAACGGGGCAGGCTCTTCCACTGGCGCGGGCATCGGCTACAGTTGGAGCGGCCCCGGCATTGTGAGCGGGGGCAATACCCTCACGCCCGTAGTGAATGCCGCGGGAACCTACACCCTCACCGTCATCAATCAAAATAATGGCTGTACCTCGTCCGACAATGTAACGGTAACCAGCCTCGTAGCGCCGCCGACGGCCAATGCCGGCCCCGATAAAGAATTGACCTGCGCCTCCGCTACCGTTGCCCTCAACGGGGCGGGCTCCTCCGCAGGGGCGGGCATCAGCTATAGTTGGAGCGGCCCCGGCATTGTGAGCGGGGGCAATACCCTCACGCCCGTAGTGAATGCCGCGGGGACCTATACCCTCACCGTGATCAACCAAAGCCAATTGTGCTTAGCTACCGATGCGGTAATGGTGGGCAGCAACACTACGCCACCCGTGGCCAATGCCGGTACCGATGGCTACATCAGTTGCGCGGCGCCCCAGGATACCCTCAGCGGAGCAGGATCCGCTACGGGGGCGGGCATCAGCTACAGTTGGAGCGGCCCGGGCATTGTAAGCGGGGGCAATACCCTCGCACCTGTGGTCAATGCCGCCGGAACCTATGTGCTCAGCGTAAGTAATACAGCCAATGGCTGCTCTGCCGCCGATACCCTCATGGTGGTTCAAAATGCGCCATTGAGCCTGTCCATACAGCCTTTTGATGCCAGTTGTTTTGGATCGGCTACCGGCGTTGCCTTAGCAGCGCCTGCCGGAGGCGATAGCGCCTATACCTTCCTGTGGTCGAATGGAGATACCGGCGCGGCTGCCGACAGCCTGTCGGCCGGCGTTTATACCCTTACCCTTACCGATGGAGAAGGGTGCAGCATCACGGCCGGTACGACCATTGGTCAGCCCGGCGCGCTCATTATCAATGTAACAACAACGCCAGAAACGGCTGCCGGCGCCGCCGACGGGACTGCTGCCGCTACGCCGGGCGGAGGGACGCCGCCCTACACTTTTGCATGGAGCAACGGCGCAACCACTTCTTCGTTGGCCAACCTGGCGCCCGGAACCTATAATGTGGCCGTCACCGACAGCTTAGGCTGTACCGCTGCGGCCCAGGCCATTGTCAATAACTCCATTTGCACGGGTTTTGGCTTAGCATTGAATGTGGCCAACCTCAGTTGCCACAACGACTCCAGCGGCGCTATTGTGGCTGTGGTGAGCGGAGGCGCGCCTCAATTTTCTTATCAGTGGTCAACGGGGAGTTTGGCATCAGGAGTGTCCAACTTAGCCGCCGGCGCCTATTCGGTGACGGTTTCAGACGCCAACAACTGCATCATTAGCGCCGGCGTTTCCCTGAGCGAGCCGCAACCGCTGACAGTAAGCACTGCAGTGGTAAATCCGGCCTGTGCCGGTGAAGCCGGCGGTAGCATCAGCGTACAACCGCTGGGCGGCACGGGGCCATTTTTATATGCCTGGTCTACTGGCGATAGCATCAGCACCCTGACCCAGTTGCTGGCGGGCGCCTACGGCGTTACGGTTACGGATAGCCTCAATTGCCAGGTAGCGGCGCTGGTTGAACTAAGCGTGGCTCCCGATACCCTGGCGCCGGCGGCCACCTGCCCGGCCGACCTGACGGTGGCCACCTGCGCCTTGGCCGTTGATTATCCCCTGCCCGTTGGGGTCGACAACTGCGGCTCGTCCTTAGGTAGCCTGGTGGCAGGCTTGCCCAGCGGTTCGGTATTTCCGGTTGGCGAAACTACCGTTACCTATGCCTTTACCGATGGCAGCGACAACAGCAGTCAGTGCTCTTTTGTGGTGCGGGTTGTCAATGACCTTCAGTTGGCCGGCGGCAGCGCCCTGGAACCCTCCTGCTTTGGCAACCAGGACGGATCGCTGTCGGTATCGGCCACAGGCGGCACGGCGCCCTATACTTACCGCTGGGACGATGCGGCTGCACAGACCTCGGCCTCAGCCACGGGGCTGGGCGCCGGCACTTATAGCGTAGTGGTCACCGATTCCGTGGGCTGTAGCCAAACCCTGAGTTTTGTGCTGGAACAGCCCGAGCCCGTCATTGCCGTATTGGATGACGTTAGCCCGGAAACCAATGCCGATAGCAACGGCGCTATTGCGGTAAGCGTTTCGGGGGGGCAGGGCGAGCCTTACAGCTATCTGTGGCTCTTTGAAGGAGCGCCCGTAGCCGGCACGGAAGACCTGTCGGGGCTGGCTTCCGGCAATTATACCCTCATCGTTGCAGACGCCAATGGCTGTGAAGATACGCTGGAGGTGGTTTTGGATCGGATTACCGGCGGCTCGTCGCTGTTGCCGCCGGCCCACCGCATACAGGTCTTCCCCAATCCGGCTGCCGACCATCTGACGGTTGTGGCAGCGGCCGATGAGGCCGTCAGTTGGCAGCTCAGTTTGCTGAACATGAGCGGAGGTTTGGCGCAGGCGCCCGCCCGCGTATATGGCCGCCAACATACGTTTGTCCTCGACCTCAGCCAGCTTTCAGCAGGGGTATACCTGCTGCGCATGGTAGCCGGCGATGCGGTTGTATGGCATAAGATAAGGGTGCAGCATTGATGAGAACTATACATCCCCGGTCTCCGATATCTTTGTCCGGACCAGGGGGTGAAGTTTTTACCCGGCTGAGGCACGAAGATTTTCACCCGACCGAGCAGAGCGAGGGCGCGGAAGCCGACTAGCGTAGCGACGGCGGACGTTTACCCGACCGAGTGCAACGAGGGCGTGGCGGTACCCGGAAGAGCGCAGCGAAGATTTTCACCCGGCCGAGCACAGCGAGGACGTGGTTTACCCGACCGAGCAGCGCGAGGGCGTGGTAGCCGACTAGCGAAGCGACGGCGGACGTTTACCCGGCCGAGCGCAGCGAGGACGTGGTGGTGGCGGTATGGGCACGGCCGCTGACGGCCCTTAAAGGCTGGCAGCGGCCGTGCCCATGAGAGCGGGACACGTTTACCCGACCGAGTAACACGAGGGCGTGGCGGCGCCGCGCAACATGCCCCCGGAGGTAGATGCTATGCGGCGGGGCCCCCATGGAAATTACATGAGGAATTATAGATACCTGGCCGGGCCCGGCTACAGGCGGAGGCCCGGTTATAAACGACATCGCCCCGAATGCCGGTTGGGTTACCTGCATCCGGGGCGACGTTTATTTCCCGGGGCGATGATGAGGCCGGATTAGCCGTTCATCGAGGCCAGGAATTCTTCGTTGCTGGTGGTATGTTGCATGTGCTTGAGGAGGAACTCCATCGCCTCGTCGGGCTTCATGTCGTTGAGGTGATTGCGGAGTACGAACATGCGCTGGAGGGTTTCGCGATCGAGCAGCAGGTCGTCGCGGCGGGTGCTCGAACGCGTGAGGTCAACGGCCGGGTAGAGGCGCTTGTTGGCCAAGGTACGATCGAGCTGGAGTTCCATGTTGCCGGTGCCTTTGAATTCTTCAAAGATCACCTGGTCCATCTTGGAGCCCGTATCGATGAGGGCTGTGGCGAGGATGGTGAGCGAGCCGCCGCCTTCGATGTTGCGGGCAGCGCCGAAGAACTTTTTGGGCTTTTGCAGGGCATTGGCTTCCACGCCGCCCGAAAGCACTTTCCCGCTGGCGGGCGCTACGGTATTGTAGGCTCGGGCAAGGCGGGTGATGGAGTCGAGGAGGATGCACACGTCATGGCCGCTTTCCACGAGGCGCTTGGCCTTTTCGAGTACGATGCCGGCCACGCGAACGTGGTTGTCGGCGGGTTCGTCGAAGGTAGAGGAGATTACCTCTGCGTTTACGCTGCGCTTCATGTCGGTTACTTCCTCGGGGCGTTCGTCTACGAGCAGTACGATGAGGTAGCACTCGGGGTGATTGCGCGATATGGCGTTGGCCACGTCTTTGAGGAGGAAGGTTTTACCCGACTTGGGTTGGGCTACGATGAGGCCGCGTTGGCCCTTGCCGATGGGCGTAAACAGGTCGATGAGGCGGCTGCCGAAATCGCGGCCCGTAGGCGAAGAGGTGAGGCGGAATTTCTCGGTAGGGAACAGGGGCGTGAGGTAGTCGAAGGGCACCCGGTCGCGTACATCTACGGGGTCGAGGCCATTGATCTTGGAAACCTTCAGCAGTGCGAAGTACTTTTCGCCTTCTTTGGGCGGCCGGATGGCGCCCCGAACGGTATCGCCGGTGCGCAGGCCAAAGAGTTTGATCTGTGAGGGCGACACGTAGATGTCGTCGGGCGAGGTGAGGTAGTTATAGTCGGCTGAGCGGAGGAAGCCGTAGCCGTCGGGCATCATTTCCAGTACGCCTTCGCCCTCAATGATGCCGTCGAGTTCGATATCGAAGCGCTCGGCTTCGGGTATAACGGCCTCGGGCAGTTGTTGATCTTCGGGGCCGAATTCATTTTCAGGGCGGCGTTCCATGCGGTTGGCCGGGCGGTCGCGGCGCTCCATGCGTTCGCCTCGTTCCATGCGATCGGGGCGTTGTTCCATGCGATCGGGGCGGTCGCCGCGCTCGAAGCGCTCGCCGCGATCGCCTCGTTCCATGCGATCGGGGCGTTGTTCCATGCGATCGCCGCGTTCGCCTCGTTCCATGCGATCGGGGCGTTGTTCCATGCGGTCGCCGCGCTCGCCCCGTTCCATGCGGTCGCCGCGATCGCCGCGATCGCCTCGTTCCATGCGATCGGGGCGTTGTTCCATGCGGTCGTTGCGTTCGCCGCGTTCCATGCGGTCGCCGCGTTCGAGGCGCTCAAGACGCTCGGCGCGTTCGGGCGCATCATTGCGTTCGGAACGTTCCGGGCGTTCCGGGCGTTCGGTTTTTTGCTCCGGGCGTTCAGCTTTCTGCTCCGGGCGTTCGGCTTTCTGCTCGTTGCGTTCGCCGCGCTCGGCTCTTTCAGGGCGCTCGGCGCGCATAGCGCGTTGGCGGCGTTCCTGGCGGGCGGCATCTTCGTCGATAGGAGGCGTTGTAGTTGTTTGTTGTTCTTCGCCGCGGTCTTTGTTGTTGTCGTCGGCGGTAGGCAGGATGGCCCGGCGGGCGCGGCGCGGGCGATTGTCGTCGCCTGTGCCCCCTTCGTCAATAGCGCCTGCGCCTTCGTGGCGGCGCATCATTTTCTCTAAGCGAGGTTGTTCCTTGGCGTCGTCTTTGTCGGAGGAGGTTTCTTTGGAGGCAGGAGAAGAAGTAGAGCCGGCAATCGCCTGTTGATCCAGAATTTTGTGAATGAGTTCCTGTTTGTTCATGCGCTTGAAGCCGGAAATGCCAATTTTTTCGGCTACGTCTTTAAGCTCCGGCACCAGCATGTCATTCAACTGCAAAATATCGTACATAAGCTTACTGGAATAGTGTTACGAAGTTCTTTGAAAGAAAGAGGGAAAAATGAAGATGCATAAGTTCCTGCTGAGGCCTGGGCCATTAACGGGCGGCAGACGAGCGACCAATACACCAGTGAAATGTTACCAAAAGGGTTAATTGCGGGCAAAACCCGGTAATCGAAGTAGGCCCTGTTATCTGACGAAAACCTGCTGACGAAATCTGCTTTTGCCGCTTTCGCGGTACTGTTCGCGAACAGTGCCGTTAAGCGAAGAGACATACTGCAAAGGAAATGGGAAAAAAACGTCCTTGCGTGTAATAATAGCAGTGTCAAATACCAGAGAAGCACTAAACAATCATCAGCCCGAAGGCTTTTGCCGCTGCAAAAATAAGCTTTTGTTTTATTGCAAGTATATATCTTTGCAAAAATTCAACCCGCGCCCATCAATTAAGTTCAAAACGGACGCGATTTTAAGTAAATTTTGTCATTAACCTACGCTACTCATGTTGGAAATCAGTTTGCTGCGGGATCAGAAAGAGCGGGTTCTGGCCGGCTTACGCATCCGAAACTATAGCCCGGAAGCGCTGGAGATCGTCGAAGACATCCTGCGCCACGACGATGCGCGCAAAGCAGCACAAACGGAATTGGACGGCGCCCTGGCCGAGCGCAACCGCTTGTCGAAGGAAATCGGCGACCTGATGAAGCAAGGCCAGAAGGAAGCAGCGGAAGCCTCGCGTCAGCGGGTAAACGACCTTAAGGATACCGCCGCAGTTCTGGAGCAGCGTTTAGAAGATGCTAAAGCAGCCATCGAAAATCTGCTGCTGCGCGTGCCCAACATCCCCCACGCCTCTGTGCCTGCGGGCGCCGGCGCCGATGACAACGAAGTGTTCAAAGCCTGGCCCCAGCCGCTGCCCGAGCTTGTCGGCGATGCTCAGCCCCACTGGGATTTAGCCAAAAAATACAACCTCTTCGATCTGGAACTGGGGGTAAAACTCACCGGCTCCGGCTGGCCGCTGTACCGCGGCAAGGGCGCCCGACTACAAAGGGCCCTGATCAGCTTCTTTCTCGACGAAGCCACCCGTGCCGGCTATGAGGAAATTCTGCCGCCTTTCCTCGTTAATGCCGACTCGGCCCGGGGCACGGGGCAACTCCCCGACAAAGATGGGCAGATGTACCACGCCACGGTAGACGACCTTTATCTGGTGCCTACCGCCGAAGTGCCTGTGACGAATATTTATCGCGACGTCATATTGGAGGAAAGCGACTTCCCCGTCAAGATGACGGGCTATACGCCCTGCTTCAGGCGGGAAGCGGGTTCCTACGGCGCGCATGTCCGGGGCCTCAACCGGGTGCACCAGTTCGATAAAGTGGAATTGGTGCGCATAGAGCACCCCGACCGCTCGTATGCAGCCCTCGAAGAGATGCTGGCTCATGTGGAAATGCTGCTCAATAAACTCGAACTGCCCTTCCGCATCCTGCGGCTCTGTGGCGGCGACATGGGCTTTACGTCTGCCCTGACCTTCGATTTTGAGGTGTACTCGGCAGCGCAGCAGCGGTGGCTCGAAGTGAGCTCGGTGTCAAATTTTGAAACCTTTCAGGCCAACCGAATGAAGTTGCGGTTCAGGGACAAAGACGGCAAAGGCACCCGAATGGCGCACACCCTCAACGGCAGCGCGCTGGCGCTGGCGCGCATTGTGGCGGCTTTGCTCGAAAACAACCAAACCCCTGAGGGGATTGTTATTCCGAAGGTATTGCACAGCTATACCGGATTTACTATTATTGACTAACAACACAACAGCCTTATGGGAGGTTATTTGGGGTATATTGTCATCACGGGCATTTTCTCACTCATTGGCATGGTGCTGAGCCGCCGGCTGAAGTCGAAATTTGCCTACTATAGCCAGGAGCCCCTGCGCAATGGCGCTTCGGGCAGGGAAGTGGCTTTAGCTATGCTTTCGCACTACGGCATCAGGGATGTGCAGATCGTAGAAGGCGAAGGAATGCTCACCGACCACTACAATCCGATGACCAGGACGGTAAGCCTCAGCCCCGAAGTATACCACGGCCGCAACGTAGCGGCGGCAGCCGTAGCGGCCCACGAGTGCGGCCATGCCGTGCAGCATGCCGAGGCTTATGCCTGGTTGCGCATGCGCTCGGCTATGGTGCCCGTTGTGCAATTAGCCGCTCAGGCGCAGCAGTTTTTGCTGCTGTTTGCTTTGGGTATGTTTGGGGTCAATGGCAGCCCTACGGTGTTGCTCATTACGATAGCTGTATTTGGCGTTACAACCCTATTCAGCTTCGTGACCTTGCCCGTAGAGTTTGATGCCAGTCGTCGGGCGCTGGCATGGCTGGATTCCAGCAACTACGCCCGAGGCTCCGAATACGACGGCGCTAAAGATGCCCTTTGGTGGGCCGCCATGACCTACGTCTCCGCCGCCTTGTCGGCATTGGTGGTGTTGCTCTATTTTGTGATGCGCTATATGGCCGCCACACGCGATTAAACTCCGCCTTCCGGCTTTTCAGCCCGGCCTCTGACCAAGGAGCCGGGCTGAAATTTTTGTGGTTCTGAAAAAAAGCGTACCTTTGGCGCGCTAAAGGTATAAATCCCATTTTAAGCGAATCAAGAAGTAAGACAACTATGTCTCTGGAAGAAGTAAATGACTTTATCAACAAGGCATCCGACCTTATGGAACATGCCCTTGGCCATCTTGAGCACGAACTTGGTAAAGTGCGCACAGGTAAGGCGTCGCCCGCTATGCTCGACGGCTTGTTGGTATCTTATTACGGTTCGCCAACCCCGCTCCAGCAAGTAGCTAATGTGGGCACGGCCGACTCGCGCACCATCACCATCAAGCCTTGGGAGCGCAATATGCTCGGCCCTATTGAGAAGGCCATCTTCGAAGCTAACTTAGGTATTACGCCCATGAACGATGGCGAAATGGTTCGGCTCACCATTCCGCCGCTTACTGAAGAGCGCCGCCGCGATCTGGTTAAACGCTCTGCTCATTTGGGGGAAGAGGCTAAAGTGAGCGTGCGCAACGTCCGCCGGGATGCCATGGAACACATCAAAAAGGCCATCAAAAACGGCTTCCCCGAAGATATGGGCAAACGCAAAGAAGAAGAGGTGCAGCAGCTTACCAATAAGTTCACGGCCCGCGTAGATGCCCTGATCGAAGCCAAAGAAAAAGATATTATGACGCTTTGATGCCTGATTATCAGCCTTAAGCGTATGTGTTGTGAATATTTTCGCCGCAAAGGCTTGGCAAATCCATCATTTGCCGTACCTTTGCACGGCTTTTTGAAAAATGAGGCTCCTTTAGGGGCAAAAACGATACAGTAATGAAAAGGACTTATCAACCTTCGAGAAGAAAGCGTGCCAATAAGCACGGCTTCCGCTCGCGCATGAGCACGAAGAACGGCCGCAAGGTTTTGGCTCGCCGCCGCGCCCAAGGCCGTCACAAACTGACGGTAAGCGACGAAAAGCGCCTGAAGTAATCTGCATGTTGGAGCAGAGCTCCTCATGATCCACCTGCTAAAGGTCGACCAGGAAGACATACTTCTTCGTCGACCTTTAGCGTTTGTACTTTATACGGGTGCAAAATATTGTTATTCCTGCCCCGATCGTCTCCCCCCCGGCAATCTCCTCCCCTGAATATCCTGCTGTGTGCAAATCCGCTATGTGTGGAAGTGCGCAGATGAATAAATTTTGTAATTTTGTCCGTTATACTCAGAACGGCCATGACAGAACCTGCTGCGGCTCTTTCCGCAACCGCTACTGAAGGCGAGATTATGTTGGACTTGCATACGCCCGCTACCGGCGACCCTCGCCCCGTGTATGTGGCCGGAAATTTCAACAATTGGCAAGCCGGCGAAGACGGCTACCGCATGAAGGAGCTCGGCCCCGGGCATTATCGCCTGAGTTTTGCGCTCCCGGCAGGCATGGCGCCTCACCTGATGGAGTACAAATATATGCGCGGCGGATGGGAAGCGGCCGAATTAGACGAATACGGCAATGCTACCCCTAACCGACAACTGCCTTTCCGACGTTACCAAGCCAAAGATAAAGTGCCCCGCTGGAACAACAGCGGCGTCTTTTATAATACCGCGCTGCTGCCCACTCCTTTTATCCTCTCCGAACATTTTGAAATCCCGCAACTCATTCGCACCCGGCGCATATCTGTGCTCCTGCCCCACAATTACCACCAAACGACCCAGGCTTATCCGGTACTATATTTACAGGACGGGCAAAATCTTTTTGATGATTATGCCCCCTTCGGCAGTTGGGGCGTAGACAAACGGCTGGCGCTGTTGGCCGAACGCGGCCACGGAGACATCATCATTGTGGCCATCGATCATGCCGAAGAACAACGCATAGCAGAATTTACGCCCTCGTATCGCACCCGATTGGGCCGGGGCGATGGCAAAAAATACGTGCGTTTTTTAGCCGAAACGCTCAAGCCTTACATCGATCAGCGTTTCAGGACGTTGCAAGGGCCCGAGCATACCGGCATTGGCGGCAGCTCTATGGGCGGCCTCATCAGTATCTATGCGGGGCTAATGTTTCCCGCCGTCTATGGCCGGTTGATGATTTTTTCTCCGTCGTTATGGGTGTCGCCCAACATTCCCTTCCATGCCCTCAACTTCAGCGAGGCTTATGAAGGGCGCATCTACCTATACGGCGGCGGTGAAGAAGGCGCAACCATGCTGCCCAACCTCCAGCGCTTTAAAGCAGAAATGGAGCGCAGGGGCGGCCGCATCAATGTTGAATTTGAGTTGTCCTTTGACCCCAAAGGCCGACACAATGAAGCAAGATGGGGGCAGGAGTTTCCACGCGCCGTGGAGTGGCTCTTCTTCCAAGACAGCATGATGCAACAACAAAATTAACCACCGGTCACTTATCTAAATAACGAGACCCCCGGGCCGCCAGCGGCAGGATCGTCCCCCTAAACCATTCGCCATGAAAGTACATGCCACAACCATAACCCCCAACCTGCAAACGTTGATTCTGCCTGTGCCCGGGCGCCAGGAAGCCGTGCTGCGCCAGGCTGCCGCCTTAGTCGGCTTGTCGGCAAACACCCTGATCAGCGACTTCAACGGCGATGCCGCCGATATACTGCCCCTCTACGCCGGAGATCAACGCGTGGTGCTGCTGGGTTTGGGCGAAAAACCTTCCTTTGCAGAAATACAGCGGTGCTTTCGGGTGCTGGCCTATAAATGGGGCAAAGTACTGGGGTCGCAGGTGGCCATCAACTGGCAATGGACGGAAACGGGCTCATCTTTATACAGTTGGGCCGAGGCCGGCGTAAATGGTATGTTGCTGGGCGCTTACCAACCCGGCAGATACAAAACTGAAACTCCGGCTATTCATCCGCTGCTCGCTCCGGATGCCGAGATTCAGCTCGTAGCCGGTTCGGATGCCGAGGCGCCCCTGTTGCAAGCTGCCGCCGAACGGAGTCTGGTAATTGCCCGTACCCAGCGCCGCATCATGGATCTCGTAAATGCGCCTTCTAATTACAAGCGCCCCGCCGAATTGGGTGAATGGGCCGCAGCTTCTGCCGCCGAATACGGCTACCGTGCAACGGTCTGGAACCAAAACGAGATAAAGGCAGCGGGCATGCACGCGCTACTGGCCGTCAACCAGGGCAGCGCCCATCCCGCTGCTTTTATTGTAGCAGAATATGAACCCAAAGCCCTCGGCAACTACCCTACTGTGGCTTTGGTGGGCAAAGGCGTCACTTTTGATACGGGCGGTATATCCATCAAGGCCTCCGCCAATATGCACTACATGAAAAGCGACATGGGTGGCGCCGCCGCAGTATTGGGCACACTCGAAGCCGCCGCTCAGTTGCAGGTACCCGTCCGATTGCTGGGCTTCATTCCCGCTACCGAAAACAGCGTAGACGCCAATGCCGTTAAACCCGGCGATGTCATCGGCTCTTATGCGGGCAAAACCATAGAAGTTATAGATACCGACGCCGAAGGCCGCCTCATCTTAGCCGACGCGCTCAGCTATGCCGTAAGGCAATACAAACCCGACGTAATCATCGACCTCGCAACCCTCACGGGTAGCGCCGTGCGCACGCTGGGCTACGTAGCCGGCGCGCTCTTCACCCACAACGACAGCTTGGCTAATGCGCTATATCAGGCGGGTTGGAACTGCGGCGAACGCCTCTGGCGGCTTCCCCTATGGGATCTTTACAAAGACGATGTAAAATCAGACGTAGCCGACCTGCGCAACTTCAGCGGCAAACCCACGGCCGGCGCCATCTCCGCCGCTAAGTTTTTGGAGGCATTTGTAGACAATCATACGGCCTGGGCACACCTCGATATTGCCGGCGTAGCCTATACCGACTCCGAAGTTAATGGCGGCAAAACCGCCTCGGCCTATGGCATCCGGCTGCTGCTAACCTACTTGCAGGGCTTGACATAAGCCGGATTATGTCTTATATTTGCAAAGTTGGGCGCATGTGATTCTCCGCTTGGGCACATGCGCCAAAGCGCTCTTTACACTAATTACACCCACTTATGCCTGCCAAAATCTGGCGCTTAGCCCAAGCTGACCCTCATACGGTAAGTATCCTCCAAAACCAACTGGGCATACACCCCGTTTTTTGCCAACTGCTGGCGCAGCGCGGAATCACTTCCTTCGACGAGGCCCGCCGGTTTTTTCGCCCCGATTGGGCGCAGCTCCACGACCCCTTCGATATGGCCGGCATGGACGCAGCAGTTCCCCGCCTCCAACGTGCGCTGGCCGAAGGCGAAGGCATCCTCCTTTATGGCGATTACGATGTGGATGGAACAATGGGGGTTTCCCTGCTCTACGATTTTCTCGCTAAGCGAGGCGCCAAACTCGACTACTACCTGCCCGACCGCTACAGCGAAGGCTATGGCCTGTCTATAGAAGGCGTTGAATATGCCCACAGAAAAGGACTTAGCCTTATTGTGGCCATCGACTGCGGCATCCGCGATCTGGCTGCCGCTCGCCACGCCCAACGCCTGGGCCTCGATCTCATTATTTGCGACCACCACCTGCCCGGCAGCGAACTGCCGGAGGCGGCGGCCATACTTGACCCCAAACGGGCAGACTGCTCCTATCCTTACCCCGAGCTCAGCGGCGCCGGCGTAGCCTTTAAGCTGGCGCAAGCCCTGGCGCGCGCAACGCCCGCTGCCGACGAGCGCCAGGAACTGGAACCCCTGCTCGACCTACTCGTCATCAGCATTGCCGCCGACATCGTGCCCCTCACGGGTGAAAATCGGGTGTTGGCCCATTTGGGACTGGAGCGCCTCAATGCCACCGAACGCCCCGGCATCAAAGCGCTGGCAGCCCAAAGCCGACGGCAGTGGCCGCTGCGCATTTCCGATATTGTGTTCGGGTTGGCGCCGCGCATCAATGCTGCCGGCCGCTTAGCCGATGCCGCCCAGGTGGTTAAACTCATGCTGGCTGCCGATAGGGAGGTGGCCTACCACTACGCACAGGTGCTCGACCAGCGCAATCAGTTGCGCCGCGAGTTTGACCGCCGCACCTTTGAAGAGGCTCAGGCCCTCTGGCTCGCCGACCCCGACCACCCCCGCCGGGCTGCCATCGTCCTCTATCAGCCGCATTGGCACAAGGGGGTAGTGGGTATTGTGGCTTCCCGCATGGCCGAAGCCTTCCACAAACCCGCCATCATCCTCACCCAGTCTGACAACCGCATTGTAGGCTCTGGCCGATCGGCAGGTACCTTTGACCTTCACGCAGCCCTATCCCTATGCGAGGATGTGCTCATTAATTACGGCGGCCATACCCATGCCGCCGGCCTTACCCTCTCTAACCACTGGCTGCCGGCCTTTTCTGATCGATTCGAAGGCGCCGCACAGGCCTTGGGCCGCCCCGAAGACAAAGCGCCCGCATTAGACATAAACGCCGAGCTGCCGCTCAGCCAGATTACCCCTGCCTTTTACCGCATACTACGGCAGTTTGGCCCCTTTGGCCCCGGCAATCCAACGCCGGTTTTTCTGGCCCGGGGCGTAACCGATACTGGCGGCGCACGCCGCCTGCAGGGCGACCACCTTAGAATAGTAGTCAAGCAAGGGGATTCCGACACCTTTGGCGGCATCGCCTTCAACCGGGGGCACGAACTGGAGCAACTCCTGCGCAGCCCCGCCTTCGACCTCTGCTTTTCCCTCGAAGAAAATCACTGGAAAGACCAGGTCTCCCTCCAACTCATGGTGAAAGATGTACATTTCGACTAAGCAAAACATTTAACCCGCCATCCCGCCTTGAGAATAGCGCTTTTCACTTAACTTTGTTGCTTATCAAATCTTGAAACAAGCATGGATATGCCTCTCCTCTTAGCCATCACCTGGGATGTTTCCCCCGAAATCGTTCAGCTCGGCCCGCTCACCCTGCGTTGGTATGGCCTGCTGTTTGCCCTGGGCTTCCTGCTGGGTTTTTACATCGTCAGACGCATGTTTTTAGCCGAAGGCGCCCCCGAAGCCTGGCTCGACAAATGCTTCATGGCTATGGTGCTGGGCGCTGTACTTGGCGCGCGACTCGGGCACGTATTTTTTTACGACTGGGACTACTACTCCCAACACCCCGGCGAAATTCTTGCTGTATGGGAAGGCGGCCTCGCCAGTCATGGCGGCGCTATCGGCATCATCCTGGCCCTTTGGTGGTACTCGGCGGCCGTCACCAAAAAGCCTATCCTCTGGATACTCGATAAGGTAGTGGTGCCCACCGCCTTAGCCGGTTGTTTCATCCGCTTGGGCAACCTCATGAACTCCGAAATCATCGGTACAGCCAGCGACGCGCCCTGGGCTTTCCTTTTCGTCAACGCCCACCCCGCCAGTTTGGCCGACCTGCCCCGCCATCCGGTGCAGATATACGAGTCTGTTTCCTATCTTTTCTCCTTCGGCCTCCTCTACTGGACGTACTGGTATACCAGCCGACGCCAAAAAACGGGCTACCTCTTTGGCCTCTTTTTGGTGCTCATCTTCGGTTTCCGCATTCTTATGGAGGCCTTCAAAGAAAGCCAGGGCGGTATCGAAAGCGCATTCGGCAGCCTGCTCAGCACCGGCCAACTGCTCAGCATACCCTTTGTGCTCACCGGCTTGTATTTTATGTTCCGCCGCAGCAAGTAAATACCCGTGAGCTTAAACGGGTTTCTTTTTTTGGGCCCCGCCGCATGACATTTTGCATATTGGGCATCTTGCGCGGCGCCGGGTGTTCCGCTACTATGGGCCGGCATAGCGTTTATGTCCAATCCTTAACGCAGGCTCCAGCCGGCCCATACCGCTGCACCCCCTGGTCCGAACCGCAGTAGAGACGCGATGCATCGCGTCTCTACTGCCAATGGGGTACGGACAAGGGGGTGAAGCGGTATGCCCGCCCATCAAAGGCGGGCATAAGAGCGGAACACCCGGCGCCGCGCAGGCAGCCTCCCGGAGGTAGATGCTATGCGGCGTGGCCCCAAAAGAATGGCCTTTTCCGGGCCGAATGCGCCGCAGGTAACCAGCGCCCTGCCCAAGCAGCGCGGCCGCGTTTTTTTGCCCACAAAGCAGCGTTTTGGCCTGTGCGGGCATCTAACCCATTGTACACTTTCCATACAACAGGCTAACCCATCAAATTTTGCTATTTTTGTCATAGCAGGCAGTCCTTTTCACAAAAGGGTATGCCCTGTACTGCAATTTACCATACAATCCCATAAACGTTTGGCTTATGAAACTTCGCCTGTTCGTTTTTTTGCTCGCCTTAGGAAGCTTTTCCACTTTCCTGACGGCCCAGTCGCCGACTAACAACATCTTTATCGAGGGCCCGCAGACGCTCTGCTTAGGCGAGTGTGGTACCTGGGTAGCCACCATCACGGGCGGAGGCCCGCAAGGCGGCGTCTACCAGTGGGTGTTCCAAAGCGGCGGCATCAGCGATCCCAACAGCTTTGTAGACACCATTACCACCAGCAGCGGCATACTCACCTGGTGCCCGCCTTTTGCGGGTCTCTTTCGCATCTCCCTCACCATTATAGGGCCCAACGGTACGACTACCGTCGTCAGCCAGCCTGCCGTAGTGTTCGTGGGCGAAGCGCTGCCTGCCTTTTACACTGCCTCCTATTTGGTAGAGACGGCCTGTGAGCAGGATACAATCACCATCTTCTTCCCCCAGGAAGAGCCTCGTTGTATACCCGTCTGCGAAGGTTCTGAGACCACCGTCACCCTCCTCAGTTTGTTTGGGGGCTTCAGCAACGGAAGTACCTTTGCCTATCAACCCAGCCCCAATGACCCCGATGCGTTGGGCTGGACCGTTAGTCAGGGTACATTGGCATCCGCCTCCGGCCAATCGGCTACCGTCGTCTGGGGGCAGCCGGGCTTCGGTTCTGTACAGGCCAATTGGACTACCCAGGTGCTGGGTGCAGATGTCTTCTGCCAAGTGACCATCAGCCCGTCCTTGTGTTTTGAAATAACGCCCCGGCCGGAAGCCCGCATCGAGACGGCGCCTGAGGCCGATGCCGGCACGGGCGTGCTCACCATCTGCGAAGGGCAGACGGTGCAGTTTGAAGGGGTATTGGCTGCGGGTTCGGCTTCCTTAGCCTGGAATTTTGGCGACGGCGCCACCGCCGCCGGCGCTACGGCGAGCCATACCTTCACGCAGCCCGGCGCTTATGAAGTACAATTGGTGGCGCTGTCTACCTGCGCTTGCAGCGATACGGCCCGCCTCACGGTGGTTGTCACCGGTAATGAAACGCCTTTCGTCGATTGTGTGGGCACCATCTGCGCCGGCGAAACGGTTACTTATAGCGCCAATACCGGCTGCGCTAACTACGTCTGGACAGTGAGCGCCAACGGCGCCATCATCAGCGGCGGCGGCCCTGCCGACAACTTCATCACCATCGAATGGCTGAGCGGCCCGACGGGCCAAATCAGCTTAGATACCGACGGCTGCCCCGATCTGAGCGCCTGTACCGAGACGGCCGTCCTGCAAGTGCCCATATTGGACGACAACGCCCTCATCGAAGGCCCGCCAACGGTATGCGCCGGCCAGCGGGCGGTATACGCCATAACGCCCTTTGAAGGCACGGAATTCACCTGGACGGTGTCCAACTTTGGCATCATAGAGTCGGGGCAGGGCACGCCCGGCATAACCGTGCTCTGGCAAGACCTCGGCTTTGTGCCCAGCCAGGCGCAGTGGGTGCGCGTAATGTACAACAACTGCTACCTCGACTGCGGCGGCGCCGACTCGCTGGTGGTCAATATGCGGCCAGGCTTCTTCGCTACCGGCGCCATAGAAACCTGCGCCGGCGGATCGGCTGATTTTACGGCCTTCCGCGACAATGGCCTGCCTTTGGCCGTCGACTGGTCGGTTATCGACGGGGCGGGCGCTACCGTCTGGACGGGCGGCCCTGCCGACAACATCTCCATCCCCTTCACCTTTGGCGCAGGGCGCTTCACGGTGCGGGCTACGCCCCCGGCAGCGGCGGTTTGTTTGCCCTACCTCGACTTAGGCATACAGGTATACCCCGAGCCCGCCGCCGTAGATTCCATTACCGGCCAACGGCGCATCTGCCCTGGCCAAAGCTACGTCTATCGCGTGCCCAATGCCGCCGCCGGAGACCGTTTTGAGTGGGTCGTCACCGATGGGGGAGCTACTACTACCCTCGTTGGCAATCCCATTGCCTACACCTGGGGGCCGGCAGGGCCCTACGCCATGCAGGTGCGCCGCCTACAGCGGCCGCCCCTCAATTGCAGCTCGGCTTTTACCAACTTTGCATTCTCCTCGGTGGGGAGTTTTACCATTGCCGGCCCCGCATCGGTATGCCGCGATGAAACGGCCAGTTATACTTCCTCCCTCACTGGCGACGGCGAGTACCAGTGGAGCATCCTGCCCGCCACCGCAGGCACCATAAAAGGCCGCGCCGACGCCACCGAGGTCGACATTCTCTGGCATGAAGCCGGCGCCGCGCAACTCCTCCTCAACGTATGCGGCCAGACGGAAAGCCTGAATGTGCAGATCAACGACCTGCCCCAGCCGATAGTGACGGCCCCCGCTTCGGTATGCGCCAACAGTACGACCACAGTGACTACTACGGCGGCTTTTGCCGCCTATGCCTGGGAGGATACCTCGGGTATGGCCATCTCCACCTTGCCCAACCCCAACTTAGGCGCCGGTTACTACCGCCTTACCGCCACCAACGCCCAGGGATGCGTAGGCGAAGCGCTCTTCAGCATCGGTCAGCATCCCGTCGGCACGATCAGCATCAGCACCCCCGATTTTACCATCTACTGCCTTGAGCCGCCTTTTGCGCGCCTGTTTGCGCCGGCTACCGGGGCCGGGCTTTCCTACCAGTGGTTTCAGGACGGGGCGCCGGTGGGGGCCAACAGCCCTTCGTTTACCGCTACGGCCTTGGGCGCCTACCAACTGCGGGTCACCGATGTGAATGGCTGCGAGGCTGTCTCCAACGTCATCAGCTTAGTGATCAATTGCGGCGGCGGAGGCGGCGGAGCGCCCGGCGGCGGAGCGGGTTGCAACAATCCGGCCCAAACGTTTACCATCGCTCCTGGCGCCCGCTGCGAAACCCACAACTTTGCCGCCATTGCCGCCGGCGCTACGGCTGTGAGCTGGGATTTTGACGACCCCGCCAGCGGCGGCGCCAACTTTAGCACGGCCTTCAATCCGAGCCATACTTTCTCAGCTCCCGGGTTTTACCGGGTGCTGCTCACGGCCGAATACCCCGGCGGGGCCGTATGCCGCACCATCATCCCCGACACCATCTTAGCCGTGGCCAACTTCGACTATGCCGCAGCCTGCTCCGACATTGCGGTGTCCTTTACCGATCTTTCGGCCTACCTTCCGCTCACGAGCATTACGGCCTGGGAGTGGCACTTTGGCGATCCTGGCTCGGGTACGGCAGATACCTCTTTCCTGGCGGCGCCTACGCACATTTACGATACCGCCGGCGTCTATCAGGCGCGCCTCATCGTCACCACCGCCGCCGGCTGCCAGGCCGAAGTGGTAAAACCCGTGACGGTGCTGCCTTCGCCCGTGTTGTCGTTCCCCACTCCCGATGTCAGTTGTGCCGCTACCTCCATTGCCTTCCTGCTTCAGCCCGATGATGGCATCAGCCCCACCTGGGACTTTGGCGACCCGGCCGGCGGCAGCGCCAACACCTCGCAGCGCTCGGATCCTTTCCATGCCTATGCGCTTCCGGGCGCTTATAGCGTACAACTTTCCGGCTTCAACATCTACGGCTGCCCCGACACCTTCCTGCGCAGCATAACCATACAAGCCAACCCGTTGGCCGGCAGTATAGCCCCGCCCGGCCCCACCACCCTGTGCCAGGGCGACAGCGTACTGCTGACGGCCCCTGCCGGCGGTACGGCCTGGGCTTGGTCGACGGGCGAAACCACCGAGCAGCTCATGGCCCGCGAAGCCGGCCTCTACAGCGTTGTGGTCACCAATGCAGAGGGCTGCACCTACGAAGCGCCCCCCAGCGCCGTGGACATCATTCCCGCCCCGGAAGGCCCCATCCGGGCCGTGGCGTACGACGACAACGGTCGCCCCATCTTTTACGTCTACGATAGCTTAGCGGTATGCTTCGGGGAAGACGTCTTCTTGGAAACCGTCTTCCGGCCGGGCTTCTCCTGGCTCTGGTCGACGGGAGACGTGACGACCAACATCAGCTTTACCGCCGACCGCAACAACCTCCTGCAGGTGGGCGAGCACATCATCACGCTGCGCACAACCGATGGCGCTACGGGCTGCGCCGTTGTGGAAACCTTTGTGGTGACCGTTCACCCCACGCCCAACCAGCCCATCCTCGTCAGCCTCTCGCCCCAGCCCTTATGCGGCGGGACGCCCATCGACCTGGAGGTGAGCAATGTTGAAGCAGGCGTTTCTTACCTCTGGAGCAATGGAGGCCAGGGCGCCGCCATCCAAACCGATGCCGGAGGCAGCTATGTAGCCGCCGCCATCAATGCCTTTGGCTGCCGCGCCCTCAGCGACCCCATTGAGGTTTTTCCCGGCCCCGACATCAGCCTTGTGCCCGGCGGCTGCCATGTGCGCTGCCAGCCAGACACCCTCTGCCTGCCCCCTATTCCGGGCGTCGTCAGCTTTCAATGGCTGCTCAACAATGCGCCCATCCCCGGCGCCACCGCGCCCGAGCTGATTACCGACCAAAGCGGGATCTACGCCCTGCAAATGACCGACGGCAATGGCTGTCTCAGCACATCGGCCCCCCTGACGCTGGACTTGCTCCCCGGCTTCGGCGACATTGTGGGCAACGTCTACTTTGACGTCAATGAAAACGGCCTCATCGACGCCGCCGATACCTTAGTGGCCAATGTGCCCCTGTTGCTTGTTTATACCGCCGGCGCCGATACCGTACGCTCTACCGCTGCCGGCGCCTACGGCTTTGTGGGCATTCCCGCCGACAACTATACCGTACAAGTGGACACCCTCAATCTGCCGGAGGGCTGGCGCGCTTACATCGCCTCGGTAGACACCGTGCTGGCGGGCTGCGACCAGTTGGTGACCCTGCCCTGGCTGCTGTACCAAAGCTGCGCCTTGGACACCAGCTTCACGGTATCCATTTGCCCGGATGAAGTCTTCACCTACCAGGGGCAGAACCTGCCGCCGGGCAGTAGCCAAACCTTTACGCTTAGTACCCTGCTGGGCTGCGACTCGGTGGTGACGGTGACGGTGCAGGCCCTGAGCACGGCTACGGGCAGCGAGACGCTATTTGCCTGCCCCGGCAGCACGGCTACCTATCAGGGCATGGCTTTGGCCATCGGCAGCAGCACGCCTTTCACCTTTGCCGGGGCCAACGGCTGCGACTCGGTGGTGACGGTGACGGTGCAGGCCCTGAGCACGGCTACGGGCAGCGAGACGCTATTTGCCTGCCCCGGCAGCACGGCTACCTATCAGGGCATGGCCTTGGCCATCGGCAGCAGCACGCCTTTCACCTTTGCGGGGGCCAACGGCTGCGACTCGGTGGTGACGGTGACGGTGCAGGCCCTGAGCACGGCTACGGGCAGCGAGACGCTATTTGCCTGCCCCGGCAGCACGGCTACCTATCAGGGCATGGCCTTGGCCATCGGCAGCAGCACGCCTTTCACCTTTGCGGGGGCCAACGGCTGCGACTCGGTGGTGACGGTGACGGTGCAGGCCCTGAGCACGGCTACGGGCAGCGAGACGCTATTTGCCTGCCCCGGCAGCACGGCTACCTATCAGGGCATGGCCTTGGCCATCGGCAGCAGCACGCCTTTCACCTTTGCGGGGGCCAACGGCTGCGACTCGGTAGTGACGGTGACGGTGCAGGCATTCTCTACGCCTACTACGGTGCTCGTCCAATCGGTTTGCGCCGGCGAGGCCTTCAGCTACTTAGGCTTCAGCCTGCTGCCGGGCGCCGACACCACCTTTGTGCTCGCCGATGCGCGGGGGTGCGACTCCTTAGTGCGGGTACAGGTGAGCGGCCTGCCCGCCGCCGCCCTCAGCTTGGCCCTGCTGCCCAGTTGCCCCAACGAAAACAGCGGCTCCCTGACCATCGCGCCCACCGGCGGCGCCAGCCCTTTCCGCTACGCCCTCGATGGTGTGGCCTTTAGCGCGGCTACCTTCTGGGACAACCTCGCCCCCGGCGCCTACCAGCTCTCTGTGCTCGACAATAACGACTGCCCTTCCGCCTGGCCTTTCACCATCGAGGCCCAGCCGGCCCTTGCCGCCCTGCTGCCCGATGTGACGCTGCCCTGCGACGGCGCCGAGGCGAGCCTCACCCCTGAGGTGCTGAGCGGCGACGATGGGTCTTTGGCTTTTGTGTGGTCCGACGGCGACTTCCCTACGCCCCGACCGTTAGCGGCGCCAGGCGTCTATACCTTGCGCATCAGCAACAGTTGCGAGACCCTCACCCTACAGGCCAATGCCCGCTTGGAGCGCGATGCCGACAGCCTGAGCTTAGTATACGTTCCCAACGCCTTCTCCCCCAACGACGACGGCGTCAACGATAAATTCCAGTTCTTCGCCGACCCCGATCTGGTGCTCGAAAACATCAGCTTCCGCGTATTCGACCGCTGGGGCGCGCTGGTGTATCAGGGCTCTCAACCCGACAGCGCCTGGGCGGGCAAGGTAGGCGCTACGGCCGCCGATCCGGCCCTCTTCATCTGGCTGCTGGAAGCCGACGCCACCCTCTGCGGTCGCCGCATACGCATCAAGCGGCAGGGAGAGGTGTCGCTGATCCGATAGGCCGGCTATGGCGCTCTATGCCCGGGGTCGGCGAACCTTAGGCATAGAGCGCTTTAGGGGGCGGCAATAGAATGGCGGAGGTTTTTTTCTTTTTTGGGCCACGCCCGCGTGGCATTTACCTTAGGGGGCCTAAACCTACGGCTCGGGGATCGTCGTGGCTCGGGGTTAGTGCTTTAGGGCTTGGGATAGCAGTTTTATACCTGGGGCGCTCCCCGATCCGGAGCGTCGGCGATCCCCGAGCTTCCCATGCAAAAGGTAGGGAGGATTGTCTTTTTTGATTCCGCCAGACGCAAAAAGATCGGGGAGCGAAAGTGCTATGCTCAGCTTCGCTGATCTGTTTTTTTCACCATTAAGCTAGTTAAGGTAGTTAAGACCCAAGCGGCGCAGGCTGCCTGCCCATGCCTAAGCGGAGCCCCTTAATGTCCTTAACTACCTTAATGTTAAAAAACATTAACCTACGACGTGTTCACTGAGAAAAAACCCGCAACTGGCTCTAACACAAAGATAAGGCTCCCCGACTTTTCACAAATATTGAGTTGTCAGAGCCTGTTAAAAATTACAAAACCCCTAATGCGTTCCTGATGCCATGTATCATAACCCAAGCCTGAGATGATTCAACGGTCAATTCATAATCCTTTGATAATCTTCGACTCCACATCATCCAAGAGATAAAACGCTCTACTTTCCAGCGGTGTGCAACAGGTATGAATCCTTGCTCTTTAATCTGTTTTGAGATATGAACCTCCAGCTTAAAGTTATCTTTTGCCCATTTGATTA
>Ga0209573_1000187_pt1 | contig 155795 bp, 125 predicted proteins | sample TNRBio252014_DNA_FD_185870 | JGI IMG/M metagenome (GOLD analysis project Ga0209573, IMG submission 185870) | Wastewater treatment Type I Accumulibacter community from EBPR Bioreactor in Madison, WI, USA - TNR Reactor_6/25/2014_ DNA (SPAdes)... | ecosystem: Engineered > Bioreactor > EBPR >...
CGCCGCCATGACCTTGGTGATCGCCGCCGTGAGCGTCGTCTTCCCATGATCTACATGCCCGATCGTCCCAACATTGACATGCGGCTTCGTTCGCTCAAACTTTTCTTTGGACACCGTACTCACTCCAACCGAAACAGATATTCAGCACAAACTTCAGGATGATTTCTTGACCACCGCCTCGGCAATCGCAGCGGGGGCTTCGTTGTATTTTGCAAATTCCATGGAATAGGTGGCACGGCCCTGCGTTGCTGAACGCAGATCAGTGGCATAACCGAACATTTCAGCCAGCGGCACTTCGGCACGGATGACCTTCCCCGATGGCGAGTCGTCCATGCCTTGCAAGATGCCACGTCGACGATTCAAATCTCCCATCACGTCGCCCATATAATCTTCGGGAGTGACGACTTCTACTTTCATAATCGGCTCCAGCAGGATGGCCCCCGCTTTGTGCGCACCTTCCTTGAAGCCTATCGATCCAGCAATCTTGAACGCCATTTCGCTGGAATCGACCTCATGATAAGAACCGTCGAAAATCGTGACTTTGACATCGACTACCGGATAACCGGCCAGCACGCCTTTTTCCATCTGCTCCTGCACACCTTTGTCGACGGCCGGAACATATTCTCTGGGCACCACGCCACCGACGATGGCGTTAACGAATTCGTAGCCTGCTCCCGGCTCGCGCGGCTCAAGCTTCAGCCAGACATGGCCGTACTGACCACGACCGCCGGATTGGCGCACGAACTTGCCTTCCTGCTCGACCGCCTTGCGGATCGTTTCGCGATAAGCGACACGCGGCTTGCCGACGTTAGCGTCGACTTTAAACTCACGCTTGAGCCGATCCACAATGATTTCCAGATGCAACTCACCCATACCGGAGATGATGGTCTGGCCTGACTCCTGATCGGTGTGCACCCGAAAGGAAGGATCTTCCTGAGCCAGCTTGCTCAGGGCGACGCCCATTCTTTCCTGATCAGCCTTGGTTTTAGGTTCAACCGCGACCGAGATAACTGGCTCCGGGAACTCCATACGCTCCAAGGTGATCACCTGATTAGGATCACACAGCGTATCACCGGTCGTGACATCCTTCAGTCCGACGCAAGCCGCGATATCGCCTGCCAGGATTTCCTTGATTTCCTCGCGGCTGTTAGCGTGCATCTGCACCAAGCGACCGATGCGCTCGCGCCGACTCTTGATCGGGTTGTAGACGGTATCACCGGAATTGACCACGCCGGAGTAGCAGCGAATGAAGGTCAGGGTACCGACGAAAGGATCGGTGGCGATTTTGAATGCTAACGCGGCAAACGGCGCATCATCCTTCGCTGGGCGCTCGCCTTCACTTTCGGCGGCATCATCCAGCACGCCTCTGACCGGCGGCTTGTCGGTGGGCGAGGGCAAATAGCGGATCGCCGCATCCAGCATCGCCTGCACGCCCTTGTTCTTGAACGCAGAACCACACAGAGCAGGCACAATCTCGCCTTTCAGAGTGCGGGCGCGAATCCCGGCGTTAATCTCTTCCTCGGTCAAGGTCTGGCCTTCGAGATATTTATCCATCAACTCGTCGGACGCTTCAGCAGCGGCTTCGACCATCTTCTCGCGCCACGCTTCGCACTCGGCGCGCAAGTTGGCGGGAATCTCGACATACTCGAACTTCATACCGAGGCTTTCTTCGTCCCAGTTGATCGCCTGCATCTTCACCAAATCGACCAAGCCCTTGAACTGATCTTCAGCGCCAATGGGCAACTGAATCGGCACTGGCTTAGCACCCAAACGGCTTTCGATCTGGCCTACCACACGCAGGAAATCGGCACCAGCCCGGTCCATCTTATTGACGAACGCCAGACGCGGCACACCGTATTTATTGGCCTGACGCCAGACGGTTTCGGATTGAGGCTCTACGCCACCGACGGCACAAAACACAGCGCACGCACCATCCAGAACCCGCAACGAGCGTTCGACTTCGATGGTGAAATCGACGTGGCCGGGGGTATCGATGATGTTGACACGATGTTCGTCGAACTGGCCCGCCATACCGCTCCAGAAGCAGGTCGTTGCGGCAGAGGTAATGGTGATACCGCGCTCCTGCTCTTGCACCATCCAGTCCATCGTCGCCGCGCCATCATGCACCTCGCCCAGCTTGTGGGAGACGCCTGTGTAAAACAGGATGCGCTCGGTCACCGTGGTCTTGCCAGCATCAATGTGGGCCATGATGCCGAGGTTGCGGTAGCGCTCGATGGGGGTTTTGCGGGCCACGACTCTTGATTCCTTACTAACCAAACTTACCAGCGATAATGGGCGAAAGCTTTATTAGCTTCCGCCATACGATGCACATCCTCGCGCTTCTTGACAGCAGCGCCGCGACTATCGGACGCATCCAATAATTCACCGGCCAAGCGCCGGGCCATGGATTTTTCGCCGCGCTTACGGGAGGCGTCGATTAGCCAGCGCATGGCCAGGGTGTTACGACGAATCGAGCGGACTTCGATCGGCACCTGATAGGTGGCACCGCCAACCCGGCGGGATTTCACCTCAACCACCGGACGCACGTTGTCGAGTGCCTGCTCCAAGGTCTCCATCGGGTTTTCCTTACCCTTCTCGGCCATCACATCCAACGCGCCATAGACAATACTTTCAGCCACGGACTTTTTACCGCGCTCCATGACCATATTGACGAACTTAGCCAGCATCTCGCTCCCATGTTTGGGATCGGGGAGGATGATGCGCTTGGGGACTTCTCTTCTTCTAGGCATAACCGTCTCGATCTGCTACTAACGCGAATAAGGCGATGTTTAGGATTTGGGCCGCTTGGCGCCGTACTTGGAGCGGGCCTGGCGACGCTTGACGATGCCGGAGGTATCCAGGCTACCGCGCACGATGTGATAACGCACACCAGGCAAGTCCTTAACGCGGCCGCCACGAATCAGCACCACCGAGTGCTCTTGCAGATTGTGGCCTTCGCCACCAATGTAGCTGGTCACTTCCTGGCCGTTGGTCAAACGGACACGCGCAACCTTGCGCAGCGCCGAGTTAGGCTTCTTCGGCGTCGTGGTGTAGACGCGGGTACACACACCGCGTTTTTGCGGGCAACTTTCGAGCGCCGGCACATTGCTTTTGGCTTTTTTGCTGGAACGCGGCTTGCGCACCAACTGGTTAATTGTGGCCATTGGCCCCTACTCCAATACGCTTTAAAATTCGGTGAACCCGGCAGCGGGTATGCTGGGTCAAAAATCCGGGCTGCAAAGACGCGGAACTATAGGGAGGTAAGACCCTGAAGTCAAGCGGGGTTCTACAATATCAGGGGAACTGCTGGTGTGACGAACGCTTAGCCGAAATCTCGACCTCAATTCTATGTTGCTGGCCATCATCCAGCAAGCGGATTATGGATTCGGTTTGTGCCACCCCATCCACCGTGACGCGCATCCCGCCCACGCTGGTTTCGTTTTGTACGACGCTAATGGCGTAAACCGTTTCCCGATAGCGATACGCCATCTTAAATCCCGGCCAGTCGGCGGGCAGGCAAGGCGCAAGATGCAGTACATCCCCCGCCAGTCGCAAGCCCAGCAACGATTCCACAATCAGCCGATACAGCCAGCCCGCTGAGCCGGTATACCAACTCCAACCGCCTCGCCCGCTATGCGGCGCGACCCCATAGACATCGGCAGCGACCACATACGGTTCCACCTTATAGGTCAGCACCGCATCGGGGGTCAGGGCGTGATGAATCGGGTTAATCATGTCCAGTAGCTCCCAAGCCCGCTCGCGGTCGCCCAGCGCAGCGAAAGCCATAGTCGCCCACACCGCGCTATGGGTGTATTGACCGCCGTTCTCGCGCACGCCGGGGACGTAACCCTTGATATAGCCGGGATTCAAGTCCGAGCTGTCAAGCGGCGGGTCAAGCAATTGAATCAGTCCTTTGTCCCGCCGCACCAGCCGCGCATCCAGCGAGTCCATCGCTTGGTGGGCGCGGGCCGCATCGCTGGCCCCCGACAGCACCGCCCAGCTTTGCGAGATGGAATCAATCTGGCATTCGGCGTTGCTGGCCGAACCCAGCGGCGTACCATCATCGAAGTAGGCACGGCGGTACCACGCCCCATCCCAGCCATGCTCGTGGAGACTTTGCCGCAGACGCTCAGCGTGTTCGCGGCAATGTTCGACGAAGGCTAAATCATTTTGTAACCGGGCGACTTCGCTGAATTGCCGCAGCACGTCATACAGGAAAAACCCCAGCCAGATGCTTTCGCCCTTGCCGTGAATGCCGACCAGATTCATGCCGTCATTCCAATCACCCGCACCCATCAGCGGCAGGCCGCGCGGACTCAGTAACGTCAAACCACGCTCGATAGCGCGGGTACAATGCTGGTACAAACTCCCCGCCTCTGGCGCGTACTGGGGCAAGTCGTAATAGGAGTCTTCCCCTACCGGCACCGGACGCCCCTCCAAAAAGCCGACCGATTCCGCTAAGACCTCACAGTCGCCGGTGGCCAGCACGTAGCGGGCCGTTGCCAGCGGCAGCCACAGGTAATCGTCGGAACAGCGGGTACGGACGCCTCGGTTAGACGGCGGATGCCACCAATGCTGTACGTCACCCTCGATAAACTGATGTGCCGCGCCCAACAGCACTTGCTCGCGCAATAGCATCGGTTGGGTATGTACCAGCGCCATCACGTCCTGCAACTGGTCGCGGAAGCCGAACGCGCCGCCGGATTGGTAGTAGCCGCTACGCGCCCACAGCCGACAGGCCAGAATCTGATAAACCAGCCAGCCGTTGGTGAGGACATCAAGCGACGGGTCTGGGGTTTCCACCTGCACCGCGCCCAGCGTCTGCCGCCAGTACGCCCGCACCGCCTCAAGCGCCGCTTGCGCTGCAGCAACCCCCCGATAGCGATGCACCAGCCTGCTGGCGTCATCCGCGCCGCGCCGACCCGCCACACCCAGCCGGAATACGAGGTCATGTTGCTGGCCGGGCGCAAGCTCGACCACCACTTGAAGGGCTGCACACGGGTCAAGCGCTGCCCCGACGTTGCCGGACAACCGCGCTCGGCTCAATGCTGCCGGTTGTTCGGGCCGCCCATTGCGACCAAAGAACTCCACGCGGTCGCCGCTTACCGTTCGCGTCGGGTCATCGACATCGAAAAACGCGAGGCGGTCGGCGAATTCGAGGTTATAGGGATTACGGGCGAACAGCGCCCCGCTGTCGGCGTCGATTTCGGTGATGACATAGGGAATGGATTTGGGCCGCAAATCGCCCAGCACCCATTCCATATAACCGGTTGCGGACAGCCGCCGTGGCTCGGTGGTGTCGTTGCGTAGCTTTAGCACCCAGAATTTAACCGGCGCATCGATGGCGACATACATCCACAACTCCGACCGGATGCCGTCTTCGGTATGCTCAAATACGCTGTAACCGAAGCCGTGGCGACTGGTATAAGGCCCGGTACCGCGCCGAGGCAGCGGCGTCGGTGACCAATAATGGCCGGTCGCCTCATCGCGCAGATAAAACGCCTCGCCGCTGACATCCGTCACTGGGTCGTTGCGCCAGGGCGTCAGGCGGAACATGTGGGCGTTTTCGCTCCAGGTATAGGCCCCGCCGCTTTCTGACACCACGCTGCCAAACTGGCGGTTCGCCAACACATTGGCCCACGGTGCGGGCGTCACGTTCTCGGCGGTGGTGGTGATGACGTACTCCTGACCATCCGGGGTGAAACCGCCCAAGCCATTGGCAAACAGCAACGCACGGTGTGGCGGCACGGCGGGCGTCTCCGCCGGACGGTCACGGGTCGGATGCAGCAGCGGCAGGCGCTTGGGCAGCGGGGTCCGCCGATGCATCTGTTCGGCCAGCGTGCCCCGGCTGTCGCTGAGAATGGCGCGGGCCACCGTCTGAAACAGGATGCGATCCTCGTGCGAGATTTGGTCAGCGGCGCGGACGAAGATGCCGCCGGGCCGATCAATCATGTGCGCTTCATCCCCGGCGGTAATCAGGCCCATCATTTGCTCGTGCAACGATTGCCGGTAACCGACCCGGTCCTCATTCCAGATCACCAAATCAACCGTCAGACCTTTTAAACGCCAGTAGGCATGTGCCCGCACCAATTGCCGCACCAATTCAATGTGCGCTACATCCTCAATTTGCAACAACACAATCGGCACATCGCCGGAAATCGCGTAGGCCCATAGTGCCGACTGGCCCCGGCGGTTTTGGCTAATCAGGCTGGCCTCGGCGCGGAGGGCGGCATTGGCATACAGCACCGGGCTGGCCAGTTGCGCATACAGCCGGGCCTCGGCCTGCGTCGCATCAAGCTGGCGTAGCACCACGTGCGCATGGGTCCAGGCCAGTTCAAACACACGGTCCGCCAACCGCTGGTCCTGATATTTGCTGATCAGGTTCCAGGCTTGTTCGCGGGTGTCGCACGCCCCACACACTAAATCCACGGTCACCGTTTCATCAGGTGCCAGTGCCAGCCGATAGCGGATGGCGGCAATGGGATCGAGTACAGAACCTGCGCTACCGGAGAGCGGCTCCGACGCCACCAGGGCGGAGGGTTCGGCTACGGTGCGCCCGCGCCCGATAAACCGTAGCCGGTCGGTTTCATACGACACACTCGCCGTCGTCTCGCCACGTACCACCAGCAGGAAAAACAGCCACGGCGGCTGCTCGTCGCGGGAACGGGGTCGGCGGGTGCAGAGAATCGCCGGGTGCGGGTGCAGAATTTCGGTCTGTACAAACAGGTTGCTAAAGGCCGGGTGCAGCGCATCAGCGGCGGACGTGGCCAGCACCAGTTCCGCGTAGCTGGTGATTTCGATGACGCGATGGCTGCGTGAACGGTTGCCGAGGCGAATCCGCCGTAACTCAATATCGTCTTCCGGCGAGACGGTGATTTCGGTATAGGCTTCGATGTCGTGATCACGGCGGCGGAATTCGGCGCGACCTTCGGTAAAAATGGCTTCGTAATGGTCGGGCTGCTTGAGCGTCGGCTGAAAGGCGGTGGACCAGAATGCGCCGCTGTCGACATCGCGCAGATAGCAGAAGGTGCCCCAAGGGTCGCGGGTGGCGTCTTCCCGCCAGCGGGTCAGGGCCAAGTCTTTCCAGCGGCTGTAACCACCACCTGCGTTGGTGACCATCACGTGGTAGCGGCCATTGGATAACAACTGCACTTCGGGGAACGGGGTATCGGGCGTGGTAAACACCCGCACCGACCCACCATCGCCCTCCTCGCCAACCCGGCTGTCAGTCAGCTCGTCGGTGGTACGCGGATGGAAGGCGATGGTCTTGGGGATACGCTCTTGCAACAGCAGCGCGGTGGCCTGGAATTGCGGCGTGGCGGCAAAACGCTTTTGCATCGGCCTATCCAGCAGCAAATAGGCCAGCGCTAACAAGCTCATGCCTTGATGATGGGCCATGTACGAGCGCACCACGGCATGACTCTGGCCGCGTGGCACCCGCGAGGGTGTGTAATCGATGGCCTCGTAGAAGCCGTAAGGGCCGGTAAATCCGGCGGCGGCCAATTGCTGTAAATTCGCGCAAGCCGCTTCAGGATGGACCATCAAGGCCAAGGCGCTGGCATAGGGCGCAATCACTAAATCGCTGGCCAGACCGCGTTTCAAGCCCAGACCCGGCACTCCGAAGGCGTGATATTGGTAATTAAGCTGGGCATCGACGGCGTTATAGCCGGATTCCGACACCCCCCAAGGAACGCCCCGCTGGCGACCGTATTCGATTTGGCGAGCCACCGCGCCCTGATAGGTCTGGTCGAGCAGGGTATGTTCATCGGTCGGCATCACCAGCAGCGGCATCAGATACTCAAACATGGAGCCGCTCCACGAAATCAGCGTGGGTTCACCCGCTTCGATGCTTAACAGCCGTCCCAGCGCAAACCAGCTTTCCTTGGGTAACTGGCCTTGGGCGATGGCGGTGAAAACACCCAGTCGCATTTCTGAGGCCAGCAGGTCGTAATAGCCGACATCCCGCCGCCGGTCGCTGTAGTTGTAGCCGATGGCCAGCAGATGCTGGGCCGGGTCGTACAAGAATTCATAATCCAGTTGCGCCAGTTCGCCCGCGTGCAACGCCAGTTGCTCAATGGCGGTGAGGCGCTCGCGGGCATGACGGCTGGCGGTCTGAAGGACGGGAGCCATCACCCGCAGCCATTCACGGGCCGCAGCCGCTGCCGCTGCGTCGGGTGGTTGGGCGAGCAGCGCTGCGGCATCGGCGCCTAATTCGGCCAATTGCCGCACACTCGGCAGGGCATCGGTCGCCAGAAAGCCCGTAAACCCGCCTTCCGGTCGCGGGGACAGCGTCAGCCACGGCGCGAGAAAGAGCAGCTCGTCCAAGGCGCTGCGGCATTGCCGGGCCAAGGTGTCGGCCCCGTCCTGTACGGCTTTGGGGGCGTTCTTCCCGACCGCGCCCATGCCTTGTTCAGCCTGCGCGGCAAGCTGGGCGAGGAGATGGCGCACGGCAGACAGCGTGACGGGTCGTGCCAGCGCCGCGTGTTCCAAGGTCTGTTGAAAGTGCGCCAATGGCGGCGGCAACGGCGGTTTCAGTTCCTCCGCCAGCAGCGCGAAGCTGTCTTGCAGGCCCTCCAGCCAGCGGGCACCGAGCAGCGGTTCATCCGCTAAGGCGCGTAGTCCGGATTGCAAAATCAGCAAATGACCCGCCAGATTGCCGCTGTCAACGGCGGAGATGTAAATGGGGTGCAGCGGTTTGAGCGATTGGGTGTCGTACCAGTTGTAGAAATGGCCCTGATACCGCTCCAGCCCCGCCATGGTCCGCAAGGTACAGGCGGTGCGCTCGACCAACTGCCCGGCGGTGAGGTAGCCGAAATCATAGGCCGATAAATTCGCCAGCAACGACAGCCCGATATTGGTGGGCGAGGTGCGATGGGCGACCACCGGCGGTTGTTCCTGATAATTATCCGGCGGCAGCCAGTAATCCTGTGGCCCGACGAAGGTTTCAAAAAACCGCCAGATTTTACGGGCATGGCGACGCAGGAACCGTACCTGCTCCTCAGTCAATTGCGCTTCACGCCGCTGTAAGGGGCGACTCAACCACCAGGCGAGTCCCGGCGCGAGCAACCACAGCAACAGCACCGGCCCGGCCACCAGCAGCGCCGCTGGCCGGCTCAACGCCAGCGCTACCCCGGTGAGTGCCGCCAACGCCGGTGCGCTGATCATCGTCCGATAAAAGGCCGCCACCTCGCCGCGCTTTTGGCGTTCTGTATCGGTCGAAGGCGTCCACTCCAGCAAATCCCGACCGCTGACCGTCATCCGCCACAGGGTGCGTGCGATGGCGTCCAGACTGAACAAGGCTTCATAGGGCAGGCAGGCAATCGTCAACAACCCGTGTGCCAACTGCTGGAGAAGCGCCCGCGTGGCGGCGCTCAGGTGCTGATGCCAGCCGATGTCGCCGGGCTTGCGCACCATGCCGGGAAACGCCGTCATCACCGGCGTCAGTAAGACAATGCCGAGGACCGCCAGCGTCCAGACGCCGGATGACGACAACAGCAGCCAACCCAGCACCAGCAACAGTGTCAATGCAGCGGGGACGACACTGCGGCGCAGATTGTCGAACAGCTTCCAACGCGACAAGGCCGACAGCGGATTCCGTCGGGAACGCCCGTCGAGGTCGGGCACGCGCGGCAACAGCCATTGCGCAATCTGCCAATCCCCGCGAATCCAGCGATGGCGGCGGCTGACATCGGCGCTGTAAGACGCCGGATAGTCTTCGTAAAACTGCACATCGCTGAGCAGACCCGCCCGCGCGTAACAGCCTTCCAGTAAATCATGGCTCAGGATGCGGTTTTCGGGAAAACGCCCGGCGAGCGCCTGCTCAAAGGCATCGACATCGTAGATGCCCTTGCCGATAAACGAGCCTTGCTGGAACCAGTCCTGATAGACATCCGACACCGCCCGCGTATAGGGATCAATACCCGCATCGCCGCTATGCAGCCGCGCATATTCGGAGCGGTTCATACCGGTCAGGCTCACCGACACGCGCGGTTGCAGGATGCCATAGCCTGCTTGGACCCGCTGGCGGCTCGCATCGTACTGGGGCCGATTGAGCGGGTGGGCCATGACGCCGACCAGTTCGCGGGCGGTATCGCGCGGCAATTGGGTGTCGGTGTCCAAGGTGATGACATACTGGATGTTTTCCAGCCGTGTCGTGTCCCCGACCACCCGCGAAAAGCGCTCACCCGCATCGCCGCGCAACAGCGCATTCAAATCGCTCAGCTTGCCGCGCTTGCGCTCGTAACCCATCCAGACACCTTCCTGCGGATTCCAGCGGCGCGGTCGGTGGAATAGCAAAAAGGCCGGTTCACTGCCAAGGCGGGGGTATTTTTCATTGAGCGCTTCAATGCCTTGCGCGACGGCATCCACCAGCATCGCGTCATCCGGCATGGTCGGGTGCGGCGCATCGCGAAAATCAGTCAACAGGCCAAAACACAAACGGGCATCCTGATTGGCCAGAAACCGGATTTCCAACCCTTCGAGCAAGGCGTCAATGGCTTGCAAGCTGCCTATCAGCGTGGGCGTTACCACCAACGTTCGCGCAGTCGGGGGAATACCGCTGGAAAAATCCAGTCGTGGCAGGACGCGCGGCGCGACCAACAGCGTCGCCAGCCAATTGCTCAGCGCCACCGCCAGATGGCTGGTCGCCACCACCGCCAGAAGACCCAGCAGCACCAGCATCCCGCCCGACCCGCCTTCACGCCGCGCGTAACTGAGCAGGCTATCGCTAAAGACCGCGGTCATCAGGACGATGGCGCTGAGATACAGCACCAGCGGAAACTGGCGGCCTCGGCGGATTAAAGCGTCTGCGGTGCGAAACCGGGCTTGCACCGCGTGTTCAAGCTGCGCTAAACCGGCGGCGACCAGATAGTAGCCCACATGGGCAGCGCGGTCGGTGCGATGGGAACGGGCGGCCTGTTTTTGAGCCAATGCGATGGCGTGACGGCCCACCTCGGCCTCGGATAAGGGGCTGTTTCTGGCGAGATGCTCCACGACATGCCGGTAGCAATCCCGCGTCGCAAAATCCATCCGGCCATAAACGCCGCTCGGATCATCCCGCAACACCTGTTCAACCGCGCTCAGCGTTTCCACGAACTCCCGCCAGTCCATCGCTCCCAAAGCACGCAGACTGCCGATGCTATTGCTCACCGAGACCTGATTGGCGGCCTGGTGCTGGGCTTCCCGTTGGACTGATTGTTCGATGGTTAGCCCCAACTCCGCCAGATGCTGCTCCATCCACGACAGCGGCAGGGCCAGCGTCGCGCTTTGGCCGCGTAGCCGTCGCGCCAGTTCCGCCACGAAGGCGCTCGATAGCGGCGGATTGGCGCGGGCCATGTCAGCGACGGTCAAAACCAGATTTTTCGGGTCTTTCTCAACCATTGCAGTCAGTTGGTCAGCCCACTCTCCGGCCTGCTGGCGGTCGGTGGCGCTGGCGGCAATCCGGGCGGCCGCGCGGCGCAGATTCTCAATCAACGCCAAGCGCAGCATGATGGGCACTGCCCACAACTCGCCCAGTTTCAGGATTGAACCGGTTTGATAAGCGGCAATGAAACGACTGAGCGTATCGGGGTCCACCCGGCCATCGCCGTGGGCGATGATTTCCAGCGCCAGATCGTACACACGCGGCAATCCCGCTGAAGGCCCGTCCGCCAGCCGAGGTAATTCCCGGCTATAGCCTTTGGGCAAGTGGCGCTTGGCGGTGCGGATTTGCTCCTCAATCAGATAAAAATTATCCAGCAACCATTCCCCGGCGGGTGCAATCCGCTGATTCGTGGTCACTGTCGCGGTCAGCAGGGTGCAGACCTCGGCCAGGATACGTTCGTTTTCAGTCAAACGCGCCAATAATCGATCCGGGACTTGACCGACCAACAAGGTATGGGAAGCCGCCAGCCGCTTGCCGTGTTGCTCCATTTGCGCGGCGCTGAACAATTCCGCACGGAGCGGCGGTTCATCGGTGACGATATGGCTTCTAAAACGGCGACCGGGTAAACGCGCTTTCAGTGCGAGCAGGGTTGCACGAATCTGCATGAGGATTGACGCCGTTGTGAGGGAGGATGTGATATTTTCTGTCTTATCAGCAGTCCGATTAGTGCCTACTTAGACAACAAAATTTTATAAAGTGCGTTCTATATTTGATTCAGTTGGCCACCCCATCGCAGCGGAGCCAACCTCCCCAAACGCTGAGAGGCTCTCAATCAGGACAGATTGTGAATTAGAGTATGTGGCAGACGGTGAGATTGCCGCTGCGCCCGCTCAAGATCATACGGAAACCCTGGACGATGATGCTCTTTAAACGCCCTCAAGCCCTCCTACTCGCTAGCGTTGTCTTGCTGATGCTGCTCGCGCTCTCTGGTTGGCGACCGTTCGACCGCACCACCTGGATGATGGAAGTCGCGCCTGTGGTCATTGCCTTGCCGATTCTATGGGCGACTTATCGCCATTATCCGTTAACCAACTTATTGTATTTTTTTATTTTTATTCATGCCTTGGTTCTTATACTGGGCGGGGCTTATACCTATGCCCGTGTTCCCCTGGGTTTCTGGATCGCCGATTGGTTCGATCTGAGCCGCAATCCTTACGACAAAATCGGCCATTTCATGCAGGGCTTCATACCGGCGCTGGCAGCGCGCGAGATTTTGCTACGCGGTCAATTCGTGCGAGGCCGGAAAATGCTGGCATTTCTGGTACTGTGCATCGTCCTGGCAATCAGCGCCTGCTACGAACTGATCGAATGGGCGGCGGCGCTGATCATGGGTCAGGGTGCCGATGAGTTTCTCGGCACCCAAGGCGATCCGTGGGATACCCAATCCGATATGTTCATGGCTTTGATCGGTGGCGCAACCGCGCTGCTGATCTTCTCTGGTATTCACGACCGGCAGATGGCGCGCTTAGCCGATGTCGATGTGACCCACTCGCCGGTGCAAGACCGATGACAGCGCCGGTTGAAGCTTATTTCACGGCGCTGGCCGAAATTCGCGCCACGGGTGGCGGGGTCAAGGAAACCTCCTTTTATCCGCCGTTGGTTAACCTGCTGAACGCGGTCGGCGCACTGCTCAAACCGCGCGTGTTGGCGGTCTCGCAGTTGAAAAATACCGGAGCCGGTAGCCCGGATTTTGGCCTGTTCGCCGCTCAGCAAATCCCCAAAGGGGAAATGGAGCCGTTGCCAGGTCAGTTGCCGGAACGCGGCGCGGTGGAGGTGAAAAGCGTCGCCGAAGAGAGTTGGTTAACGGCCAATAGCGCTCAAGTCAGCAAATACTGGACAAAATATCGGCTGGTGCTGGTCACCAATTACCGTGATTTCCTGTTGGTCGGCACGGATCGGCTGGGTCAACCGACCGTGTTGGAAACCCTGCGGCTGGCAACTTCAGCAGAAGCGTTCTGGGCCGAGCTGGCGCAACCCCGCGCTTTCGCTCAGGCCGAGGGTGAGCGGCTACTGGAATTTCTCCAACGGGCCTTGCTGTGCGCTGCCCCGCTCGATAATCCGCGCGATGTAGCCTGGTTTCTGGCGTCCTATGCCCGCGATGCGCGGGCGCGGCTGGCGGATCAGCCCGATTTACCGGCGTTGGCGACGTTGCGAGCGGCGCTGGAAAATGCGCTGGGTTTACATTTTGACGCTCGCGATGGCGAGCATTTTTTCCGCTCCACGCTGATTCAGACGTTGTTCTATGGCGTGTTTTCGGCATGGGTACTCTGGCATCAGGAGCAGCCAGACCGGCGCGATGCTTTCAATTGGAAGATGGCCAGTTGGACTTTGCGCGTCCCGATGATTCACGCCCTGTTCGAGCAACTGGCGCAACCGTCACGGCTGCGACCGCTGGGTTTGGCCGAGGTGCTGGATCGGGTTAACGCCGTGTTAAACCGGGTGGATCGTCCGGCCTTTTTTGGCCAATTCGCGGCGACCGGCGCAGTCCAGTATTTCTATGAACCGTTCCTGCACGCCTTCGACCCGGAACTGCGCAAGCAATTGGGGGTGTGGTACACGCCGCCGGAAATCGTCCGCTATATGGTGGCGCGGGTCGATACGGTGTTGCGGGAGGAGCTGGGCATCGCCGACGGGCTGGCCGATCCGCAGGTGTTTATTCTTGATCCGTGTTGTGGCACCGGCGCGTATTTGACCGAGGTGTTGCGCCACATCAAGACCGCACTGGATGAGCAGGGCTTAGGCGGGTTGGCGGCGGCCAAGCTGAAACAGGCGGCGCTGGAACGGGTCTTCGGTTTCGAGTTGCTACCCGCGCCGTATGTGGTGGCACATCTGCAATTGGGTTTGCTGCTGCACCAATGGGGCGCGACGTTGCAGGTGGATACCGCCACCGATCAGGCGGAACGACTGGGGGTGTATCTGACCAATGCGCTGACTGGCTGGCAGCCACCAGACGAAGACGGCAAGCGGCGCATGGCCCAATTGGCGCTGAATTTCCCGGAGTTAATGGCGGAAAACCACGCAGCGCGGGCGGTGAAACAGGAGCGGCGAATTTTGGTGATTCTCGGCAACCCGCCCTATAACGGTTTTGCCGGGGTGGCGATGGATGAGGAACAGGAATTGACCCGCGCCTATCGGCAAACCCGCCGTGCGCCAGCGCCGCAAGGTCAGGGCTTGAATGATTTGTATGTGCGTTTTTACCGGATGGCGGAACGCCACATCGTCGAACACAGCGGTCGCGGGGTGATTTGTTTCATTTCCAATTATTCCTGGCTGGACGGTTTGTCGTTTACCGGAATGCGCGAGCGGTTTCTGGAGACTTTCGACCGGATATGGATTGATAACCTGCATGGTGATCGCATCATTTCGGAATACGCACCAGACGGACGAACCAGCGAAACCATTTTTGCCATAACTGGCACCTCTACCGGCATCAAGATTGGTACTCAAATCAGCTTGCTTGTGCGGAAATCAATCCAGAAAGAAAGCATTCTTTATTATCGAGATATTCAGGATGCGCGGGCTGAGGAACGGCGGGCCTCTCTGTTAGCCAGCCTTGAATACGATGACTTTAACTTTCGCTACTTCAACTTAGAACCAGCTGTAAAGATTGGCTTACCATTCAAGCCTAAAGCCGTCGAAGCCTACTATCTCAAATGGCCACTTTTACCGGACTTGCTGCCAGCTTCCTTCCCCGGTGTAAAAACCAGCCGTGACGATTCGCTAGTGGATATTGACCGCGCGGCACTTGAACAGCGAATGCGCCGCTATTTCGATCCAAATATCAGCAATGAAGAAATGCGCCATATCGCACCAAGTTTGATGGAGAAAACCAGCGGCTTTGATCCAAAAACAACTCGTGCAACCTTGCAAAAACGCGGCTTTCGGCCAGAAAACATCGTTCGTTATGCTTATCGGCCTTTCGATACTCGCTGGCTTTATTGGGAATCTGAAACCAAATTGCTTGATCGAAACCGTAGCGAATATTCTCCGCATGTGTTTAAATCAAACATTTGGCTTGAAGCACGCCAGCGACAACCGATGGATCATTTTGACCGGGGCTTTGTAACTGCTTGCTTAGGAGATAACTTTGGAAATGGCTTATCCAGCTTCTTCCCACTTTATCTGAAAAACCAACCTGGAAAACAAAAGCTGCTACTGCAAGATTCAACTGAAACAGACGATTACCGTCCTAACCTCAGCCAAGCCGCCGCCGACTACCTCGCTCGCCTTGAAGCTGACGCCCCGGCGCTGTTTCACCATATCATCGCCGTGCTGCACGCCCCCGCCTACCGTGCCGAAAACGCCGGAGCCTTGAAGCAAGACTGGCCCCGGATTCCGCTGCCCACAACGCGGGAACGTCTGCTGGCTTCCGCTGCACTGGGCCGACAAATCGCCGCCCTGCTCGATACCGAAACTCCGTTACCCGGCGTTAGCCAAGGCAAGCCGCGCCCGGAACTGGCTGCCATAGGCTTGCTGACTTCGGTTGATGCAGCCGCCATCACACCAGAACGGCTCAAGCTCACCGCCGGTTGGGGTCATGCGGGTAAAGGCGGCGTTACCATGCCCGGCAAGGGCCGCACGGAAAGCCACCCTCTCCCCAACCCCTCCCCCGAAATGGGGGAGGGGCTTTCTAGACTCCACCCGCCCCGTGCAGATGACGGGCTTTCTGGACTCCACCCACCCCATGCGGATGACAAGCTTTCTGGATTCCACCCGCCCCTTGCGGATGACGAGCTTTCTCCTCGCCCCTCGCCCCTTGCGGGAGAGGGGCTGGGGGAGAGGGGTGACGAAACGCTGGACGTGTATCTAAACACCGACTGCTACTGGAAAAACATCCCGCGACCGGTGTGGGACTACACCCTCGGCGGCTATCAGGTGCTGAAAAAATGGCTGTCGTATCGGGAATACGAACTACTCAAGCGCCCGCTGACCCCTGACGAAGCGCTGGAATTCACCTGGATGACCCGACGCATCGCCGCACTGGTGCTATTGCGCACGGCGCTGGATGACAATTACCGGGCGTGCGCCGCGCAATGCCTTTAACGATCAAGCCTGATCTCTTGCCACCCAGCGTAGCTGCAAAGTGCCGGAAGCATGATGGATTTCATCTGCCCCACCACAAGCCCAATCCCACCTGAGCAGTCCAAAATCACCGGTTCATTTTGGCTACTCTGGCCTCACTATTCTGCCGAAACCACTGAATCAGCCCGTTTTTCGCTGACCACGCCGCCATTAGTAACACCACGGCGACAACTTGTCATGGCACGATCCTTGATAGACCTCCCTATTGAATGACTGCCGCGATTTCGGGAGAAATCTGATGAAAAGTAAACTGTCCTTTAAACACTTTGACGCTGAGCTAAACACTGACGTATGCGACGCCTATAACAATGCCGAGTTGACGCTCACCCTGAAAATGGGTTTTCGTCAGATTAACCCCGCAGGCGGCGCAGCCGAGGGGACTTACAATGACTACGGCGACGCCACCGCGCCCGCCCGCAAGATCATCAAATGGACGGACGCCTCATGGAAAGCCTGGAAGGCGAATTTCGTGAAATCCGCTGAATCCTTCTGGCATGGCAAGTTCTGGTTGATCAATGATGCCGGGGCGTATTCCTTTGCCCAAGCGGGGGAGGTTTATTACCCAAATGTGTGGTGCCGCTTTAAATTGATCGGCAACGATGCAACCGCCGCCGGTAACCATCACACCATTGATGTGGTGCGTCTCCATGCGAGTGAAAGCTGGTTCGGCTCGCATTCAACGCTCTACGACAGCAAAGACACCAATCTCAACCAAAAAAAGACCGACAGCAAAGGCAAGGCCGTGATGCAGCGCGCACACGTCCATGAGGTCGGCCACCTTTTGGGTCTTGATCATGTTGATGTGGGTAAACCGCATTGCCTGCCCACGACCGACACCAACGCCTCCGCCTGTTACGGCATCGCTGATGTTGACATGCGCTCGGTGATGGGATCAGGCATGGAGCTTCGGGAAGCATTCGCCTATCCCTGGCGCGAAGCGTTGCGCGCCTTTACGGCGGCGGAATTGCTGATGTCGATCTTAAACTCGCCGCCCGGCGTCGCTTCGACAGTGAAGGCGTTGATTGCAGCAGCTGGTGGCGGCCCACCGCAGTCGCTACAAATTCCGGTTGTCTTACTGACCTCAGTCTGGCCCGCTAAAATGAAAAGACACTATCCGCGCACCGCCGACGAGATCAAAGCGGGCAAGATGATCGTATCGTGGCCCGCCCGACGGGTCGCTTGATGAAGGAACAGCAGTCATGACATTCGGTAACAGAATCCCGGCCTCCGCCGTCGCATGGACGGCGATCTTCTGGCTTGCCGGGCTTGCGCCATTGCAAGCGAGCGATAACAGCCCCACAACGAGGAACTGCAAAATGGACCCCATCAAGCAATCAGTGTGTATCTACCAGGCGATTCTCGAAGACGTGGATAAGAATTATTCCCAGCGCGGCGGCGGTGGGATCGGCCGCATCGTACAGAATGCAACGACCACTTATTCAGTCCACCTCCTCCAGGAGGGGCGCGAAGATGTGCGCGTCTATGAGGTGAAGATTGCCGAAAACGGCAAAGTGACGATCACGAACGTCACCGAGAAGACCGTCTCACATTAACTATGGCCAACAAAACGGACCGATACCGTCGTCTTTACGGTTTCACAAAAGCTCAGCCCTAGAGACGACTCCCCAGCCTTGGCTCTAACCATAAGCGATCCCGCAGACCCGATGAGCGCCGCAAACGCCGCTCTATGGCTGCGGCAAAGACAGCCGGATTTCCGTAAAAATTCGCCTTGGCTTTAGCACGGGTCAGCGCGGTATAAATCAATTCCCGGCTTAATACCGGCGATGGCTCATTGGGCGTGACCACTAAAATCCGCTCGAATTCCGATCCCTGGCTTTTATGCACCGTCATTGCATAAACAGTCTCATGCTCCGGCAAGCGGGCAGGTGCGAAACTGCGCAGTAAGCCATCACTGCCCAGGAAAAACACTTTCACTCGCTCCGGCTCGGCAGGGTCGGACAGGGCAATGCCGATATCGCCATTGAATAGGCGTAAGTTGTAATCGTTGCGCACGATCATCACCGGCCGCCCCACATACCAGGATTGGCGGCTATCAAGCAAACCTCGGTTGTGCAGCGCCGTCTCGCATAACCGATTCAACGCTTCAACGCCAAACGGCCCATTGCGCAATGCCGACAGCACCCGAAACTGATTAAATTGCCTGAATACCTCACCAGGTGCTGCCTGCGCTCGCACGGCCTGGAGATAGGGTTTAAAACCGTCCACAACCGGCCGTTCTAACTGCTCCGGCAAGTCCGCCGGAGCAGCGAGCAGCTGCCAGTCGATATCGTCATAGCGGCCCTGTTCCAGCAAGCTGATTGCCGCAACGGATTGACCCCGATTCACCGCACGGGCCAGCGCACCAATGCCGCTGTCTGCGCCGAAGCGGAAACTGTAGCGTAACAGCACGATAGCGTCGGTTAACGGTGAAACTGTCTCCCGCCCGTCCGGTAATTTCTCACCGGTGAGTTGGACCAATTTCGTCTGGAACACAGGCGAGAACCGGCCCGCGCGCGCACAGATTTCCCCCAACACTGATCCTGCCTCGACTGAAGCTAGTTGGTCCTTATCGCCCAGCAGGATCAATCGCGCTTCTGGCGGCAACGCCTCAAGGGTCTTGGCCATCAGCGCCAACCCCACCATCGACACCTCGTCAACCACTAATAAATCCAGCGGCAGCGGATTGTCGGCGTTGTAGCGGAAATACACCGAATCCGGCCGACTGCCCAATAAACGATGCAGGGTCGATGCTTCGTCAGGAATTTGTGCGGCATGTTCCGGAGCCAGCCCCAAACCCGGTTTGGCCGCGCGGATGGATTCCTGCAAGCGCGCCGCCGCTTTACCCGTGGGCGCAGCCAAGGCGATGCGCAATGGCCGATCATTCTGGCCGCTGAGTAGTGCAAGAATCCGCAACACGGTGCTGGTCTTGCCAGTACCCGGCCCCCCGGAAATCACGCAAAGCCGCTTCAATGCTGCCACCGCTGCCGCGACTTTCTGCCAATCGGGGCCTATGAGTTGCGGCGGACGCGGAAACAGCCGGTCGAGATCGGCTTGTAAGCGCGACGCATCGGCCAGCTCGACTTCGGCATGAGCGCGTTCCAGCAAATCGGCCGCCAACTGCTGCTCGTAGCCCCAATAGCGATACAGATACAAGCGGCCCCGTGGATCCAGAATCAGCGGTTGCCGCTGGCCCGGTCGGCCAACCACCGCACTGGCGCGCAAGCCTTCCAGCCAATCACCAATGGGCGGTGCCAGGCTGGCGCTTTCTGTTCTGCTCGCTTGCCAGCGACGCGCCCATTGTCGCAGGTTGACGCAAACATCGCCCTGACCGGTCGCATGGCTGGCCAACGCCGCTGCCAGTGGCAGGCCGCTTGCCGCTGCTGATTCACGGGGAATCTCGCCGGCCAGGCGTTCCATCAAGCAGGCAAAATGCACATCAAGATCGGTCAGTGCCCCCTGCTCGCGTAACAAGGACAGCGCATCGGCTGCATCGGCTGCGGCGCTATTGTTGTTCATGCTGTCACCGCACCAGTAGCCATCAACACATCCAGCGCCTGGATCAATTCAGCGGATGGCCGATCCCGAAACACCCCGTAATTCTCGCCCCATGCCGGGTCCATGCCCCGTAGAAACAAATAGAAAACGCCGCCGAAATGCCGGTCATAGTGATAATGAGGAACGCGCAATCGCAGATAGCGATGCAAGGCCACTGTGTAAATCAGGTATTGCAAACCGTAAGAGTCGCGCGTCATCGCCTCATCCAGGCGCGAGCGCCGGTAGGAGGCCACGTCCGCGCCGAGCCAGTTGGATTTATAATCAGCCAGATAGAATCGACCGCCGATTTCAAATACCAAGTCGATATAGCCCTTCATGTAACCACGCAAGGGCCTAAACTTCAGAGTTTCCATCATTTCCTGAAATGGGCCGTTGCCTTGGCCATGAAGCTCCAGCACTCGCCGCAGATGATCAGCGCGCAGATGGGCCAGCGAATAATAAAATTCCAATTCATTTAGCCGTTGCTCCAAGCCGACGGCGGCCAAGCGGATGCCGCTCCCATCCAGCGGCGTTGCCAGCACCCGTTGCGTCATGTCGGCCACCACCGGCGTCCAGGTCGTCGCATCGAAACCATGGCCGGTCAAGGTCCGTTCCACCAGCGCCTCTAACGGTTCACGGTTTCCCTCGGTAAAATCCAGGCGCTCGAACAGCGCATGCAGGCAGGCACCCGCCTTGGCCCCGCGCGGAAACTCGAAAATGGTCAAACCAGGCGCTGCGGTTGGTGCTTCAGGGGTCGTTACCACAACCGGTGCGGTTGTCGCCATATCGTAATCCGGCAATTCACCGCCCTGCCCTGCCGCCAATGCGGTGAAACTGCCCACCTGCCAGGATTCGCGCATCGAACCGGCAAAAATCCGCGCTGCCAGTTCGGGTTCGGGTGCGGGTGGCGGTTGATAGCGCTCGCCGGAGGACCATGGTACCGGTGACACCGCTACCGTATCACCGGCTTCAGCCAGGGCCGCGCGCAAATCATTCCAGACGACTTCGGCCGTCATCTCCTTAAAGCGCTGCTTGGTGACTTCGATCGCATCCTGTGAGGGGCCAACCACGGGCGGTCCGTGTAATAGCCAGGCGGCTGGCGCGGTTTCCGCCGCCTTGATCTTCCCCCAGACTAGATAGCAGCGCTGCTTAGCGCGGGTCAGCGCGACATAGAACAGCCGTAAATTCTCAGCCATTTCCTCACGGCGGGCGTGTTCGCGCGCTGGGGCGTCCTCGGCGGCACCAAAGGCGAGAAAAGTCCGGCTTGGGTCCGCCGGATCGTGATAAAGCAAGGTTTCGTTGGCTTTTTCTTCGGTGCGCAATTTACCGTCCCATAGAAATGGACAGAACACCACCGGATACTCCAGTCCCTTGCTTTTGTGAACGGTGACGATCTTCACCAGATTCTCGTCACTTTCCAGGCGCAATTGCTGGGCTTCATCCTGATTGCCGGGGGCACGGCGCTGCTCCCCCAGCCATTTCAACAAGCCGGTCAAGCCCGGATGCGTGCGGCCAGCGATATGCAGCAATTCAGCCAGATGCAGCAGATTGGTCAAGCGTCGGTCGCCGTCGCGAAACGCCAGCAATCGCTGCGGCACGCCTTCGGCCATCAGCCAGGTGCGAAAAAAGCGCATGAAGCCGTGTCCGAGCCAGATTTGCCGATCATCCTGCAATTTTTGTAGCCACTGCGCCCAAGCCCGTTCATCCTCGCGCAAGCGGTAGAGTTCTTCACCGCTCAAGCCAATGAGATCAGACGCCAGCAGTGCCCGCACCCAACCCTCGTTGCCCGGCTCGGCCACCGCCGCCAACAACCATTCCATTTGTTGCGCTTCCTGGGACCAGAACACACTGTCATCGGCATGTTGAACGCTGGGCACGCCAAGCCGCAGCAATTGATTACGAATCATCCGCCCTTGCCAGTGGCTGCGCACCAGAACAGCGATGTCGCCACCGGCCAACGGACGACTATCCTTACTGTCTGGCTGCTCGCCGATACGCGCCTGGTTGCGCGCACCGAGATTGAGCAAATGAGCGATTTCGGCAGCGGTGGCGCGCACGGCCTGCTCACCGGCTACGCCTTTGGGAACGGCATAGTCATCGCTGGATTCCAGCAACCACAGATGCAATGCGGGTTCCAATTTCCGATGCAGCCAAAGGTGCGTCGGGCGTTTGCCACCTGCCGGTCGCGCCGGGTGAAACGGGATACCATCAAACAAAAAGGTTGGTTGGCGGGTAGCGCCGAACACCGCGTTCAAGGCGGTCAGTAAGCGGGCATCGGAACGCCAGTTAACATCCAGGGTGTGATGGTGTGGCGTATCGCGGCGTGCTGTCAGGTAGGCGAAAATATCCGCCCCGCGAAAACTGTAAATCGCTTGTTTGGGATCGCCGACCAGAAACACCGGCTTGCCGGTCCCCGCGTAGATATGTCGAAAAATATCGTACTGAACCGGATCGGTATCCTGAAATTCGTCGATTAAGGCCGTGGCGTAGCGCCGCTGTAGACTCTCGGTCAACGCCGCGCCCTGCCGTGGATGGCGCAGGGCAGTCTGCAAATTGAGCAGTAGATCGTCGTAGGATTGCACTTGCTGCTGACGCTTGCGCGTGGCCAGTTCAGCATTACACCAGTGCAACAGTTTGACTGGCACCTGATGCCGACAGTAATCGGCCAGCTTTTCGCAGGTAGTTTTTAAATTTTGACAGGCATCGAAAAACGGATGGTGGGGGGCCACCTTACCCTGCTTCACTGAGGCTTTGTCTTGCAAGACCGCTGTGGTGAACTTCTCGAATTTATCAAACAAAGCGATCTGCGGCGCGTCCAAAGTCAGGTAGGCGTCCATTACCTCCAACCAGCCGGGCAAGGATTTCAGGCTGTATTTTTGTCGATTGAGTTCGGGCGATTTCAGCAGCAACGCTTCGATCTTGTTGCGCTCAGCGAGCCACAGCTCCCGCGCTTGCTGGAATGCGTCGCTAAACGCCTGCTCAAGCGCGCGGCCATCGGTCTCGCCGCCTGGGGTGGTGATTTGCAGATAAGGTTTGCCGAGATAACGCTCGATCTGACCGCGCAGTTTCTCCGGGCTGGCCCGTTGTTCCAGAAAATACTGCACGACCAGCGGCGAGGCGGCATAGAACTCCCGCCGCCAGAAATCATCAACGATTTCACCGAGTAAATCGCCGGTGTCGGCCAGCAGTTCAGTGTCGAAAGATAAACCGCTCTCGAATGCGTTATCGCCTAACACCCGCTTGCAAAAACCGTGGATGGTGAAGATGGCCGCTTGATCGAAACCGCGCGCGGCGTTGGTCAAACGGCGAATGGCGATATCGCGATCTGGCGATAAATCGAGCAATCGGGTCGCCAGTTCGTCATCCTCTGGCGCGCGGCCCTCCAGGAAAGCCCGCCGGATTTGCGCCAGGCGCTCGCGGATGCGATCCCGTAATTCCTTGGTGGCGGCGTTGGTGTACGTGACCACTAAAATTCGATCAACCGGAATCCCGGCCTCGACCACCAGCCGCAGATACAGCGCGGTGATGGTGTAGGTTTTACCGGTTCCGGCACTGGCTTCGATTAGATTAAAACCGGACAGCGAGATATAAAACGGGTCGAGGGATTGCATAAAAGATCACCGTCTTTTTTAAATTTCAGGCGACAATTCAATGCGTGCTCTGCTTAACCGGATTACAATTTCAACTACGAACCGAGCTTTCCATAGCGCTGGAAATCAGAAAAATACAAAATAATCTTTACCCCATTGATTATAGCTGGAAAGTAAAGCCGATAGTTTCCATTTTTGCTCTCAAAGCGATAATTTTTCTCTGAACCTGAGAAAACCCGCTCAAGGTAATCTCTTTCATCCAAAGTGGTGGAATAAATATATTTATCTTTCTCCACCTCCTCCTTTTCCTGGTGATGGTAGCCTCTCCCTCCAAAGCCAAGAAAAACTCGCTTAGTCTCAATCGTATCTGGAATAATTAACATGATTTCAGGAAAATGCTTGTCAATTTTATTGAGAATATTTAAATTACGCTCGGCAGTCTTTACATATTCGGCAGAAAATTCATAATTAGCAATAGATGATAACAAAGCTTCATTCTCTGAAATTATTCGCTCGGCCGATAAAACAAGAAGACTTTTCTTATGATCAGAAGACAGCCGATCGCCTGCGAATAAACTCATAGCCAAAAGTGGGAAGGAAACAAGAATCATTAATAACCATAGTCGAGATCTTTTGGGTGATGTAGATTGACAAATTGCTACAGGGGATAAAGCGTTTGAAATCTTTGATAAATTAGACATCAGGTTTAAAATGATAGAACCGCCTAAAATAGCAAATATCCCAAGCAAGCTAAGAAAAAACATTTCGGTCATTCGCTCACGAAATACTTTCAGATCAAAAACTGTAATTGTCATAAAAACAAAAACCCAATAAATCAAAGAGAAAGCAGCATAAAGTGCAATTCGGTTAGTCAATTTAATAATCAGGTCGTGATTTATCACTTTATCAACCTCTTAAAATGCAATTTTTAAACTCTCTAAGGATAAAAAATTTTTAGCTCAGAAATTGAGCCATCATTATTTTTCATCATCCTCCATTCTCACCTGCGCAAACAACGGCCCAAATACAGCCGATGCCAACGCCTCAAATTTCTGATCCAGCGGATCGGCGTCACGAAACGCCAATTGATAATACGGGTTGTCTCGCTCTGCGGAACCCTCTCGATATTCACTACCTTCCCAAGCCATATGCGCTGCACGCATTGCCTTATCCACATTCGGCTCTTTGCGTAATTGCAAAACATACGCTAATGCACTTTTTGGAAAAAAATGCACCAACCGTCGTGATCCGTCCCAATATAAATCCAATAATCCTCGCAAGAGCGGCTCCGCTTCCGCCACCGGCTCTAAAATCACCTCCTTATCTTCCGCAATCCAATGACTTTGCAGCGCAACGCCTGGCGGAGCCAGCACATTCAACGCCAGATGATGCAGCCATAGATTCAGATAATCGGCGGCCTTCATCCCCGCCAGCCGATAACCAACCCAGCCGTTGGGCGTCAGTCCGGTCAGCCGGTCGGTTAAGCGAAATTCGCCTAATGTCAAATCCAGATTCAGCCACGCTGTCTTGCGGCTCGGCAACACTCGCCCTAAACGACCGGCAAACCGGACGACTCGCGCATGGGCCTGAGCGAACACGCACTCGCCGACTTGCCCATGCGGCAAGGCCCCACTGGCTTGCATCACCTTGGCAATTTCGCTAACGGGTCGCCGATCCAAATACAAATCCAGCATACGGTCAGTCAATGCATAGTTTTCCAGACTATCCAGCACGAAGGGTTCGCGGATTTCCAGATTCTCCTCATCGGGATCCGGACGAATCCCCAGGCGCTCACGCAACAACCAACGGGCCGGATTTTTAAAAAATCGTGCCAAGCCCTCCAAAGTCAATGAGCGCGCGGTCGGCTCCGCTTCAGGCAACTCGCCTATCAGCAACGGCGCAGTCTCCTGCTGGCCGCGCCCGGTATGACGACTGGCTTCGACCCACTCGCGAGCGTAGCTAAACCAACCCGCTTCCCCGATGAAATAACGCCGACTAAAGGCTTGCAAAGGATGCCGGGTCATGAGTTGCTCGCTGGCTTTCTCACCGTCGGCTCGCCGAAACCCCCGATCGACCGTATCCAGCAACTCGCTCACCAACACGGAGGGCGGCAATACCGAATTGTCGCGAATGCTCTGACCGACGTAGCTGATATACAAAAACCGGCGCGCTGACAGCAACGTTTCCAGGAAGAGATAACGATCATCCTGCCGCCGGGAACGATCACCGCGCCGAAAGCGCAGCGCCATCAAATCAAAATCGACCGGCCGCTGCGGACGTGGGTAGGCGTCATCGTTCATACCGATCAGGCACACCACCGGAAACGGAATGCTGCGCATCGGCACCATGGCGCAACAAGTCACCCCACCGCCTAGAAACCGCCCCGGCTGATCATCGGCCGTATTGATCTCTCGACGTAGCGCCGCCTTGATCACTGCCAAACCCAACGGCTCGGTAAACTCCGCTAGTTCCGCCTGTTCGTGTAGCGCAGTCAATGCATCGCGAATCAATTGCAACTGCGTTTCCTCGCGCTCACGGGCGTCGAAAAATTGCTCCAACAATCCAGTCAGAGCGCTCACCCACGCCGCGACCGGTCGCCGCTCGCGCAATTGTGCGTCCAGCCCAAAAAGCGCCTCGGTGAAACTGTGCAACTGCCCCAGACTCTGGGCTTCGCTGCCCTCCACGTCATCGTAGGGCAAAATATCGCCATACAGCTCCCGGCCGCCGCCGGGCAGGGCATAGCCTAGCAATAAGCGATCCAGCCCAGCACGCCAGGTATGTTCGGCGGTTGCAGGCAATTGCCACGTCGTTTTGATCCCGCCATCAATGCCCCAGCGAATGCCCGCTTCCCGTACCCAGTGCCGGATGCGCTCCAGATCCGCTTCAGTCAAACCAAACCGCCGTCGGATCGCAGGGGCCGCTAACAAGCTGAGCACTTGCATCGCATCAAAGCGGCCGCCTCCCAAATCCAGGAGCTTGAAAAATATTTCAACCAGCGGATTTTCCGTCTGAACACCCTGATCAGCGATGCTGAATGGAATCCGCCGCTCGCGTGGAGCGCTGTCGAATACGGCTTCGATCAAGGGACCGTAGGCGGCGATGTCCGGCGTCATGACGATCACATCCGAGGGCCGCAAATCCGGCTGCGCCTGGAGCAGCGCCAATAACTGATCGTGCAGCACTTCGACTTCGCGCATCGGGCCGTGACAGACATGCACCTGCACTGAGCGATCATCGAATCGTAGCGGCAACGGCGGGCAGTCCTCGTTGCCACGTTCACGCAGATGCACGATATCAGCCTGTAGACAGGACAATAATTCCGCCCCGACCGGCTCAACGAATTGCTCCCACTCGGTGCGCGGATACGCTTGCAGCAGGTCGAGAAAATCCCGCCCTTGCTTGCCGAAAGAAGCCAACAGCGGATTGCCGACGGTCAGATAGGCTTCTTCAGGATCGATCTCTTCACCCAATCGGGCAATGTCGCGTTCGGGCCGGATGTCGCCCCAATATTCCCGACACGGATCAAGTAAATACCAATGAATATCGATGTAGTGCGCCAACCCCGCCAGTAAATCCAAATACAGCGGTGGCAATGCCGCCACGCCAACGATCGCGACTCGCTCTGGCAATCGCCCCTGATCGAAGGTGCCGCTGGCCAGGGCCTCGCTGAACTGCTCCTGCACCCGCACCCGATGCGCCTCGCCCTGACCAGACAGCCGCCGCCATAGCTGTGCCTGCCAATGCTCCCCTTCCCCAGCCTCCCATTTGCGAATCCAATCAGGCCGGTAAATCAAATACTGATCGAAACAATCGGCGATGTGATAAGCCAATTCATAGCGCCGAAAATCATCATCGCCATCGCCCAGATAGGCCCGCACCGGTTCGAAACAGACATCAGTCCCCAAATCGCGCAACAGCTCCAGCAAGCGCCAAACCAGCACTGGCTTGTCGAAAGCCGACGTAGCGGGTAATTGCCGCAAGACCACGCGGCTCATTTCCCAAAGAAAACTGGCCGGAAACCGCCATCTGACATTGGCACAAACCCCCAGCCGATCCGCCAAACGCAACGCCAGCCAACGGGCCATGCCATTGCTTTGCACCACGATCAGCTCTGAGGCCAGTGGCGAGCGTAACGGTTGTTTCAGCAGTTGGCTTAATTGGTCAGCGAGGGTTTCAAGGCGGTTACTGCGATGGGTGTAAAACATGATTGTTATCCCGGCACAAAAAGAGCGCGCGAACGGGGTGCGGGATCAGCCATCCGTGCGCTGGGGTTTAGCGGCTGCTCTCCTCAGACCGCTAAGCGGAGGAATGAGCGCGGGACGCCAGCTTGCGTAACGCCGCGCTTAAGCGCTCATCGGACTGATTGCGGGCGGCGACTTCCAAAACTTTAGCGCTGCGCTTGGTGAGTTTCATCGGCGGACGCGGTTTGCGAACCGGCACATCGGGCGGCACGACCCGAATATAGGGCTTAGGTAACTCAATACCCAACTGTTGGCCGAGGGTTTCCCGGATATTATGCAAGGCGTAGCGCAAGCGGGTGGCCCAACTGGAAGAATCGGTATGGATAATCCATTCTTCCTCATCAAGCCGAATGAGAGTCGCATGATCATGAAGATGCGGCGGCAGGTAGGCACGAAAAATCCGGGTGAGCTTCACCAACTGTTCCGCCCGTTCCATCAGTTCCCCAAGCACACCTTTTTGGCGAAACAGCGTCTCCCCGACGGGAGGCAGCACGCGCAGCTTGGCAGGTGGCCGCGCGCCAGGGGGGATTGCGCCCTGGTCTGACGCAGCGCCAGGGCTTTGGCGCACTTTTCGCGTAGCAACAGGCGTATCAGGGCTTTGGCGCACTTTTCGCGTAGCAACAGGCGTATCAAGGTAGGCGCGCGGTGCCTCGGCAACTCTGTCGGCTCGCTGATCCAGAGCAGGTGCTAAAGGCTGCAAGGGGGGTTGCGGATCGGGTGGCGTATGACCGCGCAACATCTGCAATAGATGGGCGGTATGCTGTCGAGCAATAGCGCGTGCGTCCGTGGAATCGGTCATCGCTAGACTCTCTCTGACGGTAAATGGCTGACCCTATCCCAGGCGGCTTCCATTCGAGCCAGATCCTCCGGTGCATTGAGATTAGCAAACCAGGCAGGGCCTTGCGGAAATTCGACCGCGACTGGTCGCTGGCGTAACAGCCAGCGGCTCACACCGCCCTCTCCCGCAGCTAAAAACCGAGCCAGATCATCCCGTAAACTGACCGGTGCCAGGAAAAATACAGGTTGCCAGGCCCCTGCCCAACGAGCCACCGCAACATCGGTGGACGCACAGGCCAACGCCGCCCCCAATCGCCGGGCATAATCCACGGGCAACAGGGGCGAATCACAAGGAACCGTCAGCAGATACGGCGTTCGGACGACCTGCATCGCCGCCAACACGCCAGCCAAGGGCCCCTTGAATTGTTCAGGCTGCGCATCCTCAATCACCGGCCAACCAAACTGACGATAGCGATCCACATTACGGTTCGCGCTGATCAATATCTCATCAACCTGGGGCTGTAATCGCTCAAGCACATGAGCGATCAGCGGTTTACCGGCCAGTGACAGTAAGCCCTTGTCGCCACCCCCCATGCGTTGGGCGCGACCTCCGGCAAGCACTAATCCGGTCACAGCCACTGGCAGAGCGACCAACTGCTGATTCAGACTCACGACCGTCGCACGTCTCCTGGCAGCGATCAAAATAAAATTATCGTTTATTTTTAGGAAGCTACTTCGCTTAAAGGTTCCCGCTCATGGCAGCGTTCTAGTCAATTGAGCGGCAAGGTGACGTGAATCACCCCAGGATCGTCCGGCGAGGTATGAAAGCTAAAGTTAAGCGCTCGATTAAGCCGCAACATGGCTTCATTCTCGCGCAAGACCTCACCGTATAACTCCTTGATGCCGAGGTTCTTGGCGTAGTTGATGATATAGCGCATCAACAAAGGCCCCAGGCCGATGCCGGTCATCGCCCGATCCACCAAAATCGCGTACTCGGCTTTCTCCATGTTGGGATCGGCATTGCAACGCACGGCACCTAAAATTTTCCCCTTACCGGGCAAGGTGTTAGGTTCGGTGACCACAAAAGCCATTTCCCGCTCGTAATCCAATTGGGTCAGGCGCGCCGCCATTTCGTGCGGCAATTCGCGGATCGGCTGGAAAAACCGCATTCGCACATCCTCGGCCGGCATCCGCTTGACCAAATCTTTCAACTCCGGCTCATCCTCCGGCAAAATCGGGCGGATCAGAAACGAGCGGCCATCGGGAAAGTCGTAAATCCTCTCCAGTTGCTTCGGATAAGGAGAGATTGCCAGTCGCTTGGCGGCCGGTTCAGTGGATGGCTCAATCAGGATATTGGCGTCCAGGGTCAGCACCCCGCTGGCATCGGTCCACAGCGGGTTAATATCCATCTCAACGATTTCCGCCAGATCTATCACCATCTGCGAGACTTTGATCAAAGTCAGCGCCACGGCATCCAAATCGACCGGCCGACCCCGGTTCGTGGCCAGGCGTCCATACAAGCGGGTGCGCGACATCATATCCCGCGCCAGATGCATATTCAGCGGCGGCAGGGCGAAGGTGATGTCGTCGATCACTTCGGACTCTGTACCGCCGTGGCCAAAGAAAATCACCGGCCCAAACCGCCGCCCGGTGCGAACGCCAATCATCAGCTCGTAAGCGCCGTGTCGGGATTGCATCGCTTGCACCGCAAACCCATCAATGACCGCATCAGGGGCCAGTTCCTGTACACGCTTGAGCATATCGGTCGCGGCCATCAGCACTTCAAGCGGATTTTTCAGATTAAACGCGACGCCACCGACATCGGACTTATGAACGATGTCCGGTGACAGAATCTTCAGCGCCACCGGCCCGCCCATGGCCAACACCAGGTCAGTCGCCGCTTCCGGCGTGGCGGCAAAATGCAACGGCGCGATCGGGATTTCGTAGGCATTCAAAATCTGGCTGGTTTCATAGGCATTCAAACGATAGCGACCGGCGGTAAGGGCAATCTGGATGATCCGGCGGGCGGTCTCTACATCGGGGGTGAATCCTTCCGGAATCGAGGGCGGCGTTTCCATTAGCAGCTCCTGGGTCCGCCGATGTTCAGCCAAGCGCATGAACGCTTCCACCGCTTCACCCGGTGCCCGGTAAGTCGGCATGTGCGCTTTATTGAATAGCTCGCGCGCTGATTCAACTGACGATTCACCCACCCAACAGGTCATGATCAACCGCCGATTCTTGGCACGATCGACCACCACCTTGGCGCTTTCCAATGACCGATCCACCGACGGCGGCGCGTGAATCACCAGAATACCGTCAGTGCCTGGTTCTTGCAGGAGATAATCCAGCGCCTTGGCGTACTGGTCAGGACCAGCCATATCGCCTAAATCAACTGGATTTTCAATGGGGTAACCAGGGCGGCAATCGTTCGCCAGCCGCTCGCGCGTGGTTGCGCCGATTTCCGCCAGCCGACCCCCGCGTCGCAGCAGGGTATCGCTGGTTAACAACGCCAAACTGTAGCTATTGCTGAGGATAGTTAACCGGTTGCTGTAGACTGGCTTCGCGGTGGCCAGGGTTTCGGCGGCTCCGAACAGTTGCTCAATGTTATTAACGCGCAAGATGCCAGCGCGCTGAAACACGGCATCGTAAACAGCATCCTCCAAGGGTCCGGCCCGAAAATCGCGGGGCTTGAGGACAATAACCGGCTTGACCCGCGCGGCAGCGCGCGCGGCGGACACGAATTTGCGACGGTTACGCGTATTCTCCATATACATCAAGATGGCCCGCGTGTTGCTATCGCGCAGCAGATAATCCAGCAGATCCCCCAAATCCACATCCCAACGCATCCCGACCGAAATCACATGCGAAAAACCGATGTTGCGGCTGGTCGCCCAATCAATCACCCCGCGCATCATGGCCGCTGATTGGCACAGCAAGGCGATGTTGCCAGGCAATGGCCGGGTGGCGTTCAGGCTGGCGTTGACGTTGGCCGAGGGCACTGCATACCCCAGATGGTCAGGCCCCATCACCCGCAGCAAATAGGGCTTGGCGGTATCCAGAATGCGCTGCTTGAGGGATTCCACACCATTGGGGTATTTTTGCGTCAGTTCCTGACCAAGCAGAGCAGGCTGATCGCCGCTGTGGTCTTGCAATACCTCCCGACTTAACAGCAGCGCCGCTTTGGTGCCTCGGGCACCGAGTTCGCCAAGCAAATCCGGCGCTTGCTCCAGCGGAGTTGTTAGAATCGCCAAATCCGGCACCACCGGCAGGCTGGCGATATCCTTGTAGGCCAGCACCCCGGAAACGGATTGATAATCCGGATTGACCGGCATCACCGGCCCCTTGAAACCGCCTTCGATCAGGTTGAATTCGACTGTCGCATCGGGATTGCTGGGCGACTTGCCCCGGCCAACAACCGCGATGGAACGCGGTTTGAACAGGTATTCAAGATTGCGGATGGTCATAGCTACGTCTCGTGCGGGTCCCTGGGCCGGGACCCCCCATGGAATAGATCGGCTCAAGCGATGGTTATGGTACGCGATTTGGATTAAAGAAATTCGCTGCTAACGATACTTGTATCGACCAGGCCGGTTTTTTCTACAATGTATCGGCCCATTGGTAACCGGAGCACCCCGACATGACTAGTGGCAGCACCGCCATTCACCCTGACCTAAATGAAGCCGCGCCCGACCGGGCGGCTTTCTGGGACGCGGCCCGCGCCGAATTGGCAGGTTTACCGGATGGCAACCTCAATATCGCCTGGGAGGCGGTAGACCGGCAGGCTCGCAGCGGTCAAGGAGACACGGTAGCGTTGATCTGGCTGGGTAAAAACGGTGAGCGGCGGGAAATCTGCTATCGCGAACTCGCCCGCCTTAGCGATCAGTTTGCCAATGTCTTAGCACAATTGGGTCTCGGCAAAGGGGAACGGGTTTGCGCGCTGACCGGTCGTATCCCGGAACTATTCATAACCGCTTTAGGCGCTCTGAAAGCAGGCGCTGTGTTCTGCCCGCTGTTTTCGGCGTTCGGCCCGGAACCGATCAAGGTTCGCCTGGCCAAAAGTCAGGCCCGCGTCTTGGTCACCACGGCTACACTCTACGAGCGCAAGGTCCGCGCGCTGCGTGCCGATCTGCCAGATCTGCAGCAGGTGTTGCTGACTGACATGGCCGAGAAAGGCGCTGACACCGGCTCCTTCCATGAGCTACTGGCAGCTGCGAGCGATCAGCGTGCTTTACCGGCGACCCGGCCGGAAGATTGGGCGCTGCTTCATTTCACCAGCGGCACAACCGGTACGCCAAAAGGCGCTATCCATGTCCATGAGGCGGTCATCGCCCACCGACTGACCGGTCGGCTGGCGCTGGAGCTACACCCTGGCGATATCTATTGGTGTACCGCTGACCCTGGCTGGGTGACCGGCGTGTCCTATGGGATTATCGCGCCCCTCACGAACGGTGTGACCCTGGTTGTCGATGAGGCGGATTTCGATGCCCGCCGCTGGTACCGCATCCTGGCCCAGGAGCGCGTCAATGTCTGGTATACGGCACCGACCGCTATTCGTATGTTGATGAAAGTTGGCGCTGATGCAGCGCGCGGGCATGATCTAGGCGCCCTGCGTTTTATGGCCAGTGTCGGTGAGCCGCTTCATCCAGACGGCGTACTCTGGGGACAAACTGTGTTTGGTCAGCCCTTCCACGATACCTGGTGGCAGACCGAAACCGGCGCGATCATGATCGCCAATCACGGCGCGCATCCGGTTCGACCTGGCTCTATGGGACGACCGCTGCCCGGCATCGAAGCGGCTATCGTCCGGCGTCATGCTGACAATCGGGTCGAGCCATTGGCCCCTGGCGAAACCGGTGACTTGGCGCTACGAATCAGTTGGCCTTCGCTGTTTCGCAGCTACTTAAACGATGAGGCCCGTTACCGGGCTTGTTTCGCTGATGGCTGGTATTTCAGCGGCGATCTGGCCACTCAGGATGCCGATGGCTATTTCTGGTTTTTGGGCCGCTCCGATGACGTCATCAAAACATCGGGCCACCTGATTGGGCCGTTTGACGTGGAAAGCGCCCTGCTGGAACACCCGGCGGTGGCTGAAGTCGGCATGATTGGCAAGCCAGACCCCTTCGCTGGCAATATCATCAAAGTTTTTATAGCGCTAAAATCCGGCCATAGTGCCAGCGATGCCCTGCGCAAAGAGTTGCTGGGCTTCGCCCGGACCCGCTTAGGCCCAGCGGTCGCCCCGCGCGAACTGGAGTTTGTAGCTGATTTACCTAAAACCCGCAGCGGTAAGATCATGCGCCGCTTGCTGCGTGCGCGTGAGCTAGGGCTGCCGCTGGGTGATCTGTCGACGTTGGAGGGTCATCAGTCCTCTGACGAAGACTGAACAGAATTCACATGGCATTCATATTGCTTGGTTATATTTCGTGAGCGAGGCAAGCGCTGCGTCCCAAAAAAAGCACTGCTTGATTTTGCTAAAGAGGAATGACATACTTGCTGCGATGCAGCATTTAACTATAATAATCAGGAATTGAGCTTTTATTACCTGCGCTATTCCAGCGCTAAGGAAACGAATCATGAACGCCAAAAGCCAACCGCCGATTCGCGAAACAATCCTTCGCGTTCTCAGCGATGTCGTCCCAAACGCCGATACCCAGGCGCTGAAGCCCGATGTCAGTTTTCACGACCAGCTCGAATTGGACTCAATCGACTTTTTACGGCTCATGATGAGCTTGGAAAAGGAATTGGGCGTGACCATTTTTGATTTTGACTATCCCAAGCTTTCGACGTTGAAAGGCTGTGAAAACTACTTAGTCGAACGCGCCGCCACGGCAGCTTGACTCTAGCGCTTTGTAATAGCCTACGCGAAGTGGAAACAAAAAGACCGACCTAATCATAGGGCCGGTCTTTGATAAAGATAAAGAGATAGAATGGGCGTTCTAATCTCAAACCTTCAAATAACTTGCCTTGCGCGGAAACGCTTATGCTTGGGATTGTTTACCGCGCAACCTCCTTTAGTAGTTTTCGGTCGGGCGCAAAGACCCGGCCTTTTTTTGGTTTTTCTGAATCTTATCGATTCTGAAAACCTTTACCCGGATTCGGGTCCGTCTTTGGGTTAAGCATCAGTTTGTTTTAGTATTGGCTACCCAACGTCGGTAACAGAATTATACCGATTAGGTTCTGCCTCGCAACTTTTTCATAATTGCGGCTACAACAGGCCCTGATTTAGGGCCAAATCGTCTTATAAAAAATACACCTTACCGTAATGTCGGCACGCTTAACCCCTTTCCCAACGGTAATCCTTAAAAGCCGACTAAACAACTAGGAATCCGTGCTGGAAAAAGATTACCGGCTATTCAACTGAATTTTGCAGCGCAGCGTCATCTTTTCGACGCCTGGCCATCGCAGCGACATCCACCCAGTAGCGCTTTTTCGACAGATGGGACTCGGTTTTTAGGGTTCCAATCGCTCTACCAGCCAGCTTCCATCATCCAGTCGGCGATAGCGCAGTCGATCATGTAACCGCCCATGGCGGCCCTGCCAAAATTCCATCATCACCGGCTGCAATCGATAACCGCCCCAGTGCTCCGGCATTGGAATAGCCTCATCGGGATATTGCATCGCCAACTGCTGAAATCGCTCGTCCAATAGCTGACGGTTAGCTATAACCTGGCTTTGCCGCGAGGCCAATGAACCCAGACGGCTTTCTCGGGGTCGTGTGCGAAAATAAGCGGCGGATTCATCTATCGCAATTTTGGCAACCTGGCCTTCGATTCTTATCTGCCGTTCTAATTCCAGCCAAAGAAACAGCAGTGCGGCCTGGGGGTTTTCTGCTAATTGCTGGCCTTTGGCGCTTAAATAATTGGTGAAAAATACCAAGCCGTTTCTATCACAATCTTTCAGCAGCATAGCGCGAGCATGACAACGCCCATTCCGGTCAGCAGTGGCTACGGTCATGGCGTTCGGTTCCGGTAATTGGGCCGTTATCGCTTCTTGCAACCAGCGTTGGAATTGTTTGATCGGATCAGGATCGACGCTGGCTTTGCTCAAAGCGCCGAAGGTGTAGTCACGGCGTAATTCAGCGATAGATTTATCCACGGTGGCAAAGGCTCCTTCAGGGGATTTTTCACTGCGGCTATCATACCAATCCATGGCAGCCATTGCGTCTTTAGGTTGGTTTGCTGTTGATTTTTCGATCTTTGAACTGGGCCGCTTTTTTGCGGTCTAGCATTTCCTTCGGATCGTCTCTTCTTTTCGGACAAGGAGTCATCAGTATGGCTAATAAACAGCTTTTCAAGTCTTCGGTCGGTCGCCTGCCGTCAGAAGCCAACGCTCGCAATGAAGCTGGCGGCAAAGCCTATGCGCTGTCGCCCCAGGCCGCGCTGGCGCAATACGCCGCGACCGGCTGTTTAAATACCACCTTCTACGCTAATGCGGACATGCAGTTGCAGACTGTGCTGGAGTTATGTGCAGCGGTGGAACCGGCTTTTGTGGCCAAAACAGCAGTTTACGCCCGGCTACGGGGCCAGATGAAAGACATGCCCGCGCTATTGACGGCGTGGCTGGCCCAGCACGGCTCGGACTGGCTGGAGCCAACCTTTGCCCGCGTTATCGACAATGGCCGGATGCTGCGTAATTTCGTGCAAATCCTCCGCTCTGGCGCGGTTGGGCGCAAATCGCTGGGTAGTCGGCCTAAGCGGTTGGTGCAGCGTTGGCTGAATGACAGTTCTGATGCGCGGTTGCTGGCGGCTTCTGTCGGTAACGATCCGTCGTTGGCAGATGTGATCAAGATGGTGCATCCGCATCCGGCTAACCTGGAGCGAGCAGCGTTCTATGCCTGGCTGATCGGCAAACCGCATGAGGCTGCCCTGTTGCCGGAAGCCATTAAAGCGCTGGAGCGCTTTCGCAACGATGTAGAAGCGCCAGTGCCGGATGTGCCGTTTCAGTTACTGACTGCCCTGCCCTTGCAGCCACAGCATTGGGTCGCCATTGTCTGTCAGGCTTCATGGCAGACCATGCGGATGAATCTGAATACCTTCGCCCGTCATGGGGTGTTCAAGGTTGGCGGCATGGCGCAGCGCATCGCCGAGCGTTTACGTGATCCGGCGGCGGTGCGGCGGGCGCGGGTATTTCCATATCAGTTGCTGAGCGCCTACTTGATGACCAGTGAATCGGTACCAGAACGAGTCCGGGACGCGTTGCAGTATGTGCTGGAAGCGTCGTTGACCAATGTGCCTACGTTACCGGGCCAGGTGTACGTGATGCTGGATGTGTCCGGTTCGATGGCCTCGCCCATTACCGGCTATCGCAAGGGCGCAACGACAACCGTCCGGTGCGTGGATGTCGCGGCGCTGGTCGCTTCGGCGCTGTTGGCGAAAAACCCGGAGACGGAGGTTTTACCGTTTGATACCCAAGTTCATACGCATCGGCTGAATCGGCGCGATAGCCTGCTGACGAATGCGCAGAAACTGGCGGAATTCGGTGGCGGTGGCACCCATTGCGGATTGCCGCTGGCGGAATTGAATCAGCGTAATGCGACGGGCGATCTGGTGATTTATGTTTCCGATAACCAATCGTGGGTTGATCCGCAGCAAGGACGCGGTACCGAAACCATGCATCAGTGGGAGATCTTTCGCCATCGAAACCCACAGGCGCGGCTGGCCTGCATCGATATTCAGCCCTACGCCACGGTGCAGGCACAGACCCGCGAAGAGGTGCTTAATGTCGGCGGATTCTCGGACGCTGTGTTTGAGGTTCTGGGACACTTTGCCGCTGGTCAACTAGGCGGCGATCATTGGGTGCGTGAAATCGAAACGATAGAGGTATAATGCAATTATAGTTTCGCCGTTCGTGCTGGAATGCCTGGCCGGGAGTACATCTCCTGTTAAGAGCCAATCCTCTCGGTCACCTTCTTGTCCAGTTCGAACGGTTTGATTTACAGCGGCGAATGCCGGTGGGACTACATGACTGTAAATCATGTCTCATCATTTCTTGTCGCCGTCTTTCCGGTTGTCGTGGCGAATGCTCGCGGGACTACATGCCTTCTACGCCCTTGGTCGCGGGTTCGAATCCCGCCAGCCGCGCCAACAAGCGCGGCTGTAGCTCAGCGGTAGAGCAAGGAACGTCTCGCAAATCCTTGTCGCCACACTTTATGCAAAATGGAGCGTAGACTTTTTGGCTATGCTCCATTTCTTTTTGGGCTATTGAATAATGCCATCGATTCTGCTCACTACCCTCAACGCCCGCTATTTCCATTCCAGCTTTGGGCTGCGCTATCTGCTGGCGAATATGGGCGAACTGCAAAACGAAGCCGCGATCCGTGAATTTATTATCAATCAGCGACCACTCGATATTGCCGAGGCTTTACTCGCAGAACAGCCGCGCATCATTGGCTTTGGCGTCTATATCTGGAATGTCGCTGAAATTACCCAGGTCGTGGCGTTGCTGAAACAGGTACAGCCAAAACTCACCATCATCATCGGCGGGCCAGAAGTCAGCTACGAGTGGGAGGAACAGCCGCTTTTCCAACTTGCTGATTATCTGATCACCGGCCAGGCCGATCTCGCCTTTGCCGAACTCTGCCGTAAGTTACTTGGCGATGAGCAGCCTGCCGAAAAAGTTATTCATGCTAAACCACCGCCGCTGGATCAACTTACCCTGCCCTATCGCTTCTACACCGATGAAGATATTGCCCGCCGCTTGATTTATGTCGAAGCCTCGCGCGGTTGTCCTTTCAAATGTGAATTTTGTTTATCGGCGCTGGATAAAACGGCCTGGCCATTCGAATTAGAACGATTTCTTAGTGAGATAGAGAAGCTTTACAAGCGCGGCGTGCGGCATTTCAAGTTTGTCGACCGCACTTTTAACCTCAATGCTAAAGTCGGCGCACGAATTCTGGAGTTCTTTTTACAGCGGCTGGATAAGCAACTCTTCCTCCATTTCGAGTTAATTCCTGATCATTTGCCGGAAGCCCTCAAAGAACGGATTGGCCAATTTCCTGCCGGAGCGCTGCAATTTGAAATTGGCATTCAGACCTTTAATCCTGCTGTCCAAGCCCTTATCAGTCGTAAACAGGACAACGGCAAGACTGAAGATAATTTGCACTGGTTGCGCCAACACACCCAAGCGCACTTACACGCCGATTTGATCGTTGGCCTGCCAGGTGAAGATCTCGCCAGTTTTGCCGCAGGTTTTAATCGACTGGTAGCGCTTGATCCCCATGAAATCCAGGTCGGCATTCTAAAAAGACTACGCGGCGCTCCAGTGAGTCGTCATACCACCGAATTCGCTTATCGCTATAACCCACATCCGCCGTACAACGTCCTGTGTTCAAGCTTGTTGGATTTCGTCACCCTGCGCCGTCTGGAGCGCTTCGCTCGCTATTGGGATTTGATCGGCAATTCCGGGCGTTTTCGCCTGACTCGACCTCTGCTTCTGGATGATCAGCCATTTGAACGTTTTATGGCCTTCAGTGACTGGCTGTTTACCGCCACCGGCCAAACCCACCAATTCGCGCTGGATCGGCTGTTTGATCTGGTGTATCGCGGGCTGATCCTGGCCTTGCAAGTTCCTGAAGCCCTGGCTCGCGAAAGACTAACCAAGGATTACCAATCCCAAGGCGCTAAAGGGTCGCCGTCATTCCTGCGATCTCAACCCACTGCCGCCTTACCCTTCAGCGCACAGGATTCATCGCCAGCTTCGCTCAAGCGCCGCCAAGCGCGCCATTGATCGCTACAGACCGCTCAGCCAGGGCAAATGGTTTGTATCTAAACCGCTACTATGTTGTGTAACAACAATTTTTTGTTGCGTTACGGGAACAAAGGCAGTATCAATAGGCCTAATCCTCAAGGAAATCACCTTGACTAAGGAAGCGTAGCCATGAGTCCTGCCCCTATCATTTATACAGTCTGTCCTAACTGCAAATACCCGGTGGCGATGATCCCTGGCCAAACCAGCGCCCGTTGCCGAGAGCATGGGACGGTCATCCCGATACGCAGCGCCATCGCTAACCTGCACACGCAGCCGAACAGGCCCAACCGAGCGGCGTAAAAGCGCATCGCGGTCAGCGGTGATTAATCCCGCCGCTTTTATTTCGTTTACTCTGGCCGCAGATGGGGAAACAGCAACACATCACGGATGGAGGGCGCGTCGGTGAACAACATCACCAACCGATCAATACCAATGCCCTCACCCGCCGTCGGCGGCAAGCCATATTCCAAGGCGCGGATATAATCGGCGTCATAATGCATTGCCTCCTGATCGCCTGCCGCCTTGGCTTCCACCTGCTTACGAAACCGCTCAGCCTGATCTTCGGGATCATTCAGCTCGGAAAACCCATTAGCGATTTCTCGCCCCCCAATGAATAACTCAAAGCGGTCGGTGATGCTGGGATCGGCGTCATTACGCCGCGCTAAAGGTGATACTTCGGTTGGGTAAGCGGTAATGAAAGTCGGGTCGCGTAATTGGTGTTCGACGGTCTGCTCGAAAATCTCCAATTGCACCCGACCCAAGCCGTAATCGGCTTGAATTTTCAGCCCTAAGCCTTCCGCGATTTGCCGCGCGGTGGCCAAATCGGCCAATTGTGCCGCCTCAATGGTAGGATTGAAGCGCAAAATCGCCTGCTTGACCGTCAGCCGTTGAAATGGCCGACCGAAATCGTAGCATTCACCCTGGTATGGCAGTTCGGTATAGCCGAGCAGGGTTTGCGCCATACCGCGCAACAAGGCTTCGGTCAAATCCATCAAGTCGTGGTAATCGGCATAGGCTTGATAAAACTCCAGCATGGTGAATTCGGGATTGTGCCGGGTCGATAAGCCTTCGTTGCGGAAATTGCGGTTGATCTCGTAAACCTTCTCGAAACCGCCGACCACTAGCCGCTTTAAATACAGTTCAGGCGCGATGCGCAGGTACAGTTGCATGTCCAGCGCGTTGTGATGGGTAATGAACGGTCGCGCCGTCGCGCCGCCGGGAATCGGCTGCATCATCGGCGTCTCAACTTCCAGAAAACCGCGTTGATTAAAGAAATCGCGAATGTGAGCGACAATGGCCGAGCGCAATTTGAAGGTGGCGCGCGTTGACTCGTTGATGATCAAGTCGACATAGCGCTGCCGATAACGAGTTTCCTGATCGGACAAGCCGTGAAATTTTTCCGGCAGTGGGCGCAAGGCTTTGGTCAGCAGGCGTAACGTATCGACTTTAACCGATAGCTCGCCGGTCTTGGTTTTGAAAACCACGCCTTCTGCGCCAAGCACATCCCCTAAATCCCAATTCTTGAATTCCTCATAGCGCCCTTCCGGAAGCGCGCTTTTCTGAATAAAGATTTGAATGTCACCCGACATATCGCGTAGCCGAGCAAAGCTGGCTTTACCCATGATCCGCTTGGCCAGCATCCTCCCAGCGACGCGAACTCGCACCGGCTGAGCCTCCAGCTCGGAACCGTCCTTATCGTGATAGGCTGCGTACAATTCCGCCGCCAGCGCATCGCGGCGAAAATCCGTGGGATAAGCGTTGCCCTGCTGGCGTAACTCGGTCAACTTGTGACGGCGCAGGGCAATCAGCTTATTTTCGTCGAAGGATTCTTCGGGAGAACTCGTCAGTTCATGGTTCATAGATCGTAAGTTCTTCTTACAGACCGCTTTTTAAGCTTGCTTCAATGAAATCATCCAAATCACCATCCAGCACCGCCTGGGTGTTGCTGGTTTCGATCTGGGTACGTAAATCCTTGATCCGTGATTGATCCAGCACATAGGAACGGATCTGACTACCCCAACCGATGTCCGATTTGGAATCTTCCACGGCTTGCGCCTTGGCGTTGCGCTTTTGGATTTCCAACTCGTATAACTTGGCCTTGAGTTGCTTCATCGCGGTGGAACGGTTTTTGTGCTGTGAGCGGTCATTTTGGCACTGCACCACGATATTAGTTGGAAGATGCGTGATGCGTATCGCCGATTCTGTCCGGTTGACATGCTGGCCGCCTGCACCAGAAGCCCGGAACACATCAACCCGTAAATCGGCGGGGTTGATGTCTATTTCGATGTCATCGTCCACTTCGGGTGAAACAAAAACCGCCGCAAACGAGGTATGCCGCCGATTACCGGAATCGAAGGGTGATTTACGCACCAGCCGATGTACGCCGGTTTCAGTGCGCAACCATCCATAGGCATAACTGCCCTCATAACTGATGCTGGCGCTTTTAATACCCGCTACTTCGCCCGGCGTCACTTCCAACAGTTCGGTTTTAAAGCCGCGCCGCTCGCCCCAGCGCAGGTACATCCGCAACAGCATATCGGCCCAATCCTGAGCCTCGGTGCCGCCAGAACCAGCTTGAATATCGACAAAGGCATTGTTTGCGTCCAGCTCACCGGCGAACATCCGTTGAAACTCAAGATCAGCGACGATCTGGCTGTGGCGCTCCAGATCCCGCACTACTTCATTAATCGCCGCGTCGTCGCCTTCTTCACCGGCTAGCAACAGCAGTTCAGCGACTTCGTTTAAACCGCGATCAAGACTGGCCAGCCGCTCAACCACGGCTTCCAGTTGCGCCCGTTCCTTGCCAAGTGCCTGCGCTCGCTCCGGATCGTTCCAGACGTTCGGCTCTTGTAGCTCGCCAATGACTTCATCCAATCGCTCACGCTTGGTATCGAAGTCAAAGATACCCCCTCAGAGACGCACAGCGCCCCCGCAAGCCACTAATCTGGTTGAAATAGGGATTAAGTTCCTGCATAGCCGCTCTATCTCCGCACCGAACTGGCAAAAGAGTGGGATTGTAACGGCCTAAGGGAGGCAAGTCACCGGCAATGCCGCTATTCGGCAACGGATCGCTTAAGCTATCGTCAGCGCTTGGTCGATAGCTTAGGCGCTAGCCCCGCCTGAGGCGGGGCCTGTCGCTGTCAACGTGGCTCTAAGCGATGGTGACGCTCTGGTCAAGATAAACGTCCTGGATCGCATTGAGAATGGCAACGCCATCTTTCATCGGCCGCTGGAAGGCTTTACGCCCGGAGATGAGGCCCATGCCGCCTGCGCGCTTGTTGATCACGGCCGTCATCACCGCTGCTTCCAAATCGCCTGCGCCTTTGGATTCGCCCCCGGAGTTGATCAAGCCAGCCCGGCCCATATAGCAGTTGGCGATCTGATAGCGGCACAAATCAATTGGATGATCGCTGGCCAGTTCGGTGTAAATCTTCTTGTCGAACTTACCGTAACTGGAGCCGCCCATGTTCAACGCTTCAAAACCGCCGTTATTTTCCGGCAGCTTCTGCTTGATGATGTCCGCCTGGATGGTAACGCCCAGATGATTGGCTTGGCCGGTCAGATCAGCGGCAACGTGAAAATCCTTGTCCTTGGTTTTGAAGGCATTGTTACGCAGATAACACCACAACACCGTCGCCATACCCAATTCATGGGCCATCTGGAAGGCTTTTGCTACTTCGACGATCTGCCGACCGCTTTCAGCGGAGCCGAAGTAAATGGTAGCCCCCACCGCCGCGCAGCCCATGTCATGGGCTTCCTTGATGGTACCCCACATAATTTGGTCGGCCTTGTTGGGGAAGGTCAGCAATTCATTGTGATTGATCTTGACCATAAACGGGATTTTATGGGCGTACTTGCGCGCCACCATCCCCAATACGCCATAGGTTGAAGCGACCGCATTGCATCCACCCTCAATAGCCAGCTTGACGATGTTTTCCGGATCGAAATAAATCGGATTCTTGGCAAAGCTGGCACCACCGGAATGCTCGATACCCTGATCGACTGGCAGAATCGACAAAAATCCTGTATTGGCCAGACGGCCGGAACTCAACATCCATTGCAGGCTGCCAAGCACCCGATTATTGCGATCCGATGCAGCAAAAACGCGGTCGATGAAATCCGGACCCGGTAAGTGTAAAGAGTCTTTGGTGATGGTTTTGCAGACGTGGCCTAATAGGCTTTCCGCATTGGCACCCAACAACTCAGCAACTTTACTCATAAACGACGCGCCTCCTGAGGGGTTGTGGATAGAAGCCCTATAAACAATTATTTTTAGCAGGTTATTTTGGACTAATCCGCGCAGGGGATCAATGCAAAAGCCAGCCAGACCCTTCCAGTCAAGCGTGGCTGAAAGGTTAGATCGCGATATGCCAAGGGGCGGCTTTGATGGCAGCCGCACAGCGGCTATACTGGCATAATTATTCGATGTCGTACCCCATAAATCACCCCAATACGAGGATTCATCGACATGGCCCAACTTAAACCCGGAGTCGTCACGGGCAAAGATTATCTGACCCTGGTCGCCGCCGCTAAGGCTGGCGGTTATGCGCTACCGGCCGTTAATGTCAGCAGCAGCAGCACCATCAATGCCGTGCTGGAAGCCGCTGCTAAAAATCAAGCTGACGTTATCATCCAGTTATCCAATGGCGGCGCTCAGTTCTATGCCGGTCAAGGCATGAAGGACGGCGCGAAGGCCAAAATCCTGGGCGCGGTATCGGCTGCGCAACATGTCCATCTGCTCGCCGAGCATTACGGCGTATGCGTCGTGCTGCATACCGACCATGCCAACAAGGGCTTGATCCCCTGGGTCGATGCGCTGCTAGATCACGGCGAAGCCTTCTTCAAACAGCATGGCAAGCCGCTATTTAGCTCGCACATGCTGGATCTGTCGGAAGAATCGATGGAATTCAACTTGAACGAGTGTGCGCGTGTGCTCAAGCGCATGGCACCTTTGAACATGAGCCTGGAAATCGAGCTGGGCGTGACCGGCGGTGAAGAAGACGGCATCGGCAAGGAGATGGACGAGAGCGCCGATAATTCCCATCTGTACACCCAACCGGAAGATGTGCTGCAAGCCTACGAGCGCTTGTCACCTATCGGTCATTTCTCGGTCGCTGCCTCTTTCGGTAACGTACACGGCGTCTATAAGCCGGGTAATGTGCAGCTCCGGCCGGAAATTCTTAAGAACTCCCAGGCATTGATCGAGCAACGGCACAAGACGGCGACCAAGCCCTTAAACCTGGTATTCCATGGCGGCTCAGGTTCGGAAAAGGACAAGATCACCGAAGCAGTCGGTTATGGCGTGTTCAAGATGAACATCGACACCGATTTGCAATTCGCCTATTCGGAGGCTATCGGCAAGTTCGTCACGGAAAATCCCAAGGCGTTCCTGTATCAGGTTGATCCAGAAACCGACAAGCCATACAAGAAGTATTACGATCCGCGCAAATATCTGCGGGCGGCGGAAGAAAACATGGTGGCGCGCTTGAACGAAGCGTTCGCTGACCTCGGTTCAAAGGGTAAGTCCCTGGCGATCTAAGCATTTAATGCTTACGGCGGGCACACTGAGCGAGTTGCCCGCCGCTTTCAACGACTTCTTTTCAGTCAGCAGTTTGTTTGGGCTGCCATTAATTTTGCCATCTTCTGCGCATCTGGCCTTAAAACCACGCCGCGTTCTGTAACCAAGGCATCAATTAAGATAGCCGGGGTTACGTCAAAGGATGGATTCCAGACTTCCGCACCCCCCGCCGCAACCCTTTGCCCGCCCAACGTCAGCACCTCATCGGCAGCGCGCTGCTCGATAGGAATTGCCGTGCCGTCGGACAGGCTCATATCGACGGTTGCCGCTGGAGCCACCACCATAAACCGCACGCCGTGATAGCGGGCGGCAATGGCCAGATGATAAGTGCCAATTTTATTGGCAACATCGCCGTTAGCGGCAATGCGATCAGCGCCAACGATCACCCAGCTAACCCTACCCTGTCCTAGCAACGCCCCTGCGGCCCCATCAGCCAGCAGCGTGACTGGAATGCCATCCTGAATTAATTCCCAGGCGGTGAGACGTGCGCCTTGCAGCCAGGGTCGAGTTTCGTCGGCATAAACTCGCTCGATCAGCCCTGCCGCGTAGCCGCTGCGAACCACCCCTAAGGCCGTACCATAGCCGCCGGTCGCCAGCGCACCCGCGTTGCAATGGGTCAATACTGCGCTTCGCTCGCCAAGCAGCGCCGCACCCAACTCGCCCATCCGCCGATTAGCAGCGATATCGTCTTGATGAATCGCTTGCGCTTCGGCAAGCAATTGTGCCTCCGGCTGGCCTGTGACTTGCTTAATGAGCCGTTCCATGCGCCGTAGCGCCCAAAACAGATTGACAGCGGTCGGTCGAGACGCCGCCAGTTGTTCAATGTCTTCCTTAATTAGCTCTCGCCAATGCGCTGGAGCCTGGCGATAACGCGCCCTAGCCGCCAGCACGACCCCATAAGCGGCGGTAATGCCAATAGCCGGCGCACCCCGAACCACCATGTTCTGGATCGCTCGCGCCGTCTCCAAGGCTGTCGCCAAGCGCTGATAACGGATTTCACCCGGCAGCAGCCGTTGATCCAGCAGCTCAAGGGCATCTTCGCGCCAGATGACGGCGTGTACCCGCTCAGAGGTTAAGGACATAAAGAAACTCGAAGAGGACCGACGGTTGAGAGGGAAAAATTGCGAAACACGGTGCCTGAAACTCGGTTGAGCGTCTAAAATTACCGGCGATTGTCGCAAAAATTTCTTGCCAAACGACCGAAATGACGCGCAAAATTAACTCATTTATTGTTGGTACAACATTTTTTGCAATTCTGACACAAAGTTGTATCATTACCCATCATGGCCGGCCGAATTGCCGCATGCGGTATTCATCGGTCGGTATACCGGCCAAATCAATGATCGCGGTTTGACCGACCCCGGTTTCCCGTGACCGAGATTGTTTGTTAACGTACCGCGCACAGAATTTTTGGTGCCTATTTGGGAGAGTATATCGATGAAAACGAAACTGCATAAGCTTGGCTTGGGCTTGGCTGCTACCGTGGTGCTGTTTGCCGCGCTGCCTGCTCACGCAATCAATAAGTACGGCTGCATCTACGCCGTCGATCCCTGGGATAAGATCGTTAAAGACCCTTACGGCCGCTGCATTCGTACGCCGTGGTGGACCCCTGAGAAAGATGTGCCGGAATGCGGTGGCGGCGCTGCTGTCGTCGAGGCCCCGGCTGCTCAGTGTGAAAAAGTTACCCTCGGCACAGATACCCTGTTCGACTTTGACCGCTCTGAAATCAAGCCGCGCGGTCGCGCCCGACTCGATCAACTGGCTTCCGATATTAGCCGCGCTGAGCGGGTTTCCGGCATCAAGATCGTCGGCCATACCGACGCCAAGGGTACTGATGCCTACAACATGCGCCTAGGCCAACGCCGCGCCGACACCGTGGCCAGCTATCTGGCTTCCAGAAACATCCCCAGCAGCAAGTTGCGCACCAGCAGCATGGGCGAATCGCAACCCGTCGCCCCTAACACCTTGCCCAACGGCAGAGACAATCCGGAAGGACGCGCCCAGAATCGTCGAGTGGAAATCACCACCCTCACCGAAATGTGCCGCGAATAATTTCGCTTGATTGGCCGGTTTAACCGGCCTGTGATCGCGCCCTGGCTTGCTGGGGCGTTTTTTTATTCCTGTTTCATAGTTCGCGCCTATAATCCGGAGTCCTTATCCGGAGAACCGCGAATGCCGCAAGCTGTCGCCACTCTGCTCAATGCCCGATGGATCATTCCCGTCCAACCGGAGCAATGCGTTCTCGAACACCACGCCCTGGTCATCAAAGAGGGCCGTATTCTCGCCATCTTGCCGCAGGCAGAAGCTGCGAGCCGTTATAGCGCCGATACGTGTCTGAATCTGGATAAGCACGTGCTGATCCCTGGACTGGTCAATGTCCATACCCACGCCAGCATGACCTTGCTACGGGGTCTGGCGGATGATTTGCCGCTGATGACCTGGCTGCAAGATCATATCTGGCCGGTCGAGGCACGCTGGGTCAGCCGGGGATTCGTTCGCGATGGCACCCGGTTAGCGATGGCCGAAATGTTGCGGGGCGGCACCACCTGCTTCAATGATATGTATATGTTCCCTGACGTGGTGGCAACAGCCGCGCAGGAATGTGGCATCCGGGCCTGTGTGGGTCTGATCGCCTTTGATTTCCCCACCAGCTACGCAAGCCACATGGATGAGTATCTGACCAAAGGCTTACAACTGCACGAGAGCTTGCGCGCCGATCCACTGGTTCGCACCGCATTGGCCCCTCATGCGCCCTACACGGTCTCCGCATCGGCGCTCGAACGGATCGGGCGGCTGGCGGAAGATTTAAACCTGCCGATCCATATCCACGTCCACGAAACTGCGGCAGAAGTCGCCCAATTTCAGGCCAAACACGGCTGTCGACCCCTAGCCCAACTCGAAAAGCTGGGGCTACTCTCTGCACGCCTGCTGGCGGTCCACATGACCCAGTTGGAGCCTGATGAGATCGAAACACTGGCGCGGACTGGCGTGAACATCGCCCATTGCCCGGAATCCAATCTTAAGTTAGCCAGCGGTTTTTGCCCCACTGCTCGCCTGGACGCCGCTGGCGTCAACATCGCCATCGGCACCGACGGCGCGGCCAGTAACAACGATCTCGATCTGTTTGGCGAAATGCGCATCGCCGCCCTACTGGGCAAAGCGGTGGCTGGTGACCCTACGGTCTTGCCAGCGGCTCGTGTCTTGCGCATGGCGACTCTCAACGGAGCGCGCGCTCTTGGACTGGCTGATCAAATCGGTTCGCTGGAGCCGGGCAAGGCCGCTGATGTCGTGGCTATCGACTTAGGCCAACCGGAAACTGAGCCGGTTTATCAGCCGATTTCGCAATTGGTCTATGCGACCAGCCGCCATCAAGTCACTGATGTCTGGATTGCTGGCCAACGGCTGCTGGCTAATCGCGAATTGATGACCCTGGACGGCCCGGATTTGATCCAGCGCGCGCGAAGCTGGCGGGAAAAAATTGCCGCTGAACGGCGGACGTAAAATTCTCGCGCCTCAGTTTTCAGACCCTGACCCTCATCAACCCTGAGTGAATCTGGCTATGACCACTGCCCAACCGAACGTGGATTTTCAGGAAATTGCCAAATTTGAGGAACTCGCCAGTCGCTGGTGGGACCCGGATAGCGAGTTTAAGCCGCTGCACGACATCAATCCCTTGCGTTTGAATTACATCGACGAGCGCAGTGGCGGTCTGGCAGGCAAACGGGTGCTGGATGTCGGCTGCGGTGGTGGCATCCTGGCTGAAAGCATGGCTTTGCGCGGTGCTGAGGTCACTGGGATCGACATGGGTGAAGCGCCGCTGGCGGTCGCCCGGCTGCATCAACTGGAATCTGGCGCAGTCTTAAACTATCGCCACATTACCGCTGAGGATCTGGCCAATAGCGAACCAGGGGCTTTCGATGTCGTGACCTGCATGGAAATGCTGGAGCATGTGCCCGATCCGGCCTCCATTATTGCCGCTTGCGCCCAACTGCTCAAACCCAGCGGACATGTCTTTTTCTCGACCATTAACCGCAATCCGAAGGCCTATTTACTGGCGGTTATCGGCGCAGAATATGTGTTGCGACTTCTGCCGAAAGGCACTCACGATTACCGAAAGTTTATTCGCCCTTCAGAATTGGCCCACTGGGCGCGCGCTGCCGGACTGACCGTCCAGCATCTGATCGGTATGCATTACAATCCTTTACTGCGCCGTTATTGGTTAGACGCTGGCGTGTCGGTGAACTATGTGGTCCACTGCCGAGACGAAGATCACGCCTAAGCTAACCGTTCAAAACCCCACGCACCCACTTCGGCGGCCAAAACGACTTCTCCGCCGACCTGGAGGCCCGCTTGGCCCAAAGAACAGTGGTATTGTCCTGATAGGGATTTTCATGCGATCTGACCGCTGCCAAGAGTCGCTGGCAGGGGGAGCGGGCAGTGCGGGCCGCTTTGAGTACGGCAGCGATTTCCCGCTCAGTGAGGGTGAGCAACCCATCGCTGGCCAACAGGATCTGATCGTTGGGTTCCAGAGGAAACGGTTCACGCGATAGATCGACCAGTTCCAGGCTTTCGCCCGTGACCACACTGATCAAGGCATTCCGGTCCGGATGACAGGCGGCCTCTTGAGCGCTGATCTTGCCTGCGCTGACTTGTCTCGCCAGAATCCCCCGATACGCATGATCCTCGTTCAGTCGATGCAAGCAACCCCGCCGCCACAACCAAAGCGGCGAATCACCGACGCTAATCCAATATAAACCTTCCTCAGCCAGCACCACGGCTAACAGCGTACAACCCATCCCGCCCAAATGCTCCGGATCGGTCGCTACTTCCAGGGCCATGCGGCCGTTGACGTGGTGCAGGGTGCGCTCAAGACGTTCAGGCACACTAACCGAGGGCACGATGTCATAGGCTTCGATAAAACCGCGAACCGCCAGCGCGCTCGCCAGCGCACCCGCTTGCTCGCCGCCCATCCCATCCGCGAGCACCAGCAACAGGTCGCCCGCTTCCAACTGAGGCGGTAGGTCGAATACGCCGTAGTCATCCTCCTGCTCGGCACGCCGACCCTGCGTCATGCCGCTGTCATGCACCCATGCCACCATGAGGGGGTTCCCAAGCTCAGTCGTCGTCGCGCCAGTCGAAGTCTGGACCGCACAGCGGCATAAATCGCAATCGGGTTTGCGCCAATTGCAGCATTGCGCCTCCAGCCAATTCCACAGACTCCTGGGCTGGTCGGCCATTTAACTCGATGGCCGTCGTCAGGGCTTGCAGATAAAAACGGCGCGAACGTGCGGTATAAATAATGGCCGCGTGGTTGTCAGGCAGGATGGCGCTATCGCCGAAATCCAACTGGACCCGGGATTGATCGCTGCGGCCGATATCATTGACGCCATAGTGTAGCGCCAGCACTTGACCGCGCCCTGGACCGGCGATGACCGCAAGCCAGCCCACGATAGGGCCTAATGACACCGCTGGGGTTATTGCGGGGCCAGTCAACGGTGCTTTGGTGGACCCTTTGAGGCGGGCTGTTTTAGGGCGCGACTTGGCCGCCGCCTCAGGGCGAGCGATGCGGCGGGTCGATTCAGCCGCTAAGGGCGGACTTAAACCTTTGTTCAGGCCAATATGATTCAGATTCCGATACAGTGGCATCTCTGTTCTCCCGCCCAAATACGCCAGGCGATTCAGTTTTTCTCAATCCGGAAGTACAGGCGCACTTCACCTAATTCCACCACGTCGCCATTTTTCAGCAGCACGGCGCGAATCCGTTGGCCGTTCACCCAAGTTCCGTTGGTCGAATCAAGATCGCAAATCTGAAAGGTCCCATCCGGCAGATGATAAACTTCCGCATGATGACCCGATACCGTGTCGTTATCGAAACGAATGTCGTTTCCGAAAGACCGCCCTATCCGGCACGACGGCGAACGTAACCGCAGTGCATCTCTTTCCATCGCATCGGTTCGGATAAAGCGGGCGGGCGCAAAGACGACTTTCGGTGCTTGCTCACGCTGCGAAAACGGCCACTTGGGGAATTTCATTTCGAGTTAAACCCGGTCGAAGTGGGCGCTTCCCAAGGATTTGCAACATTCGGGCCAGATGTTGACCTCGCTGGAGCGGCTGTTTCTTGAGCAACGCCTGTCGGCTGAGTGCGGCTACGTTTTTTAGCCGCCTGTCGACGCGCAGAACGGGGCTTGGCAGCGGCAGACTCACCCGGTCGGGCATTCCCCTTACCAGCCGCCCCTTTGCTAACTGATTTGGCATCGGGTTCCGTCGCCATTTTGACGGTCGAGGCCGATTTTGGCGGCGTCGACTGGTTAGCCGTAGCGGCCACAGGTTTTTGAGAATTGCCGATAGCGGGCGCTTCAATCGCCACCGATCCCGCAGCGCCCTCTCTAGTGTCGACCGTTGCGCCTGTGGGCTTGACTATGGCTGCCTTGGGCGCTGTCGATGAAGTCTCAACGACAGGTGGTGGGGACTGAACAACGGGTGGTGCTAACTCTACCGTCGATTCCGTCGACGGCGTTTTCGCAACAGACGGGGCACCCGGCAGCCCTGCCGAGGACGATGGTGGAGGTAAGGCGGTTGTACCCGCTCCAGGCAAAGCTGACGAAGATTGCCCCGCGAGATCAGGCGGCGGAGATACGGCAGGCGTGAGCGCCGATGGCGAGGCTATTACAGCAGCACCCGCAGTCGGATTAAGCGCCGCAGCATCAGAAGCGGGCGCTACCGGTGCGCTTGGAGCAGCAGGAGCAACCGCGCCGACCGCTGGCCTGGTCACCGGAGGTTGTAACGGAGCTGCAGGGCTGGAGCGGACGACGGCCGGGGGCTGCTCTGGCGGCGCTTTCGGCCATAGCCATACTAAAGCGGCCGCCGTCAACGCCAGGGTCAACCCGCCACCGAGCAACGGCAACCAAAATTTGCGGCGGGTGTTATCTTCGGTATCCGCTGACCAAAGCGGCTCTTGCGGGTTATCCCACGACTTTCCCTGCGCCTGCCCAGGCGACGGACGAGCGGTTTCAAGCGGCGGCAACAGCCGCAAATCGTCATCATCCGGCATCGTGCCTTCAGCAGCGAGTAATGATTCCGTTGCGGGCAGCGCGGATAAACTTGGCTGCGTCGCTCTAGCGCCCGACCGAGCCAAAGGCCCCAGGATCAGCGTGTCGTCGTCCTCTTCCTCGCTGACCAACGATTCGTTTAAAGCGGTTTGCATCTCCGCCACAGTGCTAAACCGATGCTCAGGACGGACAGCCAGCGCCCGGTCGATCATGCGCAACAGACCGGCACTGTAGCGACCAGCACAGGCCCGCGCCGCCGGTTCCATTGAGTCTTCCAGCAATCGCTCCGCCGCTTCCACTGGCGGCTCGCCGGTGACGCAGCGATATAACACGGCCCCCAAAGCATAAATATCGCTCCAGGGGCCATGGCGATCATTGCGGGCGGCATATTGCTCCGGCGGCGAATAGCCCGGCGTCACCAGGCTGATAATGCTCTTGCTTTGGCGTCCCACGGCCTCGCGCGCGGCACCAAAATCGATCAGGATCACGCGATGATCACTGGCCCGCACATACAGATTGGAGGGTTTAATATCGCGATGCAGAAAACCCTGCTCATGCACCGCCTGGAGCGCGGGTAAAACGTCTTCCAACAAGCCACGCAACTCATCTTCGCTTAAGGTATCGCTATCTTGTAAAACCGCGTTCAGCGACTCCCCTTCTTCGTAATCCATAACGATATAAGCTGTGCCATGTGCCCGGAAATACCGCTTCACCCGCACCACGAACGGATGTTGAACCCGTGCTAAAACTCGCGCTTCGTCTAAAAATCGTTCCAGACCCCAAAGATATTCGGACATCTGGCCGTTGCTGCCGGTATGGCCACCCTGCGCGTTGGAATGCACAGTAACGCCATCGGCGTCGCGGAAAGACCACTCGACCGGAAAATATTCCTTGATGGCGACCCATGTTTGCAACAAGGTGTCCCATGCCTTGTAGGTTACGCCGAATCCGCCGGCCCCCAGGATGGCATCGATACGGTATTCGTCCAATCTGCGACCCGACGCCAGCGCATTAGCGGGGCGCGCGTCGCTTTGAAACGGCACAGTGGGCGTGGCAGTATCGATCATGGAAGCACCTCAACGGTGGTGGCGCGGCACCAACCGCTAATAATCCGCGCTGCGAGGAGTGCGCGGAAATGGAATGACATCTCTCACGTTGTTCATGCCAGTCACATAGCTCATGGTCCGCTCGAATCCCAGCCCAAACCCGGCATGGGGCGCGCTGCCGTAACGGCGTAAGTCTCTGTACCAATTATAGGCCATTTTGTCCATCCCTGACTCATCAAGTCGCGCATCCAGTATATCCAGACGCTCCTCGCGTTGGCTGCCACCAATAATCTCGCCGATACCTGGCACGAGTACATCCATTGCCGCCACGGTGCGGCCATCGTCATTTAAGCGCATGTAAAAGCTTTTAATTTCCTTTGGATAATTGACCAGGACCAGTGGCCCTTTGACGTAATCCTCGGCGAGATAGCGCTCATGCTCGGATTGCAAATCCATACCCCAACGCACTGGAAACTCGAAAGGTCGAGGTGAGCGCTGCAAAATACCGATGGCCTCGCTGTAATCAAGGCGCTCAAAAGGTGAATTAACCACCTGCTCCAGACGCTGGATGCAGGTTTTATCGATCCGCTGAGCAAAGAAAGCCATGTCATCGGCCCGCTCAGTCAAGACCACCTGAAAAATGGCTTTCAACAAGGCTTCCGCCAAATCGGCATTGGCGTGCAAATCCGCAAAGGCGGTTTCCGGCTCCACCATCCAGAACTCGGCCAAGTGACGGCTGGTATTGGAATTTTCGGCCCGGAATGTCGGGCCAAATGTGTAAACTTTGGACAGCGCCAGACAGTAGGCTTCGACATTGAGCTGCCCGGAAACCGTCAAGAACGTTTCGCGACCGAAGAAATCCTGATCGAAATCGATGCGGCCCTCGAGGGTGCGCGGCGGATTGACTAAATCCAGTGTACTGACCCGAAATAATGCGCCAGCCCCCTCACAGTCGCTGGCGGTGATAATGGGGGTATGAACCCAAAAATAACCCCGTTCATGCAAGAAACGGTGAATCGCCTGGGCCAGGCAATGCCGCACCCGCGCCACAGCACCGATGCTGTTGGTGCGCGGGCGCAGGTGGGCAACGCTGCGCAGATATTCGAAACTGTGCGCTTTCGGCGCGATGGGATAAGTTTCGGGGTCCGCGACCCATCCCACGACCTCGACGCACGTCGCCTGCAACTCCACCGCTTGTCCTTTGCCGGATGAAGCGACCAGCTCGCCGGTGACTCGCAGCGCACAGCCAGCGGTCAGGTGAAGGATCTCGCTTTGATAGTTGGGCAAGTCAGCAGGCGCAATGATCTGTAACGGCTCGAAGCTCGAACCGTCGTGCAAGGTGACAAAAGAGAGTCCCGCCTTGGAATCACGCCGGGTCCGTACCCAGCCCTGCACGGTGACTGCCTGGCCCAATGGAATTTTGCCGTCCAACACAGCGGCGATGGCGTATACGGACATTGGAGAGGTTGCTCCCAATCAAGCGGGCAACAGGCCCGATTAGAAAAGACGCTGCGCGATGTTGAGCAAAAACGCTTAAATCCGTTCCTGATATTTTTGCTCGTGGTGGGCTTTCGCCTGGCCGATCCAGTCATCGCGACGAATGCGGCCCATCGCTTTGATAGCTGCATCCAATTGATTAATGTCAGCCTCTGTCAGGGCTGCCAGTTGCCGAAAGGTGTTAATGCCCTGAGCGTGCAACTTTTTCTCCAAGGCAGGACCAATTCCAGAAATCAATTTTAAATCATCAGGCTCACGCTCAACGGCTACCGTAGGTGCTGGCATTTCGGTCTGAGTAGCGATCGGGCCATCGCTGATCAATGACGGCTCGATTTCAGCGGCGACAACCGGGGGGGCTGCTTCAACCGCATCAGGCTTACTGACTGGGTTTGATGCGCTTTCCGTGGGCGGTGGCACAATAGGGGGTGAGTCTACCCCCGCCTGCTCCGGCTCCATAAAGCGGCTGCCACGGCGCAGCACCATGAAATATTCATCCCACCATTGGTTTTGTGTTTGTACCCAACGCTGAAGGACTTCTTCCATTTGTCGCACCCACGCGGTCATCAATTCGGGAGCGCCTTTTTCCTGGGCCACTTGTTCGACCCAACGTTGCACCCAACTGGCCTCTTGCGACAAGGTTCGCCTAACCGCTGCTTCCCAGACATCCAGATTTTTCAGATAAGTTTCTCGCCATGCCTCGACTCCAGCCGGAGGCTGAAACGGTACGGCCGAGCAAAGGCTGTTCCACAAGCGTTTCTGCGCCTGGGTCCAACTTTTGAAAATATCTTCGTTGATCCACGGCTTCATTCTGGCTACCCTCCACACTCGCTCAATTATTGTGTCAGTGACCCGGAGCGCTTGCTCCAGAGTAATAGAGATGGTCTATCCGCCCACAATCTTAGGTCGGGCAGCGTGAGAAACCAATTTTGTCGGTTTATCACGCCTTGTCAGCCGATCATGAGGTGCGGTTTCGCTCATGCCACAGAACAACCAGACCACGGGCCGCTGCTATAATTCTCACCCCATCCCGCCTGGGGTGAGTGGTTTTTTTACTTCAGCTATCTGGATGGATTAGCTATGCGGTTTTGGCATCGTCTCCGCGAAGATATCACCTGCGTATTTGACCGCGATCCGGCGGCGCGCACCGTTTTTGAGGTTCTTACGGCCTACCCCGGCATTCACGCGGTGCTGCTGCATCGCGTCCATCATGCGCTGTGGAATAGAGGCTGGAAATGGCTCGCCCGTTTCCTCTCAGCCATTGCTCGCTGGCTGACTGGCATCGAAATCCATCCCGGAGCCAGGATCGGCCGCCGCTTCTTTATTGATCATGGAATGGGGGTGGTGATCGGCGAAACCACTGAAATTGGCGACGATTGCACGCTTTATCAAGGGGTGACTCTCGGCGGCACAAGCTGGAACAAAGGCAAGCGCCATCCCACCCTCGGCAATAATGTGGTGATCGGTGCTGGGGCTAAGGTGCTAGGCCCGTTTAAGGTCGGCGATAACGCCCGCATTGGTTCAAATTCGGTCGTTATTAAGGAAGTGCCCGCCAGTGCTACCGTGGTGGGTGTACCCGGCCGCATGGTGGAAGCCGGTGAACCTGAAACGGATGTGCGCCGTGAAATCGCCCGTAAGCTGGGCTTTGACGCCTACGGCGCTACCCCCGACCTACCCGACCCGGAAGCCCACGCGATCAACCGGATGCTCGATCACATTCAATCGCTTGATTTGACAATCCGTCAACTCTGCCAAGCACTGCGTAAGGCTGGGATTGATCCTGGCGATCTGTGCCTTGCTGCCGAGCTGAAAGGCTGTGAGCTGCGCTCAGCCGCCAGTCAGAACGGTTGGCATACCACGGCCGATGGTGGGACGGCCACCGCGACCCATAGCGACAAAACGCAAGCCTAGGGTCAACAGGCGTCATGCTGGAATTGAGCGCTGCCGCCTATGAGTATTTCGAGCGACCGCGCAATGCTGGACGCCTAATATCAGACCCGCCCAACACTGTCGAAGTCCAGGTCGGCGAGCCGATCAGTGGCGCTGTGTTACAACTGCACTTGCGCTTGCATGATCGAAATAGGATCGATCAGGCACGCTTTCAGGCTTACGGGTGTGGCTGGCTGATCGCCTGTGGCTCACTACTGACCGAATGCCTCCAGGGTCAAACTTTGGTCGAAGCCGGGCACTTCCATCACCAGACGCTGGTCGAACGCTTAGCGATACCGCCAGCAAAACTGTATTGCGCGGTGCTGGCGGAAACGGCGCTCAATGCAGCGCTGCACGCCTTCGCCGTCAATACCTGACCAGGCACTGAGCCAGAACTGACTTCACTTTGACTGATTGAGAGGAAAACCAGCATGACGATTACCCTCACCGAAAAAGCGGCCGCTCGCGCCCGCGACCATTTAGCCCAAAAAGCCCAAGCGCAAGGCTTACGGCTGGGCGTGCGCAACACCGGCTGTTCCGGCTATATGTATACCGTGGGTCTGGCCGAGGCTATCGAACCTGACGACCAGATTTTTGAATCCCAGGGTGTCAAGATTGTGGTTAGCGCCAAAAACCTGCCGTACCTGGAAGGCCTGGAAGTGGATTACGCCAAGCAGGGCTTGAATGAAGGCTTTCGCTTTAATAACCCCAACGCCAAGGCGATGTGCGGTTGCGGTGAGAGCTTTAGCGTTTGACGCCTGCTCTTTCGAAGGGCGCGGGATGTCGGTAACCCCGCGCCGCTCCATAGCCGTCTATTGCGCACCTATCGTGCTGCTTACTCCCACGCCGCCAGATCAGCGCGCATGATGCGAATACGTTGCATGATGTCCTCGCGCTTGAGATTAAACAGCACCATCCCAACCGTGATCAGCGCGCCCAAGCCGATCAGGATAAGCGCGCGACTCAAACCCTGATCGGGATAAAAGCGGAACAACTGGGCCAAGACGTTCACCACCAGAAACGCCACGCCTGCATAGAGAAAAACCCGCACCCGCAAGGCGATACCCAGCATGATACCAGTCAGCGCCAGTGCCAGCGCCAAGACGAAGACCCACAGCTCTGGCCGTAAAAACACATCCAGCCCCGCTCCAGCGTACAGGATGCTGAGGGCCGCTAGACGTGCGGCGTTCAATACCTTTGGCCGCAACTCGCGCCGGTGCAGGTGCAACAGCGCCAGCACCGAAACTGACGCCGGGATCAGGTAAAACTGCCACAAGCCATAACGGCCCGCCCACAACGGTGCCCAAAGATAGACCGCGCCGTTGAGCGCTAGAACTCCCAGATAGAGCGGCAGCGGATTGCGCAACGCCCCGGCTAAGGACAAGTACAACACGGCTACCGCCAGCAGCGCGCCACCTGTCCATGCCGAGGCAAGTTGCCACGGAACGGTCATTAGCGCCAACAAAGGTAATAGCAAGGCCACGCGATACAACGGTTGCGATGCAGTCAATTGGTGCAGCAGAAACGCGGCATAAGCAGTTGCCAGGAGGACACCGGTATCAGCGGCCATAAATGGCGACAATCCAAACCACACCAGTCGCCCATAAGCCCCTAGCAATCCCAGTAACAACACAGTTGCATAAACCCAGCGCGCTTCATGGGGGCGACGCCAGGCCCGAACCCCGGCCGATCCCAGCAATAAGACTAATGTCAGCACCGCCGGTAAAGAATCGGCGCTGCGGTCAAAACTCCAGGCTGTAACTCCCCACTCCGCTTCATAACTCAGTCGGGTGTAGCCATGTAGGCCAAGCCATAGCAGCGTCAGCGCCAAGAGCCAGGGCAGCACTTCCTGTAACGCTTGTTCGATCTCGTACAACCGTCCGCTGCTTCCTTCATCGGTTTGGGCGATCTGCGCATTTAACCAAACCGTCAAACGCGACTGACCATACATGAGGGCTAGCAACAGCAGCATGGTCTGTAAGGCATACCAGGCCGTCAGGCCGTCGAAGACCCTGATCGGTAGTGCCGACTCCCCGATGATCCAAACGGTGTAACTAGCGGCCAGACTCAGCATGAGTCCCAGCTTCAAGCGGGCGGATTCACCCTGCCACCAACCCTGCGCTAGCACCACTACCGCCAGCACCAACAAGGTTGCAGTCACACTCCCCCACTCGAAGCGGGTCAGAGTCCACAGCAAGGCCAGAATCATTACAGGCAGCACCGCTGACCACTGCGCTAAAGCCGAGAGCCAAACGACCCAGCGACCTGCCAGATAACGCCACGCCAATAACAAAGCGCCATTCCAGAGAGCCAGCGCAAGCGGCACCCACAGCAGCGGCAACGCCGCTTCCAGAAAAAGCGACCCCAATAGCGCCATCAACGCCAGCAACACGCCGTGCGCTTGCAAGGCTTTTGCTCGGAGATAAAAAGCGTGACCAGCCGTCGCTGTTAACAGTAAGGCGGCCAGGATCAACCCCGACGGTGCCGGTTGGGGCGAGGGCCAACCCCAGAACAACTGCCACTGTAGCTGCCCTAACGACATCAAGACCAGAAGAAAGCCGATAAAAGGCAGCCAAAACAACGGTCTGTCCAAATCAGCTTGCCGCCAATTCAGCCAGGATGCCAGCCTTTGCCCGTAGCGCCGCCAAAGCGTGGCCAGCAGGAAAATGCCATTGATCCAGAGCAAGGCAACGACCGCTCTGGTTAAAACTTGGCTTAACTCAGCTCCGTCAGTGGCGGCCGGTCGCCACCCCAGATCAGCACCAGCGACTAACCCACTCGCTGTCAGCGTAGCAACCGCCAGCCAAGCCATGCCTGGCCAAGCCGTAGTGCGCAGGAGTAGGAATAAATAGGGTGACACCATCGCCAACGCCACGGCGCTGGATAAAACGCCAGCCGCAACCCCGAACGCGCTGCCGCCCAACACGCAGAACAGCCCCAAGGGCGGCCAGATACCGGGCGCAACGGCCCAGCCCGGATAGCGGGCATTCCAGCGCGGCAATAGCAGATTGCTGTCAAACCAAAGCGCGTATCCCCAGCCGACCAGCAGTAACACCTCCGTCAGCCGACTGAAATCACCCCAACTGGCCAAATTCCAGGCCAACGCGCTCGACAACAGCGCCAAACCAAGACCGCGCCAAGCCGCAGCGTTCGGCCATAGCCGCGCCACTGGAAACAGGGCGACCCAGAGCAACGCCAGCAAAATCGGCAGACGAATGTCATCCAGCCAACCTGCAAGTAGTGCGCCGACCAGTGCCAGTAGATACAGCAGCGTGCTTGAGCGCCCGATAGGCAATTGCCAATAGGCCAGCTTTTCGGCCTTTTCCGACGCTAATCCTATGCCCACCAGCGCCATACCGATGCTCAATAAGGCATTGGCCAGCGGTTGGCCTACACCCAGCCAACCGGGCGAGGTCCAACCAGCCTCCAATAACCAGGCGGTAACCGTTAGAGTGATCAATACACCGTAAGCGCAACGCTCTGAGCGGTAATACCAACTACCCACCAGTAATAACAGGGTAGCCAACGCCAGCGCGGGTAACAGCGCCAGAGTCGAAGTGCCTAAAAACGCCGCTCCCAGGCTCGCCGCGACGACTGCTGCTGCGATTAGCAGCGCAAAGCCAAATAGGCTTTCCTCAACCTGCCGCCGTCCACCAGCACCTCCAGGAACAGTGAAATCAAGCACCTGCGCGAATCGACCGATCACTGGCTGTTCCAGCATCGCCACGGCCAAACGCCAGGCGAGCAGAGCGTAGAGGACAGCGGCTGTCGCCAGCCACGGCAAGGTAAATCCCGTCCGTTCCAATCCCAGTAGCAACCCGGCCAATCCCATCACCAACGGCAGCGCCGCCCAGCGGAATAACCGGAAATAGCCGATCACCAGCAAACCGGTTGCCACCCCTAAGCCTACAGTCAGCGGCCAGCGCCCCGCATCGCCGCCCTTTAGCAAAGCCAAGCCCAGTTGGACCAGGCCAAGGACCCAGAGCAGGGCCATAGCTTGCTCTAACGGTCGGCGGATGAGCTGGGTTAGAGATAGTTGCGTCGATTCCGGCAGCGATGCAACGGCGGCGCGATCGGCATGATTCGCTGCCAAAAGACCGCGTACCCGCAACCGCCAGGCCAAACGCCATAACAACACCCAGAGCGCCGCTGCTAAAAGGAATTCAATAGCGCCAGTTCCCGCTTCCGGAAAATAACCGCGCTTGGTTAACAACCCAGCGCCAGCGGCGCAAGCCAGCACCCCATAAAACAAGGCTTGTTGATGCAATCCTAAGCTCAGCCATAACAGCAGCGCACCCGCCACAATCAGCAATAGGATCAGCTCCGGGCGGCCCACCAGCGTAGGCCACAGAGTCATGCCCATCAGCACGAGGGCTAAGCCTAGAGTGACCAGTGCACTGCTAACCCACCCACGGCGGCTCTTAGGCAATTGCTGGGGAGCATGCAAGCCCAAGGCGGTCCATAACCCGGCCAGAGCCAGCCAGCCGTAAGCGGTTTGCACGGCCCAGCTCAGGGTGAACAGTTCCGGTAAATAGGCGATGGCAACGGCCGCCAGGAACGCGACGCCGTAATCGCCATAACGCCAACGGGTCTGAATCTCCGATGACGAGCGCGATTGATTAGCCCAATAGGCCAGCGCTGCGGCTAGAGCGGCCGTTACGAAACCTAACCAGCCCGGCGTGTTGTGCGACAAGCTCCATGTCATCAATCCGACCAAAAGCACCGCAAAGGCTGCCGCGCATTGCTGGGCCATCACTGGCCAACGGGAAGCGGCCCAGCGGCCGAGCAGTAATAGCGCTAGCAACCCCGGTATGCCAGCCAGGCCGTGCCAGGCCGGTGGCAACCCATGCAGGAGCGCCGACCCATACAGCCCGACTGTGCAGCCAAACAATAGATAGAGCGGAGGTAACGTCCGATAACGCCACGCCATCCAGCCGTATAACAACACGCCTAAAGCGAGCGTTATTAACAGCGGCAGCGTGGACTGCGAGGCGATGGCGATCGCGACCGCCGATAAGCCATAAAGCAAAAACGTGAAACGAGACAGGAAGGTATATTTATTGACCCATTCCTTAAGCGCAGCATCCAGTGGGCATAGCAGCCCGCACAACGCCATCAGAAACGGTCCTGTATAGCCCACGGGCAATGGTTCCGGCCACAGCCAGGTCAAATGAACAAAGGACACGACGGCGGTATAAACCAGCATTCCAGCCGCGTAGTACGTGGTTAATTGGCGATCAACGAACAACCGTCGCAGCCAATCGCTCGAAAAAACCCATAAGCTGTAACCGAGTAGGCCTAATAACAGAGCGTGCAGCGACATCAACACCTGCCAGTCAGCCATAAATCCGGCCAATGGTGCGGCTAACTGCACTGCTGCCAACGCGGTCAACAGATGGGCATAGCGGCTCTGCAATACGCGGTCAATCAAAGCACTCGCTAAATGAGCCGCCCAGGCAAAGGCGGCTAATGTCCCTATCGTCAGTACCGAACCGATAATCGTTGATAGCGAATCGCTCTGGCCTGCCACCACCAGGCGGATAGCCATCCCCAAAACCAGGGGCGCTAGCAACATGCCAAGGGTTATCAGCATATTGCCAGGCGCCGCCAATTCCGGGCGCTTACGCCGGAACTGGTAACCGGCCCACAGCAAAAAGGCGCTGGCGACCCATAAACTGGAAAAGACGACGAGCGCATTTAAAAAACCCGACGTATTAGCGATCAGGAACAACGCGCCAGCGATAAAACAGAAGCCACCGATAAACCAGCCGACGTTCTGCGCTAAAAAAGGTGCTATCAATCTCGGCCAGCCGGAAATGGCCTGTAGTGCCTTTTCCAGAGGACTCGGCGGCGCGGGCCGCCAAGCGCTGGCATCGGCTGGGGCAACACCCGCAACGATCTCTTCAGCGGCAGCAACCGGGATCACCGTGGGGCGTGGATTCGGTTGTCGAACGGGCGCTTCTTGCTCACTTCGGCTGGCCGGAGCAGCGAGAGGGGGTCGTGGGTTCAAAGCTAATGGAGCGACCGTCAAAGCGGGTGATGGCGGCGCGGTTACTGGTGGGGGTTCATCGTCGGTGATGCTCTGTGCAGCGACTATCTTCTGAGCATCCGATGCAACATCGACCCCGGCTGGCGACCATGGCGCTGGCCCTGGCGGTGTTTGCGCACCTTGCGCCAGCAGCCGCCACGCCGCTAACCGCCGTTGTTGCCACGGGTCATCATCCGCCTGCACACCCTTTTCCTGGAGATGGCGTTGCCAGAGTCGATCCAATTCACCGACGAGTTGTTGATGCTTGACCGACGCTAAAGCCCCTGAATCGACTAATCTGTTTAACTCCAGGCGTAGCAACACCAGATTTTCCATATCGACCGGCCCATAGCGCACCGGGCTATGGGCCAGGTCGAAGGGTTCAGCTGATCGCTCAAGCGCTGGTAATGCCTCTGTCTGCGCAGGCCGATCTGCTGAACCATCGCGTAATAGCCGGATTTGACGGCGCGCGATGACTAAGGCAATCAGCAGGATAATCGGCGAGAGTAACCAGGCCCCGAACACCACAATCAAGAAAACGAATTCCATGAGCGCGCTTTACTCCAAAGCTAAACCAGCCGCCCCGCTACGCCTGCTTATTCCTTGCGGGTCATCTGCTGCTTGAGCGCAGCAAGCTCTAACTCCACCTCGGTATTCGCTTCCAGCTTCAGAAACTCTCGTTCAATCTGGCTGTACTCTCCATAGAGTTCTTCGCGCGCTTCCATCACCGCTTCCATTTCACTCACTTTGTCCGCCATCCGACCGAACGAATGATTCAGATCAAGTCCGGTCTGGAAACGGTCGCGGACGCAATCCATTTGCTCACGCGCTTGCGCTGCCCGCTGCCGAGCGATCAAGCTGCTTTTTTTCAATCGCGCTTCTTCCAACTTCATCTCCAGCGCCCGCAACTGGGTTTTGAGCCGTTCGCTGGTCCGCCGCGCCGATTCCCAGGACCTCTCCAGGTTGGCAACGATCGGGTCATGGTCTTTCTTGCGCAGCAGCGCCTCCCGCGCGAGCGCTTCATTGCCGGATTCCAGGGCGCGACGGGCGCGGCCATGCCATTCTTCGGTCTGCCGTCGCTGGTTGTCTAACTCCTTGGCTAACTGTTTTTCGCTGGCAATCGCATCGATCACCCCTTCGCGAGCGCTGCTGATGTTCTCCTCCATCTCGCGGATGAGTTGTTTGATCAACCGTTCTGGATCTTCGACCCGATCCACCAGATCATTGAGATTAGCGGTAATCACATCGCTGATGCGTTTGAATAAATTGGGCATATTCGCCTCCAAAGAGTGACAATTCATAGAAAGCATAGTCGGAGTATAGGAGACAATTGGTATTTTGAACAGTGTTCATTTAAACTTTATTAAAAATCTGTCAAATCATCGATACCCCGATAGGCCATAGCTTTGCCTTGACCGCTGAGCGGGTTTGAGTCTGGTATCATGACGCGCTCGTACCGGACACCCCGGCCCTGTTTCGCATTTCACCTGGACTGCCATGAATCCAGTTTTGACTATCGCCCAGCGCGCCGCCCTCAGCGCCGGCCGCATCCTGCTGCGCCATTTCGATCATCTCGAACGGCTAAATGTCACCACTAAACAGCGCAATGATTTCGTCAGCGATGCCGACTTGCAAGCTGAGCGCGAAATCATCCAAACCTTGCGCAAGAGCTATCCCCATCACGCCATCCTGGCCGAGGAGAGCGGCGCTCAACCAGGACAAGAAGAATATGAATGGGTCATCGATCCGCTAGACGGCACTACCAATTTCCTGCACGGCATCCCGCACTTTGCCATTTCCATCGCGTTACGCCACAGAAACCGGCTGGAAGCGGCGCTGATTTATGATCCCATTCGGCAGGAGATGTTTACCGCTTCACGCGGCGGCAGCGCGCAACTGAACGACCGACGCATCCGGGTGAGTGGCGTCGCTACCCTGGAAAACGCTCTGCTGGGCACTGGCTTTCCGTTTCGCCATCCTCTCCATCAGCCAGCGTACCTGAGCATGTTCAGTGGCCTGTTTGGCAAGTGTGTGGAGATTCGTCGCGCCGGTGCCGCATCGCTGGATCTAGCCTATGTGGCTTGCGGCCGCCTGGACGCTTTTTGGGAGATTGGCTTAAAACCGTGGGATCTAGCGGGCGGCGCGCTCTTGGTGCAGGAAGCAGGCGGGCTGGTCAGTGATTTCGGCGGTGGCAATGATTTTATGCAAACCGGCAACATCGTGGCTGGTAATCCGAAAGTATTCAAAGGGTTGTTACAAGAGATCCAGCCTCACCTCAGCTCTGAGTTAGCCCGCTAGCGGCGAAAGCCTGAAGTGATTGGATAACGACGGTCGCGACCAAAGGCGCGTGGCGTAATCCGCACGCCGGGTGCGGCCTGGCGACGCTTATACTCATTGACGATGACCAGCCGTGCCACTCGCTCCACCGTGGCCTGATCAAATCCCGCCGCAATCAATTCTTCCACCGAACGGTCTTCTTCCACATAGCCATGCAGAATGGCATCCAGCACGTCGTAGGCCGGCAGGCTGTCCTGATCAGTCTGATCGGGCCGTAATTCCGCTGACGGCGGCCGGTCGATGACCCGTTGCGGAATCACCGGGGACAGTCGATTACGATAAGCCGCCAGGCGATAGACCATAGTTTTCAGCACATCCTTGATCGGGGCAAAACCACCGGCCATATCGCCGTACAGGGTCGAATAACCCACCGCTGTTTCGCTTTTATTGCCCGTGGTCAGCACCATCTTGCCGGTCTTGTTGGAAATCGCCATCAGCAACACGCCCCGGCAACGCGCTTGAATATTCTCCTCGGCAATCCCCGGCGGCAATCCGGCGAATACCGGCTGCAACACCTGCAAAAATGCTTGAAAGGTCGGCTCAATCGGCAGCGTGTAATACTGAACGCCCAAGGCATTGGCTTCCAATTCAGCATCGGTGTTGCTCATATCGGCGGTGTAGCGCGAGGGCATCGACACCGCCTCGACCCGCTCCGCGCCTAAAGCATCCACCGCAATGGCCAAAGTCAGCGCGGAATCGATGCCACCGGATAAACCTAACACCACGCCGGGAAAGCCATTTTTCTGCACATAATCCCGCACGCCCAAAACCAGCGCTTGGTAGATGCCCTCCTCCAGGCCCGGCTCCTTGGCAATTTGTCCCTGAACCGGCATCAGTCTGTTTTCAGCGAGTTGAAAATCGACCGGATAAAGACCTTCGGTAAAGAAAGGCGCTTGCTCGATCAGCGCACCGTCCGCACCGACCACCAAAGACCCACCGTCGAACACCAATTCATCCTGACCGCCCAGCAGATTGACGTAAACGATGGGAACGCGGTTCTCTGCGGCCCGCTGGCGTAGCATATCCAGTCGCTGGTTGACCTTGCCGGCGTGATAAGGCGAGGCGTTGAGATTGACCAATAATTGCGCGCCAGCCTGAGTAGCCTGCGCCATCGGCCCCGGCTGCCAGGCATCTTCACAAACGGTCATACCGATCCGAACGCCCTTGATCGTCGCGATACCCGGCTCGGTCCCGGCGACAAAATAGCGTTTTTCGTCAAATACGCTGTAATTCGGCAACAGCTGCTTGTAGTAAGTGGCTTTTAGCGCACCATCGCCCACCACAACCGCCGCGTTATACAGCCCTGCCGGTGTCATGACAGGACAGCCGATCACGGCGGCAATGCCTTGGATTTCGTGCTGCAACCGTTGCAGGGCTGGCTCAATCTGCGCGATAAAACCAGGACGCAGCAACAAATCTTCAGGCGGATAGCCGGTCAGTGTCAGCTCAGGAAAGACCACCAGATCGGCGTGCAACCGATCGCGGGCTTCCAGCATGGTGGCAATGATGTTATCGGTGTTTCCGGCGATATCACCGACCAGAAAATTCAGTTGGGCCATCACGACCCGGAAGGAGTAATGAGCTTCTTTCATCAGTTTTTTTGGATAGTTGATGAGCTGTTAATTGAATACTTTTGATTTATTTCAATGCGCAGATGGCCAATGCTGGACCATTAGGGTGATTTTTATGATCAAAATTGATTTGAAGGTTATAACCAAGTTTTTTCAGAAAACCGGTTATTGTATCCCGCGTTAACCATTGACTTGTTGTTTTAGGACCCCCACAAAATCCTTGCCAACCTAGTGCGGCACCATACTGGTATTCTATTGAAGTATATTGAAAATCATCAAACTTTCTAGTTTGCTTAGCACCAAATCTTTGCTGAACTTCCTTGTTGGATCTCACCTGTTCCTCATCATAATAATGGGTCCATAAGAAAATTTTATTAGTTAACGAAGCAATCAGATCCAAAACTTCAATGGGCTGTTGCATGTGATAAAGAATGCCGCTTGCCAAAACAACATCATAGTTATCATTGTTGGGGTTTTTTAGATAAGCAACAAAGTCTCCAAGCTTAAAATGAACTCTTTCAAGTCCCAGAACTTCTTTTACACACAGGCACTTTAAAAAAGCTCTCCTATTCGCCTCAATGGCCACCACCTTGGCGGCACCCATACTTTGCAACATATAAGAGTGCCCACCCTCAAGAGGTCCTAATTCGAGGATGCTCTGCCCTTCAAATCCTCCAAAAACCTCCTTCGCCCACTGAATTCGCCCATCTTCGAAAAGTTGCGCCGAGCCAGGCGTTGTCGTTAGTCCTGTTTGACGGGGCATAGACGATGACCATTCACCAGCAAATATATCCAGAATATTCTGATCGCTAGGCTCAGAAGGAACATAGGCATCCAAAATATTTAATGTCATAAATACTTCACCAAAGAAAAAAAAGGGGCGCTTTCGCGCCCCTGATTGACTGCAAGATCGGATAAAAATCCGACGATTACGGGAAGAACTTCTTCATAGCGGCACCGATATCCGCCGGCGAGCGAACAATCGTCGCACCTGCGGCTTCCAGCGCGGCAAACTTATCCGCCGCCGTCCCTTTGCCACCCATGATGATCGCGCCCGCGTGCCCCATGCGCTTGCCAGGCGGGGCGGTAACGCCTGCAATATAGGCGACAACCGGCTTCTTGATGTTGGCCTTGATGTAGTCGGCAGCTTCTTCCTCAGCGCTACCGCCGATTTCACCGACCATCACGATGCCTTCAGTCTGCGGGTCGTCCTTAAACAGAGTCAGCACATCGACAAAGCTCATGCCGTGGATCGGATCACCGCCGATACCAACGCAGGTGGATTGTCCGAGCTTGGCTTGCGTGGTCTGATAGACCGCTTCATACGTCAAGGTGCCGGAGCGAGAGACAATGCCGATCTTGCCGGGCAGATGGATATGACCAGGCATAATTCCCATCTTGCAAGCGCCAGGGGTGATGACGCCGGGACAATTGGGGCCGATCAGATAGGTATTCGGATAGCTAGTCTGCAACACCGCCTTGACCTTGAGCATATCCGTAACCGGAATGCCCTCAGTGATGCAGGCGATAACCGCGATACCGGCGTCCGCCGCTTCCAGAATCGCATCGCCGGCGAAGGCCGCCGGGACATAGATCATGGTGGCGTTAGCGCCGGTCACCTCGACCGCTTCACGCACCGTGTTAAACACCGGCTTATCCAAATGCTTGGTGCCGCCCTTACCAGGGCTGATGCCGCCCACCAGATTGGTGCCGTAAGCGATGGATTGCTCGGAATGGAAGGTACCCTGCGAGCCGGTGAAGCCCTGGCAGATAACCTTGGTGTCTTTATTGATCAGGATGCTCATGGTCGTCTCGTTCTCTTTAGATCGTGGAAACCGAATGCGCCGTTTACTTAACGGCGGCCACCGCCTTCTTGGCGGCGTCGGTGAGATCGTCGGCGGCCATGATGTTCATGCCGGATTTAGCCAGCATCTCGCGGCCCGCCTCCACGTTGGTGCCTTGTAACCGCACCACCACGGGTAGGGTCAGTCCTACTTCCTTGACAGCGGTGATAATGCCCTCAGCAATGGTGTCGCAACGGACGATACCGCCGAAGATGTTGACCAGAATCGCCTTGACCTTGGACGAGGACAAAATCAGCTTGAAAGCGCGTGCTACACGCTCAGCGGTCGCGCCACCGCCCACATCCAGGAAGTTGGCCGGTTCGCCGCCTTGCAATTTGATCACGTCCATGGTGGCCATCGCTAGGCCCGCGCCGTTCACCATACAGCCGATGTTGCCGTCCAGCGCCACGTAATTGAGGCCAATCTCGTGGGCGATGTGTTCGCGCTCGTCTTCCTGGGTGGGATCGCGCATTTCGGCCGTATCTTTGTGCCGATATAAAGCGTTATCATCTAGGCTGACTTTGGCGTCCAGCGCCATCACCTGGCCGTCCGTGGTGACGATCAACGGATTGATCTCGACCATGCTGCAATCTTTCTGGATGAACAGATTGTAGACGCCGCTGAGCACCTTAACCAGTTGATCCACCTGCTTCTTTTCCATACCCATGCGGAAGCCCAAATCGCGGGCTTGATAGGGCTGAATACCGGCGATTGGATCAACGGTAATCGTCAGAATCTTTTCAGGCGTTTTGGCAGCGACTTCTTCGATGTCCATGCCGCCTTCGGAGGAGCCGATCAGGATCACCCGCTTTTTGCTGCGATCCACCAGGGCGCTTAGATAGTATTCCTTGGTGATGTCCACGCCGTCTTGAATCAACAGAGCATGAACTTTGACGCCATCGGCACCCGTTTGCTTGGTAACCAGGGTTGAGCCGAGCAGCTTGCCAGAAATGTCTTCGACATCTTGCAGGCTGCGTGCCAGCTTGACGCCACCCGCCTTACCGCGACCGCCCGCGTGAACCTGGGCTTTGACCACCCAAAGCGGGCCGCCAATGGATTTGGCCGCTTCAACCGCTTCCTGCTGGGAAGTGACCTTAATGCCGCGGGGTATCGCCACGCCGAATTGCTGTAGGAGTTCTTTTGCTTGGTATTCGTGCAGGTTCATGCGGATTACATCCCCCTTTTTCAGTGAGGTTGTGATTGTACCCCGAAATCTTTCACCGTTCACGCCCGCCTTTAAATTAGGTTACGGTCGGCGCATTCGGGCGCTGATGGCGTTACAATTATAGCGGATTCCAACCCTTTCAGAAAAATCCCTTTTTCCTCGCCTCGCTATGGCCGCCGCTGAGCACTCCGCTGGTCTATCCGCTGAGCTTCGTCTGGATCGTCGCCATCAATGGCGGGCTTTCCGGGTCGCTAACGTCTATCGGGTTATCCTGGTTGTCGTTCTCTTGGCAACCTTGGCGCTAGGTGAGCAAAACCGTCTGTTTGGCAAGCAAAATCCTTCGCTCTTTCTCACCACAATCCTCATCTACATGACCTTGGCGCTGGCCGGTATTGTCGGCAGTTACTGGCGACGACCGTCATTGATGATACAGGCCCATGTGCAGATGCTGGGGGACTTGGCGGCTCTCACGCTGATGATTCATACCTCCGGCGGCCTGGCCAGCAGCCTGAATAACCTGATGATCACGGCTATCGCCGCCAGCAGTATCCTGTTGCCGCTGAGTTCGGCCTTACTATCTGCCGCCGTGGGATTTTTTTTATTGTCCGGTTCCTGGGTTCTCACGCAATGGCAGGCGAATGGCCAGGGAGGACAAAGTTTCCGCTTGCCGGATGGCGGGTTTGATATCCCATCCTGGCTGGGCGTTTCCGACGATCTGGTGCGCTTAGGCGTTTTGGGAGCTGCTTTGTTCATCGCCGCCGGTTTAAGCCACGCCCTGGCGGAGCGCGCGCGCCGCAGCGAGGCTTTAGCGCGACGACGCACCTGGGAGTTGGTAGAAATCGCTGAACTGAATCAAGGTATTATTCAGCGTTTGCAAAGCGGCGTTGTGGTAGTGGATCGAGCTGACCAGGTTCAACTGTTGAACGATACTGCGCGGGAATTACTGGATTGCCGTTGGGCGCAACCCCCAGTACTCTTGAGGGAGCTGTCGGCACCGCTGTATCGGCAATTGCAGGCCTGGCGCGCCAACGCTGGCGATGTTCCAGCATTTCGAGCCGCTGAGCACCGACCCGAACTGATTCCGCGCTTTGTGCACTTGAGCGGCAATAATGAAGCAAATACCTTGATTATGCTGGAGAATTCCGAACAGGCCGCTGAACGGCTTCAGCAAATTAAGCTGGCCGCTTTAGGCCGATTGACGGCAGGCATTGCCCACGAAATTCGTAACCCGCTGGCTGCTATTAGTCATGCCGCCCAGCTTTTACAGGAATCACCGGATGCCAGTAGCGGTAATCGTCGGCTTGGGCAAATCGTCCATGATAACGTGCAGCGCGCTAACCGTATTATCAACGACGTGCTTGATCTGGCCAGGCGAGATCGGCTACGGCCGGAACGGCTCGAACTTGAACCCTGGCTGGCAACCTTCGTGCGGGAGTTTCGACACGGACCGCAAGCACTAACGCCCACTTGGCAATCCACTGTTGATCCAGCCAACCTGGAGATCGTGTTCGATCCTCATCAGTTAAGGCAAGTGCTTTGGAATCTCTGCGCCAATGCGTGTCAGTATGGCACCCAGCCCGGTCAAACTCCGATGATTACTCTAAACGCCGGTCTAGAATCGCAACGTGGGCGGCCGTTTTTGGAGGTGCGCGACGCCGGTCCCGGGATCAGCCCGGAAAACATTGAGAAGCTCTTTGAACCGTTTTTTACCACGCGCTCCAAAGGCACAGGGTTAGGGCTTTATCTGGCGCGTGAACTGTGCGAAGCCAACCGCGCCCATTTACAATATTTGGCCATTGCCGAGGGTGGAAGCTGTTTCCGCATCACCTTCGCTTCTGCAAGCTCAGCTACCGAGATAGATTTATGGACGACCGCAACGCCCTGATCGTGGACGATGAAGCCGATATCCGCGAGCTGATTGAACTAACCCTGGCACCGCTAGGCGTAACGTGTTTTCTGGCCGAAACCCTGGACGAAGCGCGCGCCTTACTCAAACATCAACCGCTTAGTTTCTGCATTACGGACTTGCACCTGCCGGATGGCAACGGGCTGGAATTGGTTGCGCATATCCAAAAGCAGTACCCAACCCTACCTGTTGCCGTGATTACTGCCCATGGCAATGTCGAAAGCGCGGTAGAAGCGCTGAAGTTGGGCGCGTTTGATTTTATCTCCAAACCGTTTGAGCTTTCGACGCTGCGCGACATCGTAGCGACCGCGCTGCGTCTGAATCGAAGCGGCGAAACGCGTACCGGCGACACTCGCTCCAGCGATAACCGCTCCAGCGATCCGCGTCAACCGGTCTTACTCGGTCATTCGGTCGCGATGCAGGAAGTCCGGGCGCTGATCGCTAAACTGGCCCGTAGCCAGGCACCGATCCTGATCACCGGCGAATCCGGCACTGGTAAGGAAGTGGCCGCTCGACTGGTCCATCTATCAGGACCACGCGCTGATAAACCCTTCGTACCGGTCAATTGCGGCGCAATCCCTGAGCAACTCATGGAAAGCGAGCTATTCGGTTACAAGAAGGGCAGTTTTACCGGGGCCACTCAGGACAAAAGCGGTTTATTCCAGGCAGCTCGTGGCGGTACGTTGTTCTTGGATGAAGTGGCCGAACTACCGATGCACATGCAAGTCAAGCTCCTGCGAGCCATTCAGGAGCGAGCGGTACGGCCGGTTGGTGCCCCGTCCGAGATTGCCATTGATGTGCGGATTCTCAGCGCCACCCACAAAAACCTGTCCGCTCTGGTTCGTAATGGGGCTTTTCGCCAGGACTTATTCTATCGCTTGAACGTCATTGAGTTACGGATGCCCAGCCTGCGCGAGCATCCAGAAGATATTCCTGAATTGGTTGCGGCCACTTTCGAGCGTCTGAGCCAGCAACCGGGCGCGCCCAAGTTAGGCGTCACGCCCTCGGCGCTGGAAGCCCTGCAACGCCACGCTTTTCCGGGCAATATTCGTGAGCTGGAAAATATCCTGGAACGGGCATTTACCCTGTGTGAAAACGGCGTCATTCAACCGGAAGATTTGCTGCTTCCTGCACCGACCAGCGCCCTGTCCTCATCGCCGGTCGTTCGCTCATCGCCCCCGCCTATGGATCCTCCGTCCACTCGCTCCGAGCCTGCTGCCAGACCGGTTATGCCGTTGCGCCACGTTGACGAAGCCAAAACCCAGCCGATTACGCCTATTGTCAGTGACCTTGAAGGTTATCTAGAGGGCCTAGAGAGAGATGCTATCCTCCGCGCTCTGGAAGCGACTCGCTATAACAAGACTGCCGCCGCTGAGAAACTGGGCATCAGCTTTCGGGCATTACGTTATCGGCTGAAGAAGTTGGGGCTGGAATAACGAGACGATCCTGTAACTATCTATCCAGCATAGCTTGGTAGGACGGCCCGCCCTGGCCCGCGCCAAACCTTAAGAACTTCCCCGCGACCAGCGTCAGGGATGCTTCCCAAAAGTGTCAATTAGCCTAACTCCCGACCGCAGCAGTAAAAATCGCCTACTGATCCCAGCATGAACTGACGTTTTTTGTCATGAGCGCTCAGTTTATGTCACCTAAAAAAGTCATTTTCACGTAAAGAAGTCTGGATAGTGTTGAATAGAAAAAACTAAAAAATAATTTTATCTATAATTTTCAATATCTTGTTATTAAATTATTTTTAAATCTCAGATTGGCACGGCTCCTGCATTATTTCACCGCGAAGGGATTGAACGGTGATCCCCGAAGATTCCAAAACTGAAGTTCTCGACTGTCAATACACTAGGAGTTATCCATGAAGAAGTTCCAGAAAGGCTTTACCCTGATCGAACTCATGATCGTTGTGGCGATCATCGGTATCCTGGCTGCCATCGCGATTCCGGCTTATCAGGATTACACCATCCGCTCACGTGTCAGTGAGGGCATGAATCTGGCTGCCGGCGCTAAGACTACGATCTCTGAAACCTTCGCGTCTGATGGCACTTTCAAACAAACCGGTACCAATCAAAGCTATGGATTGGCTATGCCAGCGTCGATTCAGGGTAACAGCGTGACAAGTGTCACAATAGCTGCGGGGACGGCTAACATTACTATCGCATATCGTAATCTTGGCGGCACAGCAGTAGCTGGCTCGACCCTAGTGATGGTGCCGACCCCCACTCCTGGCGGTATGCATTGGGAATGTTTCTCTGCTGACAAGACCGCTGCTAAGATCACGCAGGTTGGTGGTGTCAATGTACGTCTGCCTGCTGCTGCTGCTGCTCCTACTCTTCCGAGCAAGTATGTCCCAGCGACCTGCCGTTAATCGAACCTAGCGTTCCAATCGGCTAGCTAACGCCTCCCTAAAGGAGGCGTTTTTGTTTTCGCCATTAACCAAAAACAAGCTGGCGCTTTTAAAAATCCATTAACCATGTTTACCATAAGAAATCATTATAATAGCTGTTGGCTCGCTAGCCTTCTATTAGTTATCCTCTTAACTATCCTGGTGTATTATCCTGGCTTAAACGGGCCTTTCATATTTGATGATTATCCTAATATTCTCAACAATCCATTTCTTTGGAATAACTTCCAGGAAGCTTGGGATTGGGAAAAGATTAGGATTGCGGCGTTCTCATCAGGTTCCGGTTTACTTCAGCGTCCAGTTAGCATGGCCTCTTTTGCTGTTAATATCTTATTTCTAGGGCAAGAATCTTACTCTTTCAAAGCTGTGAATTTAGCCATCCATATTGTAAATGGCATCATTATCTTTATTTTCATGCATCTGCTCCTTAGAGCTTATCGCCAAAACTGGAATGTGGAACTGTCCTTTATAAAAACTCAAGGGCTTATTTTGGCCGTAGTTTCCGCTTGGTTGGTCTTGCCGATTAATCTGACAGCCATTTTATACGTCGTTCAAAGAATGACCAGCCTGTCAGCTCTGTTTTTACTTCTAGCATTAATCTCCTATGTCCATTATAGAATGCGCTTACTTAAAGGCCATCCGGTTTATGCCAGGATGCTCTTCAGCGTCTTCTTTTTGGGGTCGCTCAGCGTATTGAGTAAAGAATCGGGCGCTCTGCTACCAGTTTATATGCTAGTTATTGAGTTTTTCATATTTCAATTTAAGAATCGCAGCAAACAGTATGACAAAATTTTATTGATGATTTACTTCGGTTTATTAGTTATTCCTTGTCTTGCAGGACTGACTTGGATTGTCTTGAATGGATCATTTTCAGCGTATGAAGGGCGCTTATTTAATTTACCCCAGCGCGTAATGACTGAATTTCGTATTTTAATCCTTTACATGAAGTGGATACTGTTACCGATTCCTCAAGAGCTTAGCTTGTATCACGATAACATTCCTATATCTGATAGTCTTTTCAGCCCTATTAGCACTTTTTTATCCTTATTCGCCATTCTAGCGATGCTTATATTTGCTTTCTGGCAACGCAATCAGCGCCCTTTAGTTGCTTTAGGAATCTTTTGGTTCTTCGGTGGACATTTAATGGAATCAACTATCATTCCACTGGAGCTTGTTTTTGAACACCGAAATTATTTACCTAGCATCGGTCTGTTCATTTTAATATTTTCGGTATTAATTTTTGAAATATCTCCTAAGTTTTCACATTTACTGAACTTCTTCATAGTGAGCATCGTTCTGGTTTATAGCAGTGTAACTTGGCTCCGTGCTAACGATTGGCAACACATCGTTGACCTCACAGCTCAAGAAGCTTATCGTAATCCAGATTCGCCACGGGTTGCCTACGATTTAGGAAAATTATACGGTAATCTTGTAAAAGATTCCCAATCGGAATACGTCCCTCTGGCTTATACTGCTTTAAATCATGCATCCACTCTTGCAGACAGCTCTATACTACCGGATATAGCGCTTATCGTATTAAGTTATAAAATCAATCGCCCTATAGAGCCAGAATGGTATGATCGGATAGAAACTAAATTAAGATTACAGCCCATCACTTTCTCCGATATTAGCGCATTAGAAAGCTTAATAAAATGCGCTATCATGGGGGGATGTTTATTAGATAATGATCGAATTATGCATGTATTTGGGGCCGCTCTTGAAAGTCCAAACCTAGATACTCGGCCCGCAATGAAAGCCTTGTTACTTTCTCAATATACAAATTATCTTACTAATGTCTTAGGATATATTGAGATTTCTAAGGATATTACCCAGCAATTAATCATATTATCCCCTAGTGATTTACCTTATCGTATCAACCTTATCCACCTTCTGATTAGGCTTGGAGAAAAGGAAAATGCTATTAGAGAGCTGGACAAACTACAAAACCTGGATCGTAAAGAACTCTATAAAAAAGAAATCGAAAGCTTAAAAAAGAAGATAGCTGCGCTTTGATGATTACACAGAAGAATTGATACTCCATGTTTATTAAAATAAAAAGCCTAATGCGCTCATATGTTAATCTTCCAGTACATCCACAATGGCTGGTACTTCGTAATCAGAATAAGCTACGCGGGGAGATCGCTCAATTAATCGAAGGACGTACACTCGATATTGGCTCTGGAAGTAATCAAATAGCACGCCTTGTTAGTTCAAAAACTCATTACGTGAGCCTAGATTATCCAGCCACTCATGCTAAGGGATATGAAGGAATACCTGATATTTTCGGCGATGGCCATCATTTGCCTTTCCGTAACGAGAGCTTTAATTCTATTATTCTACTGGATGTACTTGAGCACCTACCGTTTCCTGAGCAATGCCTCCAAGAGACAGCACGCGTACTATGCAAAGGCGGCAAACTTATTTTAAAGGTGCCTTTCCTCTATCCACTTCATGACATGCCTCATGATTTCCAACGGTGGACTTTACCTGGACTCGAAATGCTCCTTAAAAGAGAGCAATTTACTATAAGTGATCAAAGATTTTTTGGTAATCCTTCTGAAACAGCTGCTGCCCTTGGCGCTATTGCCCTCGCCAAGGGCATTTTGGATATTCTTGAACATAGATTACCTACTATAATTCTAATACCTTTGCTCCTAACAGCAATAATCTCTATTAACTTAACTGGTTGGGTATTGGCAAAAATATTACCTCCAAATGACTTTATGCCGCTGGGATACCTTTTAATTTGTACCAAAAAATGACCTTTCCGAACCCATGTGACAGTATAAGGAAATAGCTTTCTTGGAAAAAAAGCTGACCCATTTTTTATATCCAATTATCCTAACAATATCGCTAGGCTTTATGAGTTATGTAGCTCATAAACAACTCTCAATCCTCATTAATTTAGGATGGTCTTTCCAATATGGAATGCTAATTATCTCATTAGCGGGAGTTGTCGTTCTTCTCTTACTCTGCGTTTTAGGATGGAACCTAATCTTAAAAGTACTGGGAGCCGTGATATCCTACAAGGCAGCTCTCTCTATATGGGCGCTATCTTTCCCTGCACGCTATATTCCCGGAGGCATATGGGCATATACTAGCCGAGCCTCTTTATCAAGCTCCTATGGAGTGGAACTCTCCACTGCCATCACTAGCATGTACGTAGAGACGTTGCTGATTATTCTGTCTTCGATAACAGTCGGCATAATTTCACTAATATGGATTTCCCATCTACCTGTTACTATCGAAATTGTCCTATTTTCTTGGTTAGCTTCCCTGATTCTCGTACACCCAAAGATTCTTATTAGATTACTAGAAATAAGGGCTAGAAAAGAATGTCTAACCAAAAATTTAATTTTGCTGAATAAAAAGTCTATTCTTAAGCTATTCTTTTACTATATTTTTTATTGGGGACTTTGTAGTATTTTTTTCTTATTTTTTGTACTATCAATATATCCAGTTAGCCATAACGATTGGTTACCTGTCGCATTAAGCTTTCCGTTATGTTATTTTATGGGTTTTATTATTTTTTTCGTCCCTAGTGGAATAGGCATCCGCGAATCTGCTCTTTATATGATGCTATCTTCCTTATTACCAGATAATATTAATTTATTGGTATCACTAGGGAGCAGGCTTTGGCTAATGGGAGGCGAAATACTATTCTTATTTCTCGTATTTATCATTAAGAAACTCGCCAAAAATTAATAGAAAATCTCATCTCAAGAAAAAAAGCATAAGAAACTGCATTAAAAAAGCAACTAGCAACTATCGTTTTTCTGCCACTACCACATAGCCATCCCCCAAGTCATGATGGTAGAATATTTTCTGAAACCATATAAATGGGAATAAAAGATAGGATTTGGATAAGAAGGAAAAACGGTTTACAAGAGATGCCCGTTCTATTCCACTCAAGATCGATTTCTGCTCCATAGTAAGTTGCTCACCGGAATTAGGAGATTCCTCCTTTTTATTTCTTTCAGCATACTGGTTAAGCAAGATAGAAATCCTTCGAGTGAGACTTCCTAAGGGGAAGCCATAGTTATATATTCTAATATTGTAATAACCGCATTCCTTAATGATTTGATATAAGTTGTTTTTTTCATATCTTCTATAATGACCAACAGCTGCATCTTCAGCACTAAAAGAATGCATATGAGCTGGCACACTCAATACTAATTTACCCCCAATTTTTAGATAGCGACTCCACAAAAGCAATGTGTCAGTGTCATCACGAATATGTTCCAGCACTTCAAATGCGAAAAGATAATCAAAATCCTCCGGAGGCAAAGAGTTTAAGTTATCTATAATTTCAATTACTTGACCTTCATACCCAGAGAAGATCTGCTTTAGTATTTGCCTTGTCTGATCACCAATATCATAGCATTTTCCGTGGAATCCCTTTTCAATAAAAAACTTTGTCAAATCTCCATTCCCAGATCCTAGTTCCAAAAAATATCCTGGGAGCAAATCCTTTACAGCATCTCCTATACATTCTTTCCTTAAAATATGTTTCGGAGTTCTGCTCCAATTATCTAAGATCATCTTGTCATCCGAGAATCAGATAATACTAACGGAAGAAAATTTTCACTTATCAAAGTCTGCCAATATTTTTCAATCCCTTCAACCAAACCTGTTTTTGCAGTCCAACCATAATCTTTTTTAATCTTATCGCAATTGAGAACAACGCGCCGTACATCAACCTTACGTGCCACAAGATACTCAACTTGTAATTTTAGACCAGTAATATGCTGAACAATCTCAATAAGCATATTAGAAGAGGATCCAATACCCGAACCAACATTATAAATAGGCACCTTAAGGCCATTTTCTATTCTTTTAACCCTTTTCACTAGAATTAAGCACAGCTCGATAAAATCATCAATATAAAGATAATCCCTTATATTTTCACCGTCCCCCCAGATTGATAAAGATTTTCCGTCAAATAAATGGTGGAAAATAGTCGGAATAATACCAAACCCTGATCGATAAGGCTGGCTTGGACCGTATAAATTAGAAGGCCTCAAAATCATTGCTAACTGACCTGTCTGATGGCAAAAAGCAATAATGAATTTCTCTATCGCAGCCTTACCAGCTCCATAATAAGACAAAGGAACCAATGGATCCTTTTCCTCTACTAATTCAGAAGAAGAGTCTCCATAGATAGCTCCTCCAGTAGAGACATAAATTAAAAAAGTGTCCGGATATTCTTGTAAAATTTCCAAAAAATGAAGAGTCGGTAATAAATTATATTCTGCCTCTAATGCAGGAAGCAAAGCTGATTTACCTGGTGTTGTATCCGTAGCAAGATGAAATACTATATCGCATTTTGACAAAACCTCACGTAGTAACTTTCTATCAGTAATACTGTTAGAATAATAGTGTATATTGTCGACAAGATCGGCTTCAGAGGCTGTACGAGAAATCACATGAACGCAATAATCCTTCATCAAACTCTGTGTCAGCCGACGTCCGATGAAGCCATTGCCGCCTAACAACAAAATATTCTTTCTCAAATCTTCACCATCAAATCCCGATAAGAATCTAAATATCTTCTTGCACAATCAGCCCATGTACCAAAAGCTGCTCTCACCCACTGTTTAGCATTAAGCGAAATAAAATCATTATTTTTTTTATTGCTGAGCCAGTCAACTGCTTCTTTATAATCTTCGCGTGAATCTACTATACACCCTGTCGAATGATGCCTTAGTAAATCCTCATGTGCTGGCAACCGAGAAGCTATTATAGGTAAACCTGATGCCATTGCTTCTAACATAACTTGTGGTCTGCCTTCATCATGATTGCTTAATGTGATTAAACCGGCAGATCGCGGAAACCATTTCTCAGCTAATTCACTCGGATAGGTAGGCCCATGATAATGGATCCATGAAGGAAGATTTAATTGCTCTTGCATGGGTCCAAAAAGGTGGAGTTCATCTTCATGGCTAAACACAGAAGTTCCCCACTCAAAAAGAGGGCCAATTTTTCGAGATGTAAGTCTTGAAACAACTAGCCATATTCTAGGTAATGCTTCTTCTTGATAGTTTCGATTAATGTTATACCAAGTTACATCAATTCCAAAGGGAACCGCTTTGACAGTAGCTATATCACCAAATCGGTGCTGTAATTCAGGGGACATCCAATCAGCGTTTGGCGCTATCATGCAAGGTCGTTGCCGGAATTTTCTTCTCAAAGCCATATTCATTCCGGGGACTTTCAGAAGGCCAAAATCTTGGCCTAGAACGGTAGCTAACACTGGCTGAGAACCTTTTCCCAAAGGCAGCATATTCTGTAACCAATTTATGTGGTAAATATGCGTTTTTGGCGAGATACGATTGTAGACACGCTTTAACATTAAAAGCAGTTTTAGTAATGATACGGCACCTGATAAATTTTTACTACGGATTGCATGAGCAATACCACCTTGATCCATTAATATTTCAAGAGATAACGCCTCATTTTGATTACAAATATATTTAATTGCTGATGTAATTTCCCCAGGAGGGCACCATAGACTTAAGTCGACCTCAGGTAGGTTCGCTAACTCCTGAGCAATCTGTCTAATGAAAACTCCCTTCCAATCTCGATCATTTTTTGGATAAGAAGTGCTTATCATAGAAATGCGGATTTTATTTTCTTCAGATATCATTGGAATCTAACTACTAATCAGTTTATCAAAATTAACTAATCCTAAAAAAGCCTTCTGACTCTTAATCATTCAGTGGACCTATTACGCCGTGTCCGTCTTTGGTCATCTTCAACTCCCTTATAATGTAAAGCAGAAATCTGCTCTGATATAAGTCCAATTAAAAGAATTGAAAGCGAATAAATAAGCAATACCGCACTCATATTAGTAAATCGATGCATAGTAAGATAAGTATAACCGTAATACCCCAGACCGATTAGCAGAAAAACTAAACTGAGTGGCAGAAAAAACCGCATCGGTGAAAATAACGCACCTACTTTAAGAATGATGAGAATAAACTTTGCCCCATCTCGAAGCAGGCGAATATGGCTTTTACCACCCCGCTGACCCGCCCTGATCGGTATGTAGGCAACCGGGAATCCTGATCGAAAAAAAGCCATAGTACTCGTTGTAGGATAAGAAAAACCATTCGGCAATAAATAGAGAAACTTTTGGAAATGGCGGGCACGAGCGGCGCGAAAGCCGGAAGTTAAATCCTCAATGTGATAGCCTGTCATCCAGGAAGCCAAACGATTGTAGCTGTGATTGGCCAAACGCCGACCCAGCGAAGCATGGGTATCGGCCTGTCGGGCACCAACAACCATTTCGTATCCTTCATCCATTTTCGCTAGCAGGCGCTCAACGTCGGCCGGATCATGCTGGCCGTCAGCATCCATAAAGACCAGTATTTCACCGGTTGCGTGACGCGCGCCGGTCTTGATCGCTGCGCCATTACCCATCGAATACGGGTGGCTTATCACGCGCACCCCATGATCCTGACCTATTTGAGCGGTTTTGTCGGTCGATCCATCATCCACCACTAAGATTTCTGCAGATGGAAACCGCGCTTTTAGCTGAACCAACAGTGGTGGCAGATTACTTGCCTCATTTTTGGCGGGAAGAATAATGCTCAGGTTCTCTCTCATAAAGAAGCCAATAGAGTCTATAGTTTGTCTAAGATTTTAGTATAAATAAAATATCAGATTTTTGGTAGAATATCTTACAGTGTTTGCTATCATATAAATCAATTTATTAGTATAGTTAATCAGATAGGTTGCAAGGAATGCTTTTGATCCGTCGGATTACTCGATCTTTAATACCAATTCACCAACTAAAATTTATGATCTCTATATCATCACTTCCACGCATTTCCTTATATGTCTTGTTTACAATCTCTGGTTTCAGCGGCTTGATCTATGAATCCGTCTGGTCACACTACCTGAAATTAATGTTAGGGCATGCTGCTTACGCACAAACTTTAGTTCTAGCAATCTTTATGGGTGGAATGGCGCTAGGCGCTTGGCTTGCCAGCTATTTCTCCCCACGCTCAGGTAATCTGCTGCTGGGTTATGCGATTGCGGAAGGGATGATCGGCTTGTTAGGATTCACATTCCATCCTCTGTTCACCGCAGCGCTAGACTCCTTATACCTGAGTTGGATTCCCGCTCTCAACGATCCCCTAACGATTAATATGCTGAAATGGGGCCTAGCCACGGCCTTGATTCTCCCTCAATCAATATTATTAGGAGCCACCTTCCCCCTAATGAGCGCGGGAATTATTCGCTTATATCCCGACACCCCAGGGGCAACACTAGGCATGCTCTATTTCACTAATAGTCTTGGCGCCGCTGCAGGGGTGCTGATTAGTGTGTTCGTACTGATCCCCGCTGTTGGGCTGCCGGGAGCCATTATGAGTGCCGGCATAGTGAATATATTATTAGCCATTACGGTTTGGGGCATTTCTAAAAGCCATGATGCCAGGGCAACGGCACAGCAAAGCCCGCAAAATATCAAAGCCTCCTTACTGCCGGTTGCCTTATTAGCTATCGTACTCTGCTCCAGCTTGGCTTCATTTTTTTATGAAATAGGCTGGATTCGGATGTTAAGCTTGGTACTAGGCAGCTCCACCCAAGCATTTGAGTTGATGCTGAGCGCATTCATCCTAGGCTTAGCATTGGGTGGCTTATGGATTCGTCGACGACTTGATTCGATTAATACGCCATTACGCTACGTTGGTTATATCCAGATTTTAATGGGTGTTTGCGCAGTAAGTACCTTACCACTCTACAATGCTAGCTTCGACTTCATGGGGTTTATGATATCGAGTCTGAGCAAAACAGACGGAGGTTACACCCTTTTCAACCTAACTAGTCAACTCATCGCGATGGTGATCATGATTCCAGCAACTTTCCTGGCTGGCATGACATTGCCGTTATTCACTTATGTCCTGCTAAGCCAAGGTGCCGGCGAACGAAGCATTGGTCGGGTGTATAGTGCTAACACCATTGGTGCAATTATCGGCGTACTATTAGCGGTTCATGTTGCTATGCCTGCTCTGGGTGTTAAGGGATTGATTAGTCTAGGAGCGCTCCTAGATGTGATCGTGGGTTTAGTATTACTAATGCTGGCCCGACCCCAATTTCGCTGGGAATTGCCCATTAGTGCGGGTGCGACGGCACTGTTATTTGGTGTGATCCTGTTAACAGTTCACTTCGATCCTCTTCGCCTAACGAGTGGTGTATATCGAAAAGGCGTTAATCGAATGCCAGCAGACATAGAAATCCTATACTATAAAGACGGTAAAACAGCCACTATTGCTCGGTACTCTTCCAAGGATGGCAATATGGCAATTGCTACCAATGGTAAACCGGACGCCAGCATTGAAACTAGGAGTACCAATCCATCAATGGATGAAATCACTATGGTAATGCTTGCTACCCTACCCTTATCATTGCACCCTGATGCGAAAACAATCGCCAATATAGGACTTGGCTCCGGTATGACCACTCATAATTTGCTTGGTATGCAACGGGTCAATCAAGTGGACACAATTGAGATTGAAGAAGCCATGATTGAAGGTGCACGCGGTTTCGGGCCGTGGGTAGAGCGCGCCTTCATTGATTCTCGAAGCCGAATTTATATTGATGATGCAAAAACCCACTTTTCAGGCCATAATGCTCGCTATGATGTCATTATTTCTGAACCATCTAATCCATGGGTCAGTGGGGTTGCGAGTTTATTTTCTGAAGAGTTTTATCACTATATCAAAAATCATCTCACTGAGCGTGGATTATTAGTACAGTGGCTACAGTTATATGAAACAAACCCGAATCTAATTTCATCGGTCTTCAAGGCGATAGATAAAAATTTCAGGGATTACACCGTCTTTAATACTGATAGTACGGACATTTTGGTTATTGCCACTAATGGTGGAAACTTAAGCCAACTTGATCCATGGATTCTCGCAGAGTCAGGCATAAAAGACCAATTGAAAAGGGTAGGTTTAAATTCGATTCAGGATTTTGAAGTGCGTCGTCTAGGGAATAAATTCTCGCTCCACCCCTTATTTATTGGATTTGGCGCTCCAGCAAATTCTGATTTTTTTCCTTATCTCAGTCTCAATGCACCTAAAAGCCGCTATCTCCAGGAAGATGCAGTAGGATTAACTTTTCTGCATTTAGCGCCTATACCCGTCCTAGAAATGCTAGATGGCCATGTTAGATCAGGAGAGAAACCAGCCACACAAACTCCCTTTTTCCCCACACCAGAGTATCAAAAAAAAGCTGAAGATATTACAAAGTTCTTATTGGGCGAAGAGCCTATCAAACTAGAATCATCATTAGCATTGGAGTCGCAGCTCCTGTTGCGAGAGTTAGCCATACTCCCACCACAACAGCCTTCTGATGAAATGGTGCGCACTTTACTACTCAATCTAGCTGGCTTAGTCAATCCCTTCCTACCAGCTAGCCGCTTAAAGATTTTCTGGGACTATTTTGGCAATCAACCTGCTTACCATGCCTTGTCGGAGCTAACACAGCAATCGATTGAACTACATCGTGCTATTGGTCTACGAGATGCAACCACCATGGCATCTTTATCTGCTCAGTTGATTGAAACCACGCCAAAAGAAAAGCTTAATAGTTTAGAAGCTAATTACCTATTAACTGCTGGATTAACAGGTCACTTATCGAGTCGCCAAAAACCTGAGGCTGTTAAGCTTTTAAATACCTTTATTAAATATCACGGGCCAGTTAGTCAACCGCTATTTTATTTACAGCTCCTAATACGACAAACCGAATAAAAAACTTGATATTCTTCAATATGAAGACCCGCTCTTACGCCTTTTTTGTTCACTTAGTTGGTAGTTTTTTATGTATTCTAATTCTTCTCTGTGTTATGCGGTTTAGCTGGTATCCCACGCCTTACTTTGAAACACAAGGTGGTTGGCTAGTATTGGGATTTATGATGGCTGTAGGTTTTGTATCGGGCCCACTCTTAACCCTGATTGTTTTCAAACCAAAAAAACAAGGACTTAGTTTCGATCTATTTTGCATTTTTCTTATACAGTTGAGTATTCTAGTATACGGTGGGCTTATAATCTATCAACAGCGTCCTGCCTTTTTGGTTTTTGCAATTGATCGATTTATCGTAATGCCTACTGCTGAGATTGATTTCAATAAAATCCAAAACCCTAAATTAAAAGATATCAATAGAACCTATCCTCACCTGATACAAGCCCGATTACCGAATGACCTCAAAACACAACAAGATTTCACCTTTGAAGTACTATCAGGCAAAGAGAGGGACATAGAATTTCATCCTGAGTGGTATGAGATCTATCAGCCTGACTTTAGTAAACTACGCTCTCGCACCATCGACATTCAAAAAATCGCAGATATTGATTATAAAGCCCAGCAATCAATTGAAAGATTTATTAAGCAACGAGAAGGCCATCTGGAAGAATATTTTTATTTACCACTCAAGGGAAAAATCAAGGATATCGTGATAGTACTGTCTGCAAAAGACGGTTTACCAGCAGGATTCATTAGCATTAGTCCTTGGCTTATAGATTATCCAGCCGCTATCCAGTAGACAGAAAAGCTTACAAAAAGAAATTTCCCTCACACTATCCATACCAATATCATCGGGATCGTTAGCAATGCTAGAGCCGTTTCCAAAGTAAGAATCGCAGCCATCAGCGGCGCATCTCCACCCAGTTGGCGAGCCAAAATGTAAGCCGCTGAGGCGCTGGGGAGGGCTGCAAACGTCACCAAAACGGCTCTTTCCAGCGTTCCGAGTCCCAGCATCCAGCATAATACGCCCGCCAGCGTCGGCATCACTAATAACTTCAATAAGCTTACGCTGACTAACAATCCCGGTCGCATCAGTGCATCGAGTCGCAGCCCCGACCCCACTGCCAGTAAGCCAAGCGGCAGCGCTGCTCTGGCAAGTGCATCCAGCACCGCTGCTGAACCCCAAGGCAGTCCCACTCCTCCGACATTTAGCCCAATCCCGACCAGGCAAGCCAGAATCAACGGATTGGTGATTAAGCCGCGCAACACGCCGCTAATCGTCAATTCACCGCCCGCGTGCGCACTTAATACCGCCACACATAAGACGTTGATCAGCGGGATCATGATGGCCATGACCAACGCCGCCATCGTGGCACCCGCTGTACCCAACATCGCCAGTACGACTGACAATCCGACATAGGTATTAAAGCGGATCACTCCTTGATAGACCGAGGTGAAAGCGGGTCCATCCACCTTAAACCACGGCCGAACCGCGTAGATCACTGCCGTCATGCCTAACAGCAAGGCGACGATCACCGCAGCAACAGGTCCTACCGCATAATCGGTTAGGCGAGCCAAGGCTAAATGATGCACTAGCAACGCTGGAAATAGAATCCAATAGGTAAATCGCTCGGTCGCTGGCCAGAAGTCTTCGCCAGGAAAACCTAAGCGCCGCAAGCCTAATCCCAACAGCATGATTGCGAAAATCGGTCCCAGAGCGCCGACAATCAGGGAGAGATCTCTCATGCGCTCGCCATACAGAAGCGATGAATCAGTCCGCGCAAGAGCGTAAGCGTCGGTGGAATCATCGCCAATGGCAAAAACTCGTCAGGCTGATGCGCGCAAGCTACGTTGCCCGGACCGATGATCACGGTTTCCATACCTAAAGCTTGTAAATAAGGGCCTTCTGTGCCGAAGCCAACCACTCCGGCTGGCACGCCGGTCAGGTCTTCCGTGGCTCGCACGATAGCCGCCGCCGCCGGAGTTTCCAGCGCTTCGATTCCCGCAAACAGGGGCTGGAAACTCAACGTCAGACCACTATCGACCAGCAAATGGTTCAGCCGCTGATGCAGCGCTTCTCGCAAGTCGGCCAGCAGCATCCCAGGCAAAGGCCGGATATCAATATGCAGCTCGCAATCGGCGCAAATTCGGTTGGGATTATCGCCGCCATGAATGTGCCCCAAGTTAAGCGTTGGCACCTCTACGGCAAACAGCGGATTACGGTAGCGTGCCTGTAATTCTTCACGCCAGCGCAGCAACTCACCGATCACCCGATGCATTCCCTCCAAGGCGCTAACGCCAAGCGCCGGATCGCTGGAGTGACCGGAGCGACCTTCTAAGCGGATCGCCTCCATCAAAATACCCTTATGCATCCGAACCGGCTGTAGATGGGTCGGTTCGCCGATTACAGCATGGCGTCCTAATGGCCGCCCAGCCAACGCCAGCGCCCGCGCCCCAGCCATGCTGCTTTCCTCGTCAGCGGTCGCCAAAATCACCAGAGGGTGGCGTAAATCGTGGGCTGCAAATTCGCTCGCCGCCGCGATGGCCAAAGCCAAAAAAGACTTCATATCCGCCGCGCCCAAACCGTACACGCACTCATTAGCGACCACACCCCCAAACGGATCGTAATGCCAACGCTCTGCATTAAACGGCACCGTATCGGTATGACCGGCCAAAACCAGCCCGCCCGGACCGTTGCCTAGCGTAGCAATTAAATTGGCTTTATCCGGCTGCTGAGGCAGCAGGGCAATCTGGACTGCGAAACCAGCCTGCTCCAGCCAGCCAGCGAGTAAGTCGATGACAGGGCGATTGCTCTGGTCGAATTGCGGAGAGACGCTGCTAACTGAAGGGGTAGCGATTAACTGGCGAATTCGGCTCAATACATTGGAAGCATCAGTCGGCATAACGATTTTCGCTGGCGAGGTTAGAGGATACTGCGCGATAATAAGCGTAGTACGTTGTGCCAGGCGAGCCGCTTTTTAAAGGGTGGCGCGTTTCTTGAGCGACCTTCATCGTACCGTTAATTTTCTGGCTTGCACCCGCGCCTCCACCGCTGTCTTCAAGCTGTTTTGGACCCACCCCGCTCGCTCTTTAGCGCAAGCCTCAGAGCCTTGGCTTCATGCTTTAAACCGTTATGCTGCGTCATGCTATTTTGGACGATATTCCTGCATTGGTTGCCATGGAACGGCGGTGTTTCGCCACTGACCGCCTATCCCGCCGCAGTTTCCGCCACTTGCTGACCCACGGCAATGCGGTCACCCTGTTAGAGGAACAACAGGGCGAGATCCAGGGTTACGTCTTACTTTTGTTTTCGCGCGGCACCTCAACAGCCCGACTTTATTCCATTGCAGTTGCTCCTGAGTACACACGCCAAGGGATTGGCGACCGGCTGGTTGCGGCAGCGGAAAAAGCCGCTTTGGAGCGATCTTGCGTTTCAATGCGTCTGGAAGTGCGCCGAGACAACAGCGCATCGCTTACGCTGTTCCAGCGACGTGGTTTCCGCCACTTTGAAGTGACGCCGGATTACTATGAAGATCACATGGATGCGCTGCGTTTTGAAAAGCGCCTGATTCCGGATTTACGCACTGAACTGATCAAAGTCCCTTACTATCCGCAATCCCTTGATTTTACCTGTGGGCCGGCCGCGCTGATGATGGCGATGAAAGCGCTGGATGCGGCTATCGAGCTAAATCGCACCCTGGAACTGCGATTGTGGCGGGAGGCTACCACCATTTTTATGACCTCTGGCCATGGCGGTTGTGGCCCCTATGGACTGGCCCTGTCAGCGTATCGACGCGGCTTTTCCCTGGAAATCCATGTTAATGAAGAGGGCGTTTTTCTGGTCGATTCGGTACGCAGCGCAGAAAAAAAAGAAGTCATGCGCCTGGTTCAGGAAGACTGGATTGATGAGTTGAGTCGGTTGCCGGTGCTATTACGCCGAGGCAGCCTGGGGGTGGACGAGTTACGACAAAAATATGACGCCGGTGGCATCGCGCTCGTACTGATCAGTTCCTATCGAATCTATGGTGAGCGATTCCCCCATTGGGTCGTGGTGACTGGATTTGATGCACACTATATCTATGTCCATGACCCACTAATCAATGTTAAGGCTGGCGAAACTGTTACTGACTCCATCAACATGCCGATTCCGCACCGAGAATTTCAACGCATGGCCCGTTACGGCAAAGCCGGACAAAAAGCTGTGCTGATCCTCTACTCTGCCAGTAGTCGGCCCAAAGCGCCGACCCCCTCCACTGTTTTTACTGGTTAATTGCTGCGTTAGGAGTTCCGCTTTACACCGATGGCCGATCATATCATTTTGGTGGAAAACCCCACCGACTGGAAACCTCATTTTCCGAAGCTACCTGTCGTCGCCGCCAAGGACTACCTGGCTAAACCCGAATACTCCTCCACCGGCCGCAATTTGCGGGTTCTTAATCTCTGCCGCAGCTACCGCTATCTCAGCGTCGGCTACTATTGCTCGTTATTGGCCGAAGCACGCCGCCACCGGGTCATACCGAGCGTGCGCACCCTCAACGATTTAAGTCGCAAGTCCATTTATAGCCTTGACATCGAAGACCTGGACGATCACGTTCAGCAGGTACTGGGTAAGCCCCGGCCCGGCTTCACCGCGACCGCTTTCGAGCTGGATATTTACTTCGGCCAATGCCCTGCCAAGGAGCTTCAAGAACTGGCCCGACAGCTATTCGGCGTTTTCCGCGCGCCCCTGCTACGGGTCGAATTTCGCTTACAGGGTCAGTGGCGCATCGCGACGCTCAAAGCGCTTCATCTGCACTCGCTCTCAGCGGAACAGGAAGAGATTTTCCTGGGTGCCCTGACCACCTATTTGAGCCGCCGCTGGCGGCAACCGCGCGCGCGCAACAACTACCGTTATGATCTAGCGATGCTGCATAACCCTAAGGAAGCGATGCCACCGTCCAATAACAAGGCCCTACAACAGTTCATCCGGGTCGGGCGCGAATGCGGCGTTAATGTCGAGCTGATTGAGAAGAAGGATTACGGTCGGCTCGCCGAATTCGATGCGCTGTTTATCCGCGATACCACTGGCATCGACCACTACACTTACCAGTTTGCCAAGAAAGCGGAAAGTGAAGGGATGGTGGTCATTGATGACCCCGATTCAATCTTGAAATGCACCAATAAAGTGTATTTGGATGAGCTGTTACGCACCCATCGTATCCGTATGCCCAAAACCGTGATCGTCCGGCGCGACAACCTGGAGCGGACAGATTCTGAAATCCCGTATCCCATCGTGCTGAAAATCCCCGATGGCTCGTTTTCGCGCGGCGTGTTCAAGGTCAATGATCGCGCTGAGCTGTTGGAAGTGGCAGGACGGCTGTTCAAAGCGTCCGATCTGGTGCTAGCACAGGAATTTCTGTACACCGATTTTGACTGGCGAGTCGGTATTCTCAACCGAACGCCGCTGTTTGTCTGCCAGTACTTCATGTCGAAGGAACACTGGCAGATCTATCACCACGAGCCTGGCGAAGGGCGCACGATGCGGGAAGGAGACGCCAAAACGTTCCGCGTTGAAGATGCGCCGGAAATCGTCGTCAAGACGGCCGCCAAGGCTGCCAGCTTGATCGGCAACGGTTTTTACGGGGTCGACTTGAAACAGACCAGCAAGGGCGTCGTCGTGATCGAAATCAACGATAACCCCAACATTGACCACGGGGTCGAGGACACGGTGCTTAAAGAAGAACTGTACCGCAAGATCATCGATGATTTCGTCTGGCGGCTGGATCGAAAACGCGGGAAGTAACCCTGGAGAGAACAGTTAGCGGGCCTTCGGCCAACGAGCCGTCTTCCCGCTAACTGGCTTAATAAGAAATCAGGCGGCCTTCTTAGCCCAGGCGCTACACCAGCCCTGAGCCGTAACCAGCTTGCCCTGGAAAATGGAGCAAGGACCGCTCGCATCGCCTGCCTTGCCGGTGTACAACGCACAATTGGCGCAGGTCTGGGTGGCGTCCTTGCGCTCCGGAGCCTTGGTGGCGTCCGCTTTATACTTCATTGCCGCCGCCAGCGGGTCCGTCTCGCTAATCAGTTCAGCAGCGCTGACGGTTGCGGTCAACAGCGCATTGGCAAAAGGCGCAGCGGCCAGTCCCATGGCGGTCAGCTTAATGAAACGACGGCGGCTGTTGTCAGTGGCATGTTTCGCCATAAAATTTCCCTCATAAGTTGTTATCAGGTCTTGGGAAACTCACGCAAACTGGCTAAGCGCGAGCATCCCGATTATACCATGGACCGCTGGGCGGCGGTCTGGACATTAGACACGATAGATCGACGCGAATTCTGTCGCTCAGCCACATTCGCTTGACCCGTGCCTAACTCCATCAGCAACCGGGGTATCGCTCAGAGAAATCGGCTATTCTTGGCGCTGCTTCCACAGGACTGACCCTATCGTATGGACTGGAACCGCCTGCTTTCCCGCGCTCGCCTTGGTATCGCCCGTCTCCATGCGGACAATGAGGCGCGCACCGATTTTCAGCGCGATTTCGACCGCATTGTCTTTTCTTCTGCATTCCGGCGCTTGCAGGATAAGACGCAGGTCTTTCCGCTTTCGCAAAGCGATTACGTCCGGACTCGGCTGACCCATAGCCTGGAAGTCTCTAGCGTCGGCCGCTCTCTCGGCGCTATGGTGGGCGATAGCGTGATTAAGCGGCACCACTTACAAGGCGTCTATCCCCAGGACTTCGGTGCCATAGTCGCCGCCGCCAGCCTCGCACACGACATCGGTAACCCGCCCTTTGGCCATGCTGGCGAAGATGCGATCCGCCTTTGGTTTACCGAGTCCCGCACCGCTCAAGCCGTACTGGAGAAGTTGACCGAATTGCAACGTCAGGACTTTCTCCGTTTTGAAGGCAATGCTCAAGGCTTCCGGATTATTACCCGCCTACAAAGCCCCGATAATCGGGGAGGTATGCAACTCACTTGCGCCACGCTCGGTACCTTTACCAAGTACCCTCGTGCCTCGCTGTTGGCCACTGCCCCCCCATCGGCCATCGCTTTTAAAAAATTCGGCTTTTATCAAGACGATGAAGATTTATTCGCCGAAGTCGCCGAGCAGTTGGCGTTGGATAGGGTCCAACCCGGTGCCTGGAGTCGGCACCCGTTAGCTTATTTGCTCGAAGCGGCTGACGATATCTGCTATCGGATTATCGATATAGAAGATGCTTTCCGGCTGCAACAACTGCGGTTTGAAGATGTACGTGATCTGTTATTACCACTAACCGGCGAACCGGATCGCGCCCGGCGCAAGCTGACGCACATTACCCGCACCAAGGAACGGATCGAGTACCTGCGCGCTAAGGCTATCGGCGTCATCATCGAACAAGTTCATCAGTGCTTTATGGAACATGAGGATCAGATCCTCGCTGGCACCTTTGCCGAAGAACTGTTGGATGCGATTCCCGCCGCTGCCGATATGCTCGCCCTTAAAGCCTGCGGCGAGAATCAGGTCTATGTGTCAAAACCGGTAGTGGAAGTAGAAGCGGCTGGTTTCGAGGTGCTGGGCGGATTGTTGGAAGCATTTGTAACTTGCGTTAACGATCTCGCCGCCAACGGCGCAAGCGCCTCCCCCAAAAGCCGGATGCTGATCCATTTAATCCCTGAACAGTTTGCCGGGCCGGGTCGACAGCCCGTTGCTGATCTCTATCGCCGCGTGCTCGCCATCACCGATTTCGTCTCCGGGATGACTGATTCCTACGCGGTTTCACTGTTTAAAAAGCTGACCGGCATCTCGCTGCCAAATGCCTAATGTCATGCGCAATCCTGCACTAACGGCACGAAGACCACGGGTAGCACATCGCGGGTTATGATGCGGTTTTGCGCATCTTTCTGAAGCACGCGCAACACTTGGGATCGGTTTGGCTCTCCTACCGGAATTACCAGCCGTCCGCCAGGCTTCAACTGGCGCACCAGCGCTGGCGGGACATCAACCGCCGCTGCTGTGACCATGATACCGTCGAAAGGCGCTTTCTCCTCCCAGCCGCTGCAACCGTCTGCGTTGCGAATCTCGATATTGCCATAGCCTAACTCACCCAAGCAGCGCGCGGCGCTCTCGGCCAATTCGGGAATGCGCTCCACGGAATAAACCTGCTGTACAAGGCGGGACAGGACAGCGCTTTGATAACCGGAACCGGTGCCGATCTCCAGCACGACGGCTTGCGGGTCTGGTTGCAGCAATTCGCTCATCAACGCGACGATGAAAGGCTGGGAAATCGTTTGACCCCGGCCAATTGGCAAGGGTCGGTCGACATACGCTAAATCGAATTGCTCAGGTTGGACAAAACAGTGGCGAGGCACATCCTGCAAAGCGGCCAGCACGCCAGCGCTCAGCGCATGGCAACCGGTTAAATCACCTGTTTGGCGAACCTCCGCTAACACCCGTTCTAGCAAACGTTGCCGGGCGTTAGCATGGGCTAAGTCTGACCCATCGGCCACGCAGCTCTCCCAATCGGGCTTAATCGACCCTTGCTAGAGGCACCGGTCGGGACCAGGATGCGCGCCAATAATTCTCCCTTACACAGCAAGGGCTGACGCCGTAGGCTTGCCACTAATCCGGTGACCGGAGCCACCACTCGCGCGCGCCCACCCCCGGTAAAGCAATCACTAATCCGACCTAGCTCCGCGCCAGCGCGCACCCAGCGGCCCACTGCCACGGAAGAGGAGAAAATTCCCGATTGTTCAGCCAACACGACGAAAACCTGTCGCAAGTCGAAATAGCGCAATCGGTCTTCCTCATCGGTCAGTTTCAAGCCATCGACGATCCCGGTACGGTCAAGAAACGATATGAGCGCCTTGAATAAATCCTCACAGTATGAGGTACATAAAGTACCCGCCTGCCCGATATGAATCGAAAAATTCTCCCCCCCCAGGACTCGCCACGCCCGCCTCAGATCAGAGCCAGCACCAGGCTCCATCGGGCGCTCAATGACAGCTGGGAGGCCGAACAAACACGCGCTGGCCCGCTCGTCATCGTTAGGCGCGTACAAGCAAACTTGTGGCATTTCTTCAATATCGGGGCTATTTTGCTGGATTTCCACCCGATAATAAGCGTTGCGGGTGAGGTTCACTAACGCTTCAGTAGTTACTCTGCCCGGTGAGCAGCGCTGATCAACGGACACGCGCGGCCGCTTTGTGGTTCCGGTAGCAGGCCCTTCAAGGATATTCGTCACGGGGACGATAACGACCCGTTCTCGCAGCCGTAACTCTGGTATTTGGCCCGAATGAATCCCGCTTAAGAAAGCGGCCAGTCGCGATAGAACGAACATGCCGTTTAAGCCAGTTCCGCGTACATCCCCTATCAAGGCTAATCGGGGGGATCGCTTGCGGGGGCCGATATCGTGGTAAAAAAGGTTTTTATCGCCACACAAAACGGTGGCAGATTCGATAGGCATCGTACTGATCAAGAGCTTGCTCCATCATGGCGTTGCCAAGTGAACCGAAAATTACACTTCTCTACCTATAGAACATAGTTCGGTTTTAAAATTTCACATAGTCCATGCCTCAGTTGCCTAAACTGAAACAGCCAGCAGCCCACGGCGGATTCCAGAGTACGCGACTCAAGCCCACAACCCACAGCAATCTCTGGGGGTAACCTTGTCAAAGCCATCGTTCAATCATTATACTGCGGGTCCGTTTTAACGGGCGATTAGCTCAGTGGGAGAGCACTACCTTCACACGGTAGGGGTCGCTGGTTCGAGCCCAGCATCGCCCACCATCTATTCTATTCCCGGTTTTACTATCCATCTCTACGGTCATTAGTCCCTTTTTCCGCCCTGCTTCAGCATCGTGATTGGCCTAGAGCGAATGTTCTTGAAGTTTTTGCAGCACTGAAGCGCACCAAAATGGACTACAAAAAAGGGCGCATTCGCTGCGCCCTTAAATATCTTTCCCATCCTTCGGCAACCCTGACGGGCCTGCCGAGGACTGAGGATGTTTAGCTCAATCGCCGATCACCTTGCGTACCACATCGGTCATGGAGATGACGCCGACTGGCTTGTCGTTTTCAGTGACCACCAGACGGTGCATCCGCCGACCGGTCATCAGACTGACCGCTTCACTGAGCAAAATTTCTGAATCACACGTCGCGCAACCCGGCGTCATGATGTCGCCCGCTTTCATGGCACGGGCTTCTTCCGATGTCCGGCCCTGGCGTGCTAACACCATGTCGGTTTGCGAGACCACGCCGACCGCCTTGCCCCCGTCCATCACGACGACGGCATGGATTTCGTTATCAACCATGATCTTGGCGACCTGACCGACAGTATCACCCGGCGCACAGGCGATGATGCCCCGATGCATCAGGTCTTTGACCTGAGTGCCATCGTCGGTGATCTTGATGGACTCCGCTTCGGCGATGCCCGGTAGCGGCGCAGACATCGGATACGGATGCGGGGTGGTGTGCACGTCGCCTTTGGGCAAGGTGGGATGCTCCAAGTTGACCGGCGGTTTGCCGCTCGCGCCTAAACCAAATTCGGTCGCACCAATAAGCACCGCCATGTTGCCGTGCGGGTGCTTGTTATCGTGCATCAGTTGGTGGGCAACGGGCAGTTCTTCATAGGTGAAGGCGCGTGACAGGCACGGATCCAGCAGACCGCGCACCGCCAATTCATTCATCTGATAGGACTGTTCAGCATTGGCGAAGTGGGAACCTTGCAGCCGCTTCTGGCGCATCCACAGATAGCGCAGATCGACCGTAGCGTTATAGCCGGTGGTACCTGCGCAAACCACAACCATACCGCCGGTGTCGCAGACGAAAATCGAGGTCGGAATGGTGGTTTCGCCGGGATGCTCGAACACGATATTCGGGGCGCGTTTCTCGCCCAGCACGTCCCAAATCTTGGCACCAAACGCCCGCACGCCCTTCAGCCATTTGGCGTAGCCGACATTATCTTTCCAGTGCGGCAACATGCCCCAGTGGTCGAATTCGTTGCGGTTGATGCAGCCCTTGGCACCGAGCTTCAGGCAGTAGTCGAATTTGTCTTCACCGGAGACCATCGCAATCGGAATCCCACCGGCGGCTTTGACAATCTGAATGGCCATCGAGCCAAGACCCCCCGCGCCACCCCAGACCAGCACGACATCGCCTTTCTTGACCGCATTCTTGCCCCAGCCGTGCAGCATCCGCCACGCGGTGGCCGCCACCAACACGTAGGCCGAGGCTTCTTCCCAGTTCATGTGCTTGGGCTTGGGCATACATTGCTGGGCCTGCACTTTGGTGAATTGGGCGAAACTGCCGTAGTTGGTCTCGTAGCCCCAAATCCGGAAGCTGGGCGAATACATCGGGTCGCCGCCGCTCTTGACCCAAGCACAGTTGCGATCCCACGTGCCGCAATGGATGACCACTTCATCGCCGACTTTAACGTGGGTCACATCCTTGCCGATTTTGTAGACGATGCCCGACGCATCGCTGCCACCGATATGAAACTCTTCCTTTTCACCGGCCTTATTACGTGCGCCGATGACGTTGACCGGAATGCCTAATCCGGCCCAGACGTTGTTGTAGTTGATGCCCGCTGCCATCACATAAACCAGCACTTCATCGTCTTTAATCGGCGGCACATCCACTACTTCTTGCTTGAACGCCTCGGTCGGCTTGCCGAAACGCTCGGCCCGAATCAGCCAGGCGTGCATTTTTTGGGGGATAACGCCTAACGGGGGTTGTTCGCCGAGGTTGTAGAGTTCTTTAGCCATCTTTTTGATTCCTCGCTGTGGGGTGGTTTTAAGAGTTGTTTGTTATCAGGAAACGCGTCACATCTTTAGCTCGCATCAGCAGATTGCAGCAGCGGTTTTTCGTCTGTGGTTATACGACTATTGGATGATTAAATCCCATCATCTAAGGAATTGAGATATCCTGCCAATACGTCACCGTGACATGCTGCCGGTTTACAATGACATCCAAGAGTTTTACCTTTTAATTCCACTATATCGTCTTTATTGAACTTTAAGAATCCTCTTTCAAAATCATACTTGAATTTATGGATCACTTCTTCACGGTCACCATCAAATCCTATTGCATAAGGGTTGCCCCATTTTGAACCTCGCCCAATGTAGATATCATGCTTTTCACCCTTATCTATATTGACAATTCTGGTTAGATTCGCTTTTATCACACGAGACTTGATTCCTCCTTCTGTTGCTCTTGCAATAAGCCCCCCAAATGAAGCACCGTCATCAAATATAATTGCATGAGTAACCCAATTTATATGTTCTTCATCTATTTTTAGAAGAGAATCCAAAATTCGGCTATTTGATAATGAGTATCTTGAGATAAATTCATTCTCATCTGATAAATATGCCAAATTATATCGAGCTAATTTGGAAAGTATTGAGGAAACCTTGCGCTCAAATTTCTCGTAACACAAAAAAACCTCAGGATAAGCAATAAGTATAGTAGGAGTCTGCTGCGGATTCATATTAAATGCACCATTTCAATCTTTGTTGACCAATTTCGGCTTAGATATTCTAAAACCAAGCGGCGGTGACAATACTGTGGTTTGTGTTCGCTGCATAGCAAGCACCCATTTTCAAGAATTGATTTATCTATCACACGCTCAATATTTCTCTGAGACATAAGATTTAGAAACTTATCTTCATATATGTCCCACGTGATTCCTTTTTTCTTATAAGCGTTTAGCATATCCTTTGTTGGAGCTAATTCTTTTATACATAAATAGTCTGCACCACACAATTCAGATAAAAAGTATTTGAGATCATCACGCTTTGCAAATCCAGCTAACTGAGAGATATTGTTTAACCTCACGTCAATAATTCGCTTAACATTATTATCTTTTATCAAACTAAAGAATTTTTTTGCATCCTTTTGTGTAAAACCTATAGTATAAATTTTCACCTCTACTCCTTTAAATTATTGCTGCAATTATCTTATAACAATAAGATTTAAAATTACCTTCTCGAACATATTTTTCCCCAAGGCTCACACACAAAATATTTTGATGCTGAGGGCTTTGAAGATGCTTCTCAAAATTAGGATCAGTTACTGGTAAATCATACTGATTTCCGTTATAAAGAAATGACGCGCGCCGCCTATCATTGAAAGTCTTGACTATAACAAGATCGTTAACTCTAACCAGATATAGCGATTGTGTAATTTTTATAGCACCATTTTCTATATCAGAAAAGGCGACCCTATTTCCAATTCCCCACAATGTTTCAGGAGTATCCAAATAATCAGAAACTTCGTGAGCTTCAATCTTGTACTGCTGAACCCATTCTTCATCACCAACAATATAGTTCTCTGGTTGGTTTGCCAGTGGACAATGATCTGATAGATCAACATCAACTTTCTGTAATGGTTTTACTATATATTTTCCATAAGGATTTTTACAAAAGCACTGATTGTGCTCCAGCTCAGCCCCACGAGCATTCTTTACAGGACGAATCCACTCTCCAGTTTCAATGTCCTTTCCTGCAACACAATGCTTCCCGTGCTTTACCGAGTTTGCAAAAACTACGATAACCTTGCGCATCCTTCTCTCACCCTTTAGCGCTACAATAATTAACACTGGATGGCTTTTATAACCCGCTCTCGCAGCCGCTCATATTCGGCAATCGGCGACCGGCGCGGCGCGGCGGCCAATTCAGCAAACAGCACCGCCTCGCCGCCCAGCAAACCCATACCGTAACGGCCAAACTCCTCGCGCAGGTGCTTGACCAGCCATTCGGCCTGACAACGCTGACGGCGGGTGGTGAACTGGCCCTGTCTCAGCAACCATTGCCGGTGGCTGTCCAGGGCATCGGCCAGCTTGTCGATGCCGCTACCGAGCGCAGCACTCGCCGACAACGCCGGAACTTGCCAGCCTTCCGGGTCCATCTGGCGGCGCAAGGTATTTTTCAACTCCGATAAGGTCTTACGTGCCGCCATGCCAATGTCTTCCTTATTGACGACGATGACATGCGGCACTTCCATGATGCCCGCTTTCAGAAACTGGATGCTGTCGCCAGACGCCGGTTGCGCCACAAAACAGGTGGTGTCGGTCATCTTCGACACGTCGATTTCCTTCTGGCCGACGCCGACCGTTTCAACCAACACAATATCAAACGCGGCCAACATCGCCAGACTCATCGGCCAGACTTCGGCGCTCAAACCGCCAAACTCGCCGCGACAGGCCAGCGAGCGGATGAACACCTCGCGATCCGCACCGCTGGCGTGCATCCGCAGCCGGTCACCGAGCAATGCGCCGCCGGTAATCGGGCTGGACGGGTCCACCGCCAGAATGGCGACTTTCAAGCCGCGCTGCCGCCACACCTGAATCAGCGATGCCGTGAGCGAGGATTTACCCGCGCCGGGCGGCCCGGTGATGCCGATTAAATGCCCGCCGGTCTCCAGCTTCTCGGCGGGCAGCGCATCCAGAAAGGCAGCGGCGCACTGCCGAGCCGCAGGCCGCCGGTCATCCAGCAAATTCAACGCCTGCGCCAGCGCCAGCCGGTCACGACCGCTGACCGCAGCGGCCAGCGCCTCCGGTGCGGGTAGAACCCGGCTCATCGCTTAAATCACCGCGACCGGCTTCAGCTCGTTGGCTTGGCGAATCAAGTTGAGGATATCCACCATGATGCCGTTCATGTCGATGTCTTTCGGGGTGTAAACAGCCGAAATGCCGCGTTCCTTCAATTGTTTGGCATCGCTTTCGGGAATGATGCCGCCAATCACCACCGGCACATCCTTCAAGCCGACCTTCTCCAGTTGATTGAACACGTCCTCGACCATTTCGATGTGGCTGCCAGACAGCACCGACAAGCCAATCAGATGCACGCCTTCTTCCAGCGCCGCCCTAGCGATTTGCTCCGGGGTCAGGCGGATGCCTTCGTAGACGATTTCGAAACCGACATCCCGGCCCTTGACCGCAATTTGTTCCGCGCCATTGCTGTGGCCATCCAGACCGGGCTTGCCGATGAGCAGGCGCAAGGGGCGACCGATTTCCTCACCGGTCTTGCTGACTTGGCTGCGAATCGCGGTGGCGCGAGCGCTGCGGGCGTCGTCGTTGGCGGGAATGTCGATGCCGGTCGGGGCGCGGTATTCACCGAAGATGTCGCGCAAGGTCTGCGACCATTCGCCGGTGGTGACGCCCGCATGAGCGCACAGAATCGACGCGGGCATGATGTTCGCGCCGCTGCGGGCGGTTTCGGCCAGATTGGCCAGCGCTGCCTTCACCTCAGCGGCGTTACGCTGGGCGCGGAAGGCGTTGAGTCGCTCGATTTGCTCACGTTCGGCGCGGGGGTCCACCTTCATGATGCCGCTGTCTTTGCCGCCGGTCAGCGGCGATTCCTCGGTTTCCTGATAGCAGTTCAGGCCGATAATCTTCAAGTCGCCGCGTTCAATGGCCCGCATCCGCTCGGTGTGGCTGGTGACCAGTTGCCGCTTGACGTAGCCGGATTCGATGGCCTGCACCATGCCGCCCTGCTCCTGCACCCGCGCCATTTCTGCCGTCGCGCCGTCCACCAGCGATTTGACCTTGGCGGCAATCACCGGCGAGCCGTCGAAAATATCGCCGTATTCCAAAAGATCGGTTTCAAACGCCAGCACCTGCTGCATCCGCAGCGCCCATTGCTGATCCCACGGCCTCGGCAGACCCAGCGCCTCATTCCACGCAGGCAACTGGATAGCGCGGGCGCGAGCGCGTTTGGACAGACTGACGCCGAGCATTTCCAGCACGATGCGCTGGACATTGTTTTCTGGTTGGGCTTCGGTCAGGCCCAGCGAGTTGACCTGCACCCCGTAGCGGAAGCGGCGCATTTCCTCGCTCTGGGCACCGTAACGCTCCTGCGTGAGTTGGTCCCACATCTCACCGAAGGCCCGCAGCTTGCAGGTCTCTTCGATAAAGCGAATCCCGGCGTTGACGAAGAACGAAATCCGCCCCACCACCTGCTCGAAACCGTCCGCGCCGATTTGGCCGGAATCGCGCACTGCGTCCATCACCGCGATGGCGGTCGATAGCGCATAGGCCAGCTCCTGGGTCGGGGTCGCGCCCGCTTCCTGCAAGTGATAGCTACAGATATTGGTCGGGTTCCACTTGGGGATGTTCTTGACCGTGTAGGCGATGATGTCGGTAGTCAGCCGCACCGAGGGCGCAGGCGGGAAGATATACGTGCCGCGCGACAGGTATTCCTTAAGGATGTCGTTTTGAGTGGTGCCTTGCAGTTGTGCCGGTTTCGCGCCCTGACGCTCGGCGGTGGCCACGTACAACGACAGCAGCCAAGCGGCGGTGGCATTGATGGTCATCGAGGTGTTCATCTGCCCCAGCGGAATCTGGTCGAATAGCGCCTGCATGTCGCCGATGTTGCCGATGGGCACGCCGACTTTGCCGACTTCACCCCGCGCCAGTGGATGATCGGAGTCATAGCCGGTCTGGGTCGGCAGGTCAAAGGCCACCGACAGGCCGGTCTGGCCTTTGCTTAAATTGGTGCGGTACAACTCATTAGATGCCTTGGCAGAGGAATGGCCGGAGTAGGTCCGCATCAGCCAGGGTTTGTCGCGTTTGGGGGTAGACATTTCGGAGCCTCTTTTGGGAGTTGTGGTTATTGGGTTGTTATTGTTACGTCCGTGTGATTTGGTGAATTCTTAATATTCAATTATTTTTCTTAATTAAGAAGCCCTATTTTGAGCATTAAACTGTAAGCGGTTTTTCGACCAAATTTAGTTATTGGTCATCCTGAAGTGGATTTCGTAAATTTCTCAAATCTTCAGTATCTTTTGGCCTACCACTGGCTTCTTTGTTTAATTTCAGCTCATTAATTCCAATAACTTGTAAAGAAAGATCATCACTTTGGACTATTAGCTTGTTTTTATAACACTTCTCAAATTCTACGCCATCAATTTTTGTCAGTATATCAATACGGAATGGCGGATAACCCATCTGTATAACATTACCAGGCTTCATGAAATCCTCTTCAGTCAAACCAAAAGAAGCGAAACCAAATTCAGCGAGTACCTTGACCACTCTTCGGGCATTCTCCAAGGTGGCATTAATCCAAATATCCAAATCTCCCGTATACCTAGGATAACCGTGCATCCCTACGGCATACCCACCGACGATCAGATAATCGACCTTATTCTTGTTTAATAATCCGACAAACTCTTTGAAGTCTTGGCTCAACATCTTTTCTGAACTGGATATATTGGTTACGTAGGATTTCTATGGCCTCAAGGCGTTCGCTGATTGGCCTTGACATCCAGTAGTCGTAATCATTGGACTGTTCATACAACGAAACGATTTTAAGTACTTTTTCCATGCTTTAAGCACTCACCCAGTCAGCCATTAGCCCCTCTCTACATCAATGAGAGAGGGGCCTTTTCTCACCTCACACCGGACGCCGTTTCATCAGCAAGCGCCGTTCAATCTCGAAAATCTTCTTACTCAATTTCTCCTTACTCAATTTCTGCTTATCGTTCTCCTTGATAAACAAATCCGCCCCATACTCTTTCAGCGCATCGGCAGCGCTGATGTTCTTCACGCCGATAAACTGGAAGGTGACAATACCAGCCGCATCGTTATTGGGAAGGGTCTCGGTCGCCACTACCCGCGACAATGCGGCCACCGTATCGCCGGATACCGCCGGTTGGGTGTGATAGCCCTCGGTAAAGCCCAATTCCCACAGCGCGTTTTCGCTGACATCACGGCTGGCTAAACCTTCCAGCCAGGCAAACACCAAGCCGCCGTAGACAATCGGCTCGCCGCTCATCTTGCCCGATAAGCCGGTGCTGTATACCCGGTCGAAATGCAGTGGGTGGGTATTGCCGACCAGATAGGTCCAGAACATGTGCTCATCGGTGATGGTGCGGCCATTGGCATGGACGATGAGATCACCCAGTGCGAAATCCTCAAAATAGGTATTCGGGCCGGTCAAACCACTCGGATAATTCCCGGCGTTAATCGGCAAATCAACCACCGGATGCTCGACCCACGGGAAATCGACCGGCGTGGTCGGCGCGGGTGTGGTCGGCAGACGGTCGCCACGATAGCCGACCATAATCTTGCGCTCGTATTGCAATACCACCTGATTGTGCTGGTTCACGCCGAGGGTGCGAATCAGCACGATTCCGGGCTTGTCCTCACCACGGGCCTTGCGATCCACCACTTTGGTATAGCCGCGCAGGGTATCGCCCGGATACACGGGGCGCAGGAACTGCACGTTGTAATAACCCAGATTGGCTATCGCTTTCTCGGAATCGTTATGCACGCCCAGCGACAGCACCACATTGAACACCATCTGCGGACTGGCGGGCAGGTCGGGGAAGCCGTGCGCCTTGGCGCATTCGACGTTTAGATACAACGGGTTGCACTGCATGAACACGCGGGCAAAATCCAGCATCGGGCCGCGCTCGAAGGTGTAACCGCGCGGGTGAACGAACACCTGCCCCGGTACGAACTCATCCAGATAGCGGCCATACTGGGGCCGCCGCGCCCATTCCACATTGACCGTGACCGAGCCGGCCACTTCGGCCTGTTCGCTTAAACGCATTGAAAAACTCATACTGACTTAGCCTCCCACTTCAGCTTTAGATTTGGCGTCGTCCACCAGGGAACGGGCAATGACTTTCAGCGCCAGGGTTTCTTCTGCGCCCTCGAAAATCGACAGCACCCGCGCGTCAATAAAATAGCGGCTGACCGAGGTTTCTTCGGCATAGCCCATACCGCCATGAATCTGCAACGCCTCGCGGGTCACCCATTCGGCAGTCTTGCAGGTAAAGAATTTGACCATGCTGGCTTCCATATCGCCCTTGCCTTCGTCCATCAGGCGGCCTACGGAGTAGGTGAATTGGCGGCCAATCGCCAGATACGTGGCCATCCGCGCCAGCTTGACTTGGGTCAGTTGGTAGTCGCCGATGGGATAGCCGAACACCATCCGTTCCTGGGCATAACTCAAGGCCTTTTCATAGGCGGCTTGCATGATGCCGATGGCGCGAGCAGCGGTCTGAATCCGACCCCCGGAAAAACCGGCCATGGTGAAATAGAAGCCCTTGCCTTCACCCTTCGGCCCGCCCAGCAGGTTGGCATCGGGGACAAAGATGTTGTCGAAGAACAAGTCAAACGAGTGCATCCCGCGATAGCCGATGGTGGAAATCGCCTTGCCGGTCAGCTTGCCACCGCTGTCCTGGGTAAAGTCGATGGTGTGTCCAGGCGTGCTGGGTTTTTCCAGCAGGAACATCGACAAGCCACGATGGCCCAGTGAAATATCGGGATTGGTGCGGGCCAGAATCAGCAGCACACCCGCTTTGCCGCCAAAGGTACACCAGGTTTTCGCGCCGTTGAGCAGCCAGCCGCCCTCGGTTTTGGTGGCTTTTAGGCGCATATTGGCGACATCAGAGCCATAGTTCGGCTCAGTGACCGCCACCGCGCACAGCAATTCACCGGAGGCCAGTTGCGGTAGCCATTTGTTCTTCTGTTCCTCGGTGCCGCCTTTCAGCAGTGCCTTGGACAGGATTTCCGGGCGGGTGATCAGGCTGCCTGCCGCACCGAGCGAGCCGCGCGTCAGTTCCTCGGTCACCACAATCATGCCAAGATTGTCTTCCTGCTCATCGCTTTGGATACCGCCGAAGCGTTCGGGAATGGAAATACCGAAGCAACCCATGTCTTTCACTTGTTCCAGAATCGTGTCGGGAATGTCCAGATCATGGCGGTGGATTTCCTCGGCCAGCGGCATCACCACTTCTTCCGCAACCCGGCGGAACTGCTCGCGCATCATCTCGTGGTGATCATCGAGCAAATACGCGCCGGTCACGCCATCCTGTGCCCGCATTAACTGGCCCAATTCAGCCACCCGTGCCGCCGGGAGTTGGGCAATACAGAATTGGCGAACCGGGGGCGCGTCTACGGTTTTGCTCAGCCAAGCCTCATCAAGGCCAAAATCAGCCGGTCGGGCGCTTAAGCGGTTGCGCACCGCTTGCAGAGATTCGGCGGCAAACAGCAGGGCAAAGCGTTCTTCCAGCGTCAGGTCATTGGCAGAACCGCCGCCCGCTTTCCGCGCCCGTTTGGCGTAATCCAGCCCAAACCGCGCACCGGTGATTTCGGCGCAGGACAGCGCCAGGTCGTAGCTGACTAATTGGTGGTTATCGAGTAAGGCGGCAGAAATTTTGCCGTCGGCTTTTTGCGAGCGCTCTTTAACGTCCGCCAAGGAGTAATCCAGCGCTTTCTGGACAGTATCAAGCGCCAGGGCGGCCTGTTGTAATTGTTCTGCCGGGTTCTGGGACAGTGTGGACATGGTTTCCTCATTGAGTGGTGCGTAGTGGTGCGTTTATTTTTGAAAACCCTAAATTTCTTAACGCTATCAGCAAAGTTTAAGCGGAAATGGCTCGGCACACACGGGATTGTGGCCAAGGCCGAAAAATCTTTTCAGCACGCCACCCCTGATTTATTTCTCACGACAGTCTACCTCTCCACAGGCAGCGATTGGAGCAATGGCCAAGCGATTTGCCTATAATGACCTTCCTCATCGGCAGGCACCTTCACCCACTGTAACGCCGGATTCCCATTATTTTTCGCGATGGTCGCGGCCTTGAAAACACGGTGCGGCCTCACAACAAAAGAGGTCTTCGTGGCTACCCTCTCCGACCCATCGACCGAACTGAGCCATTGCGCCGGCCTGCTGGCGCTCGAACTGGATACAGAGCAATCCGACCCGAATGGCATCCCACCCACGCCGCTGGATGTCGCTACAGCGACTGCGCTTGCCGGTCATCTGGCCAAGGATCTGGAACGCATTCTGGGCCGCATTGACCCATTGGGTTTGATCCTGGTCGGCGCGCTCTATGACCAGACTGAAATACTCCGACCAGGCTTTCCGCTCACCAAGGCGCTGGCCACCCTGTATAACGGCAGTTCCCGCTCAGCGGATTTCAAGCCGCAACTGATCGCTTTGGGTAGCGACCGGGGGTTCTTTCCGGTCGCGGCCATCAATCCGTTGCGCCGAGCTGGGTCCGGCCCCCTGCTGTTGTTACCGTTTTGCTTCGTCGGCCCAGCGAACGCGCTTGCTGACCTGGCGCGCCTTATGGAAGACATTTTGCTGCAAAGCGGCGAAGTGTCGCAAGCAACCCGTGAAGCTATTCAGCAAATGTTTAGGGTGAAGGTCTTGAATGTCTCTTTCGCGACACTCAGCGACCTGTGCGCCCTGTTGCGGGTGCAGTTGGAAAGTAACGAGTTACTACCGTTATGGCGCTTGCTAGAGCATGGCTGGTTCGAAAAAGCCGAGACCTGCACAGTCACATTAGAACAGGGCAATCTGTTTATTGCTGAGAAAGACGACGTACACACCCTGTTTTATACCTTCGACGACTGGGCGCAATTCGGCCCTGGTCGGGACTTGCCGGTGACCGGCTTAGGAAGCGGTTATGGGGCTTGGACCCGCGCCCAACGGCAATACACGTTGGCGCTGGAGTTGTACGGCGTCCATGTACGCGCGGTATTGGCTAATCCACAATTGACGGCAACGCTGGCGGACACTGAGGGTGAGGCAGCCGTAGCAGCGCTGCGGGCGATTCCCTGCCTGTCTGGAGATTTTCTGGTCGAGGCCGTTTTTCAAAACGATAGTGAAAACAAGGAGCAGCACTTGCTGATCACGCACCAGGTCGATCCTGGGCTAGGCACGCTGGCTTACACCGTCACGAGTCACGATGCGGCAGGGCAATTATTGCGTCTGGAACACCATTACCCGCTGACCCCGGCGGGGTTACAGGTGATTATCGACCGCTTGCGTCAGCGTTGCACGGAGCAGGACGCGCAACGACGTGTCGTGCATCCGGGTCAACTGGCGTACTCCGAAAATGGACGCAGCCTGCGTTCAGCCACTGAAACCGATGTCCCCGTCACCAGCAAGCTTCATTAAAAAGAGGCCCGTCCAGGGTTATGGCCCTCTTCCTCCATCATGCCCGGAGGTAGCCCGGTATGGTGATCAATGCGGCCCAGCGGCACCTGAAACCAGAAGGTTGAGCCTTTGCCTTCCTCGCTGTCTACCCTAATGGCACCACCCATCCGTTCAACCAGCCGCTTGGCGATGCACAATCCCAGGCCAATCCCGCCAAAGCGGCGCGAAATAGACCCGTCCAACTGGGTAAATGGCCCGAATAGCTGAGCGTGCGCCGCCGGAGCGATACCGATACCGGTATCCGCAATGCTAAACCGCAGCCCGATTTGTCCCGCTTGGGCGGCCTCCGGCGCTAGCTCACAACGCAGCACGATCTCACCGTGTTCGGTAAATTTGATCGCATTATCGAGCAAATTCAAAATCACCTGCCGCAAGCGTCCTTCATCGCCCCGCGCAAAGGCGGGTGTTTGCGGCGCTACAAGAGCATTCAAGACCAGGCCCTTCTCCGATGCCTTGGTGTTGACCACCTTGGCCAGCTCCTGGATCAACGCGGCAGGCGAAAACGGCATCTGTTGCAATTCAATCTGTCCGGCTTCGATGCGGGATAAATCGAGAATATCGCTGATGAGCCGAAAAAGCGCCTCACTGGACTGGCGGGCTGTTAATGCGAATCGCTGTTGCCGGTAATCCAGCGTCGTTTTCAGCAGCAAATCGAGCATTCCTAAAATACTGTTAAGCGGGGTACGTAGCTCATGGCTGACGGTGCCGAGAAATTCAGATTTCAGGCGCGAAGCCTCCAGCGCCGCATCGCGCGCCCGCTCCGCCTCTTCCTGGGCCAGCCGCAGTTGCCGGTTGGCAACGCCAAGCTGCTTGCCCATGGCGACCAGGCCGGTTGCGGTTTTTTGCAGCTCGCGCACCTGAAAGCGAGGTACCCGTTGATCGTAATCGCCCTGGCCAATCCGCTCGACCAGCTCATCGACGACCGCCAACGGTTGGGCGATGATGCTGGCCATCGTGCGGGCACGCCGATACAAAATGGCAAAAAAGATACCGTAGAACAGGATGATGCCGCCGATCATCCATAAGCCAATCATAAACAAACGATGGCCCAACTGGTTAGCCTGGGCATGGATATTCGTTTCGCGCACCATGACCAGCAACTTCCAACCGGTTTCGGGGATGGTCGCCCAAGCCGCTAATTGCGGGCCGTTCAATTCCAACAGGGCGACGCCATCAGGACGAGCCTGCACCGGGGCGAACGCTGGGCGTCGATCAATGTTGAATTCCTCAGGCTTGAAGGTGTCCTGGCGGATATAGTCAGTGTAAGCGTGGGTAGTCAGTTCCCGCAGGTTCCAGTCCGCCTCTCCGGCAGGTGGTAGCGCCAGTAAAGTGCCGGTTTTGCTGACCAATAACCCGTAACCCTGCCAAGGGATAGCCAGATTGAGAATCGTGTTGGCAATAGTCGCTACCGTAATGTCTAACCCGACCACGCCCTCTAGAAAATTCTCCCGATAGACCGGCGCAATGGAGGACACCATCCAACCCTGACCGGCCGGATCGACATAGACATCGGTCCATACCACGCCCCGCTGTGGGTTATGTTGGGCATCGGCTTCATAATAGAAATTGAACTGCGGGATATTCATCTTGGGCTGATAGTGGCCCAGCACATCGAAGTAAGGGTAAATCCGATTCAGTGAATCATGGGTATTGAGATAAACCTGGACTACCAGGGGATGCGTTTGCCGCAAATCACGCATCAGCGGATCAAGCTGAGCCGTGCGCCAGACCTTTTCCCGCTGCTCTGCCTCAATTGGCACAAAGCCACTATAAAACAACGCACTGCCGCCATTATCCTGAGTCGTGTAATACACGCCATCAGGCGAGTAGGCGTAGCGACTACGCTCGTCCTTTTCAGGCTCAAAAGGCGTTTGCAGGGCACGGGCGGCCTGGCGGCGGAATAAATCAGTGGATTGCGAAATCGCTTCAAGCTGTTTTTGGATAGCCACCGCTTCCCGTTGGGTGATGCGACGCAGTTCGTCGGTGGCGATAGTGCGCACCGTTTCGATGTTTTCCTGGGTTGCCAAATGGTTAGCGGTCAAATAAATGACGACAAAGACCACTTCGACCAACAACAGCGGCATGAGGGCGGCGCGAAAATACGAACGCCACACCCATTTCAGCAAGGGCATCGCTGATCGGGGATCGAGCGGAAGATCAGCGTTCATCCGCTATTCCATCAACTGGGCAAAAAATACTTTGCGGATGGGCTTGCCAGCGGATCGGGGCGTTATCACCGCTTAAATTCAACAGGGCATTCGCTTGATGATCCGTCACCTGCCACCTCCCATTGCGAAACCTCTCACTCCAGCACCGGCCCAAGCCAGCAGTTATAGCGATCTATCGGCCAGATCGGAAGGCCATGGGGTTGAATGTCATTAATATAGTACACGAACACAAGTTTCGAGCATTTTCAGCCAATCCAGGCAACCTATCAAAGATAAGGTGTTGCTACGGAACCAGCAAATCTCCGCCTTCCAGTTGCAAAAGTTCTACGCGCGATCCCATCAGCAGGACGCTACCGGTTTGGCGGCGTTGCCCGGTATCGGTGAACTCAAATACGTACAACCGTTCCAGCTTCAAGCGGCCATCCCGACGATCTCGTCTGGGCCAGAGCCGCTCCAGGGCCACAGTATCATCCAGCAGTTGAACGCCTGTCTCTCGGCAAGCACGGGCGCTGGCCGCGCGCGCCTGTTCGCGAGCGCCAAGACTATCCCGCCAAAACCACAGGCCCATGCCGACAACCAGAAAAAATCCAATGAGAAAGGAAAAGCTCATCGGCTCAGAGCAGTGGCTTTAGGCGAGCCAGAATATCTTCGCGCGCCTGCGCTAACAGCGAGTCACGGTCGAGACTGTCCAGAATGTCTTGCACTACACGCTTTGGCCCCCCTTCGCCCCAGGACTTGCCCTGTGCGAAATACTGCTCGGCGGCCTTACCCACTACATACGTACCATACCAGGCAACCGCCCCCTGGGCAGCGGCGGTTACCACCGTCGATAGGCCAAGACTGATGCCCTTGAGGGCCGAAGCTGCTAGATGCATAGCCCACACCGTTCCCATCAGAAACACCAGTTGGGTAAAGATGGTCTTGAGGAGCGAACCGGCCTCGCCACGGGTGATCGGTAGCCCATAGACTCGGCTGAGGTGAATGATCATGGCCGCATCCGTTGCCACCGCCGCCAGCAGATCAGCAATCGGAATCGGGTTAAGCGCCACCGCCACGCCCTTAGCCAGACAGTAATTACGAACCACTTTTTCGGCCAGGTCGCGGCGAATGGCGATGATTTCATGGCTCAGGCGGTCGGAAAAACGACCGGCAAATAACCCGGCATTGAGGGCAGCCATGGTTTTGCCCTCGGCTTTGAGAATATCCCAGATTCGCTCCCGCAGCGCAGCGACATCCGGCTCGGGTCGGCGACGACTTTCGGTTTCGTTGCCCTCGGCGTCCACCAGAATCACGATGCGTTCGGCCGGTTGAGCGGCAGCAGTCACGATATCGTGCGGCTCGATCAGGCCCTGGGTACGCCAGGTTAAGGTCTCTAGCAACAGTTTCCGGTCAGCGGGGGTATAGCGATCGATCTTATTGAGCACCAACAGCAGCCGTTGTGAGGCACTTTTCACCTGGCGCAGCGCGCGTAATTCGGTGTCGGTGATATCGCCCTCCACCACAAACAGCACCAGATCGCAACGGCTAGCCACATCATGCGCAAGCTGTTCTCGTTCCTCACCGGCGACTTCATTAATCCCTGGGGTATCGATGAGAAACACGCCACCGGCATCGTATTCCTGCCAGCGAGCGTGGGTGGCATGGGTGGTTTCGCCATGCAAAGGGCTGGTGGAAAAGCGCGTCTCGCCCAATAAGGCGTTAAGCAGGGCCGATTTACCCACGCTGACCCGCCCAAAGACGGCAATGTGGATGTGACCGTGCTCGATTTTCTCCAACAGCAGTTGCAATTGCTGATAATCGGCCGCTAGCGCCGAACGCACAGCCGATGGCACCCGCTTGTCGTCGAGCAACTCTCGCAGACTTTCGCGCGCCAGGGCGAGGTGTGAATCGCCGTTAACTGGTCCCGGTTCCGGCACCGTCGCCACCCTCTCGTTGTCGGTTCCAAACCATTTGGGCCAGGCGTTTTGCACGCGATTCCAAATCTTCACTCAAATTATCCTCGAACATCCGCAGGGTGGGACCATTGACCAAATCACCCCGAGTTTCCAAGGAGCGGGCGACGGCCTTGCCCAGGCTTTCGAACACCAATCCATAGACCACCGCGTGGATCATTCCGCCGACGACCGTTCCCATGCCGGGAAAGGCTTTGAAGATGTTACCCACCAGCGCCAATAATAAATTGACGTTGCGCCGTACTTGACCTCCGGCCAGATTCAGAAAACGCTGCATGTCGATCTCACGGGCCGGTACTTCATAGAGGGCACATAAATCCTTGATGAGATTGATGCCCAGATAGCCCTGAATCAGGATGTCGGTGCCGGGGCTGACCGCTGCCAAGGCACCAAAAACTGCTTTGCGGGAATAGCTTTGCACGATGTCACCGGCTTTTTCCCGGCGATGTGCGGCAACGGCGACATCCAATTTTTGCTGCGCGAGGACAAAGACTGCCGTATCGCGTAAAGAATCAAGCACTTGTGGGTCGGTATCGAGATAGCGCTGTAAGGCGCGGCGTAAATCCTCGACATGGGGCGCTCGCTCGCGCAATGTGGTCTCTTCGCGACCATCATGATAGATACGAGTCACCTCCTCGACCCCACCGGATTGCACCGGCGCGATCTCGACCTGTTCTCCGACCCGTTCCGCGAGTCGCCGCCGAATCTGCGCTAACTCCTCCTCGGTATACCGGTCGATCTTATTCAACGCCACGATCACCGGACTACCCAAATCCACCAGGGCGCGCAGCGCCTCGTACTGATCGCGGGTCAGATCGCCCTCGCAGACGTAGATGATGACGTGAGCGCGCAAGGCCTCATCGCGCGCTTGCCGATCCAGCGACCCATCAGCTTCGTTCAGGCCCGGTAGATCCGCCAAAATCAAGCGATCTCCTGCCGAACTGCTCCAGGTGTAATAGGTCACTTCACGGGTGGTACCGCCACGCACATCGACGGCAATATCAGTTCCGGGTAATAACGCGCGGATCAAGGACGACTTGCCGGTGCTGATCTCTCCAAAGACCGCCACAATGATTTCGCCCGCCGCCCGCCGTCGCTGCAACTCTTCCAGCTCATCACGAATGGCGTCAACCTGAATGCCAGCCGCTTCTCGCCGCTCTAGCTGTTCACGTAGGCTGGCTTCATCCGGCGGTTTGGCGGGAACCAGGCGACGGGAGCGACCAGGCTGGCCCCAATTGAGCACGCGCCAAACGCCATACGCGCCCCCTGCGCTCAAAACGCCCAGAATCAGCAGATAGATGACCCAAAAAGTCGTTGGCGCGCGGTGCAAGCGCTCCCACACTGACAAACCCAGATCGGTGATATACAGCACCAGCACCAATAAGACCGCTACGCCAATGCTGGCACCCACACCCAACAATAAGCGAAACGGCAGCCAGCCGCGCGCTGCCGAGGTGACAATCCCGCCTGGGCCAGATGAGCTGGGTTTGCTGCTGGAACGCTCAGGAAAAAGCTTGTCCATCAAGAATCGCTTAAGATGAAATGCGCTCAGGAGCGAACAGTGCCAGGAAGGATTGAGGCACTTTTTGCACCGCCCGCGCTTGATAATTGAAAAAGACGATGCCGGTTTTGGCGCGCGCTACTTCACGCCCACTCACTTTCTCGGTTAGCCGATAGACAAAATCGCAGCCGTATTTGTTGAAATCAGTGACCGCAACGCCGATCACCAGCACCTCACCGGCAAAGGCTTCCGATTTATAAACAATCACATTGTCAGCGATGATGACGCCTAAACCCTCGACATTGAGTTCCTCCAGGCCATGATGCGCCATAAAGCGATAGCGCGCCTCATGCATCAGACTCACCACCTTGTCGTTGCCCATGTGTCCGGCATAATTGATATCGGTGATTCTGACCTGTAACTCAGTGCTGAAGGAAAAATCAGCCGGCAGCTTCAACTCAATGCGCGCCATGCCTCGCCTCAATAGGTTTGAACGATTTGAAAATCGACTTTCAATTTAAAGAGATTGACTCGACGGCCAGACCGGGAGTCCTTGCCGCCGCTGGGCGGGAATTGTAAACGATATTACTGGAAACGGCCGTGTCCGTTACTGACCACTCTTGAAAAAGCCGACAGGAGAAGAGTCTCTATGTTACTTCATTACGATATGCCGCTCTGGCGGCCACCTTCCGAAGCGGACAGCTTGATCCTGCAAGCGACACTGGGTTGCAGCTTCAACCGGTGTAGCTTCTGCACCATGTATCGCAGCAAAGAATTCGCCATTCGGCCCCTGGATCAAGTACAAGCTGAGATTCAGGCCGTAGCGCGGGTCAATCCAGCGGTGCGCCGGGTATTTTTGGCGGATGGCGACGCCCTGGCTGCACCGACCCAGCATTTGCTGGACCTTCTTACCGCTTTATCTAAGGCTTTTCCCAGATTGGAACGAGTCTCCAGCTATGCCCTACCCGCCAATCTGCTCAAAAAGTCAGTCAATGAGTTGCAGCAGTTGCGAGAGAGCGGCTTGACCCTGCTCTACTACGGGATTGAAACCGGTGCGGCGGAGTTGCTAAAGCGAATCACCAAAGGTGCTACGCCAGAAGCCATGGCGACCGGGCTTAGCAAAGCTAAAGCGGCTGGCTTAACGATCTCGGCCACAATCATCCTTGGTCTGGGCGGCCAACAGTATTGGCAAGAACATATCGACGGTACGGCCGAGTTAGTCAATCAAGTCGCGCTGGATTATCTTTCAACGCTGCAACTGATGATTGATCCCACCCTACACGCGGAATTTACCCGCAAATTCCGCGAACCTTTCCACAAACAGGATGATCGGGCGCTGCTGTTGGAGCAGATGCGCTTAATCGAACAGCTTAATCCACCGACTCCACTGGTATTCCGCTCCAATCATGCGTCCAATGCCCTGGCGCTGGCCGGGACGCTGCCACAAGACCGACTTGACCTGTTGAGCCGGTTAGAATTGGCCCTGAATGGCGGCTTGAGGCTACGTCCCGAAGGGTTGCGCGGTTATTGACTTACACTGCAAGGGGCGTATCCACATGGCGAACAGCGGCAACGATGCGATCCTCTAGCTCAATTCGGGTTGCTAACGACTCGCCTAAGCGCGATAGCTCCTGGTTCAGTTCGGGCAATGCTGACGCCGCCAGCTCGTCCTCGTAGCGGTCGTGAAAATCTAACGCCGTCTGGGTCGTGTCATTGATGCGGTGATAGAGCCTGCGGGCCACATCGCGCGCCTGGCGATAAGGCGAGTCGGCCGTCTGCTCCTCTAAAGCCTCATAGACTTCAAAGGGTCCCAGCGCCAAATAATCGACAAGCGCCTGGCGGAACCGCCGCAGCAAATGATAGACCGATCCGGTCGGAGCCATGGGTTTTAAGGTGGCCAGCTTGTGGAATAGCACCAGGCTTTCCTGGCGCGACATCAACAGCTTATGAATCAAGTCTGGTAAAGTTTTGCTATGGAGTTGGGCGGCGTTGAGAGCAGCGTTCATCGTCATTTCTCCAGTGGTGGTGATTTTTTTGCACATTATGCTTGTAGTCGCATGAGACTATCATAAATCGTGCCAAATACTATCACTCAACCGACTTTCGGCCGCTTAACGCCGTAGATTTGCAGGTTTATCGACGACCCGATCGCGCAAATACACTGGCAGTGCTTGCTCAGCGACCACCCATTCACGACGCCGATCGGGGTCGGCGGCCAGCCGCGCGATATCGCCAGCGCGTGGCCAGCGCTCTGCCAGCCAACCGTTGACTACCATGCGCTGCGAGAAAACAGCCGCGTACAACCCCCAGCCACTGCCCACCCCAAACCAGTCACCTGCCCCCGCGCTTGCCCGCTCTGGCGGACAAACCCTTTCCTCATCAACGAGATGCACCGTTTCGCCGCTCACCTGATAAGTCGCCCAATAGACTTCGTTCATGCGGGCGTCCAAAGCAGGAGCTATCCTGTGGCAGCCAGTCTCACGGCTCCCGGCCAAGGCTAGCGCCGCCAAGGTGGAAATCGGCGCAACGGGCAAATCAGCGGCAAACGCAAGCCCCTGGGCGATGCCGACCGCGATCCGCACCCCCGTGAAGGCTCCGGGTCCGCGTCCGAACGAGATAGCATCCAGTTGGGCTAAACTGAGTTGCGCCTCGGCCAATAGCTCCTCAATCATCGGTAAAATCAAGGCGGCATGTCGGCGAGGCGCGAGCTGATAGCGCTCCAGCACCGCGCCGTCCACCCAAAGAGCGCTAGAGCAGGCATCCGTGGCGGTATCAAGCGCGAGCAGCTTCATCGTCAGCCTTTTAACTCGCTAAACGCTCTCGGCTTGTTCACGCTGTCGCGCCCGCTCTAAAGCCGGGCGCTGCCATAACCGAGATGCATAGGCTTGAATAGGCTCATCCTTAAGCGGCAATTCGTAGGCGCGCGCCCAGGCCAGGCTATGGCCGATCAAAATATCAGCGACGCTAAATTGCTCGCCCAAGATGAAGGGCCGATGGCCTAATCCAGACGCCAAAATATTGACGGCTCCGGCAAATTCCCAACGGGCTGTATCCAGCATAGCCGGCACCCGATGATCACGCGGCAAGGCGAAACGGTGCTTGGTCATGGTCCACAGCGGCTGTTCCAGTTCGGCCATCGCAAAATAACACCATTGGTTGCAGGTGGCGCGCTCTTGGGTGCCGACTGCTGGAATCAGGCGAGCATCGGCAAAACGGTCGGCGATATAAATACAAATTGCCGCAGATTCGGTCAGGATAAAACCGCTATCGACCAAAGTCGGCACTTTACCGGCGACGTTAAGCGCTAGATAGTCAGGCTGATTCCCCGCGCCAGAACGCAGATCGATAGGGACGTACTGATAGTCCGCATTCGCTTCTTCCAGCGCCCAGACTACGCGGGTAGAACGGGTGTTCGCGCAACCGTATACCGTCAGCATTGTCGCTACCTCTGCTTTACAGGTTTTTGCAAGCTGCGGCTAAGAATCCCGCTTGCGGGTCTTTCTAGGCACAGGCGGGTTGGTTTCGTCCTTGGGCACCTTTTTACTGGCAGCCGCCCGTTTAGGCGCTGGACGCTGATCGGCCACTTCTGCGTCATCAACACGGCTAATCTTTAATGGATATTGCCGCACGCGAACCTTCTTTAAGTGTTGAAAAATTTCCTTCGGCATCCCGTCTGGCAGGTCGACCGTACTGTATTGATCGTAGATCTCGATACGGCCAATATAGCGACTCTCGATACCCGCTTCGTTGGCGATAGCGCCCACGATATTCTGTGGAGTGGCCCCATGTTGCTGGCCTACTTCAAGTCGATAAGTCACTTTGTCTAAATCGGACTCTCGCCTGCCACTCTCTCTGGGTGATCGCTCTCGCCGTCCAGTGGCTGATCTTGGCTCCCGCTCTGGGCGGGCGGGCGGCTTTTCCAGCTCCGTTGGGATGGTGTCCTCAAATTGAAAGGGACGGTCGCGTTGCGCTAACCACGTCAGCGCAGCCGCGATATCCTGCGCACCAATCTCCTGTTCCCGCTCGATTTCGGCAACCACTTCCTGAAAAAATCCCAATTCTTGAGAAGCCAGGATTTCGCTGACTTGTTGCTTGAACTGGGCTAACCGATGACCTGTGATCGCTTCCTGAGTCGGTAGTTGCATCCGCTCGATAGGCTGGTGGGTGGCTTTTTCGATGGCGCGCAACATGCGCAGCTCGCGAGGCGCTATGAATAAAATCGCATCTCCGGTACGGCCCGCACGCGCGGTGCGGCCGATACGATGAACATAAGCCTCAGTATCATAAGGAATATCGTAATTGATAACATGGCTAATGCGCGGTACGTCAAGTCCGCGCGCCGCCACGTCAGTAGCCACCACGATATCCAGTTGATTATTTTTTAGCTGCTCAATGGTCTTCTCGCGTAGCACCTGGGTCATATCGCCATGTAAGGCGGCGCTGGGATAGCCGCGCGCCTCCAAACGCTCTGATAGCTCGGTCGCAGCGATTTTGGTGCGAACAAAAATCAGCACGGCGTCAGCGTCTTCGACTTCCAGCACACGGGTCAGCGCATCAAGTTTATGCTGGGGACCGACCTGGCAGTAGCGCTGGCGGACAGTCTCAACCGTTGCCGTGCTGGCCTTGATCTTGACCTCTTGCGGATTGCGCAGGTGCCGATGCGCCACCCGGCGGATCGGATCGGGCATGGTGGCGGAAAACAGCGCAATTTGCCGCTCTGGCGGGGTTTGCTCCAGAATCCAATCCACATCATCGATAAAGCCCATCCGGAGCATTTCATCCGCCTCATCCAGAACCACCGTGCGCAATTCCGTCAGCGACAGCGTTTCTCGTCGCAGATGATCCATCACTCGGCCAGGGGTGCCGACCACCACATGTACGCCGCGCTTTAAATGGCGTAGCTGGATACCCATGCTTTGGCCGCCGTAGATCGGCAAGACATGAAAACCCGGCAGATGGCGCGCGTACCCCTGAAACGCCTCGGCCACCTGAATCGCCAACTCGCGAGTCGGCGTCAGGACCAGCGCCTGCGGAAAACGCTCCGCCAAATTTAACCGCTCCAGGATCGGCAGGGCAAAGGCTGCCGTTTTACCGGTGCCGGTCTGGGCTTGTCCCAGGACATCGGTGCCTTCCAGTAACGGGGGAATCGTTGCAGCCTGGATCGGCGACGGGGCTTCGTAGCCAATTCCTTTAAGGGTTTCGAGCAAGGGTTGCGAAAGCTTGAGCTGCTCGAACGAATCAATGAGTTCTGACATACCAGATAAGACCTGAGAGTTAAAAAAGCCCCAGCACTGATTCAGTGCTTGAAGTTATTGAAATCAACGGTATCGGCTTGATAAGCCACACCGCATCACGGCAAGTCAAGGCCAACGCGCCGGGCCACGCCGTCGGCGAAATCGGCTGATGATAGACCAACGCCATAGCAGATGCGCTAAGACGAATGTGGCAATTCCAGCCACAACCGCCGTTGCCATCGAACCCGCCAATAGCGGCAGCCCAAGATCGCCAGCTTGCCGCGCCAACCATTCCAGAGATGGCTCAAAATGCCAATCCACCGGCGGTCTACCCAGCAGCCAGGCTCCGAAGCGATAATTGACAAAGGCAATCGGTGGCAGGGTTAACGGATTGGTAATCCACACCATGGCGACCGCGACCGGCAGATTAAAACGCAACCAAACCGCCGTGATCGCAGCCAGAATCATTTGCCATGGCACCGGCACAAACGCGAAAAAAGCGCCAGCCGTGAGTCCCCGGACAGTGGATCGTCGGCTGAAGCACCAAAGTCGCGGATCATGCAGATGATCACCCAAAAACCGCAGATGTTTATGCGTGCGTAATCGGTGTGGGTCGGGCAACCAGCGGTGGAAAAAGGATTTCATCACAGCCCAACTAAGCAGCGGCCGAAGCGTGGCGCATTAAGACTTTTATCATGTTCCGAAGCCAGTTGCTGCGGATGATCAACAAAAAGAGTAAAAAATCATGCCTCTGGTGAGGACCGCGGCTTCCGGCTATAGGCCAGGATTAATAGAACCACGCCCACCAGAATCAACGGCAGTGACAAGACTTGGCCCATGGTCAGCCAACCGAAGGCCAAATAGCCTAAATGAGCGTCTGGCTGTCGCACCAGCTCGACCAGAAAGCGGAAAATGCCATAACTCAGCGCGAACACGCCAGACACCGCCATCGTAGGGCGTGGCTTGGCTGAATATAGCCAGACGATGAAGAATAACGCTACTCCTTCCAGGGCTGCTTCATACAATTGTGAAGGGTGATGCGGTAGGCCGTCACCAGCCTGCCGGAATACCATTCCCCAGGGCGCATCAGTGACCTTCCCCCACAGTTCACCATTGATAAAGTTGCCGATGCGCCCGAATAGGATGCCGGGCGCGATCAACGGCGCAATAAAATCAACTGTTACCCAGAACGGTTTGTGATGCTTGCGGGCAAATAAGGCCATTGCCACCAGCACACCCAAAAAGCCGCCGTGGAAGGACATACCGCCTTCCCAAATCCGAAATAAGATCAGAGGATTATGCAAAAACGCATCAAAGCCGTAGAACAGGATATAACCGATGCGACCCCCGAGGATCACCCCCAGCGCGATATAGAACACGATATCGTCGACTTGGGCGACGCTCCAAACCGAGCTGGGTTGGCGGGCGCGATAACGGCCCAACAGCCAACCACTGATGAATCCCAGCAGATACATCAACCCATACCAACGCACCTGCAACGGCCCTAGACTAAACGCTACCGGATCGAAATCGGGATGCACCAGCATAGCAACTCCTTGATAGTCCACAAAACAACATAGGCCACACCCTCGCGATGATCTGCGATTTCCTGGCAATGAAAATTCGCGGAAGAGCTAGGGCGCGCGGCGGTGCGCAAGAATATACCGGTTTTGACGGCTTGTCTGATCAGGAGAAGTGGTCAGAGCATGAAGCAAAGCAGCAACGAAGAGGTTTGAAGTACCGAAGTCTTATCCTTCAAGGATTAAACCCCTTCGCTAGGGGTTCGGCATAAGCTGGCGCAGTTTCGCTAACTCCACACGAGTGGACTCCTTCGTCCTCGCGCGCGCCCGATTTTTTTCAAATTCAATTTTATGTGCCCAAGGAACATACTGAATAAGGTAAGCTTTTGATTTTAATTGAATATTTCTCGCTGTACTAGAGGTTTTGTAATAAACTTTAAAGTTTTCAGTAGGTCTTGAGGTGATGTATTCAATGGCCTCTTCAAAAAACTTACGACCCTTACTGCCAGGCTCACTCCCCTCAATATAAACGAACAAATTATCGTCTAGAACGTTTTTCGCATTTTGTTCTCTGGCGCTCTCGATACCCATGTTGAGTCCCCAAAACGGTTTCTAAAACAGCGGTCAGCGCTACTCATTAAACAACAAAAATTGTCCAATTATGACAAATAATAGACCTTTAACCTGCAATTTGTCAGATATAGATTTTCATCTTAAAAACGCTAAATCGTCATAAAAATCTAACAATAATATCTCCGCTCACGCTTCCGTTCAATGGAATCCCGCGCCATCTCTAACAATTCAACTGGCGGTTCATAGCCAGTTCGACGGCAGTGGTGCAGATAATCGGTCAGGCGAGGCTCAACATCACTACGATTAGCCAGATCAATCAATTCCAGCAATTCAATCATGCGCGGTGTCGGGACAGTAGCAACTGTTTGTAACATTTTTTGATTCCTCCTTAGCGTTGTTTGGGATCATCCAGAAAGGCAGTCAAAATCTATGCATCTATCATGCCGGAAATTCCATGACTGGCCTTGGCTTCCAAGATGAGCGCCTCAGATGGCTTAACTTGGCTAAACTTGTCAAACTTCGTCCCTCTTTCCATCCCTTGAGATTGCCAACGGAGCGCCTGTGACCCACTTTCTGGATATTTCGCTAACAATATCTCCGGAACTGCCGCAGTGGCCCGGCAGCCCGCCGATTCAATTGACCCGACGCCGTGACATGGCGCGGGGCGATCACGCCAATGACAGCGTATTGACGTGCGGGGTTCACACGGGAACGCACGTCGACGCGCCCGTTCACTTTCTGGCGCACGGTGCCGATGTCACTCATCTGCCGCTAGAGGCTCTCATCGGCCCAGCGGTCGTTGCCGCACTGCCTGAGGTCGACGCTATTACAGCGGAGAATTTAGAAGAATTAAATCTACCAAGCGATACGCAACGACTCTTGCTGCGCACTCGCAATTCAGAACACTGGCGGCGTGGAGATCGGACTTTTCAGCCTGATTTCGTAGCGCTAACCGCCGATGCCGCGCGTTGGGTGGTGCAACGGGGCCTTCGTCTGATTGGTGTCGATTATTTGTCAGTGCAGCGCTTTCATGACCATCACGAAACCCACCTTGTTCTACTGGAAGCTGGGGTTGTCATCGTCGAGGGCTTGAATCTGGCGCAGGCTGCGCCGGGAAATTACGACTTTATCTGCCTGCCGCTTAAACTGGCTGGAGCCGACGGTGCCCCAGCGCGGGCCGTACTCCGGTCATTATCGGTATGAGCGCAAAAATTAGTTTGCTCAATGCTGAACAATCGACGCCAGCCTCCACCCCGGCATAAGCCATAGTCAGGCCCGTTGCTCACCCCAGGATGCGACTGGTGGAGCCATTGTCAGTATGGTGATAGTCGTGAGCATGGCCATGGCCGTGGGACGCGTGCATGAGGCAGGCTGGTAGGTAGCCGGGTGTCAGACGCTCAACAGATGCTTGATTTCCTCGACCGACAGCACCTTGCCAGCGCTCTTGACCTCGCCATCTATGGCCAACGCTGGCGTACTCAACACACCCGCATCAATGATCGCGTTGATATCGGTGATTTTTTCCAACTGGTAATCCAAACCTAGCGCTTGAGCGGCCGTTTCAGCGTGTTCGCTTAACGTCGCGCACTTCGCACAACCCCTGCCAAGAATTTGCAGTTTCATGTCGTTTGACTCCTCAAGAATAAAACATTCCGAACAACCAACCCGTTAACGTCGCCATAACCACGACCAGCCCACAGTAAACGAAGGTTTTAAGGGGGCCGAGAATGCTACGGATCACCAGCAGACTCGGCAGCGACAGCGCTGGCCCCGCCAGCAACAACGCTAACGCAGGCCCCTTGCCCATACCCGCGCCGATCAACCCTTGCACGATAGGCACTTCGGTCAGCGTAGCGAAATACATGAATGCCCCTACCAGGGCAGCCAGGAAATTAGCCATTAGCGAATCACCGCCAACCGCCGCACCGATCCATTCTGTTGGGATCACACCCTCATGACCAGGCCGCCCCAGCAAAAAACCAGCCAGCAGCACTCCACCTAGCAGTAATGGCATGATGAGTTTGGCAAAGCTCCAGGTTTGGCTCAGCCAGTCCTCGCCATCGCCTGGTTGCAAAGCAGCCGCTAGCACCAAACCGATCAGCCCGCCGGTAAACGCCAATTCAGGATGCTGCGGAAGCAACAGCGCCAGCGCAGCGACGATCAACGCCGTTGCTGCTAACGGTCGCCAATTCCAGCCCCAGCGCCAGATCAGCAAACCGGCCAGACCAAGACTCGCTAATGCTGCCAAGGGCCATTTCCAGGTAAAAAGGGTATGCCACACCGCGCTGTCTTCAGCGCTGGCCGGTGCCCAGTTGGCGAAGACCAGTACCGCAATCATCAATCCGAAAAAAGCCGCTGTGTCCGCCAGCGGCCGTCCTGGACCTGCATCGGCCGCGAAACCTTTTTGCGCTACGGCCCGCGCTTGTTCCTCATGGCGGAAAAGCCAATGCATGATGCCGCCAATCACCAGAGCGAATAGGGTCGCCCCGACCGCTCGCGCGACGCCCAGCTCAATACCGAGGATTTTGGCGGTCAAGATCATCGCCAGCACGTTGATCGCCGGCCCGGAATAGAGAAAGGCAATAGCCGGTCCCAGCCCTGCGCCACGTCGGTAAATGCCACCGAACAGCGGCAGCACGGTACAGGAACAGACCGCCAGCACTGACCCCGACACGGAGGCAACCCCGTAAGCGGTCGCCTTATTGGCGGTCGGACCTAAATACTTCATCACAGCATCCTGATTGATAAACACCGCAATGGCACCGGCCATCAGGAAAGCAGGAGCCAGACAGAGGATGACATGCTCGCGGGCATACCAGTGCAGCAACGCCAACCCTTCCAGAATTGCGTTGTCGAAGCGCTGCGCACCCGCTGGCATGAAAAAGGCCAGAAGAAAAACTGCGATGATGCCGCCCAGCCATTTGAATTCGCCGGGATAATCCTGCATCGCCACCCGTATCCGGCCGTACAGGACAGCGGGTGTAAAAGCCGTTGATTGGGTGAGCATCGTAAAGGCGTCTTAAGACTCGGTGGGGTGTTCGATCCAAGCTTTAACGACTATGAGCCAAGCTTCGCGCGTACCCAGCGCACAATATCCGCCATCCCCATGGCCCCAGACTGGCGTGCAATTTCCCGACCACCCCGAAACAAAGCCAAGGTCGGAATGCTGCGAATATGATACTGCGCGCCTAATGACGGTTCAGCTTCAGTATCCACCTTGGCGACTCGTATCTGCGGCTCTAGTTGCGCTGCCGCCTGGGCATAAGCTGGGGCCATCATCTTGCAGGGGCCACACCACGGTGCCCAAAAGTCCACCAACAGCGGAATATCATTACGGGCGAGTTGTTGGGGAAAGGTAGCAGCGGTCAATTCCACTGGATGGCCGGTAAACAGCGGCCGGTGGCATTGCCCGCAATTCGGCTGTTCGCCCAGCCGCTGAGTCGGCAAGCGATTAACCGCCTGACAATGCGGGCAGACCAGATGCAAGGCTTCAGTCATCGTAGCCTCCTCGTTTAACGCAAGCCAGCCCGGCGCACATGGGCGCGCAAGCGAACCAGTTCTTCCAGCATGTCGGCCACCAACGCGGCCAACTCCGGCGCAGCGTCAAAATCACGCTCCAGCCGATGCATGTGTCGGGCGCGCCAGAGTTCGCGCTGCGTAAAGCGCTGCTCAGTCGCTGAATCAGTCACGCTGGACAATAAGCCTTCCTCAACGTGCAACCGCACCCAGTCGGGCGTTACCGAGCAAACGCTCGCCACTTGCTCCAGGGTTAGGCACGCTTCCTCAAGAATGACGCCGGTTAAAATATCGTCATCACGCATGACTTAGGTCCTCGTCTCGGCGCGGGGGTCGAACGCCAGCTCGCGCGCCATCGTTTCATATAATTCCCGCGCTTGCGGAGTCGAGGCAGGCGGCAACACCACCTGCAAATCAAGCAGCAGGTCGCCGGGCGGATCGCTGGGAATACCTTTACCGCGCACCCGCAATTGCCGTCCACTCTGGGCACCTTCGGGGATCCGCACCTTCAGTTGACCACCATCGGGCAAATCAACCGGCACGACGCCTCCCAAAGCGGCTTCCCAGGGCGCGACCGGCAGCGTCAGATAGAGATCACGTCCATCGATGCGAAAACGCGGATGCGGCCTAAAATGGATTTCCAGCAGTAAATCACCCGCCTCACCATTACCATAGCCAGCGCCGCCCTGACCGTTTAACCGGATCATCTGGCCTTCGCGCACCCCCTTGGGAATCTTGACCTTCAGGGTGCGATCATCCAAGGTAATACGGCCTTTGTCGTCTAGTTTCGGCACGCGCAAGTTGATCTGGCGGGTAGCGCCATTGAAGCTATCCTCCAGATCCAGCAGTACCTCAGCATGCTGATCCTGGCCACGCGCCTGAAAATCCGCACCGCGCGCCTGAAAATCTCCGCCTCCCGCCCGCGCCCCGCCTCTTTGCCCGAACAGTTGCGAGAAGAAATCACTAAAATCGGCGGCTTCCGCCTGAGAATAAGCCCGCCCAGCCCCCGAACGGAAATCCGGCTCCCAGTTGGGCGGCGGCCGGAAATCCTGACCAGGCTGATAACCCTGGCCGATCTGATCATAGGCGGCGCGTTTCTCCGGATCGGATAAAACCGCATACGCCTCATTCACTTCCTTCATCCGTACCTCGGCGTCTGCTTCCTTGGAAACATCCGGATGGTATTTGCGGGCAAGCTTACGGAAGGCTTTCTTAATCTCCTCTGCTGTGGCGTTGCGGGCCACACCCAATGTCTGGTAGTAATCCTTGAAGTCCAAGGAAGCCCCTCCTCTTGAATAGGGTCAATCAACTGAGCGTCTTATCCTTGGAATGTATGCGCGATTTTGCGGATATCAAGCGGATAAAGCCGCTTTTTCGTGGCGAAATTCCTCAAAAGGAAGCCGTTCACTTTGTGAGTTTCATAGTAAGCTTGCCACGCGGTCGCTAACGGTTACTCACGTATTCACGACAATCCCAAAATTTCGAGGCTTTGAGTTTGCAGCGCGTTCTTATTTTTTTGATCGCCGCGTGGTCTGGTTTTTTCGTCATGGCGATTGAGCTGTTAAGCGGGCGAATTCTTGCGCCTAACTTTGGCAACAGCATCTACGTCTGGGGCGGCGTCATCACCGTGTTTATGCTGGCGTTATCAATCGGTTATCTGCTGGGCGGTCGGTGGTCGCTGCATCATCCCAGCCTGCCTCGGCTGGCCTTGCTGCTGATGTTGGGCGCAGCGAGCGCGATCCCGGTCATTCTGCTAGGGGATGGGATGCTGGATTGGGTTTTCGATCAGGTCCCCGATCCCCGCTACGGCTCTTTGCTGGCAGCCACTGTCTTCTTTTTTATTCCAACCGCGATCGCCGGTATGGTATCGCCCTACGCGGTTCGGTTATTGGTGCAGCATCCGGATTCGAGCGGGCATTTTGCCGGGTTGTTGTATTTCTTCTCGACTTTTGGCAGCGCGGCTGGAACCATTCTGACCTCGTTTTATCTGGTTTTGTATTTTGAAATCAATCAAATCCTGTCTGGCCTGATCGGCATTTCGCTGCTTTTGGGCCTGGTCGCCACGTTTATCGGGAATCGTGAAAATGCGCCTGGTCGCTAGTTTCAAAACCCTGTTCGCGCTGTTCGCTTCGCTGATGGCCACCTCCTCGTCAGCCAATAACATCATCCATACCGAAAAGTCCCTCTACCGCAATATCATCATTTATGAAGAAGGCGATCAGCGCTGCATGAGTTTCAGCCAACGCGATCAAAGTGCCCGGCAAACCTGCAAATCGCTAAGCGACCCGAATGCCTTCGTGTTCACTTACACCAAGATGATGATGGGTGCTTTGTATCTCAATCCAAATCCGCGCAAGGTGCTGATCATCGGTCTGGGCGGCGGCGTGCTACCACTGGCGCTGGCGGCGATGTACCCTGAAACAGCCATCGACATCGTAGAAATCGATCCGGCTGTGGTCAAAGTCGCCCAACAGTTCTTTGGCTTCAATCCAGGTCCGAAAATTCGCATCATCGAGGAGGATGGACGAGTTTTCGCCAAACGCGCCGGTAAGGCTGGCCAGCACTACGATCTGATCATGCTGGATGCTTTCGATCATCAATACATTCCAGAGCACTTACTGACTCAAGAATTTCTTTTGGAAATCAAAAATTTGCTCACTTCAGATGGTGTACTGGCGGCTAATACCTTCTCGACGAGCCGCCTGTACGATCACGAATCGACCACCTATCAATCGGTATTCGGCGCGTTTTATAACCTGCGGGTGCAATACAAGAATCGCATCATCCTGGTTAAGCTGGACGGCTTGCCTAACCGTGATGTCCTGGAACGCAATGCGGCGGCGCTGGAGGAAAAACTGAGGCCGCTCGGCTTTGGCCGTGACTGGCTGCTCCCGCTGTTTTCAACCGATCCTGACTGGAAACCGGACGCCCGCATTCTGACCGATCAATATTCCCCGTCGAATTTGCTGAACAGCGCGCTTTAACGGCCTGCAATTCGCTATGGCAACAGCGCGCCGATATGATCCAGTTCGCCCTTGAAACGGTTTCGGTCAGCCTTTAACTCCGCCAGCGGCAGCGAAAAAAACGCTTCAATCCGGGCGCGTAGAATCTGATAAGCCTGCATAAATGCCGCATCGATTTCTTCATCGGTACCGGTGGCATGAGCCGGATCAGCAACGCCCCAATGGCTGCGCAGCACCGGCCCTAAATAGGCAGGGCAGGTTTCGCCCGCCGCGCTGGCGCACACGGTGATAACGATATCCGGCGTTACCGGCAGATCGTCCCACGATTTGCTGTGATAGCCCTCAGTCGAAATCCCCTCCCGCGCCAGCAAAGCCAGCGAACGTGGATGGACTTTGCCGGTGGGATGGCTACCAGCGCTTAACGCTTTCCACCCCGGCGGAGCCAAATGATTAAAGGTGGCTTCGCCAAGGATCGAGCGACAGGAATTGCCCGTGCAGAGAAATAACACATTCATTTGATTCGGTTTCCAGTGGGGTTAGGATAGGGCTTACTAGGCTTCACAGCATTGGGCGGTGATGCACGCGGCTTGCCGGATGAGCGCGGCGGGAATCGCCTCAAAGGTCTGTCCGCCAACGCTGACGGTGCGGCAAACGCTGGGCTGTCCACAAAGATCGCCACAGGATTGGCATGCATTGTCCGAAGCCAGGGCATTGGGTAAGACCGATTCCAACGGCACGCCGTTAAACAAAATCAGGTTCGATTCTGGCAATCGCTCCAGCGGCAACCGGGTTTCCTGATACTCAATGCGTACGCCACGGGGCGCGCACTCCGCCGCTAATTGCCTGACTACGTGTTGCAGTGATTGCAAAGTATCGGAGCAACGCAGGCAAGTCCGGCCGTCCTTTTCCAGATGACGCCATTCGATTTCAAGCGTTTTCATGCTGTTTCTCCCAATAGTTAACGGCTTTCCAGCGCTGATACGGGAGACCTGGCCTCGTACCAGCCACGGCTGCGATTGACGATATGCGCCACCAGCAACATCACCGGCACTTCAATCAACACCCCGACCACCGTCGCCAGCGCCGCGCCAGATTCAAACCCAAATAAGGCAATCGCCGCCGCTACCGCTAACTCGAAGAAATTGCTAGCCCCAATGAGCGCCGAGGGACCGGCAACGCAATGGGGTGAACCCACCTGGCGATTCAGCCAATAGGCCAGCCCGGCGTTGAAAAACACCTGAAACAGGATCGGTACCGCTAACAGCAGAATCACCAGGGGTTGCCGAACAATCTGCTCGCCCTGAAAGCCAAACAGCAGCACCAGAGTCGTCAGCAGCGCCGCTAACGAAACCGGCCCCAGCCTATCCATCAGTCGTGCTAAGCCTGCCAAGCCTTGCGATTTGAGGACCAGGGTACGCACCACCTGCGCGATGATCAGCGGAATGACGATATACAGCACCACCGATAACAACAGCGTTTCCCAAGGCACCACGATCGATGTCAGACCCAGCAACAGCGCGACGATAGGCCCAAAGGCGAAGACCATAATCATGTCGTTCAAAGCAACCTGGGTCAGGGTGAAATGCGGCTCACCCCGGGTGAGCTGACTCCAGACGAATACCATTGCGGTACAGGGTGCGGCAGCCAGCAGGATCAGTCCGGCAATATAGGACTCGATCTGCTCGGCAGGCAGCAACGGCGCAAATAGGCCCCCAATCAACAGCCAGCCCAATAGCGCCATTGAAAAGGGTTTGATGCCCCAATTAATCAACAGCGTGACGCCGATTCCGCGCCAATATCGGCCCACCTCGCGCAAGGCGGCGAAGTCGATCTTGACCAGCATCGGAATAATCATCAGCCAGATCAGGATCGCGACGGGCAGGTTGACCTGGGCGATTTCCAGCTTACCGATGGCCTGAAACAGGCCCGGCAAAAAGTGCCCCAGCACAATACCGGCCACGATGCACAACGCCACCCACACGGTCAGATACCGCTCGAAAAATCCTAGCCTGATGCCCTCAGCCTGCCTAGCATTGACTTCGCAAACCGCGCTCATGGGTTGTTCTCCGGTAGGCTAGACTCGATCTTGTCCACCACCAGGGCGGACAAGTTGCAGCAATGCTCAGTCAGATAAGCCAAGAGCGCGACGATCACATCGCAGCGCGCCTGATAGATCAACTGACGGCCTTCACGATGGCAATCCAGCAAACTGGCCTGCTGCAAGGTTTTCAGATGAAACGATAACGTTGCCAACGGCAGGCCAAAGCGCTCGCCAATCTGGCCGGCCGGTTGTGGCCCGTTTTGCGCCAGATGGCGAAAAATGTGCAAGCGAGACTCTTGGGCGAGCGCGCTCAGGATCGCAATGGCAGCCGATGTTTCCATAATTCCAAATATATAGAAATATAAGAGCGCAAGCAAGGGCGTTTTTTGAGATGGATGCTGATTGGCTTAGCGGTAGTGCAGATTTGCAAGGAAAGCCAACACGGGGTCGGCCTCCCTCTTAGATCAACTCAAGGATTCAATCAGCCCGCATGACGCTTAGGCAGGACATCTTTCAGCTTGGCGTGGGCCTCGCGCAGCATGGTTTCCGTGGCTGCCCAGTCAATGCAGGCGTCAGTGACCGATACGCCGTATTGAAGTTGACTGCGGTCAGCGGGAATCGACTGATTGCCCCAGCCGAGATTACTCTCGATCATGAAACCGATAATCGATTGATTGCCGTCCAGAATTTGATTGACGCAATCACGCATGACCAACGGCTGCACGGCCGGGTCTTTGAAAGAGTTGGCGTGGCTGCAATCGACAACAATATTGACCGGCAACTTCTTATCGCGCAGCGCTTTTTCACACAGGGTGATGGAAACCGAATCGTAGTTGGGCCGATCACCGCCACGCAACACCATGTGGCCGTAGCGATTGCCCCGGGTATGGGTCACCGCTGAACGGCCAAACTGATCGATGCCCAGAAAACTGTGGGGTCGGGCGGCTGATTGTAAGGCGTTGGTGGCCACTTCCAGATTGCCGTTAGTGCCATTCTTGAACCCGACCGGCGTTGACAGACCGCTGGCAATCTCGCGATGGGTCTGCGACTCGGTGGTGCGAGCGCCAATCGCGGTCCAGGCGATAAGATCGGCGATGTATTGGGGACTGATTGGATCTAGCGCCTCGGTACCAGCGGGCAAACCCATTTCTGCCAGCTCCAGCAGTAAACCCCGCGCGACTTGCAAGCCTTCTTCAATATGGAAAGAATCGTCCATATGCGGATCGTTGATCAGCCCCTTCCAGCCGACCGTGGTGCGCGGTTTCTCGAAATAAACCCGCATAATGATAAACAGCGTGTCGCCTACTTCATCGGCCAGCGCTTTCAGCCGTCGCGCATAATCCAGGGCGGCTTCGACATCGTGAATTGAGCAGGGGCCGACCACGGCAAACATCCGATGATCCTGACGATCCAGAATCCGCTGCACAGTCTGGCGGCCTTCGAGTACCGTAGCTTCAGCGGTGTCGGTCATCGGCAACCGCTGTTTGATTTCCTCAGGCGTCAGCAACACATCTTGCGCAGCGACGTTGACGTTGTGGATAAGATTCGGATCCATGGGGTTCCTGCGGGGGGTTAATTCAGCGAGTTCGGTTTGCGTGGGCATCGCCCATGCGGGCGCATAGCATAGCGAATTCCTGGAAACATCGGTAGCGGGGGGTGATGGCAGCCTCGCAAGGCCGCGTCAACTCGTTGCAATCACCATCAGCGATAAGCCAGCTCAAGACCCCATGGATTCGGCAGCAGCCGTTTGGCGATGGTTTTGCTAAGCTACAGTGGCTAATCCATTGGACAACGGCGGCTCATGGCCAGCATCGACTTCGAGCATATCGATAAAATTTATCCCGGCGGTCATCAAGCGATCTTCGACTACAACTTAGCGGTTGCAGACGGAGAGCTGGTGGCGTTCGTCGGGCCTTCGGGTTGCGGTAAATCAACACTGCTGCGTTTGTTGGCGGGTCTGGAAACTGTAACGCGCGGGACACTACGCATCGGCGGCGAGGCGGTTAATGCCTTACCGCCGCAACAGCGCAATCTCGCGATGGTGTTTCAAGATTACGCGCTCTATCCGCACATGACGGTGCGGCGCAATCTGCAATTTCCGCTGCAAATGCGGGATTTACCCCCGGCGGAAATCAGCCGGTTGACTCAGTGGGTCGCAGAACTGCTCAGTCTTGGCGATCTGCTTGACCGCCTGCCCCGCCAGTTGTCCGGCGGCCAGCGTCAGCGCGTGGCGATGGGCCGGGCGTTGGTGCGACAACCGGCAATCTTTCTCATGGACGAACCGCTATCGAATCTGGACGCTCGATTGCGGGTGCAAATTCGCGCCGAGATCGGTGAATTGCTGGATCGCACCGGGATCACCACGATCTACGTAACCCACGATCAGGCTGAAGCAATGACCCTGGGTGATCGCGTTGCGGTGATGGATCGTGGCCGTTTGCAGCAAGTCGCTCCACCGCAAGACCTGTACGAACGACCGGAAAATGTCTTTGTGGCTGGTTTTATCGGCAATCCACCGATGAACCTGTTTCCTGCACAACTGGCGGCTGTCGACAGCGGCTTGAGCTTGCGCCTTGGCGAGCAAAGCCTGGCTCTGGGATTGCCAGACGCAACCCCTGCGTCCTGGCGGGGCTGGCTGGATGACTCGCTCACCGTTGGCATTCGACCCGAACACCTGCATCTGGCCGATTCGGAAGCGGCAGGGCTGAGAGCAACCGTAGTCGATGCCGAATATTTGGGTCATGAAACCTTACTCCATACTCGAATCGACGGCATGGCCGCGCCTGCGCCAACGCTGATCGCGCGCCTGACCGGCATTCGACCTTTTGCCAAGGGACAATCGGTGCAGTTGACTTTGGCGGCGAATCGGCTGCATCTGTTCGGGCCTGATGGCCGGGTACGGGCAAATGCCGCCGTCGATCCCGTTTCCTGAATGGCAATGGGCAAGACAGCGCGGACGAAGCGCTGCCTTTGTCCGGTAGGACGCTTCCCCCCAAGGGGTCGGTTTCAAACCAGGGTTAATTTTCGATGAACGTAGATGGTGTCTTTCCTCCAAATTTTCTCTGGGGCGCTGCAACCTCAGCCTACCAGATTGAAGGATCGCCCCTGGCCGATGGCGCTGGGGCGAGCATCTGGCATGAGTTTTCCCATACGCCGGGGCGTATTCGTGCTGGCGATACCGGCGATGTCGCCTGCGATCATTACCGCCGCTATCGGGATGATGTGGCGCTAATGCGGGCGTTGGGCTTGCAAGCGTATCGATTCAGCGTCGCCTGGGGCCGGGTGTTGCCCCAGGGGCGCGGTCCGGTTAACCCGGCCGGTCTGGGCTTTTATCAGCGTCTGGTGGATGCCTTGCTGGAGCAAGGTATCGAACCGATGGTGACGCTCTATCATTGGGATTTACCGGCGGCACTGGATCGATTAGGTGGCTGGCTTAATCCCGATAGCGCTGCGTGGTTCGCTGACTACGCTCAAGTGCTGTTCCGGGCGCTGGGTGATCGGGTCAAGCTTTGGGTGACGCTGAATGAGCCGTGGGTGGTCGTCGATGGCGGTTATCTGCATGGCCCTCTGGCTCCAGGCCAGCGCAACCCCTTCGCCGCGCCGATCGCCGCTCACCATCTTTTGCGGGCGCACGCTACGGCTGTGCAGGCGTATCGGGCTGAGGGCCATCAGCAAATTGGCCTGGTGGTCAATCTGGAGCCGAAATACCCGGCCACCGAAACGGTCGAGGATTTGGCCGCCACCATGCGCTCGGACGCTTATTGGAATCGCTTTTATCTTGATCCGGTGTTTTTGGGGAGTTATCCGCCGGAATTGCCAGAGATTTTCGGCGCAGCCTGGCCGACTTTCCCGGAGGCGGATCTTGCCTTCATTCAACAACCTATTGATTTTCTCGGCATCAATTACTATAGCCGCCAGGTGGTAAGCCACGATCCGACTGATTGGCCGCTTGCCGCCGCGCGCCTCCGCCAGCCTCAACACACCTATACCAGCCTGGATTGGGAAGTGTATCCGCAAGGACTGACCGATATCCTGCAATGGGTCAGTGGCCGCTATGGCCCTTTGCCGCTCTATGTGACTGAAAACGGTGCAGCATTCTACGATCCACCGCAGGCACAAGGCGCAATCGCTGATCCGTTGCGGCTTGACTACTTGCGCACGCATTTACAGGCTGCCTTGGCAGCGATCCGTAACGGGGTCGATCTGCGCGGTTATTTCGCCTGGTCGTTGCTGGATAATTTCGAATGGGCGCATGGCTATGCGCCGCGTTTTGGGCTTGTCCATGTGGATTACGCCACGCAGCAGCGCACCCCTAAGGCTAGCGCACGGTTTTACAGTGAGGTGATCCGCAGCCATGGGGCTGTGTTGGCAACAGATTTTTCGACAGAGCGCACCGGCGGAGATTCGCTAAAGCCTTCCCTCTAGGCCGTTTCAACAGAGTTCGATTGCAAGCTAGCCTGTCCGTGCCAAAATGAAGGCAAATTCCGGTCATGGGGGCGACTCATGGAGTATGCGACGGCCACTGATCTCTATGCGCAGGCGCAGCAACAATGGCAAGAGGCTATCGAACTCGATTTGCACGAATCGGAAGACATCGTTTACGCGATTATGCCGTTATTGGCTCAGAGCTTGAATCTGGAGCCAGACTATGCGCCGTCTCTGGATTTGTTAAGCGACATCCTGATGGAGATTGGCGCTTATGATGAGGCTCTTGAGTTCGCCGAGCGGTTACATGATCTGGCGTTGGATCAGCCGGATTATGACCAAAAGCTAGCCGCACTCACCGCTGAGCAACAACACCGGCGGCGCTTGAGCCGGGCGTACTTGCGGCAAAAACGCCAGCGCCTGGTCGGAGGACAGCCTCAGCATTGAACGACTTGCCGACTCTGCTCCTCGACCTAACCTGATCAGAAGACGTTTGATTTGCTCATTAATCTAGAGAACAACCCCATGCAACCCACCGAATGGCAGTACCGACCCGATCTTAGCCTTGAAGCCATTGAGACAACGCTACAGCATTTTCAGGATCGGCTGCCCGGAGTCGAGGTTGGCGTTTTCGCCTTGGTTTGTGAGCAAGAGGGTGACGCAGCGGTGGCGGTGTTGCAAAAAGCGGCCAGCGACGCAAGGCTACCGTTGATCGGTGCAGTCGTACCCGGTTTGATCGTTGGGGCCAAATTTCAGCGTCAGGGCGTACTGCTTGGCGCATTCGCTGCCACCACTCCACGGCGGATCTTCGATTTTTCCTATCACGATCAGCACGTAACCGATCTCGCCCTTGCAGCGTTGAGCGATTTTATCGCCCAGCACGCCAACGAAGATGGGGCCGATACGCTGTTTTTGTTAGTCGATGCCATGATCCCGAAGATCACCTCGATACTGGATCAGCTCTATCTGGACATCGGTGATCAGGTCAGCTACGTCGGGACCTGTGTCGGCAGCGAAACTTTCCAGGCTGTGCCTTGCTTGTTTGACAACCAGAGTTTTGTTGAGGCGGGAGTTTACGCACTGGTGTTTCGCCAGCATCCGGGCGCGGCGCTTGCGCATCATTACCGAGGCAATGAAAGCTTGTGGGTGGCCACCGCGACAGCCGGTAGCTATGTCAAATCCATTGACGGCCGACCCGCGTTCGAGGTCTACCAGCAATTGATGGCAAGCGAGTATGGCATTGCTCTGGATCGGGAAAACTTTTATCGCTACGCGGTGCATTTCCCCTTCGCCTTGAATCGCGCCCATGGCCAATCCATCGTGCGCATTCCGGTGCTGGTCGAAGAAGATGGCTCGGTCTACTGTTCTGGTGAAGTCCCGGAAAATGCCTTGCTCAGCGTAGTTCGTGCTATCACCCCCGGCAGCCTGGAGACGATCCAGGAGATAGGCGCATGGATCCGTTCGCATACAGCCGAAAATAGCGTGTTGGTGTTCTATTGCGCCGGGCGTCTCATGCATCTGGGCGCGGAAGCCGGTGCTGCCGAATTAACGGCGCTGGTCGAGGAACTGGCCCCTACTCCTCTGTTTGGCGCGCTCTCCCTGGGAGAAATCGGCTCCGGACGGCGGCACTATCCCGCTCTTCATAATGCGATGGTCGTGGCGCTACCTTGGATTTAAACCAAAACCAGTCAATCAGCATCCTCTATGATCTAGCGATGACCATGGCCGGCGAGACCCGGCCAAGACCGCTAGCCACGGTGATGCTGCAACAATTTCTGGCTCATACCGGCTGCGCCTGCGGCGCTTTATTGCTTGATGCGCCGGATTCAGCCTCGGTCGCTGAGCCTGCACCTGCTCACTGCAAACAGGTTTACGTCGCGATAGGCAACCGCTCGCTGCGCGCTTTGGAAGGGCGCAGCGTTCTCTGGCCGCCTGATCTGTTGCAAGGAGACCGCGCCTGCTCGGTATCGGGTTGGTTTCCTGGCGGTGAGAAGTATCCCTACGCGCTTCATCTTGTGGTGCCGGATATAGGTCATGTTGTGCTGTTTTCCGGGATAAACCTGAATACCGCCTCAGCGCTGGCCCGGGTTTTATTCCCGCCGATTCTGGCCAGGTTCGCCCGTAGCCTGCGGCTTTGTCTAGATAACGAACGCCAGCAGGCGGCCCTGCTGGAAGCCAAGGAGGTCGCCGAAGCGGCCAGCCGCGCCAAGGGCATCTTCCTGGCCAACATCAGCCATGAAATCCGCACGCCGATGAACGCCATCATCGGTTTGACTCACCTATTGGGTCAGGAGATCAGCGCGCCTAAACCCCGGGAGCAATTGCTCAGGATCAATCAAGCGGCCCGGCATTTACTCCAGATCATCAATGATGTGCTGGACTTATCCAAGATTGAATCAGGACGCTTGACCTTGGAGGAGGTTGAGTTTTCACCGATTCAAATCATCCATCACGTGATCAGCCTGCTGGGCGAGCGCGCTACGATCAAGGGCTTGCGGCTGGTATGGGCTATTCCTTTGGATATACCAGAGCAGCTACGCGGCGATCCATTCCGGTTACAGCAAATTCTGTTGAATTTCGTCGGCAATGCAATCAAGTTTTCCCAACAGGGCGAAATCATGATTCGCGCGCGCCTGGAGGCGGAGGATGAAACAAGCGTGCTGATCCGTTTTGAAGTCGAGGATCACGGCATCGGTTTAACTTCTGAGCAGCAAGCGCGTTTGTTTCAGCCCTTTGTCCAGGCCGATGACTCGACCACCCGTGAATATGGCGGCACCGGCCTGGGCTTGGCGATCAGTCGCCGCCTGGCACTGCTGATGGGCGGCGAGGTCGGGGTCATCAGCAAAGCTGGAGTCGGTAGTACGTTCTGGATCACCGTCCGGCTGGGTAAGGTGATGGCCAAGGCACCCACCCCGCTCACTGTCAAGTCAGCGACAGATACACCGCCTGAGCGGATGCTAGCGCAACGCTATCGGGGAGTCCGGCTCTTGCTGGTTGAGGATAATCTGGTCAATCAGGAGGTAGCCCGCGCTTTGCTTGATCAGGCAGGCTTGACCGTTGATGTCGCTGGCGATGGTCGGCAAGCCATAGAGCGGGTCCAGGGCGGCGACTATGCGTTGGTGTTGATGGATGTGCAAATGCCCTTCATGGATGGTCTGGAAGCGACTCGTCATATTCGGGCTTTACCGGGTAAAGCCAGCTTGCCGATCCTGGCGATGACCGCTAACGCTTTCGCAGAAGATCGCCAGGCCTGTCTGGCCGCCGGTATGAACGACTATATCAGCAAGCCAGTCGTGCCGGAGGTGCTGTATCGGGCGCTGTTGACCTGGCTACCCAACTGCGAAGGACCCGCAGATCATCAAAATCCACAGCTTTAGCGGCCAGGCTGGTAAATCTGATCGAACGTACCGCCATCTTTGAAATGTGCCGCTTGAGCTTTGGCCCACCCGCCAAACACCTCCGCTACGGTAAAGAGCTTTAAAGCGGGAAACTGTTGCCGATAGCGCTCGACAACGGCCGCCATCTGGGGACGGTAATAATGCTTGGCGGCGAGTTCTTGGCCCTCCGGGCTGTAGAGATAATCCAGATAAGCCTGTGCCACTGGCCGCGCTCCGTGTTTATCAACCATTTTGTCCACCAGGGCGACCGGCGGCTCGGCCAGAATACTGATCGACGGCCTGACTATCTCGAAATCGCCCTTGCCCATTTCCTTAACCGCCAGGAAAGCTTCGTTCTCCCACGCTACCAGCACATCGCCGATCTCGCGCTCGACAAACGTGGTGCTGGAGCCGCGCGCCCCTGAATCCAACACCGGGACATTACGATATAAGCGGGCAACGAAATCGCGCGCTTTAGCGTCGTCGCCGCCAGGCTGCTGCAGCGCATAGCCCCAGGCGGCCAGATAATTCCAGCGCGCCCCACCGGAGGTTTTCGGATTAGGCGTGATCACGCTGATTCCTGGCTTGGCCAGATCATCCCAGTCCTTGATACCCTTGGGATTGCCCTTGCGCACCAGAAAGACGATGGTTGATGTATAAGGCGCGCTGTTATGCGTCAGCCGTTGCTGCCAGTCAGCCGGTAAGAGGCTGCTTTTAGCACTGATTTCGTCAATATCGTAGGCTAAAGCCAGGGTGACGACATCCGCTTCAAGACCGTCGATGACTGAGCGCGCTTGCTTACCGGAACCGCCATGCGATTGGTAGACCATCACCGAATTGCCCGTTTTAGCCTGCCAATACTGACTAAAGGCGGCATTGAAGTCGGTATAAAACTCACGGGTGGGATCATAAGACACATTTAATAACGTCACGGTGTTACCAGCGGCGTAGGCAAGACTCCACGATCCTGCGATCAGCGCTATGCCGAATACGGCAAGCTGGAAAATTCGGCGGGTGGTCATCAAAAGGCTCCAAGGCTATCAACGGCGTATAAGCCATTATAGAAACAGTCTTTTATAAAAAATAAGAATAAAAAATTATCCTCTTATTCCTAATAATCATCTAAGCGGGTGAACAAGGCACGCAACACCACGCACGGTGATGATCCTTCCCTTCCAGAAGGATTAGGGCCTTTATCCGGCCTTCGGGTCGCTCGGTGATTATTGAAGTGCCGCCGAGGTCTTAAGGCACATCAGAGCGTAAAGGGAGTGGCTACCTTCGCCCAACAGTAACCCGCCATAACCAACCAGCAATAGACCCAGCCCGCGCATCAACAGCATATAGCCCCGGCCATCCAGGCTCGCTCCCACAGAGCCTATTTCAACCGCCAGTAACACCTTGGAACCCATCAACAATCCATAGAAGGAAAGGATAAATGCAGCGACGGCCGCCCCGCTATGTCGCCCTGCATCCAGCACGGTCGGAGCGCCAATGGCCAACCAGAATAGATAAGGGCTGGGATTGAGAAAATTGGCGATCACTCCTCGGCGCAGCGAATCAGCTCGATGAACCGGCGTCAGGACGACACCGCGACAGCGTAACCCCTCAATCCCCAACCACATCAGGTACGCGCCACCGCCGAGCTTGACCAACGCCAGCGGTAAACTCCGCTCAGTGAGGGGCCACAATAGCCCCATGGTGAGCAGAATAATCGGTGCATCGGTCAGCAACGGGGCCAGAGCAACCCGAATACCGCCGCGCACGCCGCAGCGTAAGGTTTCATTGACCACTAAAGCCAATAGCGGCCCCGGCGACAGACCTGCGCTCAATCCAAGCAGCGCGCCGGTCAACAGGAAGCCAATCACGAAAAGCGCCGTCGCTCTCTAGTCAGCGCGGAATGTAACTGAAGATAACTCGCTAACCGGCGGGGCGCGATAGCACCACACGCCACCGCTATTTTTAAAGCACAATCCGGTTCAATCTCATGACGGCAATCGGAAAACCGGCAACGACCGAGATAAGGCTTTAACTCCGGAAAACCTCGTTCCAGATCGCCTGCGTCAATAGCACCCAGTTCAAAACTGCGCACACCGGGCGTATCGATTAAATCGCCGCCATCGGGTAAGTGATAAAGCGTACTGGCGCTGGTTGTATGCGTACCGTGACCGGTCGCTGCCGAGACGGCCTGAATCCGAATCTCACGATCCGGCAACAGGGTTTTGACCAGCGATGATTTGCCAACACCGGATTGACCGACCAAGAGACTAGTTCGATCCTTTAGCCAAATACGTACTTCATCCAATCCATGCGCGGTGCGGCTGCTGGCCGTCAGCACCGGATAGCCGATGCGCTTATAAGGAGCCAGTCGTTCAGCAAAAGCCGCCAGGGCTGAATCATCCAGTAAATCCACTTTATTCAAAATCAGCAGACCACGGGCACCGATAGCGGCGATGGCGATCAGATAACGGTCGATCAGGTATTCACTGGGTTCAGGGGTCGAAGCGAGCACCACGGCCACCGAATCGACGTTGGCCGCCAGCGGACGAGGCCGACCGGCATGATCGGGACGGGATAACAGCGAGTGACGTTCGTTGACTGCTACAACGACGCCATCGCCGGTCTCGGCATCCTGCCAGATAACCCGATCGCCACAGGCTAACCGACCCAGATTCTGTCGCGCTGTACAGCGATGCAGTTGGCCCGTTGCATCCTCCACGATCAAGGTTCGGCCCTGGTGAGAAATAACCAAGCCACCCACCCCGCTACCGGCCACTGCCTCTTGCGCCGAATCAGCCGGTTGCTGAGCCAATTCGCGGTGACGAGCCTGCAAATGCCCGATCCGGGCCTGCTGCCGTTGCGTTAACCGCCGACCGGCCATCTAGCCCAAGACCGCAGCGCGCAATACGCCGAATCGGGTTAAACTGGACGCTTGCATGCCGACCGGACGCCAGAGGGTTGGCTTATCTTCCACCGCACGATCCCCTTTAAACGCATTTATGTCCCCCAATAACTTGATTTGGATTGATCTGGAAATGACCGGTCTGGACCCGCAAGCCGACCGCATTATCGAAATCGCCACCGTCGTTACTGATAACCACCTGAACATCCTGGCCGAAGGGCCGGTGCTGGCCATCCACCAAAGCGAGGCGGCGCTGGCGCAGATGGATGATTGGAACCAAAAGCAGCACGGCGAATCCGGCTTGATCGCGCGAGTCCGCGCCAGTGCGCTGGATGAGGCTGCCGCCGAAGCACAGACCCTGGAGTTTCTAGCCCAGTATGTGACCAAGGGCAAATCGCCGATGTGCGGCAACAGTATCTGTCAGGATCGACGGTTTATGGCCCGCTGTATGCCGCAATTGGAAGCGTTTTTCCATTATCGTAATCTGGATGTCAGCACGCTTAAGGAATTGGCCCGCCGATGGTATCCGGGTAGTCAAGGTTTCAATAAAACCTCGACTCATCTTGCCTTGCAGGATATCCGCGATTCCATTGAAGAGTTGCGTTTTTACCGCGAACACCTGTTTGTAGCGTCGGCTGCCTCTGGCGGCCTGCAATAACTCGTTACCCTATCCCACGCTACCTGGGAATCCGCTGGATTTCAGCAATGTCACAAAACAAACCGCTACATCAAATCGCGCCGCACACTCAGCGCTATCTGCTCACCGGTATCTTAACGGTGATTCCGATCTGGATTACCTGGGTCGTGTTTGAAATCATTTTGCGGCAATTGACCCGCATCGGCCGACCCGGCGTTTGGGCCTTATCCAGAACCGTTCGCGACGATTTCCCGATCCTGTCAGACTTGCTGCTCAACGTCTGGTTTCAGAATCTATTGGCCGCATTGCTGACACTAGTGGGTTTGTACGCACTGGGATGGGCAGCGACCCATGTCTTAGGTCGCCGTCTCATTGCCAGCTTCGATCGCTTGATCGGCCGGGTTCCGGGCGTCCAGATCGTCTATGGCGCAATCCAGAAACTCATTCAGTCGTTCCACACCCCTGGCAACGCCCAGTCCGGGCAACGGGTGGTTTTGATTGAATTTCCCTCACCGGGAATGAAAACGCTGGGCCTGATCACCCGTGTTCTGCATGATCAAAACACTGGCCAGGAATTAGCCGTGGTCTATGTGCCCACCGCTCCCAATCCCACGTCCGGCTATTTGGAAATTCTGCCCATGACCGATGTCACCCCAATAGATTGGACCGTGGATGAAGCGATGACGTTTGTGCTTTCCGGTGGGGCAGTCTCACCCGATCAGGTGGGTTTCAACAGCCCCGGTGCGATCTCGGCGCTCAGGGGCAACTGCGGCTAGTCTGAGCGCTCCAAGGTAGCGTCCGCCATCCTTCCTGGCCAACCCCTACCCTTTTTGGCTTACATATTGGGATAGTTTGGTCCACCGCCCCCTTGCGGAGTCACCCAGTTAATGTTCTGGGTGGGATCTTTGACATCACAGGTTTTGCAATGTACGCAGTTTTGCGCGTTGATCTGCAAACGGGGATTGCTGCCATCGCCATCGCGGACAATTTCGTACACCCCCGCCGGACAATAGCGCTGTTCGGGTGCATCGTATAATACCAGGTTGATCCGGATCGGTACGGTCGAATCTTTGAGCGTCAAATGACAAGGCTGATCCTCTTCGTGATTGGTGCTGGAGATAAACACCGAAGAGAGCTTGTCAAAACTGATCACACCGTCTGGTTTCGGATAATCAATTCTGGCGCATTCGTCCGCTTTCTTTAATTTGGCGTGATCAGGCTTATGATGGAAAGTCCACGGCGCACGGCCTCGGAACAGATAGGTATCCAGCGCCGAGTAGCCAATCGCCGCCCACAGTCCCCAACTAAACGACGGCTTGATGTTGCGAACTTCATAGAGTTCCTGCCATAGCCAACTGCGGCGCAGTTGCTCCGGATAATCGGTCAGTTCATCGGCCTTGCCATCGGCTGCAACGGCGGCATACACCGCATCGGCCGCCAACATGCCCGATTTCATGGCGGTATGGGTGCCCTTGATCTTGGGCATATTGAGAAAGCCAGCGGTATCACCGATCAACAAACCACCGGGGAAGATCAGCTTGGGTAATGATTGAATGCCGCCTGCCGAGATCGCGCGAGCGCCATAGGCGATACGTCTGCCACCCTCGAACGTCGGGCGAATGTCGGGATGCGTCTTGAAGCGCTGGAATTCATCAAACGGCGACAAGTGCGGATTGGCGTACCCCAACCCAATCACGAACCCCACGGCCACCTGGTTATTTTCCATGTGGTAGAGGAAAGACCCGCCATAGGTGCTCGGATCGAGCGGCCAGCCAACGGTGTGGACGATCTTGCCCGGCACATGCTGCGCAGGATCAACTTCCCAAAGCTCCTTAATGCCGATGCCATAGGTTTGTGGGTCCACCCCCTCACGCAGGTTAAACCGCTCGAAAAGCGTTTTGGTCAACGAGCCGCGACAACCCTCGGCAAACAGTGTGTAGCGGGCGCGCAATTCCATTCCAGGGGCAAACTGCTCGGTCGGCTGGCCTTCACGGTCGACGCCCATATCACCAGTCGCTACGCCAACCACCGCGCCCTGGTCGTTATAAAGCACCTCGGCAGCCGCGAAACCGGGATAGATTTCCACCCCCAGCTCCTCGGCCTGCGTCGCCAACCACCGGCATAGATTGCCCAGGCTGATGATGTAATTGCCGTGATTGTTCATCTGCGGCGGCGTGGGCAGCCGGTAGGAGATTTCACGGGTCAGCAGCAGGAAGCGATCTTCTGTTGCTGGGGTATTGAGCGGCGCGCCCCGCTCTTTCCAGTCCGGAATCAATTCATCCAGCGCGCGCGGCTCGATGACAGCGCCCGATAGGATGTGAGCGCCCACCTCCGAGCCTTTTTCGATGACGCAGACAGTCACATCCTGCTCGTGTTCCGCCGCCAATTGCTTTAGCCGGATGGCCGCCGACAGGCCAGATGGGCCAGCGCCGACGATCACCACATCATATTCCATCGTTTCGCGTTCCACCGGACACTCCTTCGATGAGTTATTAGGTTTTAGAGGTCTGAGCAAGCCGATGAGCTAGCAAGCGCTTACAGGCTAATTTCTTCATTAAAGACGATTTTTTGGAAAAAATCATCTTTTTTGCTGCGGGTGCGATAGCAACTGTCAGCGTTGCTGGTCAACTATCCCTTCAAGAGCTACATTTGGTTGTCACATCAGGCAAGTACGCTTTGCCTAAAGCGCGACCCCTGAGCTGCACCCTCGAAAACGCCAACGGCTTTTGCCGTGATCAGGGTGAATCGACTTGCTCCAGCCAGGCCGTCAGACAATCCTGTCCACGCGCCTGGGCGTTAGCCGCATAACGCGCCGTTTCCTGGCGAAGGAGCAGAACGTTCACATTGGGCGTTGCGGCAATTTCACCAGCATGGCCAATGAACCAACGCTCCAGATTGCGGGCGCTAGGTTCGATGTGAAATTGCAAGGCCAACCCCCGTTTTCGCCATACGAAGGCCTGATGGGCATATTGTGCGCTGGAGGCCAGTAGCGTTGTCCCGCCTGGCAAATCGAACGTATCCCCATGCCAATGCAGTATCGGGACACCATCGGCAAACGCAGCCAGGGGACTGCTGCGGCCTGCTTCATTAAGCTGTAGCGGCTTCCAGCCAATCTCTTTTTGGCCACCTGCATAGACTCGACCGCCTAACGCTTGCGCCATCAACTGGCAACCCAAACAGATTCCCAAGGTGGGCCGGTCAGCTTGCAGTCTGGCCGCCAGCAGGCGCAGTTCGTCGCGTAAAAACGGATAGGCCACGGTTTCGTAAACCCCGATTGGTCCCCCCAGCACCACTAAAAGCTCATCAGCCAGGGGGTCAATCTGGGTCAGATCGTCATAACCCGCGTCCAGATAACGAATCGTGTAGCCGCGCTCACGCAAGGTCGGCTCCAGGGCATCGAGATCTTCAAAAGCGACATGGCGGATCGCCAGGACGGATTTCATAGGGCAGGTCAATCCATGGTTGGCGTCAGTACGCGCCACGCTCGGCGCGGCGTGTTCGCGGAAACTTTCAGCACGATGAGTCCTACGGGCGGGTCATGGCCGAGAGCGGCCAGCGACAGGCTGAAGTGGCGGAGAGGGTGGGATTCGAACCCACGGACCCTCGCGGGTCAACGGTTTTCAAGACCGTCGCAATCGACCACTCTGCCACCTCTCCGATAAGCGCTATTCTAACGGTCTGCCGTTGTCGACGCCAGCTTCAGGCCCTGGGTTATCGCGTAAAGCCAGGCAGCGCCTTAGGGAGCGCGTTTTCTGGCGGCTTCCGGCTGATAGGTGACGGCCAAGATCCGTAACGTGGTGGTGCGATCCCCCGGTAATGTCCAGTCGATGGACTGACCCACCGATAAACCCAGCAGCGCGCTGCCAATCGGGGCCAGGATCGACACGGTGCCGTGGGTCAAGTGCATGTCGTCAGGATAAGCGAGCGTCAATTCGAATTCCCGGCCACTGAGTTCGTCAACGAAGCGGACCGTCGAGTTCATGGTGACAACATTCTCCGGCATGGCGTCAGGTTCCACCACTTCGGCCCGGTCCAGCTCACGCCGTAGCGCATCCAAACCCGGCACATCTTCGGCCGATACCGAATCCAGTAGTCTTTCTAAACGCTGCAAGTCCTGGCTAGAGAGGATGATTTGTGGCTCTTGTGGCATGATTTCCAACTCTGATGATTTGATTTGTTGCGTGCGCTCATCCCTTCGGTTGACCCGAACGCCGCCAATCTACCCTGTCAATATCCTTACCATATACCGATACGATCAACAAAAAAACCTTGGCGACTCACCCATAGGCGACATAGCGCGTTATGTTACGCACCGGCTGCCAGGAATGCCTCAGGCAGCGGATCAACCAATTCGACCAGGCGCGAATGCCCCATAACCTCCGTCCAACGCCCTACCTTATAAGGATCTGACTCGCCATGGCTTTCCAAAATCACACCGGCTGGCGGCGGCTTGTCAACGCCACCGGCTATTCCTGGGCTGGTATCAAGGCGGCATGGCGCAACGAGGAAGCGTTCCGCCAGGAGAGCTTGCTGTGTGCGGTACTCGCTCCGCTGGCGCTCTGGCTGGGAACGACCTCGGTGGAACGCGCCCTGTTAATCGGCAGCTTGCTGCTGGTGGTGATTGTTGAACTGCTCAATACCGGCATTGAAGCGGCCATTGACCGGATCGGTCCGGAACGGCATGAGCTTTCAGGCCGCGCCAAAGATATCGGTTCAGCGGCTGTTTTCATGGCCTTGCTCAATGCCGCTATCGTCTGGCTGCTCATTGTGTTCGGTTGACCGCCCACGCCGCCAAAAGAGCGCGAACCCTGTTGCCTAGCGCTCGAAAAACCGCTCTGCCGCCAGCAAGGGCAAGACCCGCTGGATGATGGGATCGGCGGTGAAATAGCGTTGAATGACGCCATCGCGCAGATAGTTGGTCAGCGCCAGCAAAATCATGCTCTGATCAAGCGCCAAATAGTTATGGGCCACCTGACCGGTTTTTGGATCTACGGCGTCATAAAACCCGAAATCGCCATAAAGCGGGTAACGCGTTGCCAATTGCCGCAGGTTCGCCACAGCGGCGATCGGATCGGTCAGCAAAGCCAACGCGGCGGCGTGCGGTGTGACAGCGCCCGTCCCATAGCCACGCGCCCCCAAAATCCTCACGCCGTATTCGCTATAACCGTTGCCAGCTGGTGTTGAACTGGGCGATAAGCCCCACACCGGATAGCCCAACTGCTCCAATGCAAAACGCCGTTGGATTTGCGTATGCGCCTTGGCGTTCTCCCCTAGCCCATTCGGCGCATAACGCGGCTCATCCAACACCAGCAACGGCATCAACGCCTCAAACACGCTGCCCCCCCAGGAGGGGATGTATTTTATCCCCTTCCAGACGTAATAGCCGCCAGGGAAAGTATAGCCATCGACCGTTCGGTTAACCCGGCGCTTGGGTAATTGCGACTGCCAGGAAAAACTGGCTGGAAAGGTGCGGGCCAGCCGATACCAGTGTTCGATGGGGGCCTCGCCCTTGCCAATAGCGATCAGACTGCCAAGCCGGGCCTCGCTATAGAGCATCCCGTAGCTGTATTCCGAACGCTGTGGCAGGTTGACGTAATAGCCATGCATCATCAGCCGCTCGACAGGATCATAAAAAAAGCGGTAATTCTCCCGCTCAAGCAAGCGTGTACAACGCCAAGCCTGTTCAGGGACAGCATTGCGCGCCACGATTAATCCGGCAGTCAGCCAGGCTGAATCGACGAAGGAAACGAAATGGCTGGTGCGCTCCAGCGTGGTGGTGTCGTAATAGTTGTAAAAAAACCCCTGATACGTTTCGAGCCGCTCCAGCGTATCCAGTGTCAAGCTCAATCGCGTCAGCGCTTCCGCTGGCTCGATCAACTCCAATTCGCGCGCGGCAATAATATCGATCAAATACAGACCGATATTGGTGACGTTGGTGTAATCACCTACCCAGGCACGCTCCGGGATCAACGAGCCGTTCAGGCGCACCGTATCCAGGGGTACCCCATGCGCACGATCAGTCAGTGCGACCAGACCGCGCCAGGTATCGCTGGCTAATCGCTGCAAAAAAGCCTGGTCATCCGTCGGGAGTTCTGCGGCAGAAACAGTCAGCCGTGTCGGCCACCCGCCTAACCGGCCATGGAGATGACGTTGCGCTGCCGTCTTGCCGCCGAGGCTGTTCTCCCAGGCGGTCTTCAGCGGTGGAATAACCGGATCATCAATGCCAGGGCCAGGTTGGCCAGTCTTGACTAAGGCAATATCATCCAACCAATAGCCTCCACCAGGCATCCGGGCGCGGCGCGGCTCGAAGACAATGCCAAACTGCCGCAGGTGTTGCCAGTCGCTAATCCCACTTAGGAGGTTGAGCGGTACGCGAATATAGCGCCATTCCTCGCCAATACCGGTGATCACCGTGCTGCCTTTGCGCAGCAATCCGGCGGGCGCACCGACTAACGGCTGTTTGAATTCGATTTTCAAAGCATCGCCATAGCCGGTCTCGCTGTCACCACGAATCCAAAACTCCAGGTGATCATAGGCGGAGGCATCAAGATCAGGCAGCGCCAACTGCCAGCCGATCTCGCCATCGGCACCAGGATCAAAGCGGTAACGCAATCGTAGCGCTCGACTGCCGCCGATTCGCTGCGCCGGGGCGATGTCATAGCGAATGCGTCCGGCAAAAACCCCCGGCTCGGCTGTCCAGCCGCTCATGCTGGCACCAAACAGCGGACTGGCGATTCCTTCAAAATCGTGCAACAGCAGCTTGGGCGTGGGCGAGGGGTCAGGCAACTCGCGCGCCGTGGCGATAGGCGGCAACACCAAGCCCCCCACCAGTAGCCAGAACAACAGCAATGAGTGACGCAGGAGAGCAAGAGGCATACGCAAGAATTCCACAAGGATGTCAGCAGGTCGGTGACAGCACCTGGGCTTAGGAAGAGGGGTCAGCCGATGCCAGTTCAACCGGTTCAAGGGTCTTTTTGAACAGGGCTGGAATTTCCCGCGCCGGTACCGGCGTACTGAAATAATAGCCCTGAAATTCATCGCAGCGATGAGCGCGCAAAAAAGCCAGTTGCGCCGCATTTTCGACGCCTTCGGCAATGACGCTCAAGCTCATGCTGTGCGCCATCGCGATCATCGCCAGGGTAATCGCCAAATCATCCTGATTGGTTTCTATACCGATCAGGAACGATTTATCAATTTTCAACCGGTCAATGGGAAAGCGCTTCAAATAGTTAAGGGAAGAGTAGCCCGTACCAAAATCATCAATGGATAGCCCCACGCCGATGGCTTTGAGGGCATGCATCGCACTGATGCCATTCTCCACATCCACCATCATCAGGCTTTCGGTAATCTCCAGTTCAAGATGGGCCGGTGCCAGGCCAATCTCTTGCAGGATTCGGGCGACCTCATCCACCATGGTCGGTCGCAGAAACTGCCGGGCGGACATGTTGACTGCCATGGTCAAGGCGAGTAAGTGCTGCTCCTGCCATCGCTTCGCCTGCTGACAGGCAGTCCGCAGCGCCCAGTCGCCGATCATCTCAATCAAGCCGCTTTCCTCAGCCAGCGGGATGAACACCATAGGCGACACTCGGCCATGCCGGGGATGATGCCAGCGCAGCAGCGCCTCAACGCCTACCATCCGACCTTCGCCCACGCTGACCTGAGGCTGGTAATACAACTCCAACTGGTTACGCTCGATAGCGTAGCGTAGCTCCTGCTCCAGCGTTAACCGCTCCAGAGCGCGGATATGCATGTCCTGGGCGTAAATCTGAAAATTGTCACGGCCTTTCTCCTTGGCGCGCTGCATCGCGGTATCGGCATTTTTAAGAAGCGTCTCGGCATCGGCACCGTCCCTGGGAAAAAAGCTGACGCCAATACTGGCGGTCAGAAAATAGTCGTGACCTTCGATCTGAAAGGGAGTCTCGAAACGCTGCAAAATCGTGCGCGCCAGGTCGCCGCCGCGTTCAAGCACACGGCTATCTTCTAAAAGGTAGATAAACTCGTCAGCACCGGCGCGCGCCAGGGTGTCCTCCTTGTTCGCACAATCGCGCAGCCGGTCGGCCACCGCCTTGAGCAAACTGTCTCCGGCCGCTCGGCCCAGACCCTCATTGACCTTTTTGAACTGGTCAAGATCGACATGCAATAACGCAACGCCGCTATCCTCGTGGCGGGCGCGAACCAGGGCGTGACCGAGCCGATCCCGCAATAGATTCATATTCGGCAATCCCGTGAGAGTGTCATGGGTCGCTTGATAAGCCATTTGCTGGCTCAATCGGTGTGTTTCCGTGGTATCGGCCAAGGCCACGACCACGCCGGAAACGCGGTCTTTTTGATCGCGTAGCGGAACCGCCGAGGCGCGAACGGTGTACTCCCGACCTTGACGATTAACGAGAAGATTCGTTTCAGGCAAGCCAACCGAGCGGCCTTTTTCAAGACACAGCACCACTAAATCAACCGGCGAATAGCTGCCATGACCATCGCCGGTGCGCAAAATCGCACCCAGTGTCTGTCCCCGCAGATCGGCGAACAGGCCACCGAGCATGGTTTCCGCCACTGGATTAAGGTACTCGATAGCCCCCTGGGTGTCGGTGACAATGATGGCATCGCCGATGGAGTGCAAGGTCGCTTCAGCCAGCCTTTCTTTCTCAAACAGCGAGCGCGCTGCCTCACGCAACCGCTTCCAACTCCACAGGGGATAGCTCAGACTTTGAGTCAGCAACGCTACAGCGGGCGGAAACCAGCGATGAAAGCCATGGAGCAGCACCAGATCAACTGCTAATGTAATCAGCAACGCCAACCCGGCCAGCAGCAAAGTCCAGCGTGGTGGAAAAATCGCGTAAAGCGCTAACGTCAGCAGCAGGAGCGCTTGGGTTAGTAGCAGCGGCCAGGGATCAGCCAGTGGCTGGATCAGCAGACCGCGCTCAAGCGTATCGAACACATTGGCGTTAAACTCCACGCCTGACATCGGCCGGGCCAGGCCGGAGACCGGGGTAGGCAGAGCGTCGTCCATGCCCCCGGCTGTAGCGCCGACTAACACGTATTTATCGCGAAACACCGCCGGATTGACAGCACCGCGCAACACCGCTTCGTAGGAAAACTGGCGAAAATGCCCAGGCGGCCCGGCAAAAGGCACCAGGATGCGGTAATCGCGTTGCCACAGGTAAGGTGAAGGCGCAGCACCGGCTTTGGGTTGCAGGCTGGCGAACATCCGCCAGTGATGGGGATCGACTGCGGTTAATAACGCCAGCGTCAGGGTTGGCCAATAGGGCGATCCCACACCGGCCCTTAAATAGACGCTTCGTGCGATCCCGTCGGGGTCTAGCTCAACGTTAACGTGGCCGATGCCAGCCGCTGCCTGGGTCAAGGCCGTTAAAGGCAGGGTCTCTACTAACTGGCCACCGGCGCGCGTCTGTTCGCTCAGTACCGGCAAGACCACATGACCATTGGCCGCCAGTGCCATCTGCAGCGCGGTATCGGCCGTCGGGTCGCTGGCGCTTGGCTCGGCGAACACGATATCCATCGCAACGCCCTTGGCACCCGCTTCGGTGAGTTTGCGAATCAAGTCAGCGTGTAAATGCCGCGACCAGGGCCAGCGACCCAGTTCCCGCAAACTTTGTTCATCGATGGCGACGATGACGATATGATCCGATGGCGGTCGTGACCAGGTTGCCATGTAGCCATCATAAATCAGCAGATCCCAGCGATACAGGGCACCGGTTTGCAATAAAATCAAGGCCAGCACCGGCAGGCCGAAACATAAACCAGCCCGTCCCCACCGGCTGGCGTAGTGTCGAACAGAAAAACTCATAGCACCAAAACGAGCGCTAAAAACACAACCAAGCCGACCGGCCAATAACTCGCGGGTGGGACATTGATCCGTTGAGTCGCGCCATAGGGTCCGATGAAACCATCGGTGTCGATCAAACGCATCCGCAAATAATAGAAGCCCGATTCCGGGCGCGGCACGGTCAATTGTGGTTCACTGACTTGCCTGGAAACGATGATCTGCTCAAAGTCCGCATCGCGCGCCATCTGAAATTCGTACTGCTGCCCCGGTAGACCAGCCCCCCAACGGAAGGTCATGGTTTCAGCGGCGACTTCAGGTGGCTCTAAGGCCAGAACCGGCTGGACGCGGACTAATTGCGGATCGCTGAACGGCCCTTCCCTGCCGGTCTCGTCGCGTACTGAAACGCGCCAATAATAGCGGCGCGGCTCCAGCGTCCGCTCTGGCGTCAGGCGCGAACCCGGCTGATTGGCGATGTCAAGCAAAGGCGCTGCAAAGCTTTCATCGTCCGCCAACTGAAAATGGTAGGAAACAGCTTTAGCAGGCTCGGACCACTCAAAGCGCAACGCGGGTGCCAGAAGCGCGCTTTGATGAGCGGGATAAACCAGCAGCGGCGGTTCGGGACGGGCGTGTAACCGGAACCGATGGTAGGCGTCGCGGCCTTCAAGACCCTGGCCGTCAATGGCGCGCAGACGCAGCACATAATCGCCATCGGGCAAATCGGGACCCCGCACCCCCGGCAGGGTCAAAACACCATCGAACAACAACGTCTCAAAACGCGCATTGGCGGCAATCTGCGCGCGATAGGCGACCGCCCCTTTTAAGGCTGGAAAACGCAATTGGATCGGCACGCGGGTCACGACCGGCGGCAGGCTCGCTGTATCCGGCGCTGCCAGCAACGCGACCGGCGGTGCCAATGGTTTGCCGGCCTGGGCCAACGCGCCAAAGCCTTTATTGACCGACCGACGGCCCCGCTCGCCCTGCAAGGCCACCCCGCCTTCTAAAACCTCGGTTCGCGCTGTCTCGGCACCGCTGTCCATGCCAAGGCGGTAATGGGTGCCGCGTACCGCCGAGGTCGCAACCGGCGTGGAGATCTGGTAGCGGGAACCCGCTTCCAGGCGAGGAATCACCCGGTTTTCTACCCGACCTTGCAGCAGACTCAGCACGGTATCCATCACCTTGGTACGCCCCCGCGAGCGCAAGCTCTCCAAGGTCAATTGGCTATCCGCTTGCACCAGCGCCCGCGAGCCATCGCCGAATTCCAGGGTGACATTGCTATCCGGGCCGGTTTGCACACTATCGCCGCTTTCCAGAAATTGGCCGACCTGGATTGGCGCACTTTGGCCGGTGGCGGCAAGGGTCGCCTGGGCCTGGCCTTGCACGCTAACCACTTGCGCCATGGCGGGCAGACGCTTGAGCCAGGCGACAGGAATCCGCAGTTTTGATCCCGGCGGCAATTGCTCTGTGTCCGCAACCCCGTTAAGGGCTTGTAACTTCGGCCAGTAATCCATTTTGACCAGATGCTCGGCGGTAATACTCCAGAGCGTGTCGCCCGGCCGCACGGTGTAAATCCATTCCTGGCCATAAGCGACCGGCATGGCCGCCAGCCAGGCTGACATCACCCATCCGCCTAAAGCGCAGGCTTTGCGTACTCGCATGAATCCTATCATCCCAAAAAATAAGCACTTAACGATTGTTTTACCAAATTAACACGCAATAAGCCAGCCCAACACTAGTAGGTTATCGTCACGGATTCGGGGTCGTAACGGTCAATACTCGACCTTGGCGTATAAGCTCTTTGCTGTCGCTTCTCTGGCATCGCCAAAGGTGCGGATACCGTGAGCGGCTAATAAAGGAACCATCCGCAGAAAAACTTCTCCGGTCACCAGCGCATCGCCAAGCGCCGTGTGGCGCGCGACCACCGTGACGCCAAGTCGTTCGGCAATGGCCTCTAGCGCATGGGAACTCTGATTGGGGTGCAAAACCCCGGAGAGTAGCAAGGTATCGAGGACGGGTTGGGTAAAGCGCACCCCGGTCTGCGCTTCCTTCATTTGTAAAAAGCGCATATCAAAGGCGGCATTATGACCCACCAATACCGTATCGTGGCAATATTCATGAAACTGCGCCAATACTTTGTCCACAGTCGGTTGCCCGCGCAACATCTCGTTGGAAATGCCGTGAATCGTTTGCGACATGGCAACGATGGGTCGACCCGGATCGATCAGTTGCTCATAGGTTTCAAAACGCAGCAGCCGATTATTGACGATGCGCACAGCACCAATGGAAATGATTTCATCGCCAGCCGAGGGATCAAGACCGGTGGTTTCCGTATCAAAAACCGTATAAGCCAATTCACTCAGCAGCCGCTGATCAAGTTCCGGGGTCTGACCTGCCTGGTGAAATAGATCAAAATCGTAGAACTCCGGTCGGCTCTCGCCAAGGCGCACTGGATTACCTAAAGCCACCCGCGTCGGTTTAACCGTCGGCAGTAAGAATCGGATCAAGGAGCGTTGCCGCTCGTGATCCATCATGTAGACAATTTCAGCGGCTAAACGGTCGATCACATCGCGCAAGGTCAGCGGGCTATCCTCACCGCCCGCCCGCATGGCTTCCATCTCCCAATCGCTTAGGGTTCGCTGCGATAAAGGCGAACCGCGCCAGAGCAGGTCAAGTTCAGCGATACGCGCGTGGCGGGTGAGATTGAAATAAAGCTCCTGCACCCCGTACTCGTCTTTCAAGCGCCCGGCGAGGTACGTCAGCGCCTGCACCAGGGTATAGCTGTCGGCTTTGATCCAGAGAGAATCGTCTAAGACTTCCGCCAAGGTGGCTAAGCCCAGTCGGCTTTCGATGCGGCGGCGCGCAGCGGCGATCGCATCCACTGCGAGCATTTCTTCCAATGGCCAACGGGTCTTGAGGGAAGCGGCATAATCCAGGCTGGTTTTATCAAGCCTCCCACTCAGCGCCCGCGCTTCTTCGCGAATCACTTGCAGGAAACGGTCGCGGTGAATCGGCTCGCAATCCGGATAGGTTGTCAACGTCTCGACGGCGGCGCGGATATTGGCCAATGCCGCCCGGCTGCCTTCAGTAAGCGACTGTAACAACATATCGCGCGTGGTATCGACTTCAAAAGTCTCGGTAATGTTCTCCAGGGTCATCACAAAGCCACCACTGTCGGTTTGCAGATCGGCGGGAGCCATTGCCTTTGCAGCGCCCAAAACCAGGGCCATCCGCACCCGAATAAACTCGCCTGTCCGGGTGGTGAACACAAACTGCGCACTCGGATCGCCTTCGTTTTTCTCCAACCGGGCACGCATGGTTTCCAGCGCATGAGCCAAGAGGTTTTGTTCAACCAGGGCGAAAATCGAACGGCCAAGCCCGATCAGCGCGGCCGGTCCAGCTCTGGAGAGATCACTCGAACCGAGCAGCGCGTGGCGGGCGCGTTCGTTGTATAACAGAATACGGCCATCGGCATTACAGACCAGCACGCCTTGACTTAGCTCTGACATCAGTGTCGCCAGGCGGTTTTTCTCTTCCTCGACCGAGGCTTTCGCCCGCGCTACGTTGGCTTCAAGATCACGCGCCAGCATTTCGCCCTGCTCAGCCAGGTCATTGACCGCTTGCGCGAGTAACTTTAATTCGGCAGGGCCAACCCTCGCTAAACGATGGCCAGGATGAGCGTTCAGCGTGATCCGAATCCCTTCAGCGATCTTCAAGGCACCCTTTACATACCGATGGTAACAAATGGTGAAAACGGTGCCGAGAATGACCAGCACTAGTAGACCCATCTCTGCGATCAATTCACCCTGCGGCGCTAAAATCGCAATGAGATCATGTTGTCGAGTGGAGTCGGTCGCCAGAAAGACCCCATAGGCCCCCATGACAAGCAAGCCGACCACCAGCGTTAGAAAACTGCCAAGAGCCAACAGAAAACGCAGGTTGTCGCGCATCGAATTGCACCATCAAGCGAGCTGGGTGAATTGTATGGTGACTGTTTTATAGTACAGCTAAACGCTTGAGGCAAATAGATAGGGATTATTACAACAGCAGCATCCAATTCATGTCGGATATTGAATTAAAAAAACGACAAAACGTGAAATAAATAGGCCTTATCTAGATAATTGATCTAACGCCTTCTAAAGTCTTTGAGTCCGCTAGCCTGATTTCTTTCCAGGATAAGGGCTAATAACAACCAACCATCCAGGAGAAAAAACCCATGTCATCTGAAGTCTACGAACGGATTCGACGAAATCCGAAATTCGATCAACTCGTCAGCAGGCGCAGTAGTTTTGCCTGGATGCTGACGGCCGTGGTTCTTGGCCTCTATTTCATTTTTATCATGATCGTTGCCTTTAAACCGATGTTATTGGCTACCCCCATCTGGACGGGAGGGGTGGCCTCCATCGCCTGGCCCATTGGCGCTGGCTTGATTTTGCTGTTTTGGCTGATGACCGGCCTCTATATCCGCCGCGCCAATGGCGAGTTTGATGACCTGAATTCCCAGATCATCAAGGAGGCCGTCGAATGAATACGCGTCGCTTCTTGCAATTCACCGCCGTCATGATGGCACTGGGCTGGGTGGGCCTGGCCGTTGCCGCTCCCGATGTCGGTCAGGCGCAAAAACAGGCAATTAACATCCATGCCATTGTCATGTTCTTCATCTTTGTTGCAGCCACCTTGGGGATCACCTATTGGGCCGCACAGCGGACCAAGACAGCGAGCGATTATTACGCTGCGGGGGGTGGTATTACCGGTACCCAGAACGGACTGGCTATTGCCGGTGACTACATGTCGGCGGCTACCTTGCTGGGCTTGACCAGCATGACCTATTTCCAGGGTTTCGACGGCTATATCTATTGCATCTGCTTTTATGTCGGCTGGCCTTTTATCATGTTTATCATGGCCGAGCGGCTGCGTAATCTCGGTAAATTCACCTTTGCCGATATTACCTCCTATCGGTTGGATCAACGTTCAGTCCGCACCATCGCGGCCATCGGTTCCCTGACCGTGGTGGTGTTCTACCTGATTGCCCAGATGGTTGGGGCCGGTCAGCTCATCAAGCTGCTATTTGGTTTGGAATACTGGATGGCAGTGGTCATTGTTGGCGTGCTGATGGTGGTGTATGTCACCTTCGGTGGCATGATCGCCACCACCTGGGTACAGATTATCAAAGCTTGCTTGTTGCTGGGCGGTGGCACCTTGGTGATGTTGCTGGCGTTTTCCCGCTTCGGTTTCAGTCTGGAAACACTGGCTACTCAGGCAGTCGCTAATTCCAAGAAAGGCTTGGCGCTGATGGCCCCAGGCGCGTTCCTGTCGGATCCTGTCACTGCGGTGTCGCTGTCCTTGGGTTTGATGTTCGGTACGGCGGGCTTGCCGCATATCTTGATGCGCTTTTTCACTGTGCCCAATGCTAAAGAAGCGCGTAAGAGTGTATTCATTGCCACCTTGTGCGTCGGTTTCTTCTTCACCGCAGTGGCGATCATGGGATTGGCAGCGGTCACTATTGTTGGCACCGACCCGCAGTATTTTGAAGGTGGCAACCTGGCTGGCAAGCTGCTCGGCGGCAACAACATGCCCGCTATGCATCTGGCCCATGCGGTCGGTGGCAATCTGATGTTGGGCTTTTTGTCAGCAGTGGCCTTCGCCACTATTCTTGCTGTGGTGGCGGGATTGGCGCTGGCCGGTGCGTCGGCCATTTCGCACGACCTTTACGCCAATGTGATCCGGCGCGGTCAGGCCACCGAGGCTGAGGCGATCCGCGTCTCCAAGATGTCTTCCTTGGGCTTAGGGGTTGTGGCAGTGCTGCTCGGTATCGTCTTTGAGAAGCAAAATGTGGCCTTTATGGTCGGCCTGGCGTTCGGGGTGGCCGCATCCTGCAATTTCCCGGTGCTGATTCTTTCCATGTACTGGAAGGGACTGACCACCCGCGGCGCGATTTGGGGTAGTGTTGCTGGCTTGGTGTCCGCGGTGCTGATTGTAGTGCTGTCCAAGTCGGTTTGGGTGTCAGTGCTTGGCAACGCGACGCCGATCTTCCCCTACGAACAACCGGCGATCTTCTCGATGCCGCTAGCCTTCTTCTTTGCCTGGCTCGGCTCAACGCTGGATACCAGCGCCCGTGCCACAGCCGAGAAAGAAGCGTTTGAGGATCAGTACGTGCGTGCTCAAACCGGCTTCGGCGCGGCGGGTGCGGCAGCGCATTAGCCTTAACGTAAGCATCAACTCTCAAATCAATCCCTCTCCCAGCGGGAGAGGGGTTTTTAAAGCGTTTTTCGTAGCAAAGCCAGTGTTTCAACATGGTGGGTTTGTGGGAAAAAATCGTAAGGATGCAAGGCGTCTACCGTATAGCCTGCGCCCACAAAGCCGCTCAGATCGCGACTTAAGGTTCCTGCACTGCACGACAGATAAGCCAACCGTTCGGGCCTAAATTCGTTTGTAGCCCAGGCAAGCACCTCCGGCTCCAGGCCGGTGCGCGGTGGATTGACATAAAGCAATCGAGTAGCGGTGGTCTGTTGTGCCCAGTCTCGTAACTGGGGAACACGATCCGCGCATTTGCCCCGCAGGATTTCAACACCCGGTGCGTTCAATTGAGCGCATTCCACCGCCTCACCGCCTAACTCCACTCCGATAACCTGGGCACTATGCCCCATCCAACGGTTCAGACTAGCGCCGATTCCGCAATATATAGCAAAATCGAATAAAAGTGATCATAATTGATTGGAGCGAAAGAGAGCATCGACAGAGCAGAGGGTTTGTTTGCGAATGGCTTTGGCCTGCGCCCATTTGTGCTCGATGGGGTTGAGGTCTGGC